>OEIU01001120.1_pt1 | contig 19240 bp, 20 predicted proteins | sample 1539221 | NCBI WGS metagenome assembly OEIU01 (sample SAMN03792071, study PRJEB22550) | activated sludge metagenome | feature: wastewater treatment plant; material: activated sludge; isolation source: Wastewater treatment plant of a petroleum refinery complex | place: Argentina: Zarate | collected...
CGCGAGCTGAAGAAGATCACGACCGTCTGCGGCTCGCTCCGCGAGGCGCTCCAGAGCCTCGACAAGGACCGCGCCTTCCTCAAGGCCGGCGGCGTCTTCGACGACGACTTCATCGACAGCTTCATCGAGCTGAAGATGGCCGAGGTCGCCCGCTTCGAGATGACCCCCCATCCGGTCGAGTTCGTGATGTATTATTCCTGCTGATCCGCACGGATCGGTGAAGGAAAAGGCCGCAGACCCGTGCTGCGGCCTTTTCTTTTGTGCTAGGAGACCCGCCTCGGCGGCGGCGCCGCTCACTGGAGACGGATCTGCGATCCTCGCAGCATCCGCATAGGGACCCGTGCTCGAACTCGTCCTCGCCCTGGCGTTGATCGCATTGAACGGGGCCTTCTCGCTGTCCGAGCTGGCGATCGTCTCCTCCCGCAAGAGCCGGCTGCGGACCATGGTCGAGCAGGGACGCAGAGGAGCCCTCGCCGCCCTGAACCTCGCCGAGGAGCCCGGCCGCTTCCTCTCGACGGTCCAGATCGGCATCACGCTGGTCGGGATCGTCGCCGGCGCCTTCTCGGGCGCGGCCCTGGGCGAGCGCCTCGGCGCGATCCTGCAAGTGGAGGGCGTCTCCCGCCGGCTCGCCGAGCCGATCGGCTATTTCGTCGTGATCGGCCTCATCACCTATCTCTCGGTCGTCATCGGCGAGCTGGTGCCCAAGCATTTCGCCCTGCGCAATCCCGAGGGGATCGCCTGCGCCGTGGCGCCGGCGATGCGCATCCTCTCGCGCGTCGCGGCGCCCGTCGTCTGGCTGCTGGACACCTCGACCAGACTCGTCTTCCGGCTCCTCGGCCTGAAATCGGCCGGGGACAGTGCCGTGACCGAGGAGGAAATCCGCATGCTCGTCGCGGAGGCGGAGACGGCCGGGGTCATCGAGAGCGACGAGCGTTCCATGATCGCGGGCGTCCTGCGCCTCGGCGACCGCACCGTCCGGGGCCTCCTGACGCCGCGGACCGAAGTGGACTGGCTCGACCTCGACGATGACGAGGAAACGTTGCGCGCGGAATTTCTCTCGACCCATCATTCGCGCCTGCCGGTGATGAAGGGCGGCACGGACGAGATCCGCGGCGTCGTCCATGTGCGCGACCTCCTGGCCGCCCTCGCCTCCGGCGAGCCTCTCGACATCGCCGCGAAGCTGCGCCCGGCGCCGATCGTGCCGGACACGCTCGACGCGCTCGAAGTGGTCAAGGTCCTGCGCGACGCCGAGGTGCCGATGGCCATCGTGCATGACGAGTACGGGCATTTCGAGGGCATCGTGACCCCGGCCGACGCGCTGGATGCGATCGTCGGCGCGTTCCGCTCGGACGCCACCAAGGACGAGCCGGAAGGCGTGCAGCGCGAGGACGGCTCCTGGCTCATCTCCGGCTCCATGCCCTTCGACGAGATGGCCGACCTGCTGGGCCTCGCCGCGCCCGCCCACCGCAGCTACGAGACGGCGGCGGGATTCGTGCTGGACCTCCTCGAGCACCTGCCGGCCACCGGCGAGCATGTGACGAGCCAGGGCTGGCGCTTCGAGGTGGTCGATCTCGACGGGATGCGGGTCGACAAGATCCTGGCAAGCCGCCTCAAGGGCAAGCCCGACGCCTGAGGCTTCCTTTGCTTCCGTGAGAAATCGCCCCCATATCTGTCGGCCGGATTCCAAGCGGGATCCAAGCGCCTTCCGAGCGACCGTCGCGTGCCCTCCCCCAGACAGACGAAACCCAGAGCGCCCCTGCCCTCGCGCGAGGAGATCGCCGCTTTCGTCGCCTCGGCGACGGGCAAGGTCGGCAAGCGCGAGATCGAGCGCGCCTTCGGCATCGCCGCCGGCGACCGGCATGAATTCAAGCGGCTCCTGAAGGAACTGGAGGAGGGCGGCACGCTCGCGCGCCGCGGCCGCAGACTTGCCGCCTCGGGCCAGCTTCCCCCCGTCCTGCCGGTCAGCATCGTCGGGCGCGATCGGGACGGCGAACTGGTCGCCGAGCCCGTCGAATGGACCGGCGACGGCCCTGCCCCGCGCATCGCGGTCATTCCCGGCCGACGGCGGGGGCCGCATCAGCGTCCGGCGGGAATCGGAGACCGGGCGATCCTGCGCATCGACCGGCGCATCTCGGCAGAGGGCGGCTATGCGGGGCGCATCCAGAAGCTTCTCGCCAGGGAGCTGGCGAGCACGCTCGGCGTGTTCAAGGCTAGTCCGGGCGGAGGCGGGCGGCTTCTGCCGGTCGATCGGAAAGCCGCGGGGCGCGAGTTGATCGTCCCGCCCGGCGAGGAAGGCGAGGCGCAGGACGGCGATCTCGTGTCGGTCTCGGTCTCGCCCGGGCGGGGTTTCGGGCCGGGCCGGGCGCGGATCCGGGAGAGGTTGGGCTCGCTTCGCTCGGAGAAGGCCGTCAGCCTCGTGGCCATCCACGCGCATGGCATCCCGCATGTCTTCTCGCCGGCCGCGCTGGCGGAGGCGGAAAGGGCGAAGCCCGCGACCCTGGCCGGGCGCGAGGACTGGCGCGACCTGCCGCTCGTCACGATTGATCCCCCCGACGCCAAGGACCATGACGACGCCGTGCATGCGGCTGCGGATTCCGACCCCGCCAATCCGGGCGGCCATGTCGTGACGGTCGCGATCGCGGATGTCGCCGCCTATGTCCGGGAGGGCACGGCGCTGGACCGGGAGGCCCTGGAGCGGGGCAATTCCGTCTATTTCCCCGACCGCGTCGTGCCGATGCTGCCCGAGCGCATCTCGAACGACCTCTGCTCGCTCCGGCCGGGCGAGGCGCGGCCGGCTCTCGCGGTCCGCATGGTCTTCGACGGCACCGGCCGCAAGAAGCGCCACAGCTTCCATCGCATCCTGATGCGCTCGGCCGCGAAGCTCTCCTACGAGGAGGCCCAGGCCGCCATCGACGGGCGCCCCGGCGAGGCGACCGGCCTGCTGCTCGATCCGGTCCTGCGTCCACTCTGGGCGGCCTATGGCAGTCTCGCCAAGGCGCGCGATGCCCGCGGCCCCCTCTTCCTCGACCTGCCCGAGCGCAAGATCGTGCTGAAGCCGGACGGCTCCGTCGACCGCGTGACGACGCCCGAGCGGCTCGAAGCGCACCGGCTGATCGAGGAATTCATGATCGCTGCGAATGTCGCGGCGGCGGAGACGCTGGAGAAGGCGAAGTCTCCCCTGATCTACCGCGTCCACGACGAGCCCTCGCTCGAGAAGATGCGTGCCCTCGGCGAGGTGCTCGCCTCGGTCGGCATCAAGCTGCCCAAGGGCGGGGCGTTGCGGCCGAGCCTCTTCAACGGCATCCTGCGCCAGGCAGTCGGCTCGAAGCACGAGATCTTCGTCAACGAGATCGTGCTGCGCTCGCAGGCCCAGGCCGAATACGCGGCCGAGAATTACGGCCATTTCGGCCTCAACCTGCGCCGCTATGCGCATTTCACGTCGCCGATCCGCCGCTATGCCGACCTCGTCGTCCATCGCGGCCTGATCCGGGCCGCGGGGCTCGGGGAGGACGGGCTGAAGCCCGGCGCTTCCGCCGAGAGCCTCGCGAAGATCGCCGAAGCGATCTCACTGGCCGAGCGGCGCGCCATGGTGGCCGAGCGCGAGACGGTCGATCGCCTGATCGCCTTCCACCTCGCGGACCGGGTCGGCGCCGCCTTCGCGGGGCGCATCTCGGGCGTCACCCGCTCGGGCCTGTTCGTGAAGCTCGCCGAAACCGGGGCGGACGGCTTCGTCCCCGCCTCCAGCCTCGGGGCGGATTACTACCGCCACGACGAGGCGCGCCACGCCCTGGTCGGGCAGCGTGGCGGCGAGGTCTTCCGCCTCGGCGATCCGGTGGAGGTGCGGCTCGTCGAGGCCGCTCCCGTGGCCGGCGCCCTGCGGTTCGAGATCCTCGGCGACACGGCAGCCTCCCGTCCGGGGCGGGGGACGGGGCGCGCGGGACGTGCTACCGAGCGCGCGAACAGAAAGCCGAAAGGTCCGGGCCGCAAGCGCTCATGATGACGATCGCCGACAATCCCCCCGGCCGCCCCGACGTCGTCCTCTCGATGCGGCGCGGCTTCCGGTGCCGCTGCCCGGCCTGCGGCCGAGGCCGGCTCTTCGGCCGCTTCCTCAAGGTCGAGCCGGCTTGCAGCGTCTGCGGGCAGGAATTCCACCACCACCGCGCCGACGACTTCCCGCCCTATATCGTCATGTTCCTCGTCGGCCATATCGTCGGCTACGGCATCTACATGACCGAGATCCATTACGAGGGCGTGCCGATGCTGCTGCACGTCCTCCTCTGGCCGACCCTCGCGATCTGCCTGTCGCTGGCGCTGATCCAGCCCGTGAAGGGCGCGGTCATCGGCCTGCAATACGGGCTGCGCATGCACGGCTTCGGTGCCCCGGCCGGGCGCCCCGCCCCGCCCCGGCGATCCGGCAACGAGCGGCAGCCGTGAGCGAGGAGCGCGGCGAGAAGCTGAGGGCGGCCTTCCAGAACGTCGACCGCGACCGCCTCTGGCCCAACCTGCGCCCGCGCGACGCCGCCACGCTGATCGTTCTCGACCGCAGCGGCGCGGAGCCGAAGGTGCTGATGGGACGGCGCCATCCCGGCCTCAAGTTCATGCCGGGCATGTTCGTGTTTCCGGGCGGGCGTCTCGAGCGGTCCGACCGGTTCATGCCGGTCGCGTCGGAGCTTTCGGCCGAGACCGAGCTGCGCCTCGCCGCGCGCGTGACCCGCCGCTCGGACGGCCGCGGGCGCGCGCTCGCCTTGACGGCCTTGCGCGAGACCTACGAGGAAACCGGCCTCGTGATCGGACAAAGAGCCGCAGACGCCGCGCCCCGGCGCTCCGTTCCGGCCGGCTGGTCCTCCTTCGTCGAGGCCGGCATCCTGCCAGATCTCGGCGCGGTGACCTTCATCGGCCGCGCCATCACCCCTCCCCGCCGGCCGAAACGCTTCGATACGCGCTTCTTCGCGGTGGATCGCGAGCAGGTCTGCCTCGAGGAGCAGGGCTTCGTCGGGCCGGACAAGGAACTGATCGAGCTCGCCTGGGTGGGACTCGGGGCGGCGAAGGCGCTGGAGCTGCCGCGGATCACCTCCATCATGCTGGAGGAGCTGGAGCACCGCGTCGGCGAGGGATTTCCCCGCGATGCGCCGGTTCCCTTCTATCGGCAGGAGCGCGGCAAGTTCCTGCGCGACCTGCTCTGAAGAGCCTTCTTCCTTGACGCGGGCCGCTCGATGAGCGAGGAGGGCCGCTCATTGCTTTCGAGCGACGATGCGGCTCGCCTCGCGACCGTCGTGCGCGCCCCATCTGGAGATCATCATGGCCAAGGCCGTCACCATCAAGGTGAAGCTCGTCTCGACCGCCGACACGGGCTACTTCTATGTCACCAAGAAGAATTCCCGCACGATGACCGACAAGTTCTCGATCAAGAAGTATGATCCGGTCGCGCGCAAGCATGTCGAGTTCAAGGAAGCGAAGATCAAGTAACATCCTCGCTTTCATTTGCATGCCATGAAACGCTCCCTTTCGGAGCGTTTTGTGTTTTATAGCCCGAAAGTTGGACTGGAATCGCGAGCTTCGACACGATGGCATCCTGGGGAGATATCAACGCAGCCTTGAACGGGCTGGTCCGCGAAGGGGTGATCACGGGTTTCAAGACGAATCGAGGCGACAAATCCCACCAGGACGGCCTGCAAGTGAACGTGGTTCCCGGCGCCGGCGGTGACGTCGAAGGGATTCGCTCGCAAATCCTCGCCGTCTTGACGCCGCTCGACGACGAGGTGACGGTGACGGTCGGCGGGGACAATTCAGCCGGCGCCTGAGAGGGATGCTTACGGGAAGGGCGGATCCCGCCTTCCGCGCATGGCTGTGATGGCCTGGAGCCGGCTTTCGAAGGAGTGACCCTTCATGCGCCTTGCGCTCTCCGGTGTTCTTCTGGCGGCGGCGCTCCTGCCGCTGGCCGGCACGGCCGCCCGGGCCCAGATGAGTTGCTGGGAGCACCGTGCGATCTGCGAGTCGGTCTGCACGCCGGATCGGGTGGCGCGCTATTATTTCGGCGCACGGGAGCGCTGCACGGCGAGTTGCGGGCCGCGCTGGCAGGAATGCGTGAATACGGGCCTGTGGGTCGATCTGGAGCGGCAGACGAGCGGCGGCGTCGAATACGCCCCGCCCTTCTGATTCCCGGAAGAAGTGGCCGGCCGGGAGCGACGATGAGGAGGCTGATGTCGCTCCCGGGCCGGCCTAGCCCTAGAAACCCAGGAGATGCGGCGGACCTGAGCATCGTAGGGCGTCCTGTGGAGCGTCTTGCGACGCCCGAGCACCTGGACGCAACCGTAGCGACACCTGCCAGTCGAAGACAATACGAAGATGGCGCTTTGCGCCGTTAAACCTCTGTTTAGGTTAAGGCTTCGGTCCCTCGCCCCGCCGGCTCAGGCGGCCTCGGCGACGACGCGGTTCCGGCCGCCGCCTTTCGCCTGGTAGAGGGCGATATCCGCCCGCTTCAGCAATTCGGCCGGCGTCCGGTCGCCGGCCTGGCGGGCGGCGACGCCGATCGACACGGTGACGTCCAGGCCGCCGGCAGGGCCGGCCTGGAACGGGCTGCCGCACACGCGCTCCCTGATCCGCTCGGCCACCATGCGCGCATCCTGCAAGGAGGCCTCCGGGACGACCACGACGATCTCCTCGCCGCCGAACCGCACCACGAGATCGACCCCGCGGGTGAGCGAATTGATCCGCGTCGCGAATTCCCTCAGCACCGCATCCCCGACATCGTGGCCGAAGCGGTCGTTCACGGATTTGAACCGGTCGATATCGAGCAGGAGGACGGCGATCGGCGCATTGCGACGCACGGCGTCCTTGAAGAGCGCATCGAAATGAACGTCGAGATAGCGGCGGTTGTGAAGGCCGGTCAGGCCGTCCGTGACCGCAAGCTCCAGGGAACTCTGGACGCTCTCCCGCAGGCGCTCGGTGAATCTCTTCCGGCGGATCTGGGTACGTACCCGGGCAATCAGCTCGTTCCTGTCGATGGGCCGCACCAGGAAGTCGGCCGCGCCGATGTCGAGCCCCCTCAGGATGCGCGCCCGCTCCTCGACCTCGGCGAGCGTGATCACGGCGACGTCCCGCGTCCGATCGAGCGAGCGAAGCTGCCCGCAGAGCCGCAAGCCGTCGAAATCGCGCAGGTTGAGGCTCACCAGGGCGACGTCGATGCCCCCCTCCGCGCAGCGCAGGAGCGCGGCATGGGGATCGCTCTCGACCTCGACCGTGTGGAAGGCGCCGAGCGCGGCCTTGAGCCTCTCGAAGGAACCCGGCCGGTCGTCGACGACGAGGACGTGTCCGTTCTGCCCGGTCTCGACCGTCGCGGCGACGAAGGGATCGTTCGTCCCCAGGGTGCGCGAGCCGATGACCCGCGCCCGCAGCTCGTCGGTGGCCGCTTTCAGCCGGATCAGGCTGCGCATGCGGGCCAGGAGCGCGGTGTCGTCCACGGGCTTGGTCAGGAAGTCGTCGGCCCCCGCATCGAGGCCCCGCACGCGATCGGCGGGCTGGTCGAGGGCCGTGACGAGAACGATCGGAAGATGCGCGGTCGTCGGCGAGCCCTTGAGCCTGCGGCACAGCTCGAATCCGTCCATGCCGGGCATCATCACGTCGCTCAGGACGATGTCGCAGAGGCCCTGCTCGCAGATCGCGATCGCGTCGGGACCGTTCATGGCGGTCACGACGTCGAAATATTCCGCGGTGAGCTTCACCTCCAGAAGCTTCACATTGGTGAAGAGGTCGTCGACGACGAGGACGCGAGCAGACACGGCGATCTTCCGTCAGGCGTTCAGATAAGTGCGGACCGTTTCGAGAAACTTGGCGACCGAGATGGGCTTGGAGAGATACGCCTCGCAGCCGCCCTGCCGGATGCGTTCCTCGTCCCCCTTCATCGCGAAGGCGGTCACGGCGATGATGGGAATGGCGCGAAGGTCGTCGTCCTCCTTCAGCCAGCGCATCACGTCGAGCCCCGAGACCTGCGGCAACTGGATGTCCATGATGATGAGGTCGGGGCGCTCGGCCCGCGCGATCTCGATCGCCTCGACGCCGTTGCCCGTCTTGAGCGTCGCATAGTTGTGCGCCTCCAGGAGGTCGCTGAACAGCTTCATGTTGAGGTCGTTATCCTCGACAATGAGCACGGTTTTCGTCATCAGGCACGGTTCCGGTGGAGCGGATGCTCGCGGGCGCCTCGCGCCTCTCGATAAGCGGGCATCGTAGCGGAGACATCTTGATGAAAGGCGAATCCGGCAGCCTGCCAAGACGCCGCGACATCATGTCGAAGGATCTGGCCGAAGGCATCGCGCTCGAGGCGTTCCAGCGGCTCGCCGCCGATCCCGAGCGGCTGGGCCGGTTCCTGGCCGTCAGCGGCCTCGATGCCGGGTCCGTCCGACAGGCGGCTTCCGAAGCGGGGTTCCTGCCGGCCGTCCTGGACTATTTGTGCGCCGACGAGGCCCTGCTCGTGGCCATCGCCGCCGAACTCGGCCGCCGGCCGGAGCAGGTGGCCGAGGCCCGGCATAAAATCTCGCCGGAACCGGACTGGGACGCCTGACGGCACCCCCTTCCGTTCAGCGCCGACAATCGCCCTTGTCGGGCAGGAGGTCCAGGCGGACCATGTCTCCGCGCAGGACGAAATCGCCGTAATCCAGCTTGAGCGCGCGGCTGACCCCGTTGTCGTAGAGGTCGAAGCTCAGGATGTAGCTCGGCAGCATATCGGCGCGGCCGGAGCCGTAATAGCTCAGCACGACGGGCCAGCGCGACAGCTTGGCGAGTCCCTCCTGCCGGGCCGGCTCCTCGAGCGCGCCCTCCCCGCCCGGCTTGATCTCGCGGCCGATCACGGCAAGCGTCTCGTAGACCTTCCGGCCGTCATCCGAGCCGTCGAACAGCTTCAGCGGCAGCAATGTGCGGCCGTCCCGCGCCGCGGCGATGATGTCCTTCATCTGGGCGTTCGGGAAGACGACCTCGCCCTGGAGGGACAGGTTCTTGCGCCGCGGGGTGTTCAGCTTGACAGACAGCGCCGGCCCGGCCCGGCGCTCGGCGAGGCCGTCGACGGTCTTGGAGCCGGTCTCCGAACTCGAATCGTTGCGGAAGCGATAGCTCTTCCCGTCGCCGCTCTCGAAGCTCGCCGTGCGGAGATCCGAGGTGCGTGCGCCGCTCTCGGCGCTGTCCAGGATCGTCACCTGCCGGAATTTCAGCGCATAGCCCTCGCAGGCGTTCCCGGTGAACTCGAAGGCGATGCGTCCGCTCGCGCTCTCGATTCCCCGCATGCCGCGGCTCGACACGAGCGAGAGGTCATAGACCGCGCGATGGGGAGCGAGCCGCACCGGCTGGTCGCCCGCGGCCGCCGCAGGGCCGAGTGGGAGGATCACCGCCATCGTGGCGATGCAGCATTTGATCATGGCATCCGCCTGCATGTCCTGGCACCTAACCTTACCATCCGTCCCCGCCGCCGCAATGAAGCAGCTTGCCGCCGCTCCCGGCATGGGTGAGAAGCTGAAAGCTGCACATGCATCCAGGATGAGGCGAAGGTGGGACGGATCGAAGCTCGGCTGAAGGAACTCGGCATCACCCTCCCCTCCCCTGCGGCGCCGGTGGCGAATTACGTGCCCTTCGTCAGCATGGGCGGCCTCGTGACGATCTCGGGACAGCTCTGCCTCGGGCGGGACGGCAAGATCGCGCCCGAACATACGGGCACGCTCGGCGCGGGCGTCTCGCCGGATGCCGCGAAGGCAGCCGCACGGCTCTGCGCCATCAACCTCCTCGCCCAGCTCAAGGCCGCAGCGGGGGATCTCGACCATGTGCGGCGCTGCATCCGGCTCGGCGGCTTCATCGCCAGCAGTCCCGATTTCACCGGACAGGCGCCGATCATGAACGGCGCCTCGGACCTCATGGTCGAGGTCTTCGGCGATGCGGGCCGGCATGCGCGCTCGACCATCGGCGTCGCCGCCCTGCCGCTCGGCGCCTGTGTCGAGGTCGAAGGGCTGTTCGCGCTCGAATGAGCACGCCGTCCTGGCTGGTCGCGCGGCCGATCGCCCATCGCGGCCTGCACGCGCCGGCCCGCGGCATCTACGAGAATACAGTCGCCGCGGCGGAAGCCGCGATCTCGGGCGGCTACGCCATCGAATGCGACGTCCAGCTCTCGGGGGACGGCGAGGCCATGGTCTTTCACGACGACGATCTCGCACGTCTGACCGAGGCGGCGGGTCCCGTCTGGAACAGGACGAGCGCCGCGCTCGGGGCCCTGCGGGTCGGAGGCGGCGAATCGACCATCCCGACTCTCGCCGCCTTCCTCGACCGTGTCGGGCGGCGGGCGGCGGTGGTCGTCGAGATCAAGAGCCGCTTCGACGGGGACGAGCGCCTCGCCCGGCGGGTCGTCGAGGTGCTGGGAGGCCGCGATCAACTCGTGGCGGCGAAGTCCTTCGATCCGAAGGTCGTGGCCCTCCTGCGGCGGATCGCGCCGCGGCTGCGGCGTGGAATCGTTGCGCAGGCCGCCTATCCGGGGGAGGAATGGGGCGCGGCGACCGAGGCGGAGAAAAAGGCGATGGCGACCTTCGCCCACTGGCCCGAGACCCGGCCCGATTTCATCTCCTACCGCTATGCCGACCTGCCGAGCCAGGTCGTGGTCATGCCGCGCATCCTGTCCGGCATTCCCGTGATCACCTGGACGATCCGCTCGCAGGTCGAGGCCGACCGGGCCTCGGCCTTCGTCGACCAGATCGTCTTTGAAGGCTTCGTGCCGGCTTGAGCGAGCCGCGACAGGTCGAGATCCGCATCGCCCGGAGCCTCGGCGCGGTCGAGGCGGCCGAATGGGATGCGTGCGCGAATCCGTCCGAGGGCGCCCCGCCGGGGCTCGACGAGACTCACAATCCCTTCGTCAGCCACGCCTTCCTGTCGGCGCTGGAAGAATCGGGCTGCGTGGGCGGGCGGAGCGGCTGGACGCCGCTGCATCTCCTGGTCGCGGATGCCGACGGGAAGCTCGCAGCGGCAGCGCCCTGCTACGCCAAGTCCCATTCCATGGGCGAATACGTCTTCGACGGAGGCTGGGCCGACGCCTATGAGCGGGCCGGAGGGCGCTATTACCCGAAGCTCCAGGTCGCAGTCCCCTTCACCCCGGTCACGGGGCCGCGCCTCCTCGTCCAACCCGATGCCGGCCCCGAGGCGCATGAGGCGCTGGTCGGCGGCCTGAAGGCTCTGCAAGGCCGGATCGGCGCCTCCTCGACGCATGTCACCTTCATTTCCGCCGAGGAAAGCCGCGCTCTCGCACAAGACGGCTATCTCGTGCGCACCGACAAGCAGTTCCACTGGCTCGATGAAGGCTACGGGGATTTCGAGACCTTTCTCTCCGCCCTCGCCTCGCGCAAGCGCAAGGTCATCCGCCGCGAAAGACGGGAGGCGCTGGCGGACGGGATCACGATCGCCCATGTGACCGGGCGGGACATCACCGAGGCCCATTGGGACGCCTTCTTCGCCTTCTACATGGATACCGGCTCGCGCAAATGGGGCCGGCCCTATCTCAACCGGCGCTTCTTCTCGCTGGTCGGGGAGCGGATGGCGGAGCGCATCCTGCTCGTCATCGCCAGCCGGAACGGACGCCCCATCGCCGGGGCCATCAACTTCATCGGCGATCGCGCGCTCTACGGCCGCAACTGGGGCTGCATCGAGGATCACCCCTTCCTGCATTTCGAGGTCTGCTATTATCAGGCGATCGATTTCGCGCTGGCGCGCGGCTTGCGCCGAGTCGAGGCTGGCGCGCAGGGCGAGCATAAGCTCGCGCGCGGCTATCGCCCTGTGACCACCCATTCGGCGCATGACATCGCCGATCCGAACTTCCGCCGGGCCGTCGCCGATTATCTCGTGCGGGAGCGCTCCCATGTCGCCGCCGTCCAGGCCGAATACGAGGAGGCCCTGCCCTACCGGCGCGTGACGGCCGAGGACGATTGACGGCAGGCCCCGCGGTCCCGATGAAGCTCTCGACAGGAGGTGCGCCGATGCTGGCCTATGACGATACGAACATCTTCGCGAAAATCCTGCGCGGGGAGCTTCCCTGCCTGAAGGTCTACGAGGACGAGCACACGCTGGCGATCATGGACATCATGCCGCGCGCGGACGGCCATGCGCTGGTCATCCCGAAGGCGCCGAGCCGGACCTTCCTCGACATGGCGCCCGAGGACATCGCCACCCTCTATGCGACGGTGCAGCGGGTCGCGCGCGCGGCGAAGGCGGCCTTCGACGCCGACGGCATCACGATCCAGCAATTCAACGAGAGGGCCGGCGGACAACTCGTTTTCCACACTCATGTCCATGTGCTGCCGCGCAAGGAGGGCGTCCCGCTCCGGCCCCATGCCGGGCAGATCGCGCCTGCCGACATGCTCGAGGCGCATGCCGCGAAGCTCAGGGCCGCGCTGGGCTCGTAACCGCAGCGGTCAGACGAAGCGATCGAGCCTGATCATCCGGCAGGTTTCCCCTGCCGCGAGGGCCGGCGCCCGGGGCGGCCGCACGATGAGGGCGTCGGAGGCCGCCATCACCGCGGTCATCGACGAATCCTGCCGGGCATGGGCGCTCACGCGCTGGCTCCCGTCGGCCTGCCGGACCAGCTTGGCGCGAAGATAATCCTGGCGGCCGTCGTTCGGGGCCAGGGCCTCCCCGAGGATCGCCGGTTCGGTCGGGTCCTCGCCAGCCGCCGGATCGCCAAGCAGCGCGCGGATGGCCGGAACCAGGAACAGGATGGAGCATACGAGCGAGGAGACCGGGTTGCCCGGCAATCCCAGCAGCATCATCTTGCCGAGCCGCCCGTGCATCAGGGGCTTTCCCGGCCGCAGCGCCACTCGCCAGAAGCCGAGTTCCATGCCCTCGCCCAGCAGGGCCTTCTGCACGAGGTCATGATCTCCGACCGATGCGCCGCCAAGCGTCACCAGGATATCCGCCCGCGCAGCCTGCGCCGTCTCGACCGCGCGAGCGAGGTCGGCGAGATTGTCGCGCGCGATCCCGAGGTCGACCGCCTCTCCGCCGGCCTTCTCGACGATCCGGCCGACGCCGAAAGGGTTCGAGGCGAAGATCTGGTCGGGGGCGGGATGCTCGCCCGGCCGGACCAGTTCGTCCCCCGTCGCGAGGATGGCGATGCGGGGCAGGCGGCGCAGGCTCAGCGTGCCGTGCCCGGCCGCCGCAGCCAGCGTGATGCGGCGGGCGTCGGGCCGGGCGCCGGCCCGAAGCAGGATCTGGCCTTCGCTGGCATCGAGCCCTTCCGGGCGGACGTAACGTCCCCGCGGGTCCCTGGCCCCGGCCGTGACAACGCCCTCTCCGGCTTCCGTATCCTCCTGGATCACGATCGCATCGGCGCCGTCCGGCAGCGGGGCGCCGGTGAAGATCCGAACGGCCTCGCCCGACCCGATCCGGCCTTGGTGGCGGCGTCCGGCGGCGCTCGTGCCGAGGAGGCGAAACGTCGCCGGAAGCGCGGCGAGGTCGGCCTCGCGAACCGCATAGCCATCCATGGCCGAGGCCGCGAAAGGAGGCTGGTCGCGGCTCGCGACGAGATCGGCGGCGAGCGTGCGGCCCGCGGCGCGGGAGATCGGAACCTCCTCGGCCTCGACGGGCTGTCCGATCCCGGCGAGCACGCGGGCCAGCGCCTCCTCGACCGGGATCATCGCCATCAGTCCCGGGCCTCGTAGTCGCCCGAGCGGCCGCCGCTCTTGGCCAGGAGCCGGATGCCTTCGATCCGCATCGAGCGATCGGCCGCCTTCACCATGTCGTAGAGCGTAAGGCAGGCCACCGAGACAGCGGTCAGGGCCTCCATCTCGACGCCGGTCTGGCCTGTCACGGAGACCTCCGCCTCGACCCTCACGCCGGGCAGGGCGTCGTCGAGGCGGCAATCCACCGCGATCTTCGTCAGCAGGAGCGGATGGCAGAGGGGGATCAATTCATGGGCACGCTTGGCCGCCATGATGCCGGCGAGGCGGGCCGTGCCCAGGACGTCGCCCTTCCTGGCATCGCCCGCGCGGATCAGCGCCACCGTTTCGGGGGCGGTGACCACCTTCCCCTCGGCCCGCGCGACCCTCTTCGTCGCCGCCTTGCCGGAGACATCGACCATGTTGGCCGCGCCGCTCTTGTCGAGATGGGTGAGCGTGGCCACCGGATCAGGCCGCCAGGAGGCGGCGCGTCGCCGCCGCGACATCCGCCTGCCGCATCAGGCTCTCGCCGACGAGGAAGGTCTCGATGCCGGCGGCGCGAAGCCGTGCAATATCCTCCGCCGTGGCGATGCCGCTTTCCGCCACGACGATGCGGTCCCGGGGAATGCGCGGCGCGAGGCGCTCGGATGTCGCCAGCGAGACCTCGAAGCTGCGCAGGTCCCGGTTGTTGATACCGACGAGATCGGCCCCGAGCGCGAGCGCGCGGTCGAGTTCCGCCTCGTCATGGACCTCGACGAGGACGTCCATGGCCAAGCTCTTCGCCGTCTCGTGCAGGGCGCGGGCCTCCGCATCGTCCAGGGCTGCCATGATGATCAGGATGCAGTCGGCGCCCCAGCTCCGCGCCTCGCGGACCTGATAGGGCTCGAACATGAAATCCTTGCGCAAGGCCGGCAGAGCGCAGGCGCCCCGCGCTTCGACGAGATATTCGGGCCGCCCCTGGAAGGAGGGCGCATCCGTCAGCACCGAGAGGCAGGCCGCGCCTCCCTCTTCATAGGCGCGCGCCAGGGCAGCCGGGTGGAAATCCGGCCGGATGAGCCCTTTCGAAGGGCTCGCCTTCTTGATCTCGGCGATCAGGGCGCTTTCGCCCGCCGCATGCTTCTTCCGCAGCGCCCCGGCGAACGAGCGCGGAGGAGAAGCCGCGCGGGCGCGGCTTTCGATCTCGGCCTCGGGAATCGCGCGGCGCGCCGCCGCGATCTCCTCGCGCTTGTAGGCGGCGATGCGCTGAAGGATGTCGGTCATCCCTCCCCTCCGTTCGAAACGGCGACCAGCCTGGAGAGCGTGGCGCGTGCGGCGCCGCTGTCCAGCGCCGCGCGGGCCTGCGCGACGCCCTCGGCCAGATCGCGCGCCCGCCCCGCCACGACGAGGGAGGCGCCCGCATTGATCAGGCCGATATCGCGATAGGCGCCCGGCCGGCCCTCGAGGACCGCCACGAGCGCGGCGGCATTGTGGGCCGGGTCGCCGCCCTTGAGATCTTCCCGCCGGGCGCGGGCGAGGCCGACCTCCTCCGGCGTCACCCTGATATGCCGGATGTCGCCTTTCTCCAGCACCACGATTTCGGTGGGTCCGGTGGTGGTGATCTCGTCGAGTCCGTCCGAGCCGTGGACGGTCCAGATGACCTCCGAGCCGAGTTCCCGAAGCGTCTCGGTCAGCGGCACCAGCCAGGCGGCCGAGGGCACGCCCACGAGCTGGCGCTTCACCCCGGCCGGGTTGGAGAGCGGCCCGATGAAGTTGAACAGGGTGCGGGTGCCGAGTTCTGTCCTCACCGGGCCGACATGGCGCATCGAGGCGTGATGCGTCTGCGCGAAGAGGAAGCAGAGCCCGGCCTCCTTCAGGCAACGCTCGGATTCGGTGGGCGACAGCCCGATTCGGACGCCCAGCGCCGTCAGCACGTCCGCCGCGCCGGATTTCGAGGAGGCCGCGCGGTTGCCGTGCTTGGCGACGGGAACCCCGCAACTCGCGACGACAATCGCGGCGAGGGTCGAGACGTTGTAGCTCCCCGAGCCGTCGCCGCCGGTCCCCACGATGTCGATCGCCTCGGCGGGCGCGCAGACGCGCAGCATGCGGCTGCGCATCGCCTCGACCGCTCCCACGATCTCGGACAGGGCTTCGCCGCGCACGCGCAGCCCCATCAGAAAGGCGCCGGCCTGGGCATGAGTTACCTCGCCCGAGAGCAGGGCCTCGAAGGCGTCCCGCGCCTCTTCACGGCTGAGCGCGGCACCCGTCGCGATCTTGGCGAGGAAGGGCTTGAAGGTCTCCATGCCGGCTCATTGCACTGCCGGCCGGCCCTTGTCACGCCGCGGCTACCGAATCGCGGCCTCCGCCCGCCGGGCCGGCGAGGCGGCCTGGACCAAGGGAACCTGCGCGAGGGCCCCCAGCACGCCGGCCTGGGTCAGGAGTTGGGGCAGTACGACGGGCTCACCCCGGGGGGGATAGAGCACATAAAGGGGGACGCCGTTGCGCCCGTGCCGTGCGAGAAGGCGCGTGATCTCGGGATTCTGGTTCGTCCAATCTCCCTTGAGATAGACGATGCCGCGATCCTCCAGCGCGTCCCGCACGGCAGCGCTGGAGAGCACCGCGCGCTCGTTGACGAGGCAGGTGATGCACCAGGCCGCCGTCATGTTGAGGAAGACCGGCCGGCCCTCCGCCCGCAATTGGTCGAGCCGCGCCTGCGAGAAGCTTTCCTGGCCGGCCCCGGCAGTTGCCGCCACGCCGGGGGATCGCTCCCCGGTCGCGAGCCATCCGATTCCGGTGACACCGCAGAAAGCGAGCACGGCGAGTCCCTGCGCGAGGCGGCGGGCAAATCCTTCCCGCTCCACGGCCAGCCGCCAGCACCAGAACGCGAAGGCGAGGAGAACGAGGCCGATCAGCGCCCCGAGGAGCGCATTCGCATCGACCTGCTGGGCGAGGACGAAGAGCAGCCACGCCACCGTCGCGTAGACCGGAAAGGCCAGGAACTGCTTGAGCGTGTTCATCCAGGCCCCCGGCCGGGGCAGCAGGAAGAGAAGCGAGGGCCGGATCGTCAGGAGCAGGAAGGGAGCCGCGAGGCCGAGGCCGAGCGCGCCGAAGACCGCGAGAGCCACGGGAACAGAGGCCGTGACCGCATAGCCGACCGCGGCTCCCATGAAGGGCGCCGTGCAGGGCGTCGCGACGAGGGCGGCGAGGATGCCGGTCAGGAAGGAACCGGACAGGCCCGAGCGCTCCTTCAGCGCGCCCGCCCGCCCGGCGATGGAGACGCCGAACTCGGCGATGCCGGACAGGGACAGCCCGACGCAGAAGAGCAGGAAGGCGAGGGCGAGGACGAGGGCCGGGGACTGGAGCTGGAAGCCCCACCCCACCTCCTGCCCGCCGGCCCGCACGGCGAGCAGGAGCCCCGCCAGAGCGAGGAAGCTCATGACGACGCCGGCCGCATAGGCGAGCCCGGCGGCGCGGATCGAGCCGGGACTGCGGCCGGAATATTGGACGAGGCTCAGGACCTTGATGGACAGCACCGGAAAGACGCAGGGCATCAGGTTGAGGACGAGCCCCCCGAGGAAGGCGAAGAAGGCCGCCCACAGCAAGGCGGGCGCCTCGGCCTCGGCCGGCTTCGGCGCGGAGACCGCCGCGGCGCCCGAACCCGCCGGAGCGGCGGGCATCGAGCCGATCTGGAAGCTCCTGCGCCTGACGGCATCGCCCGCCTTTTCCTCGATCGCGAGGACGCCGGCGAGCATGTCCGGGACAGGCCCGCTCGCGGAGGAACTGCGCTGCAAGGACAGCGAGAGGCCGGACGGATTGGCCGTCAGCACCTGCGGCGCGGCCGTCTCGATGGCGGCCTCCTCGGCGGGAAAGAAATAGGCCGAGGAGACCTTCGCCGAGGCGAGCTGGCCTCCTTCCAAGTGCAGGAGAAGCTCGGCCCCCTGCCCCTGCCGGAGCGTCGCCCGCCCCTCGAACGGGACCGGGAGGGAGGCGCGTGCCGCCTCGAAGATGTAGCGGCTCGCCGGATCCATTCCCCCCTGCCCCGGAGCGGCCGTCGGCACTCTCGTCGAGAGCTGCGCCTCGCCGGGAATGCATTCGCGCTCGCAGACGAGGTAATTGACCAGCGCCTTCAGCTCGACGGATTTGGCGCCGCCGAAATCCGCCGGCGGGGTGATCTCGACGAGGAGAACCGTCTCGTCCTCGTAGCCGTAATTGACGAGAGGCCCGATCGGGATGCGGCTCGGGCTCGGCCACTGGATGGGCCCGGCCGAGAATCCGGGCGGAAGCGTCCAGGAGATTTCCGTCGCGAGGCCGGAATCGCCCGGATTGCGCCAGTAGGTGTGCCAGTGCTCCGCCATGCGCAGGCGGATGCCCACGGTGAAGGGACGCCCCGGCTCGATCGCGCGCGGCTCGGCGACCAGCTCGGCCTGGACGAGGTCGGAGGCGCTCGGAGCCGTCTGCGCCCGGCCGGCGAGGGGCAGGAGAGCGAGAAGGAGGATGGCCGCGGCCAGGAGCTTGCGCATGAAGGCGAGGATTTCGGATGCGGCCGGGATAGTCCCTCAGTTTGGAGGAAACGTGGCTCCCGCTCAAGGAACCCTCCGATGGTAGCCGTTGCATGCGGCGCAAAGCCACGCTACCGCCTCGGCATGACCGATCTCGCTCTCGCCGCCGAGTTCCCCGCCGCGACGCGCGAGGCCTGGAGAGCCGCCGCCGAGAAGGCTCTCAAGGGCCGCGACTTCGACAAGACCCTCCTCGGCAAGACCTATGACGGCATCCGCATCGATCCGCTCTATGCGAGGACGGATGGCGGCGTCGCGGGCCGCGCTGCCGTGCCGTGGCGCATCGTCGCGCGGGTGGATCACCCGGAGGTCGAGACCGCCAACGAACTGATCCTCGAGGACCTCACCGGCGGGGCGGACGCCTTGACGATCGTCTGCGCGGGCTCGGCCTCGGCACGGGGTTTCGGCCTTGTCGCCACGACACCGGAAGTCCTGGACCGCGCGCTTCGCGGCGTCATGCTCGACCTTGTCGCCATCCGGCTCGATCCCGCTCCCGATGCCGATGCGGCGGTCGACGCCCTTGTCGCCCTTGCGCGCGGGCGTGGTCATGATCTCGCCGCGCTCGACCTCGATCTCGGCCTCGATCCGATCGGCGCCGCCGCGAGAGCCGGCAAGATGCCTCCCTGGGAAGAGGCACTCGCCACCCGGCTCGCGGCGCTGGCGGAGCGCGGCTTCGCCGGACGCCTCGCGCGGGCCGACGGGCGCCCCTACCATGAGGCCGGCGCCACCGAGGCGCAGGAGCTGGCGGCCGTCCTCGCGACCGGGGTCGCCTATCTGCGCGCCCTGGAGGCGGGCGGCCACGACACGGCGAAGGCGCGCGAGGCGCTCTCCTTCCTGCTCGTCGCCGATGCCGACGAGTTCCTGACCGTCGCCAAGATGCGAGCCTTCCGCCGCCTCTGGGCCCGTGTCGAGGAAGCGTGCGGGTTCGAGCCCGCCCATGCGCATCTCTCGGCCGAGACCGCCTGGCGGATGACGACCCGGCCCGATCCCTGGGTGAACCTGCTCCGCACCACCGTCGCCTGTTTTTCGGCGGTCATCTGG
>OEIU01001121.1_pt1 | contig 19206 bp, 24 predicted proteins | sample 1539221 | NCBI WGS metagenome assembly OEIU01 (sample SAMN03792071, study PRJEB22550) | activated sludge metagenome | feature: wastewater treatment plant; material: activated sludge; isolation source: Wastewater treatment plant of a petroleum refinery complex | place: Argentina: Zarate | collected...
CGTCTTCATCGGCGTCATGTCTGCCTTCGCCCTTCAGAACTGGCGCGAACGAGCGGCCGATGCTCAATATCACGCAGCAATGATCACAGCGTTGCGTTCCACCTTGGACGACGTCATTCGACACGATTCCGGATTTGACGCGGAAGTGCTGCCGCAGCTGACGTCGTTCGATGCTGGCATCGCGGCAGGCGGTGAGCCGCCACTACCGGTTTACAGGGAACGCCTTTCCGAACGACCACCGACGCGCGCATGGGATGGATTGGTGGCTTCCGGCGCGGCGCGCGCGCTCGACCCCAAATTGTTTTTCGATCTGGCGCTGTTCTATACCCGGCTCGATTCGTTCGGCGAGCGCTACGTGCGCTACAACAATTTCACCGAGCAGCGCGTATACGGTGTCGGGCACGATGCCGCGGCCTTCTACGATCCGGCGAGCAAACGATTGAAGCCGGAATTTGCGGCCTATGTCGACCGACTCCGTGATTTGCAACAGTTCAATCAGGCCATCACGCTACGCGATAAATTGGGAAAGCAGCAGTAAGTAAGCTGCGGACGGCGGATACAAACGGGATATGCGACCAGTGACGCGCCTCGTCGATCAAATCAAGGAAGCGTTGGCGGCATTCGCCAGTCTGCGAACGCAACCAGCGTTGATCGGTGGGTTGGCGCTGGCGGCACACCATGTCGTGCGTGCGACACAGGACGTGGATTTCCTCGCCGATGCGGCAGATGCGGAAAAGATCGACACGCTCCTGCGCGGCCTCGGTTATCGCTGCCTGCATCGCAGCGAGGACGCGGCCAACTACCTGCGCGGCGACGAGGGCATGGATTTCCTGTTCGCGCACCGTCCCGCTGCGGCGAATCTGCTCGGCAATGCCGAAGTGAAAGAGACCGGGCTTGGCCGTTTGCGTGTCGTGTCGGCGGAAGGCTTGATCGGATTCAAGCTGCAGGCGTTCGTCAACAATCCAAAACGCACGCAGGACATCGAGGACATTCGTTCGCTGTTGCGCGTCAACAAGCACTCGCTCAATATGATGGAAGTGAAAAGTTACTTTGCCCTGTTCGGACGCGAGGCTCTGCTCGATGAAATCATCGCCGATCTCGACCGCTGACGACTCACGACGCGGATTCTTCGTGCGCGAGGCCGGCGTTGCGTATCGGCCTTCGCCCGCGCGCGATCCGTTCGATGCATGGATTTCGTTGATGGAAGCCGTCGAAGCGCTGTGCCCGCGCTGGCCCGCGCGCGAGCACCGGCTGACGGGCGAATTCAAGTTGTGAGCGGATCGGAGTGAGCATCGAATTGGTCGGCTTCGACGGCGACGACACGCTCTGGCACAGCGAGGGTTACTACCAGAACGCCGCCGCCGAGTTCGAGCGCATCGTCGGCGCGTGGATCGACGTCCGCGACGCGCGCGTGCGCGAACGCCTGCATGCGGTCGAGCGGCGCAATCTGAAATTGTTCGGCTACGGCGCCAAGGGCATGACGCTGTCGATGGTCGAGGCGGCGATCGAGCTGACCGACAGCCGCATCGGCGCGCAGGACATCCACCGCATCGTCGCGCTCGGCCGCCGCGTGCTCGAACATCCGGTCGAACTGCTGCCCGGCATCCGCGCCGCGGTCGAAGCGGTCGCGCGCGATTATCGGGTGGTGCTGATCACCAAGGGCGACCTGTTCCATCAGGAAAGCAAGGTCGAGCGCAGTGGACTCGGCGACTTGTTCCACCGCATCGAAATCGTCTCGGAGAAGAACGAGCGCAGCTACGCGCGCGTGCTCGACGAATTCGACGTCGCCGCGCCCGCGTTCGCGATGATCGGCAACTCGCTGCGCTCCGACATCGAGCCGGTGATCGGCCTCGGCGGATGGGGCATCCACATGCCTTATCAGGTGACCTGGGCGCACGAACTCGAACACGGCGTCGAAAGCGGCCATCCGCGCGTGATCGCGATCGGATCGGCCCCCGAAATCGCGGATGCGGTTGCGCGCTGCGGCCACGACACATGACGGATTGCGGAGAAGATCGCATGCGCAAGACATCAACCCAATCGTCATCGGCAGGGAAACTCACCCCCCGAAGAACGCGCCGCCATGAAGGCGCGCCGACCGCTTTCGCGCTGACAAACTGACCGCTGCCGAGCAGACGCGAATCGCCGCGCTGGTCGGGAAGGCGGTCGGTTAGGTCTCGTCCCGTTACGCCGCGCCAGCGTGCGTGCGCAGGCTGGCGTCGTATTCGCGGCGATCGCGCACCTGCGGCAGGACGAAGGCCAGCAACAGGTAGCCCAGGATCAGGGCGCCGCCGGTGAAAAAGGTGCCGATGACGAAGATCGCGCGCACCCATTCCACGGCGATGTCCGAATAGGCGGACAAGCCCTGGCAGACGCCGAAGAACCATTTGTCTTCGTCGATGCGGCAGAAGCGGCGCGGGCGGTCGAATGCGGTCGTCTCCGCGGCGGCATCGCCGTTGCCGGTATCGACCGTGCCGATCTCGTCGAGCACGACCTCGACTTCCTTGCGGCTGACGCCGCGATCGTCGCCGCGCAGGGACTTGGAAAGCTTCTCGCCGATGGATTGCTCCAGATCGCGAAGCACTTCGTCGTGGTCCGGATCGCGGCGCAGGCGCGCACGCGCGCGATCGAGGTAGGCCTGCAACGCCTGGCAGGCTTCTTCCTCGAGCTGGAAGGTCTTCGCATGCCCGCTCAGGCTGACGTGAATGACGGTTTTCATGATGGCTTACCCAACTCCTCGATGAGACCGGTGAGGGATTTCCAGTAGTCGCGAAACTCGGCGAGTTGCTCGCGGCCGGTCGCCGCCAGCTTGTAATACTTGCGCGGCGGGCCGCTGTCGGACTCCTGCCATTCGTAATCCAGCAGCTCATCGCGGCGCATCCGGCTGAGCAAGGGATAGAGCGTGCCTTCCTGGGTGGCGAAGTCGGTCTTGCCCAGGCGCTGCATCATGTCCGCGACGTAGACGCGGCCGGAAGAGACCATGCTCAGTATCAGGAATTCGAGCAGCCCCTTGCGCAGCGCGTTGAACTTGTCGGGATCCATTTGTGCCAGCTACCTTGTGCAAAAAAGGTAGCTGGGATTGATGCGGGTGTCAAGCGTGCTATTCGAAGCCGGTACGAAACAGGCAATAACTCGTCGTCTGGCCTTCGCCGCATGCGTAGGCCTGGGAAGTCGCGACTCCCCAGGAGACGCGCTGAAGCGGTGCGGCGAAATTGATGTCGATGACCGGCGATGCGTTGCCGTTCTGCGTGCGCGGAAAACCGAAGACGGCGTCGGGTATCGAGCTGGAACGGTACTGGTTGCCGACGAGCAGGATGCCGTCCCGGCGCAGCGCAAGGCCCGCCGTCTGCGTCAGTCCCGAGGTTGTGCCGTCAATGGTTCGCAGTGCGGCGCCGCTGCGATCGAAGGCGCGGACGTAGCCCGTTCCGGTCGCGAGGAAGACCTCGTTGGCGCGTGCATCGACGACCAGACCGAATGGATACGTAGAGGTGGTGAAAGGCCGCAATGGCGCCACATTGCCATTGGCCGTGCGAGCGAATACGACGATGCTGCCCCCATAGTTGACGGCGTAAAGCTCGTTGTTGACGCGGTCGACGAAAAGCCCGACGACGTTGCCCAGGGTGGTCTGGTCGCCCTGGATGGTGCGCAGCGGCGCGGGACTGCCATTGCCGGTACGCGCAAAGACGAAAATGCCGCCTCCTCCGGGCGTCCCCACGTAGACTTCATCGGCTTCGACGTCGACGGCGATGCTCGTCGCAAACAGGCCGGGTGCGGTGATCGTGCGCAGCGGAGCAACGTCGCCGTTCGCGCGCGCCGGAAAGACCCGAACCGTGCTCTGGGTCGTCACCCACAATTCGCCGTGCAGGTTGTCGAGGGCGATCGCGTAGCATTCGGCAACACCCGCGGTCGGTCCGGTAATCGTTCGAATGGGCGATGAGCCCAGCCCAGCGTCATCAGCGAAAACACCGATCGAGTCACCGGCGCAGACGTAGGTATCGGCGAGCGCGTTGGTTGCGCTCAAGGAGAGAAAAATCACAAGCAGGAAATGGGGAAATCGGAAGACCGACGCCGAATTCATGATTTTCTCCCGCTGCAAATTACCTGCTCATACAATTGCCGCGTAAGGGCACAGTAGCACGAAATGCGTGGTGTTGACCGGGAAAACACGGGGCAGGGTACACTTTCCCATTCCTGGAGAGCACTGACTGTCATGCGCGTGTTTGTACTCAGGGCAAGGTCCGCGCCGACGGACAGCCGGCTGCTACTGGATGCGGTCGGCAAGGAGGCCCATACCGAAATCCTCGCCCACACGCTGATGAACGCGATTTTCGTGGCGCAGTCGCATCGGTCCGATGTCGTGGTGCACCTGGTGCTGGAAAGCAGCCCGGACTATTCGCGCACGATCCGGTTCGACGCGAACGGCCTGCGCGACATCGGCGGCTTCCACGAGCAGGCCTTGCTCGGCCAGATCGCCGACGCACTGGATGCGTCGAGGGGCATGGGCAAGGAAGAAAGCCGTGCGGTCGGACCGGGCATCAGCGTGCGCACGCTCGGTTTCGAGAAGCTCGTGCAGGAATTGGCCAAGGATCATCGATTGTTCGTGATGGATCCAAAGGGCGAACCCTTGCGCGGCAAGCCGATCGCCGGCAACCCCTGTTTCATCCTCACCGACCACATGCCGATGCCGAAGAAGAGCTTCGGCACGCTCGCGCGCCTGGGTGCCGAGAAGATCAGCCTCGGTCCGACCATGCTGTTCGCGTCGCAGTGCGTCCTGCTCATCCACCATGAGCTGGATCACGGGATCGCCGAGGAGCCATGCGCCGCTTCCGTCTGACCGAACCACTGGTGATGCTGGCCACTGTGCTGCAGTGGCTGGTGCTGGCGACATTCACCGGCGTCGTGGTCGGCCTGGGTTGCACGATCTTCCTGCGCGCACTGTTCGCGACGGAAGGCCATGCCTACGCGGCGCCGTGGTGGATGCTGGCGCTGGCATTGCCCGTTGGCGGCTTCGCCAACGGCTTGCTGCTGCACTACGGCTACCGGCTGCGCCGCAGCACGTTCGTGGACAACGCCATCGTCGCGGTCAACGAGCAGCAGGGCAAAATGCCGTTCCGCACGATGTGGATCAAGCCGCTCGCGGCGCTGGTCACGCTTGCCTGCGGCGGTTCGGCCGGCAAGGAAGGCCCGTGTTCGCATATTGGTGCCAGCTTCGCCGCGGTGATCGGGCGCCTGCTGCATCTGAATCCCGAGATGCGCAAGCGCCTGCTCGCGTGCGGTGTGAGCGCGGGATTCTCCGCCGTATTCGGCACGCCGATCGCGGGCGCGATCTACGGCGTCGAGATGCTGGCGATCGGCCGCATCCGCCACGATTTCCTCTTCCCCGGCATCGTCGCGGGGGTCACCGCGTTCGAGGTTTCGCGCTGGCTCGGCGTGCCCTATCCGCAATACGCCATCGACTTCAGCGGCCAGTTCACGGAAGTCCTGTTCCTGAAGACGGTTCTGATCGGCGTGCTCTGCGGTGCGGTCGCGTGGCTGTTCGTGGAATTGCTGCGGCAGGCGAAGAAGGCATTCGGCGCATTGCAGCGGCAATTCGACCTGTGGCAACCGCTCGTGCCCGCCCTGGGTGGCGTCGCATTGGCAATCTTGATCATCGCGGTCCCGACGCAGTACCTCGGCCTCAGCCTGCCGATGATGGAACGTGCCCTGCACGGCGACACCATGCCGTATCTGGGATTCCTGTGGAAGGCAGTGCTGGTCGCCATCACCCTGGGCTCGGGTTTCTACGGTGGCATCGTCACTCCGCAGTTCGTGATCGGGGCAGTGACCGGCGGCGCGTTCGCGCATGCGTTCGGCCTCGCGCCGGCGCTCGGCGCGGCGGTGGGATTTGTTGCGGTCGCGGCATCGGCCTCCAACGCGCCGATCGCGGCAATCCTGATGGGCGTCGAATTGTTCGGCGCCGACTCCACGCTGTACGTCGCCGGCGCCTGCGTGGCGGCGTATCTCATCATCGGCCACCGCAGCGTGTATCCCGAACAACAGATTGCGTTCAGCAAATCGTCGTGGATCTTCGCCCACGCCGACCTGCCGGTCGGCGAGGAAAAGGTGCGGCTGTCATACGGCATGATGCGCTGGCTGCGCATGCGGCGCAGGCGCGCAAAGAAGGACGCCTAGCCAGGTACGGTATGCGGCGTGCTAAGCGCCGTTCGCGCGAGCCCATTGCACGATACCGGCGCTGCTCGTCGCGCCGGCCTGCCGCGCCACTTCGCGCCCGCCGCGAAACAGGGCGAGCGTAGGGATGCTGCGAATGGCGTAGCGCGTGCCGAGCGCCGGCTCGGCGTCGGTGTCGACCTTGAGCAGACGCACGCGCGGTTCGAGTTGCGAGGCAGCCTGCACGAAGTGCGGCGCCATCATCCGGCATGGGCCGCACCACGGTGCCCAGAAATCCACCAGCACCGGAATGTCGTTGCGCGTGAGGTGTTTCTCGAACGTGACTTCGCCGGCCTCCAGTGGATGGCCGGTGAACAGTGGTCGATGGCATCTGCCGCAAGTCGGAGCAGCACCCAGGCGTTCGGACGGCACACGATTCACCGCTTCGCAGTGGGGACACACGATGTGCAGGGAATCGCTCATGGCCTAGCCTGGCTCAATGCATCGCGGACCGGGGCGTCCGTGCCGCGGTGGCGATTTCGCGCAGCGCCTGTTCGAAGACTTCCGGCGGCTGTCCGCCGGAAATCAGGTACTGCCCGTTGACGATGGTCGCCGGCACGGAATGGATGCCGGCCTGCTGGAATTGGCGCTCCTGCGCGCGCACCGCGTCGGCATATTCGCCGCTTTCCAGCACGCGGCGGGCTTCGTCGGCGTTCAGGCCCGCTTCCCTGGCGATGCCGACCAGGATTTCGCGCTCGGCTACGTTCTTGCCATCGGTGAAATAGGCGCGCAGCAGCGCCTGTTTCAGCGCCAATGCGCGGTCGCGGCTGTCGAGTTCGGCCCAATGCAGCAGCCGGTGCGCGTCGAAGGTGTTGTAGATGCGGCTGCCCTTGCGCATGTTGAAGGCGAACCCGAGCGCCGCGGCACGCTCGCGGATCGCGGCACGATTGGCCTCGAGCTGTTCCTCGCCCATGCCGTACTTGCGCATCAGGTGTTCGTTGGCGTCCTCGCCCTCGGGCTGCAGTTGCGGATTCAGCTCGAACGGCTGCAAGTGGATTTCCGCCTGCACGGTTCCGTCCAGCTGCGCGAGTGCCTGCTGCAGGCTGGCCAGGCCGATGGCGCACCACGGGCAGGCGACGTCGGAAACGAAGTCGATGCGAAGCTGGGCTGGGGCAGTCATGGGTGTTTTGCCATCTGGGAAGCTCTGGATCTGGGGCCGATGGCGCAGAAGAAAAGGGTCAGATTCCGACTTGCCCTCCGGTTCGGAGTAGACTCGCCGCGACACCCGTCTCCCAGAGCCTGATCCGCGCGAATGTCGAGTCCGCAGGATGCCGCCGAGCCAGCCATCGACCTGGCGACGATTCCCGAAGACGAACTGCTCGGGCTGCGCCTGTCCGAGTTGCCGTTGCGCATCGAAGGCACATGGCTGGAAGCGTGCATTGCGCAGCTTTACGAGGAATTGAAAGCGCGCAATATCCCGTTCGCGCCGCGCTGTTATCTGGCCGATGAATGGCTGACGCCGGAGAACGAGCCGGTGATCGGCGTGCCGTTTTACCTGGCCCACCCACGCCTGATCAAGTTGCAGACGAAGATGCTGCTCGAGGCCGAGGGCGACAACCCCGGCTGGTGCATGAAACTGTTGCGCCACGAGTGCGGCCATGCACTCACCTATGCCTACGATCTGAATCGCAAACGCAGCTGGCAGCGCGTGTTCGGGCATCCGTCGGCGCCGTACGAGGATACCTATCGCTTCCGTCCGTACAGCAAAAGCTTCGTGCGGCACCTGGATTACTACTACGCGCAGTACCACCCGGACGAGGATTTCGTCGAGACGTTCGCGGTCTGGCTGACGCCGGGCCTGGACTGGCGCAGCAAGTACAAGGGCTGGAAGGCGCTCGACAAGCTGCTGTTCGTCGATAAATTGATGTCCAGCATCGCCGGCAAACCGCCGCTGCGCGCGAGCGGCCGGCAGTTGTGGAAGGCCGCGACGATCCGCAGCACGCTCAAGCACTATTATCAAAAACGCCGCGCGGTGGAAGCGGAGGATTTTCCGGAATTCCATGACGCCAACCTGTTGCGCATGTTCGTCGCCGCGAAACCAGAGGGCGAGACACGGCAGTCGGTCGCCAAGTTGCTGCAAGCACACCGCAAGACACTGTTGACCACGGTGGCGAACTGGACCGGCGAACGGCGCTTCATGGTGAACGAGGTCTATACCGCGGTGCTCGCGCGCAGCCGCGCACTGCGTCTGGTCAGCGACGAGACCGATGCGGTGGCGCTGCTGAAGCTCGCCACCTACCTCACGACGTTGATGATGAACTACCGTTACACCACGCGTTTACGTGGAGAGCTATAGCCATGTCCACTCGCGTACTTATGGTGTTCGACCTGCCGTACACGGTAAAACCCGACTACGACTTCGCCACCGAGTTCGCCGATCCGGACGGCAGCTATACCGAGAACGATGTGTGGAAGGCGCTGCTCGAATGCGGCTACGAGGTGCATCGCCTGAGTCTGTACGATGACATCAGGCCGCTGCTCGATGCGGTGCGCGACATCAAGCCGGATGTGATCTTCAATCTGTGCGAGACCTTTCGCAACGCGCCGCATTGGGACAAGAACATCGTTGCGACCATGGAACTGCTCGGCGTGCCGTGCACGGGCGCCAGTTCGCATTCGCTGTTCCTGTGCAATGACAAGAGCCTGTGCAAGAAGATCCTGCGCTTCCATCGCGTGCGCACCCCGCGCTTCCATGTCTATTATCGCGGACACAAGGTCTGGCTGCCGAAGACGCTGAAGCTGCCGTGCATCATCAAGCCATTGACCGAAGAGGCTTCACGTGGCATTTCGCAGGCCTCGATCGTCGACGACGAAGCCGCGTTCCTCGCGCGCATCGCGATGATCCATGAGCGCATGAACTTGGACGCGATCGCCGAGGAATACATCGACGGACGCGAGATGTACGTCAGCATCATCGGCGATCGCGCGATGCGCGTGCTGCCCGCGCGCGAGATGACGTTTGGCCAGATGGATGAGGACGAACCGCGCATCGCCACCTACAAGGCCAAATGGGACGACGCCTATCGCAAGCGCTGGGGCATCAAGAACCATTTCGCCAAGGCGCTGGAGCCGGAACTGGAAAAACACATCGATGATGTGTGCAAACGCGCCTATCGCGCGCTCAACATCCGCAGCTACGCACGTTTCGACCTGCGCGTTACCGCTGCCGGCAACGTCTACGTGATCGAGCCCAATGCCAACCCCTGCATCGCGAAAGAGGATGAGTTGGCGCAATCAGCGCTGAAAGCCGGCATCGATTATCCCGGCCTGATCCGCAAGGTGGTCAATCAGGCGTTGCGGCGCGAGAGCTGACGCGCCGCATACTGCGATCCGGTAGTCAGTGTGCCGGCTTCGGCAGTGCCTTCAGTGCCGCGAGCATTTCGCTGACGTGCTCTTTCGGGCTCATCGCCGAGTAGGCCGCGGCGACCTTGCCGGACTGGTCGATCAGGTACGAGGTTCGGTTCGACCAATCGGGTTTCATCGTCAGGATCGAATCGTATTGCTTGGCGACCGTGGCGCCCTTGTCGGCTGCGACCGCGAACTTGCCGCTGCAATGGTCGGTTTCCTTGGAAAAATCCGAAATCTGGTCGAGGTTGCCGGCGGTCACGCCGATCACGGTGGCGTTGTAGGCCTTGAACTGGTCGATGGCCTCGGAAAACAGATGCGCCTCGACATTGCAGCCCGAGGTGTGCGGAGCGGGGAAGAAGTAGACCACGACCGGGCCTTTTTTCAACGCGGCGTCCAGATCAAACGTAAAAGGATTGCCGGCCAGCCAGGCCGGCAGGCTGAATTCGGGTGCCTGTGCGCCGATTTTCAGTTCGGCCTGCGATGCGGGCGAAAAAGCAGCTAGCGCGATGGCGGCGGCAGCGGCGAGGGCAGTCAATGATTTCATGGCGAATCCTCCGTGGGAGTTGGGACGATACTATGGGAAACGTTCACGTCCTGTGAGCGACCGGCGCAATGGGGTTTTCCTGACGCGAAATCATGAGAAACTTCGCGTTCCGGTCCATGTGGAATCGAAATGACGACGCAATCCTTGGCAGCCATCGGCATGCCCGGCAAACCCTGGGGCTATAGCGAGAAACTCGAATGGCGCTCGCGCCAACGCAAGCAGCGCAGCTATGCCGAAGAAGTGTTGGCCAGGGTCGAGACGCTGCGTTCGCGTTTCGATGTGGCGGAATACGCGCGGCTCGATTATGCGTCGGATGGCGCCTATCCCCTGTTTGCCATCCGCAGCCGCGCTTGGAACGATGCTTATCCGACCGCGCTGGTCACAGGCGGCGTGCACGGCTACGAAACCAGCGGCGTACACGGCGCCTTGCAGTTCGCCGAGCAGCATCTGTCGGACTATGCCGGACGCATGAACGTGCTGGTCGTGCCGTGCGTGAGCCCGTGGGCTTACGAATGCATCCAGCGCTGGAATCCGTTTGCGATCGATCCGAATCGTTCGTTTCGACAGAACAGCCCGGCGCCTGAATCGGCGGCCCTGATGGAATTGGTCGCGCCACTGCGTGATCGCATCGTCGTGCATATCGATCTGCACGAAACCACCGATTCCGACGAATCGGAATTCTGTCCCGCGCTCGCTGCGCGCGACGGCAAGAAATTCGAGCCGGAGGGGATTCCGGATGGCTTCTACCTATGCGCCGACGCGGTGAATCCACAACCGGAATTCCAGCAGGCGATCATTGAAGCCGTTGCAAAGGTCACCCACATCGCGCCGGCGGACGCGAAGGGCGAAATCATTGGCTCGCCGTTGGTCGCTCCCGGTGTGATCGAATATGACTACGCGAAATTGGGACTGTGTCCTGGCATCACCGGCGCGCGCTACAAGACCACGACCGAGGTTTACCCGGATAGCCCGCATGCGACACCCGAGCAGTGCAACGCCGCACAATCAGTTGCCGCGCGCGCGGCGCTGGATTACGTGCTGGCGCAACCGGCGCATTGAAGTATCATCGGCATCGGCGCGACCAGCCCGCGCCTACTGGGGCAATGTGGCTCGCATCGTTGTCATTACGCACGCCTACGACAATTTCCGCGGGCGCAAACCGCTGCTCGGCAGCCTTGCGAAATTCTGGATCGACGCCGGTCATTCGGTGGAGGTGGTCGCAGGTATTGGCGATTGGCCGGATGCCGATGTGTCGATCCTGCACGTCGACCTTTCCGTCGTTCCGGATACGTATCGCGAAGCGGCGAAGCGTTATCCGGTCGTGATCAACGGCGGTGCACCCGACGTCCGCAAGACTCGTGTCAGTCGCAATTTGCTCAAGCGCGCGGATGGGGGGGATGGACCGGTCGTCGTCAAGACGGATCTGAATTATTCCGGCATTCCGGAACGTCACGCGGCCGAATGTTTCCGTCGCGATGGCGGGGCCCCGGACCTGGCGCCGGTGCCGCTCGTCAGCACGGACAGGCCGTATCCGATCCTGCGGTCGATGGCCGAGGTACCGGACACGATCTGGAACAATCCCGGCCTCGTCGTCGAGCGCTTCTTGCCGGAACGTGATGAATGCGGCTTCTGGATGCGTGCATGGGTGTTTTGTGGCGATCGCGAACGCTGCACGCGTTATCGCGGCGCGCATCCGATCATCAAGACAGCAGATATCGTCGCGCGCGAACCCGCGACGGTTCCGGACGAATTGCGCGCCGAGCGCGAACGCCTCGGATTCGATTACGGCAAGTTCGATTTCGTCATGCGCGAGGGCAGGGCGATCCTGTTCGACGCCAACCGCACCCCGTCCGCGCCGCCTGCCAGTCCCACCATGGATGCTTCCAACGCGCAGTTGGCGGTCGGACTCGATGCCTTGCTGGGGAAAGCGCAATGAATGCATGCATGCCGACAGCACCGCGCGACCATTTTTCGCAGATCGTGCCGAAGTGGTCGCAGTTTGGGCCGCCACTGCGACCGTGGCCCGATAACACGGCGGTGGTACAACGTGCGGCGACCAGGTTGAACGCAGATGCGCATGTCGTGGTGCTTGGGCTGACGCCGGAAATCATTGCCTGCGACTGGCCGGTCGGCGTAACGCTTTCGGCCGTCGACCACAGCCCGGCCATGATCGAACAACTGTGGCCGCCGGCGAAAGGCCCAATCAACTCAGAAGTGATTTTGGCCGATTGGGCAGCAATGCCGTTCGAGTCCTGCACGATCGACCTGGTTGCCGGTGACGGTTGCTATGTGCTGCAGACCTGGCCGGATGGCTATGCGGCGCTGACGCGGGAAGTTGTCCGGGTGCTGCAGCCCGGCGGGCGCTATGTCATCCGCGTGTTCTTGCGACCGGATGCAGCGGAATCCGTCACCGACGTTGCAACCGACCTGGCCGCAGGCCGCATCGGCAGTGTGCATGCGATCAAGCTGCGTCTGCTCGCGGCGGTTCATGGCGCAAGCGGTGCAGGCAGCCGGCTCGACGACGTCTGGCAAGCCTGGAAAGCCATGCCGGCGTTGCCGCGGGCGCTGGCAGGAAAACGCGGCTGGACTGCGGAAGAAATCATGGGGGTCGAGTCTTATGCCGGCATGGGCGCGCGCTACTACCTGCCGACCTTGGCCGAGTTCCGCCGCAGCCTGGGGCCCGGTCTGCACGAACTGGAATGCGCTTTCGGCCAGAACGAGTTGTCGAATCGCTGCCCTACCTTCGTGCTGGAGCGTCGAGCCTGATTCGTTCGATTCGCACCTTGTTTGCCGCCGGGATCGGCCGCATCATCTGAATTACTTCAGCGAACTTTTCCCATGGCAACCGGCTGGGCAGGCGACAACGCGGTACAGGACCAGATTGACGCGACCATCAAGGATGCGATCAAGCGTGCGCGCGCAAATGCGCCAAAGGGGCCGAGCCGCAAGCGTTGCGAGGAATGCGACGCACCGATTCCCGAGGCACGGCGAAAAGCCGTGCCGGGCGTGCGCTTGTGCGTGGCTTGCCAGTCCGAACGCGACAAGGAACTGGCGGCGGTGAGCGGCTACAACCGGCGCGGCAGCAAGGACAGCCAGTTGCGTTGAGGGTCAGGCTGCAAGCTCGGCGTTGTGGAAGACGTTCTGCACGTCGTCGAGGTCGTCGAGCTTGTCGAGCAGGTCGCGCAGGGTTTCGGCGACTTCGGCATTGACCGGCGTGCGGTTGTCGGGGCGCCAGATCACGTCGGCTTTCGACGGCGAGAATCCAGCCGCCACGAGCGCCTTCTTCACTGCCTCGAAATTCTCCGGCGACGCGATCACGATGCTTTCGCCGGCATCGCTTTGGACATCATCGGCGCCGGCATCCAGTGCGGCTTCGAGCAGCTTGTCCTCGCTACCGGGTTTGCTCGTGTCGATAAGGAATTCGCCGACGTGCTTGAACTGGAACGCGACCGAACCCGAAGTGCCGAGATTGCCGCCGTGCTTGCTCAGGGCGCTGCGTACATCCGCGACCGTGCGTTGCGAGTTGTCGGTCATGCAATCGATGATCAGCGCGACACCCGACGGGCCATAGCCTTCGTAACGGATTTCCTCCATCTTCGCAGCATCCTCGCCGCTGGCGCGCTTGAGCGCACGCTCGATGGTGTCCTTGGTCATGTTCGCCGTCAGTGCCTTGTCGATGCCCGCGCGCAGGCGCGCGTTGCTTGCCGGGTCCGCACCGCCGCTACGCGCGGCAATGGTGATCTCGCGGATAAGCTTGGTAAAAAGTTTGCCGCGACTGGCGTCGGCAGCGTTCTTGCGGCCTTCGATGCTGGGGCCTCTGCCCATGGCGATTCCTGCACTGTGCGTGAAAGGCGGCCATTTTAGCGGCCAAGCGCCTTCCACGCGAGATGGCGCCAAGGATCGGATGCTACCATCCAGCCTACGACCATGTCCGAGGAAGCCATCCCGTGAGCAGCACGCTCGTCATCATCGCCGTCACCAGCATCGTCTCGATCATGGCGTTCAGCAATTCGCGGCTGATCGACCAGTTGATTCTGTGGCCACCGGCGATTTCGCGCGACAAGGAGTACTTCCGTCTGGTCAGTTACGGATTGGTGCATGCCGACCCGATGCATCTGTTCTTCAACATGTTCACGCTGTATTTCTTCGGCCGCGCAATGGAGCCCCTATACAACATGGTGCTCGGTCCGTTTGGATTCGTGATCTTCTACTGTGGCGGACTCTTCGCATCGATCCTGCCGACCTACCTGCGCAATCGCGGCAATTCGCGCTATCGCAGCTTGGGTGCGTCCGGTGCGGTGTCAGCAACCTTGTTCGCGTTCATCCTGCTGCAGCCGTGGGCGCAGATCCTCGTATTCGTGATCCCGATGCCGGCAATCCTGTTTGCGGTGTTGTACGTCACCTACGAATTCTGGCTGGAACGCCGGGGCGCCGACAATGTCAACCACGGCGCGCATTTGTGGGGCGCGGCGTATGGCGTGCTTGTCACCATCATTCTGGAGCCGCGCGTACTCGGGCTGTTCCTGTCGCAATTGCTGCCGCACTGACCGCTCAGCCGCGATTCAACATTTCGGTACTAGATTCGAGGCGGTCAATGGCCGAGGCGCACCCATGAAACCTCTAATTCTGATCCTGCTGGCGGTTGGCGCGCTGCTCTCTTGGCGGTTGCGTCTATTCACCGGGCTACTACGCACGCCCGGGTGTGGTGTACGACGACGGCACGACGGACTATGCGCCGGTCGATGGCTACGTCGGCGGCTATTACGCGCCCGGGTACTACTATTCCGATCCGTGGTGCTGCTTTGGCGGCGCGTGGCCATGGTTTGGTGTTGGCGTTTACGGCAGCTATTACTACGGTGGCCATGGCCATTGGCACGGCGGACACGGAGGCTGGCACGCCGGCAACACGCATGCCGCGCCGCGCCCGTTGCCGGGTGCGAGCGCGCCGCGTCCGCGCAACTGATCGCGGCGTCTGCGGGGCTGGCCACGTTCGGTGCGGATGCTATGATCGGTGCATGCCTGCCGTTGCCGCCATCCATGTCGATCCGTTGCCGGGACGCTTTGCGTACCTGATGGGTCTGTACGCGGAAAACTACCATCGCCTGGCGCGATTGTTCGCACCGCAGGAACTAGGGACCGGCAGCTACGTCTCTTCAGTCGATGATGGACTCGATGTCCGCCTGGAAATCGTCGAGCGGCATCGCTACACGCTCGAACTGCACCTGACCTATTGCATCACCGATGCGTGCACCGGCGGACCGTCGCCGGCGGCGTGGCTGCGCATGTATCGCGACGCGCATGTCGCCGAAGTGACGCATTGCCATCCCGGACAGCGGCTGTGGCGCGAACTGGGGCCCTTCGCGCCGGCCAAGACCGTATTTCAGCACCGCATGCGCATGGCGACCTTTCTCAACCGTTGGCTGGAATACCTGGCCGAGCAGGGCCATTCGCGCGCGACGCTCGTGGCGCTTTCTCCGTTGCCGGCCTGCGCCTGACGCATGCCCGGCCGCACCGGACTGCCAGCCTGGAAAGCACTCGCTGCGCATCGCGATGCGCTTGCGAACACGCACCTGCGTGGTCTGTTCGCGGCTGACCCGCAACGCGGTGAGCGTTTTGCTGTCGATGCGGCTGGTTGGCATCTGGACTATTCGAAAAACCGGATCGACGCTGAATCCCTGCGCCTGTTGCTCGCACTGGCCGATCAATGCGATCTGCGCGCGCGCATCGACGCCATGTGGCGCGGCGACAAGATCAATGTCACCGAACAACGCGCCGCACTGCACATTGCCCTGCGCGCGTCCGCGGCCGAGGAATTTGCGGTCGATGGCGAAGACGTGGTGCCGGAAATCCACGCCACGCTTGCGCGCATGGCGGATTTTTGCGCGCGCGTGCGGGACGGCGAGTGGAAAGGCTACACGGGCAAGCCGATACGTGCCGTCGTCAACATCGGCATCGGCGGCTCCGATCTCGGCCCGGTCATGGCTTACGAAGCGCTGCGCCATTACAGTCGGCGCGACATGCAATTTCGTTTCGTGTCGAACGTGGATGGCACGGATTTCTGCGAAGCGGTGCGCGACCTCGATCCGTCTCAAACCCTGTTCGTGGTCTGCTCGAAAACCTTCACCACACAGGAAACCTTGGCCAATGCGCATGCCGCGCGCGCCTGGTTGCTGAGCTCACTTGGCGACGACCGCGCGATCGCGCGCCATTTCGTCGCGGTATCGACCAATGCGGCGGAAGTGGCGAAATTCGGAATCGACCCCGCCAACATGTTCGGCTTCCGCGATTGGGTCGGCGGGCGCTATTCGATGGATTCGGCGATCGGGCTTTCAACCATGCTTGCGATCGGCGCGGACAATTTCCGCGCCATGCTCGATGGTTTCCATGCGATGGACACGCATTTCCACAGCGCGCCGTTTGCGCGCAACCTGCCGGTATTGCATGGCCTGCTATCGATCTGGAACACGAATTTTCTCGGTGTCGAAAGCGTCGCGATCCTGCCTTACGATCAATACCTCAAGCGCTTTCCGGCGTATTTGCAGCAGCTCGCCATGGAGAGCAATGGCAAGCAGGTCAGCCAGGACGGCGCGCGCGTTGAATACGCAACCAGTCCATTATACTGGGGCGAGCCGGGCACCAACGGCCAGCATTCGTTCTATCAGTTGTTGCACCAGGGTACGCGCCGCGCGACTTGCGATTTCATCGGTTTCCGCACCAGCCTGAACCCGCTCGGCGAACAGCATCGCCTGTTGCTCGCGAACCTGGTCGCCCAGGCCGAGGCCCTGGCCTTCGGCAAGACCGCCGACGATGTACGCGCCGAAGGAGTTGCCGAGCATCTCGTTCCGCATCGCAGCTTCGACGGCAACCGGCCGAGCAACGTGCTGCTGGCCGATGCGCTCACGCCAGCGACGCTCGGCGCGCTGGTCGCACTCTACGAGCACAGTGTGTTCGTGCAGGGCGTGATCTGGGACATCGATTCCTTCGACCAATGGGGCGTGGAGCTGGGCAAGCAACTTGCCGCTCGCATCGTCCCGGAATTGCATGACGCGAGCGCGCCGCTCACGCACGACAGCTCCACGAATGCGCTGATTCGCCGACTCCGCAGGCACTGAAAAAGCCGAGCGATCGGCGCATACTCGACGCGTTCATCGTCAAGGAGAATGTCATGAAGCTCGAAAAAGTCGTCTATACCGCGCAAGCCACCGCCACCGGCGGCCGCGACGGCCGCGCCAAAACCTCCGACGGCAAGCTCGATCTCAAACTCAATCCGCCGGTGGAAATGGGCGGCAAGGGCGAGGGCACCAATCCAGAACAATTGTTCGCCTGCGGCTACTCCGCCTGTTTTCTCGGGGCGATGAAATTCGTCGCCGGCCGCGACAAGATCGCGATGCCCGCCGATACCTCGATCACGGGTTTGATCGGCATCGGCCCGATTCCGAACGGTTTCGGCATCCAGGCGGAACTGAAAATCTCGTTGCCCGGCATGGATCGCGTCGCGGCAAAGGCGCTCATCGACAAAGCGCATATCGTGTGCCCGTACTCGAATGCGACGCGCGGCAATATCGAGGTGACGCTGACCTTGGTCTGAGCCGCAACGGAGCCGCCGATGCAACACGATTTCGATTACCTCATTGTCGGCGGCGGCATGACCGCCGACGCCGCGGCCAAGGCGATCCATGAAGCCGATGCCGAGGCGCGTATCGGCATGGTCAGTGACGAGTCGCACGCGCCCTACGAGCGCCCGCCGCTGTCCAAGGCGCTGTGGAAGGACAAGGCCGTCGAGGCCATCGACCTCGGCACAGCAAAATCGGGCACAACGCTGCATCTGGGAATGCGCATCGTGGCGCTCGATCGCGTCGTACACACTGTGCGCGACGACCAGGGCGACACGTATCGCTATCGCAAGCTGCTGCTTGCCACCGGAGCCACGCCGCGCAAGCTGCCGTTCGCCGGCGAGCGCGTGATCAATTTCCGCACCCTGGATGATTACCTTGCGTTGCGTCGCTTCGCCAAGCCGGGTGCGCGCATCGCCGTTGTCGGCGGTGGCTTTATCGGCAGCGAACTGGCTGCATCACTGGCAAGCAACGGCAGCAAGGTCACGATGATTTTCCCTGGCGAGGCGATCGGGGCAGGGCGTTATCCCGCTGCGCTCAGCGACTTTCTCAATAGCTACTACCGCGAGCACGGAGTCGAGTTGCGCACGGGCGCCAAGGTCGATGACGGCAAGGCGGACGCGAATGGTGTCGATCTTTTACTATCGGATGGATCGACGCTGCGTGTGGACGCAGTGGTTGCTGGACTCGGCGTGATACCCAATGTCGAATTGGCGCAGCAGGCTGGATTGAAAATCGACAACGGCATCGTTGTCGATGATCGACTGCGCACTTCCGATCTCGACATTTTTGCGGCCGGCGATGTCGCCAATTTCCACAATGCCGCATTGGATACGCGCATGCGCGTGGAGCATGAAAACGCGGCGATCAGCATGGGTCATCACGCCGGACGCGTCATGGCCGGAGCAGACGAGGCATATACGACGCTGCCGTTTTTCTATTCCGACCTGTTCGATCTCGGTTACGAAGCAGTCGGCATGCTCGACGACCGGCTCGATGTGATCGAACACTGGACCACGCCGTTCCGCGAAGGCGTGGTCTACTACCTCGACGATGACCGCGTGCGCGGCGTGCTGCTGTGGAACGTTTGGGGCCAGGTCGATGCCGCGCGCGAACTGATCGCCGAGCGCGGACATCACGACGCCGAAAGCCTGCGAGGCAGGTTACCGAAGGCAGTTTAGCGAAGGGTTTTTACAAATCGGTCACCGCGCGGGCGATACCAGCGGTCGGCGTCCAAGGACCAGGCTACGGCAAAGGCCCTGCCGACGATGCTCTCGCGCGGTACGAAGCCGATGTAGCGCGAGTCCTTGCTGTTGTCACGATTATCGCCAAGTACGAGGTACTTGCCTGCAGGCACGGTCATCGGCCCGAACGAGCGGTCGGCGTGGCGATTGGGCAACAGCATGATCGGATGCGACTTGCCGGGCAGGTCTTCGCGCAGGTAATCGTGATCGAGCGTGCGCGTGACGCGAGGCAGGTCGGCATCGGCAGTTG
>OEIU01001122.1_pt1 | contig 19195 bp, 18 predicted proteins | sample 1539221 | NCBI WGS metagenome assembly OEIU01 (sample SAMN03792071, study PRJEB22550) | activated sludge metagenome | feature: wastewater treatment plant; material: activated sludge; isolation source: Wastewater treatment plant of a petroleum refinery complex | place: Argentina: Zarate | collected...
AGGATTTTGGTTTGGCTATTTTTTATTGAGTATTATTTATTTATCACAATCATTCAAATCTAAAAAATTCATTAAGCGCGTGTGGGCATCTTTGGGAATTTCTTCGTTATATTTTTTATATAAATCAATTGTAAGTTCAACTGTTTTAAAATAATTTTTACAGGAGTCACAATTATCCAGATGTTGTTTAATTGCTACGCACTTCTCTGAATTCAGGTCTTCACCTAAACTCTCACAGATGTGTTTCATAACATCTTTACAATTTGGATTTTCTTCACTCATCGGGCAAATGCTTCGTTTAATTCTTTTCTTAAAAATGCTCGGGCTCTATGCAATCTCGATTTTACAGCTGGTACTGATAGTTCTGTTAATTTAGCCGTATCTTCTGTCGATAATCCTTCAACATCTCTTAACATAAAAACTAATCTGTATTCAGGACTTAGTTTATCAATAGATTCATCTAATATTTTTTTCAATTCAGCGTTTTCAATATTTTGATTAGGAATACGTGACCAATCTGCGGTATATCTATCTTCATAAAGTTCATCATCGTTATCAATGGAAACAAAAGTTCTGTTCTTCTCTTTCCTTGCAAGCATTAAGCAATGATTAGAAACTATTCTGTATAACCAGGTTGAAAGTTTAGAGTTTCCATCAAACTGATGCAGACTTTTTATCATACTATAAAAAGTTTCCTGCATAATATGTTCAGCTTTATCTCTATCCCTGCAAATTTTAAAAGAAAAATTATAAACAGTCTGCTCATTATCTTTCACTAATTGAGCAAGTGCTTTTCTATCTCCGGCTTTTGCAAGTTCTACTAATTCTGATTCTTCCATTCGTATGATGCTTTATATAAAAACTGGATTCTTTAAGTGCCTAAAAATACCAAATAATTTTTAGATAGATAAATTGATATGATTTTTTTCTGTCCCTTTTTTCGCTTATAATCAAAATAATTTTAATTTTAAGCCAGACTTTTAACTAATTAGAGAAATTTATGAGTTCAGCACATACAATTGATGTTTTAAAATCCAATATTTTATTTAACGATAAAGAATTATTATCGTTAAACTTTCAATTTAGTGCAAAAAATTTTGAAGAGATTAAAGAAGGTAACCTGATCTTTAAACCCGGCGAAGCTTCTGTTTGTGTTTACCTTATTATTAAAGGTGAAGTTAAGCTTAAAACCTCATTCCCTAAACAGATATTGACCAAAACCACAAATGATTTTTTCGGTGATATTGAAATCCTGGAAGGATCGTTAAGAAAATCAACTGCTATGGCAAATTCTGATTGTCTTGTTTATAAACTTGATGGTGAGTTATTTAAAAATATCATTCAGCACACGGAGCAAACAGCAAATACTTCAACTGATGCTGTTTTAAGTATAACTGATTCTGAAATTTCTGATTCTGAACAACCGGAAATAATTATAAAAACTGATGATATAAAATTAAATACTGAAGAACCTCAAAATCTTACCGGGCAATTACAGTTTGACAACGATGTTGAACATAAAGATAATCACGTTGATGAGATTCCAGTTGAAATTAATAATGAGAATTATGTTGATTTAACTACGGTAAATCAGTCTACTGAAGAATTTGAAACTTATAATGATCAAACTAATGCTAATGAATATGAGTCTGAAAAAATGATTGATAATGTTGACACTAATGAAAAGATGAACGACGAAAATTTAGATTTCTTAGAAGAAAATAATAGAATAGAAATTTTAGAGAATACTGAAACTTATTCTGATGAACTAGTTGGAAGTGCAATTCAGAATACTAACTTCAGCAAATATGAAAGTTTATTACAACCATCCTCTGATTTTAAAAAAACTGTAAAAGATATTCTTCACTTTTTGCTTAAACAAACTGATTCGGAAAATGGAGCATTTTATATTTATGATCCTAATGAAGAAAAGTTAGAGGATTATTACCAGACAACGGAATCATTTTATAAAACTAAAAAATCATTACAAGACAGCATAACGGGAATTGTGGCGCGTGAGAAAAAAATTCGATTTGCAGTTTCAGTCGCTAATGATTCATATTTTAATCCTGAGATCGATGTGCCAAATGATTTTGATGGCCGAACGATTATCTTTATTCCGCTTCTTGATACAAAAAATAACTTGTTAGGGATTGTACAGATCGGTTCTCACCAAACTGATTTTACTAAAGATGAAGAAAAATCAATTGAAGATGCTGCAAAGTACTGCTCGGTTGTTTTTGAAAAAAGCTTAAATTTTGTTGAACCATTCAAAGAAAAGAATCAAAATTCCGATTTAAATTTTATTGCAAATTTTCTTCTGCAGGATGTAAAAGCTCCCTTAATGAATATCAAAAGTTATGCGGCTATTTTATCAAGATATAATCTGCCCGATGAAGTTAAAAAAGTTATTGCTTTGATATCCACTCAGAGCACATCAATAATCGATTTAATACAATCGTCCATTGATTATTCCAATCAAAGTACTGAATATAATTTTGAAGAAACCAGCTTTAATGATGCTATGAATCAAATATTAATGCTGCTTTCCGATTATGTTGAATCAAGAAATGTAAAGCTGTTTAAGAAATTTTCTAAAGATGCAATTGTTAAAATTGATGAAAGAAAATTTTATGTTGCCTGTTATTACATAACTAAATTTGCCTGCGATATGATGCCGGATGGAGGAAATCTTTACTTCAGTAGTTACGCCGAAGATGGGAAAATTATTTTAAAAATCAGAGATGAAAGCAAAGGCATCGGAAATATGACAATTGATGACATCATGGAAAATTTTTCTATTGATGAAAATAAAGAATATTCAGGATTAGGATTGGCAATCGCTAAGTTTATAATTGAAGCAATGCAATCAGAATTAATTATTGAGCCATCAAGTATGGGAATAAGCTATTCTATTTCTCTCCATTTAAATTCTCAGTAGTTAAGAAAATGGAATTTGATCTCATTACGATCCTCGGACCTACAGCAACAGGTAAAACAAAACTCGCCGTACAATTAGCTAATCATTTTAATGGAGAAATCATTTCTGCTGATTCCCGACAGGTTTATCGGGGAATGAATATCGGAACCGGAAAGGATTTAAGTGAATACTCAATCGGTGACAAACAAATTCCATATCACTTAATTGATGTTATCGACCCTAAGGAAGAGTTTGACGTTTATAAATATCAACAACTGTTTTATAAAGCTTTTGCAGATATTAAAAGTAGAAATAAACTTCCCTTTCTTGTTGGCGGAACCGGAATGTACTTAAGTTCTATTCTTCTTAATTATAATCTAAGCAAAGCTGATTTTGAAACTCATAAACAAAACTTGTATTCATATTCTGATGATGAACTTAGAAATATTCTTAAAGAAATAAATCCCAAACTCCACAACACTACTGACTTAACTGATCGCGAAAGAATTATTAGGGCTATTGCTATAAGCAAATCACAACAAGAAATTTCTTCAAGTCATTTTGAACTAAATTCATCTGGTGAGAATTCTGTTGCAAGTAAGAATAAAGATTTGTTAGTCTCCTCGTTCCTTCGAAATGACAACTCCGGTTACAACACTTTGCAATTAAAAGCATTTGTGATCGGAATTAATCTAAGTCGTGATGAAATTAAAAAAAGAATAACTGCAAGATTAAAGAAACGATTAGATGAAGAAGGAATGATTGAGGAAGTGAAATCCCTAATGGATTCCGGAGTAAGCTATGAGAAGATGATTTTTTTTGGATTAGAGTATAAATTTATCGCGCAATATCTTAAAGGTGAATTAAATAAAAATGATATGTTTCAAAAATTAAATTCTGCAATTCATTCTTTTGCAAAAAGACAAATGACATGGTTTAGAAAGATGGAACGCGAAGGTGTTGCAATTAATTGGATTGATGGTTCGGATTTTAATAGAGCTAAAGAATTGATTGAATTGAATTTATATAATAAGTCTTTGTGAACCATTGTGTCTTAGAGTCTTAGTGGCAAGAAAATATTTCGCCACAAAGACACAAAGTCTCCAAGTTAAAAAACAAAACCTATGTTAATTCCAGATAAAATTTCCGTATACTTAGATAAACGAGCATCCAATACCTGGTTAATTGAAAACGACCATAAAAAATATTTTCAAAAAATTATTGTTGTTCCATCAATTGCCGAATCCCAAAACCTTCCCGCATTAATAAAATCTCTCGAGCAAAATGATCAAACCGAATTATCAAATACACTTGTGCTTATAGTTGTAAACAATGCCGTTTCATCAAGTGAAGAAGTTAAAGAAGATAACTTTAAAACTCTTAAGTATTTAAGAAATCTTGAAACAAAACTTAACTTATCTTTCATTGACGCCTGCCAGCAGGGAAAAGAAATGGATGATAAGAATGCGGGTGTTGGGCTGGCTCGGAAAATCGGGATGGACCTTGCTCTAACAAAATTTGATTATACATCTTTACAAAAAAGAATTATGATTTGCACCGATGCAGATTGTATTGTTGATTCAAATTATCTCACGGAAATTTCAAAAGAGTTTAACAATAGAAATTTAGAGGCAGCAGTTGTAAACTTTGCACACGATATTTCCAGCGATGATGAAGAAACCAAAGCAATAATCTGTTACGAAATATTTTTACGATATTACGTTTTAGGTTTAAGTTTTGCAAAATCTGAATATGCATTTCACACAATTGGCTCAACAATGATCTGCACGCCGGAAGCTTATATAAAAGCAGGAGGAATGAATAAATACAAGGCGGCAGAGGATTTTTATTTTCTCGAAAAGCTTGCAAAGATTTTTCCAATCGGTGAAATCAAATCAACTTCAATTCATCCATCTAAACGCGGCTCATGGCGGGTACCATTTGGTACTGGCAAAACCGTTGATAGATATTTATCCAACTCTCGTGATGAATATTTGCTTTATAATCCTAAAAGTTTTGTAATTCTAAAAACCTGGTTAGAAGTTTTCAATGATATCTTAATTTCAGATCAATCCGCCTTGTTAAAGATTTCTAAAAATATTCATCCTGCATTATCAGATTTTCTTTCTCAACAGGATTTTGAAAATTTTATAAATAAAGTTTTGTTAAAGAATAACAATCCAATTGAAGTAGGAAAACAAAAACATTACTGGTTTGATGCATTCAAAACATTAAAACTAATTCACTATCTTCGTGATACAGTTTATCCAAATATAAATATGTTTGATGCTATTGATGACTTGCTAAATTTAATTGATATTGAAAATAAAATTAAGCGAGATGCAGAGCTCCCTGATTTAGAAACACAAAAAAATTATTTATTAATGCTTAGAAAAATCCAGAGTTAAATGATAACTAACTTTACTCTTGTTAGGAAAAACCTTGAAGGTTTCCATAAATTAGTTTCGACCAAATTAATATTTCACATTTATTTTCAGTATAAACCTTCAATGTTTATGTATGTTGGATGAGATAAAATGATTATTAAAAACAATCCCGATGAATTTGAAAATTTTTTAGTTGATGCTTCCAACTTTAAAGGAAAGTGCGATGCAGTTTATTTTCCTGAAAATGTAAATGAAATTGTTTCGATTATAAAGGAAGCCAATAAAAACAAGACTAAAGTTACCGTTGCAGGAAACAGAACAGGTTTAACCGGGGCCTGCATTCCTCAAAATGGAATTGTTATTGCCACAGATAAGCTGAACAAGATTTTAGAAATCAATTCAAAAGAGTTGTATGCTTCTGTTGAGCCCGCTGTTTTACTTTCAGATATTCAAAAAGAACTAAAGCACCAAAATCTTTTTTATCCTCCAGATCCAACAGAAACTAATTGTTACATCGGAGGAACAGTTGCAACAAATGCTTCCGGTGCAAAGACTTTTAAGTACGGACCAACTCGTGATTATGTTATTGGTTTACAAATCGTTCTTCCTGATGGTGAACTGATTGATCTCGAACGAGGGAAACAGAAAGCTCTTGGATACAATTTAATACTTACAACTCAATCCGGTAAAAATATTTCTCTGCAAATTCCGGATTATAATTTTCCTGCTGTAAAAAATGCCTCCGGTTATTTTGTAAGAAAAGATATGGATGCGATTGATTTGTTTATTGGGTCCGAAGGTACACTTGGAATCATTACAGAGATTACACTTAAACTTCTTCCCCAACCTGAAAATACAATTTCCTGCGTTTTGTTTTTTGAAGATGAAACAACTGCACTAAATTTTCTTGAAGAAGCACGGGAAACTTCTTATCAAAACAAAAAGAATAATATAAACGATTACATCAATGCAATGGCGCTCGAGTTTTTTGATGAACGTGCATTAAGGTTTTTAGCTAAAGATTTTTCTGCTATTCCAGAAAATGCGCAAGCAGCAATTTGGTTTGAGCAGGAATCCACTGCTGATACTTTTGATACTATTCTTGAATCCTGGAATACATTGATGCAAAATCACAAAGTAAACGAAGAAACTGCGTGGTTTGCTTTTAGTGATGCTGATAAAGAAAAGATAAAAGATTTTCGCCACGCAATTTCCTGGAAGGTTAACGAGTACGTTGCAAGAAATAACTTTAGAAAACTCGGGACTGACGTTGCTGTTCCCGATAAAGTTTTTCGTGGGTTTTATTTTACACTGCAAAATTGGGCAAAGCAGAGCAATATAGATTTTGTTTCTTATGGTCATTTCGGAAACTCGCATATTCATCTTAATCTTTTACCAAAAACAGAAACTGAGTTTAATGAAGGTAAAAAACTTTACGGGAAAATTTGTGAGGAAGCAGTAAGACTTGGAGGAACAATCTCAGCAGAACACGGAATTGGCAAAGCTAAACGAGATTATCTTTTAATGATGTATGGTGAAGCTAATATCCGTAAAATGGCAGCACTAAAAAAATCTCTTGATCCGAATCTTATTCTTGGGATTGGAAATATTTTTTCAGAAGATTATTTATAAATAACAAACCCAGTTCCTTTGAGGAACTGGGTTTGTAAAACATAGGAAATATTTTTCCAGGTTGTCACGAACCATTTCGTGACAAAGCACTACAAATATAAAAAGTCACGAAGTGGTTCGTGACTTCCAAGTTTTCATTTCCCAATTTTATAACTCGTACCTTCTTTGCCATCCTGCAAAACAACACCAAGCTCTTTAAGTCTATCGCGAATCGTATCAGAAAGCTGGTAGTTTTTATTTTGTTTTGCTTCAGTTCTAAGTTTTATTAGAAGTTCAACAAGCTCGCCAACAAGTTTATCATCGCCAGTAGTTGTTTTGTTAAAATCAACAATGCCTAAAACATTTTCTGCTGTTTTAGTTAAAAATGTTTTTACATCATTATAAAAACTTACATCAACATTTTCTGTAGAGGCAATTATGCGATTTACTTCTTTTACAAAATCAAAAATAACTGCAACAGCTTGAGAAGTATTTAAATCTTCATCCATTGCTTCTTCAAATCGTTTATAATATGAGTCAAAGTCAAACTCAGGTTTAACTCCAGAAGTGTTTTTCTTCAACTCAGAATTAATCTTATCAACAAGATTGTTAATTTTTTCCAATCCTTTTTCGGCGGAAGCAAGCAGTTCCTCACTAAAGTTTAATGGACCACGATAATAAGCTTGTGAAAAGAATAATCTAACAGCTTCTGCAGAATATTTCTTAAGTATTTCTCTTGCTGTAAAAAAGTTGCCAAGAGATTTAGACATTTTTTCTTCATTGATATTAAGGAAACCGAAATGAAGCCAGTACTTTACAAAAGGTTTTCCGTTCGCTGCTTCACTCTGTGCAATTTCGTTTTCGTGATGCGGGAAAATCAAATCGCTTCCACCAGCGTGGATATCAAATGTTTCTCCAAGATGTTTGCAACTCATTGCAGAGCACTCGATGTGCCAACCGGGTCTTCCTTTTCCCCAGGGACTTTCCCAGTATGGCTCTCCATCTTTTGCTTTTTTCCATAATGCAAAATCTAATGGATCTTTCTTTTCTTCATTTACATCTATTCTTGCACCGGCTTCAAGTTCTTCAATATTTTTTCCGCTTAATTTTCCATATTCGTTAAAATGTTTAACATCATAAAAAACATTTCCCTCTTTATTATATGCAAACTTTTTATCCTCAAGCTTCTTGATAATATCTATAATCTCATTCATATGCTCGGTTGCTTTTGGATAAACTGTAGCCCTCTTGATTTTTAATTTTGAAATATCTTCAAAGAAAGCGTTTATGTAATCATTAGTAACATCGACTGTACTTCTTTTTTCTTCATTAGCTTTTTTAATGATCTTATCATCAACATCAGTAAGATTCATAACAAATTTTACTTTATAACCTTTGTACTCAAGATACCTGCGTACAATATCAGCCATAACAAATGAGCGTGCATTGCCGATATGAAAATAATCATAAACGGTTGGACCGCACACATAAAATTTTACTTCGTTTGGATCAATCGGAATAAATTCTTCAACTTTTTTTGTAAGTGTGTTATAAAGCTTTAACATAGTAATAATTTTTTGTTGGATAATTGTTGTTGCAAATATAATTAAGATTAACGGTCATTGCGAGTGATTCGACACGACGAATTCTCACGAAGCAATCAGAAACATGAGTCATTTCTGCCATAGGCATTCCTTCGGAAGAAGGAGTCTTCGACTGAGAAATCTGTTCCATTATTTGATCCAGATTTCTTCCTCCCGCCTTACCGTCGGGCAGGTCGGTCGAAATGACAATCTAGGAAGTTTTTTTATGCCTGCTTTAGTTTTTCCAAAAGCAGTTTAAAATCCGTAGGTAATTCAGAATCAAATCTTACAAACTTATTTGTGTGCGGATGAATAAAGCCCAATGTTTTTGCATGTAATGCCTGCCGCGGCATTATCTCCAAAAGATTTTGAACTCTGCTCTTTAATTTTGGTGATTCAATTCCTGCGTGAATTTTATTTCCGCCATAGGTATGATCACCAAAAATCGGTTTGTTTAAACCTGCAAGATGAACTCTTATCTGATGTGTTCTTCCGGTTTTCAAATTAAGTTTTATATAAGATGTAAACTCGTACTGCTCAATTACTTTATAAAAAGTGGTTGCGTCTTTTCCTTCTTTATCACTTATAGTAAATTTTTTTCTATCACTTTTACTGCGGGTAATTTTAGTACTTATCTCCCCTTCTTTTTCTTTAAACTTTCCCCAGCAAATTGCGTGATATTCTCTTTCGATTGAATGCTTTGAAAACTGTGCGGCTAACTTTGCGTGAGTAAAATCATCTTTAGCAACAACAAGCAATCCGCTTGTATCTTTATCTATCCGATGAACAATTCCCGGTCTCCCGCCTTCGTTAGCAGAGCTTAAAGATTTGGTATGATGTAGAAGAGCATTAACAAGCGTTCCGGTGTAATTTGCGTAAGCAGGATGAGCAACCATTCCTGCTGGTTTATTAACAATAATTAGATAATCATCTTCGTAAACAATATCTAATGGAATTTCTTCTGCTTCAACATCTTCTGGTCTTGGAGAAATAACCTGAATAGCTTCAACTTTATCAAACGGCTTTACGTTATAATTTGATTTTACAATAATGCCATTAACTTTTACAAGTCCTGCTTCAATTGCTTTTTGAATTTTTGATCGGGTTACATTTTCGATATGATGAGTAAGAAATGTATCTATTCGTTCTTTTCTTTTGCCTTCCGGCACATCAATCAGGAATTTCTTTTCTGTTATCAGTTTGCTCATTTTCTATCTTTTCCGAAATCACTTTTTCTGAGTTTATTTCACCAGTATGATTATCATCAGGCGATTTAACTTCAACAACGGGACTAATATTTATTGAAGTTGCGCCCGCTAATTTAGTTTCTTTACTTACCTCATCCTGTTCCTGATGTTTTTTATAAAAGAAAATTAAAATCAGCACACCAATTGTAACGGACGCATCTGCAACATTAAAAACAGGCCAGCGATCGTAACTTCTGCCAAACAGAGTGAAATCAAAAAAATCAAAATCAAAAAAATCTACAACTCTTCCATAAAAAATTGGTGCGTAATTGTAAATAACTCCATAAAATGTTCTATCTATCAGGTTACCAACTGCGCCTCCAAGTATAAGTGCAATTGCAATACGTAAGCTCCAGCTTTTATCTTTTATCACATACAAATAAAAAATTAATCCAATGCTGGCAAGTAAAGAAAAGATAGAAATTATTAACTTAAAACTATTTCCCGGATCATAGCCAAATGCCATTCCAGGATTTTCTACAAATGTTATTCTAAAAAAATCACCAAATACCGGAATTATTTGTCCCAGATACATACCATCAAAATTAAAATTAAGGAATGGGAGATAGAAACCTTTAACCAATAATTTTGAAACTTGATCAACAACTACAACAGCAAGAGATATATACAATGCTTTCAATTACTAAAAACTCCTCGATATATAATCATTCAACTTTCCCGCCAAATTAAATTTGTTACTTATTTTTTTTCCTGTTTTTGTTTCATCGGTAAGCATAACTGGCTATGCGGAACAGCCAATAATCTTTCCTTGGGTATTAATGGACAGGTTGGGCATAAATGCTGCGGCTCCTCGATGCAAGCGACACAAATACCGTATGTACCATTATCAATTCTCTTTAGTGCATCTTCAAGATATCCTAAAAATTTATTTTCACGCTGAGCATAAAGAAAAGTTTTTTCCCTTTCCATCGCGTCTGTTCCCTGTTCAGCCATATGAAGTGAATATGGAGAGTTTTCATTAATATACTCACCAGTAGTTGGATCAAGCATTTGCTCTCTTAAGTTTTGCAGCTGCTCAAGAATTTCATCTCTCTTTTCAAGAATTACTTCTCTGAATTGTTCCATATCTTTTTTCCCGTAGCCTTTAATTTTCTTTAAAGCTGCGGCTCTGTTTGCTGCTGCTACTTCGGGTGATATAACGACTTCTTCTGCTTTTTTCTTTGTATGTACCGGCTTTGCTGCTTTTACAACAACCAATTTTTTAGCAACGGATTTCTTTACGGCCGGCTTAGCTTTGGGAGCAACTTTAACTTTTTTAGGTACAGTTTTTTTAACTTCTTTTTTCTTCACAGTTTCTTTCTTAACATTTTTTTTAGTTAAAATTTTCTTTTTAGATTTTTTCATTTTCACTTCTTTTTTAACCGCGGTTTTACCGGTTTTGGAAGAAGATTTTTTTGCGATTTTTTTTACAGATTTTTTCTTTGCCATAATTTGGTCCTCCTCTATTAGAGTTTAACCTTCTCGATGTTAATTAAACACTCAAACTCGCCGATCTTCCAGTCCTGTGTAAATCCGCCATTAGGATTTTTATGCACAGTTAGTTTTTCAGCCAGAGTTTCAGTCGAAATATATTGATTAAAATTAGAAATAGCTTTAATAAATTTTTCATCACCGGAATAATTAACAATTATTTTATCTGTAACATCAAAACCGGCATCTTTTCTCATATTCTGAATTCTATTAACAAACTCCCTTGCCAAACCTTCCTCGATTAGTGTTTCATCAAGTTCAGTATCAATGGCAACGGTTATCCCGGCTTCAGTTTCAACAACCCAACCGGTAATTTCCGAACTTTTTATTTCCACATCATCTTTTGAAATCAAAATATCTTCACCCTCAATATTAATGGTAATATTTTCACCACTTTCGATTTTTGATATCTCATCTTTACTAAAATTCTTTATCGTTTCTGCAACTGCTTTTACTTTTTTGCCAAATTTTGGTCCGATAGACTTGAAATTTGCCTTAGCAGATTTACTAACAATTTCAGAATCGTCAGTTAAAATAATCAATTCTTTGATATTAACTTCTTCTAAAATTACATCTTTCATTTTAGCGAGTGCATCGTGTTTGCTTCTATCCAGTGCAACCATAATTTTCTTTAACGGCTGTCGAACCTTCAGATTATTTTTAGCACGAATAGCTCGTGTAAGATAAACAACACTTTGGGCAACTTCCATTTTCTCTTCTAAAACTTTATCCCTGAAGGTTGTTTTAGGAAAGTCAGCAAGATGCACTGATTCATATTTTTCTTTCCCTGTTTCGCCGTTCAGATCAAGATAGATCGCTTCAGATATAAAAGGAGCAAAAGGCGCTGTTAATTTGCAAACTGTTGAAAGACATTCATATAAAGTTTGATAGGCAGAAAGTTTTTCTTTATTCATTTCTGATTTCCAGAATCTTCTCCTGCTTCTTCTTACATACCAGTTTGAAAGCTGATCAATTGTATAATTTGAAATTGCGCGTGCTGCTTTTGTAACATCATAATCATTCATTAGCTGTTCATATTCTTCAACCAAAGCATTTAGTTTAGAAATTATCCAGCGATCAATTTCAGGTCTTTCTTCATATGGAATTAAAGCATCGCTAAAATTAAATTCATCAATGTTAGCATAAAGCGCAAAGAACGAATATGTGTTTACTAAAGTTCCAAAAAATTTTCTTTGTACTTCCGCTAATCCATCCTCATCAAATAATGTTGGACGCCATGGAGGAGAGTTTGTAACCAGATACCATCTGGTTGCGTCTGCACCATATTTATCAAATAATAAAAATGGATCAACTGTGTTGCCGATTGATTTAGACATTTTTCTTCCTGTTTTGTCTAAGATCAATTCGTTAACAATTACATTTTTAAAAGCAACATTATCAAACAACATTGTAGCAATAGCATGCAATGTGTAAAACCATCCCCGTGTCTGATCTATTCCTTCGCAAATAAATTGTGCAGGAAAATATTTCTTTTCAAATTCTTCTTTATTTTCAAATGGATAATGATATTGGGCAAATGGCATAGAGCCCGAATCGAACCAAACATCAATTACTTCCGAAGTACGTTTATAAATCTTTCCGTCTTTTTCAAAGAGAATTTTATCTACAAATGGTTTATGGAGATCAATTTCTTTTAAATCTTTTAATGAAATCTTTTTACCATTTTCTTCGATGAAGCCATGCTTTAATTCTTCAATACTTCCAACAGCAAAAGAATCTCCATCATCACTTACCCAAATTGGTAAAGGTGTTGCCCAGAATCTATCGCGAGATAAAGCCCAATCTTTATTTTCCTCAAGCCAGTTGCCAAATCTTCCGCTTCCAACTTCAGGCGGCTGCCAGTTGATTTGCTTATTTAATTCAACCATTCTATCTGCGATAGAAGTCGTGCGAATAAACCAGGATTCGCGTGCATAATAAATTACAGGCACATCCTGATTACGCCAGCTAAATGGATATGTGTGAATGATTGTTTCTTTTTTATAGAGCTTACCTTCCTTCTTTAATTTTACAATAATTCCAGCGTCAGCATCTTTAACAAACTGTCCGGCAAAATCAATTATTTCATCAGTAAATAATCCACCGCGAGTAACCGGTTGAAGCATTGGCAAGCCATACTTTTTAGAGATTTCATAATCATCTGCACCAAAAGCAGGAGCGATGTGCACAATACCAGAACCATCTTCTGTACTTACAAAATCGCCTTCAATTACATAGAATGCTTTTTTATCAACATCACAATAATCCATTAACTGTTCATACTCAATCCCTGCAAGATCCTTTCCTTTCATCTCATCAATTACTTCATAATCCTGATCTATTACTGATAACCTTTCTTTAGCAAGAATCATTATGTTCTGATCAGTTTTTATTTTTACGTAATCAATATCGGAACCAACTGCGAGTGCAACATTAGAAATTAAAGTCCAGGGCGTTGTTGTCCATACCAGAAAATGTTCATCAGCATTTGCAAGTTTGAACAAGACATAAACGGATGGGTCTTTTGTTTCCCGGTAACCAAGCGCAAGTTCGTGTGAAGAAAGCACTGTCTCCGATTTGGGATCCTGAGGTACAATTTTATAATCTTTATAGATGAGTCCTTTATCAAACAAAGTTTTTAGCGCCCACCAAACTGATTCAATATAATTATTATCAAGAGTAATGTATGCAGATTTAAGATCGATCCAGTAACCCATTCGGGTTGTCATTTTTTCCCAGAGATCAAGATAAGTAAAAACTGAATCACGGCATTTCTGATTATATTTTTCAATTCCGTATTCAACAACTTCACTTTTATGTTTTATGCCAAGTGATTTCTCAACTTCAATTTCAACCGGAAGACCGTGAGTATCCCATCCTGCTTTTCTGTGAACTCTGTATCCCTGTAAAGTTTTATAACGGCAAACAAGATCTTTTAAAGTACGAGCCATCACGTGATGAATACCGGGCTTTCCATTAGCAGTTGGCGGTCCTTCGTAAAAAGTCCATGATTTATTTTCATCGCGTGAAGAAATACTTTTTTCAAATATCTTATTCTCCTGCCAGAACTTTAAAATTTCCTGTTCTAACTGCGGGTAACCTATTTTTTCTAAATTCTGCTTAAACATTATTTAATCGCTGTATATAAAAAATGTACTATAACTCTTCGTATTTTTTAATTAGTTCTTTTTCAATCTGAATAAACTCTTTAAGTTCTTTCTCAATTCTTTCCTTTTTAAGGAAAATATTTTTTGCACTAAGTTCAGCATCATTAACAATTTTTTGTGCCTGAAGTTTTGCATCTTTTAATGTTAGTTCTGCTTCTTTTTTTGCATCCATCATTGTTTGTTCATAAACTTTTATTTTTTCTTTAAGTACAACGCTTTCACGTTCAGAAGCAAGTATTTCCTGAATTGCCATTCCAAAAAATGCCATAGCACCAAGTGTAATATTGCGTAAGCTGTAAAGAATTATATTTTCAGTTAAAAGCTGTGCCGCTGAAAAATATTCGTTGAAAAAGATTACAATAACAAGACTAACGATTGTGATGGCGATGATTGTAGCAAAAACAATTTTACCTCCGCGATGCCAGCCCAAAATTCTATTGATAAACCAGCCGCAGCTAAAACTAAAAATTGAAAGTACAAACCAAACCGCAAAATTTAACTGTCCGAAATCAAACAGGTTGGTATTTAAAAAATTAGATGCAAATAAAAACGCTGCTAACAAAATTGTTGCACCGTAATTAACTAAAATTGTTTTGGGTGAGAACTTCATTTTATTCTCTTTATTACTTCTTTCATTATTAAGGTCATTTTGGGTTCAGCATTCATTGCCGTTGCAATAATTTCTTCCACATTAACGGGCTTCAAAGTTTCAGGGAAACATTCATCTGTAATAATACTGATTCCAAGAACTTTCATTCCCATATGATTAGCAACTATGTTTTCAGGAATCGTTGACATACCAACAACATCAGCCCCGGTTTGTCTTAAAAATTTATATTCTGCTTTTGTTTCCAGATTTGGACCGGGAACTGCAACATAGACACCTTTGTGAACTTTAATCTTGTTTTCTTTTGCAACTTCTTCTGCAATTTTAATCAAATCAAGTGAATATGGCTCACTCATATCGGGAAATCTTGGACCAAGATCATCTTCATTTTTTCCAATCAAAGGATTATCGCCAAGAAGATTTATATGATCTATCATCAGCATTAAATCGCCTTTGCGGTAAGCGGGATTCATTCCACCGCAAGCATTTGAAACCAGCAAAGTTTCTACGCCAAGAAATTTCATAACACGAACAGGATATGTAATTTGTTTCATTGTATATCCTTCATAGTAATGAAATCTTCCCTGCATTGCCACAACTTTCTGTCCGTTAACAGTACCAAAAATTAATTTACCTTGATGAGATTCCACAGTGGATAAAGGGAAATGCGGTAAATCAGCATAATCAATTTGATGAGAAATATTAATTTCTTTTACAAGTCCGCCTAAGCCAGTACCAAGAATTATTCCGACCGGATATTTATCTTTGGTATAATTTCTAATTACAGCTAATGTTTCATTTATTTTATTTAACAAATCACTCATAAAATTTTATTCAGAATATCATTAATATCAATATCCATTTTTTTAGAATCATCAACTTTCTTTTCCCGTAAATTTTCCTCACCCGCACCTTTAACTTTAAGTTCAAGCAAGTTGGCTTGTGAGCTAACAATAGCTTTTAATCTTGCAATTATAAGATCTTTTTCTTCTCTAAGATTTATAACAGCATTTCTAAGCTCATTAGTATTTTCTCGGGCTTTTTCAATTATTTGCGAAGCTTTTAATTCCGCCTCTTTAATCATAAGGGCTGTTTGCTTTTTTGATGCTTCAAGAGATTTTGTTGATGAATCCTGAGCTTTAAGCAAAGTGTCCTGTAAATTTTTTTCAATTTTTTTGTACTCGGCTAATTGCTCATTAGCAGATTCAAGTTCAGATTTTAAACTTTCGTTTTCTTTTTGTAATTCATCAAGATCATCCGCCAATTTTTCAAGAAAAGATTGTACTTCTTCAGGATCATACCCGCGCATCTTTTTTTGAAATTCCTGTTGTCTGATTTCAATAGGAGATATTTTCAAATCTGCCTCCAATCTTTTGAATAATCTCTTTCACCAAAAATAGCACTGCCAACTCGCAGCATAGTTGCGCCTTCTTCAATTGCTATTTCAAAATCGCTGGTCATTCCCATAGAAAGTTCCGTAAGATTATAACCTTTATTGTTAAATTCTTGTTTCAAATTACGCAAATCTCCAAAACTTTTCCTAATAATCTTTTCATCATCAGTTAATGGAGCCATAGTCATCAAACCAACCAAATGAATATTACTTAAATCATAACATCTTTTAACTAATTCTAAAATCTCTGATTTGGTTTTTATACCTGATTTTGTTTCTTCTTCAGAGGTTTTAACTTCAACTAAAATTTTTTGAACTTTATTAAGCTTTTTAGCATGATCATTAATCTCCTCCACAAGCTCAATAGAATCTACAGAATGAATAAACTCTGCTGCTTTTACAGCATATTTAACTTTATTTTTCTGCAAAGTTCCGATCATATGCCAGACAACCGAATTACCAAGTTTTTCAAATTTAAGAAGAAGTTCCTGTGCACGATTCTCGCCAAAATCAGTTAACCCCAAATTTTTCGCTTCAATAATCGCGTCCAAACCAAAATACTTTGAAACAGCAATTAACTTTATTTCCTCAGGATTTCTACCTGCTTTTTTACAACTTTGCTCGATTCTTTTTTTTAATCGAGATAAATTTTCTGCAATCATTTTTAAAATTAGGGTGTGAATTTATCCTGTTAAATTGTAAAAAACAAAGAATTTGCGATGTTTAATTAAGTATTCGCAAATTTGAGCTACAAATATAATCTTAATGTTGATGAAGTGTTAAAAAAATTTCAAAAATTAAATGAGGAATAGAGCAAAATGTAAAGAAAACTTTGCGGTTAAGCGTGGAATGTATTTTAGTAAATACGTTAAATGAGTATAAAGATTATTTACAATTTTGTCATAAGTTTGTCTTGTGTAATCAAAAAAATTTTAATTTATATGAATGATCAAATACCAGAAAACATATTAAAATCATTCCACGAGTTTGTTAATAGGTTTATTCCAACAGACGATAAACTTTTTGATATAATCATCAGCAACTTTGAGTATAAGAAAGTATCCAGAAAAGAGCTTCTGCTGGAAGCCGGTAAAACCGCTAACAAAATTTTCTTTTTACACGAAGGTTTCGTGCGCTTCTTTCATACAAAAAAAGATGGAACCGAAGTAACAAGCGATTTTTATTTTGCACCCGGCTTCATCACATCATTTACAAGTCTAATTGAGCAAAAGCCATCTATAGTAAATATTCAGGCAATGGTTAAAATGGATGCGCTGTTTATTAAGTACAAAGATTTAATGGAGTTGTATGATAAAGAACATAAAGTTGAAAGATTAGGAAGACTGCTTGCCGAGCAGGTTTTCATTACATCTGAAAAACATCTTTTAAGTTTTCTAAATGATTTGCCACAGGACCGATACTTGTGGTTGATGAAAGAATACCCGGAATATGTTAAGAATATTCCGCTGCACTATCTTGCCTCTTACCTTGGAATAACCGCCGAATCACTCAGCCGAATAAGAAATCGCTTCACAAAATAAATTCTTAACTTAAGTCAAGAATTTTATCCTCGGTTACAGATTAGTTTTGGTCTGTAATTAATCACTTAAAAATTATTGAGGATAAAATGAAAACAAAAAGTATTATAACTCTTGCAACATTAGTATCAATTATTTCCGGATGCGGTTCAGTTTCCCGGGATAATTTTCACGAGGAATTCTCAAGCCCAATAGAACAAATAATTTACTACTCATCTTTAGCTGGAAATTCTCACAACACACAGCCCTGGTATGTTGAAATTGTAAATGATTCACTTCTTTACCTGAAAGCTGACTTTTCAAGAAAGCTCCATATTGTTGATCCGGATGCACGCGGGCTTTTTATTTCTTTGGGTGCTTTTCTTGAAAACCTAGACCTTGCTGCCGGAAGTCTTGGTTATAAAGCAGACATTGAAATAACCGCACAGCATAAAAACGATTCTAATGTTGCCGTAATTCATCTTAGCAAATCACAAAAGAGCGGATACGATCTTAACCAAATTAAAAACCGCAGAACACTGCGCACGTCATTTCATAAAACAGAAATATCAAAAGATGATTTGAACAAGCTTATCAGTAATAAAAACTCTGAAGTAATTTATTTCTCATCTTCTTCAGAAGAAGGAAAATATATTACAGAGCAAACACTTGCCGCATATATTCAACAAGCCAAAGATGATCAGGCTAAACAAGAGCTTGCAAACTGGATGCGCTTTTCAAACAGCGATGTTGAAAAATATCGCGATGGACTTACAACTTCCGGAATGGGAATAACGGGTTTTAGCGGATTATTTGTGAGAAATTTTTATAAACCGGAAGATTCGATGAAAGATTCTTTCATTAAGACCGGCATTGATAAAACTAAAGAGCAGACTGAAAATTGCGGCGGATGGCTTGTGATCATACAAAATGAAGACAGCCCAGAACGCTGGATAAAAACAGGAAGACTATATGAGAAGCTTAATTTAGCTTGCAGAGATATGATGATCGGCTTTCATCCAATGAACCAAATGATTGAAGAAGATAACTTTGAGAAGAATGCAAATGAACATTTGTCTCTGCCGGGAGTCATTCAATTTGTAGCACGCGTTGGTTATGTGGATGAGTATCCTCCAGCAAACAGTGTGCGTAGGTCTGTAAAAGAAATAATCAGATATGCTGAATAAAAGTAAACAAAAATTTTTAACTCTAAATATTTATAAAGGAAAATCAAATCATGAAAAAATCAATTTTAATAATCGTCGTTTTGTT
>OEIU01001123.1_pt1 | contig 19164 bp, 12 predicted proteins | sample 1539221 | NCBI WGS metagenome assembly OEIU01 (sample SAMN03792071, study PRJEB22550) | activated sludge metagenome | feature: wastewater treatment plant; material: activated sludge; isolation source: Wastewater treatment plant of a petroleum refinery complex | place: Argentina: Zarate | collected...
GACCGCTGAAGCGTGCGATCCAGCAGCAGGTGGAGAACCCGCTGGCGCAGCGCATCCTCAAGGGCGAGTTCGGGCCGGGCAGCAAGGTGAAGGTCGGCGTGACCGATGGTGCGCTGACGTTCACCCGCGGCTGAGGTTGGAAGAAAAAACTGTGGGGCCGGCATCAGCCGGCCTCTGACTGTAGGTCAGGCTTCAGCCTGACTCTTAAGGCCGGCTGAAGCCGGCCCCACAGGATCCCTCTCTCTTGAACTCGTCCGCCTTCCCCCTATGATGCCGCTCGGTCCGTCCGGCCCCCGAGCAACGAAAACATGCCCTTCTACGAATACGAGTGCAGCCACTGCAAGTTCTATGTCGAGACCCTGCAGAAGATCAGCGATGCGCCGCTGAAGAAATGCCCGAGCTGCGGCAGGCAGACGCTCAAGAAGCTGATATCGGCGCCCGTGTTTCGCCTGAAGGGCGAGGGCTGGTACGAGACCGACTTCAAGTCCGACAAGGAAAACAAGCGCAACCTGGTCGGCGAGGACAAGGAGCCGGAAACCAAGGCGGATGACGCCAGGAAGCCGGACTCGAAGACCGAGGCCAAGACGGAGTCCAAGGCCGAGTCGAAGCCTGCGGCCAAGAAGCCGGCGGCGAAGGCCAAGCCCGTGTCGAAGCCGAAGGCCAAGGCCAGGCCCGCGAAGAAGAAGTCGAAGCGCTGAAGCTTTTCTTCCTCTCCCGCCAGCGGGGGAGGGGACCGGAACCGTTCCTTGCGCCTCCCCATGCCGCTTCCGTAACATCGCGCGCTCGCGATCGGGGCTACAGGTGCTGCCCCGCTGCGAAAGTCCACTTAGCGCCATACCCCTTTGAAGGGCCTCCGGTTTTTCTCTGGCCAGCAGCCAGTCGCCAGTCGCCCTCCTGGTCCCGAATCCCATGCGTTCCCACTACTGCGGTCAGGTCAACGAATCCCTCATCGGTCAGGACGTCAGCGTCGCCGGCTGGGTCCATCGCCGACGCGATCATGGCGGCGTCATCTTCGTCGACCTGCGCGACCGCGAAGGTCTGCTGCAGATCGTCTTCGATCCGGACCGCAAGGATGTCTTCACCCACGCCGAGCGCCTGCGCAGCGAGTTCTGCATCCGCATCACCGGCAAGGTGCGTGCGCGTCCGTCCGGCACGGTGAACTCGAACCTCGCCTCGGGCCAGGTCGAACTGCTGGCGAACGAACTGGAAATCCTCAATCGTTCGGAGACGCCGCCGTTCCATCACGACGAAGCGACCAACGAAGAGCTGCGCCTCAAGTACCGCTACCTCGACCTGCGTCGCGACGTGATGCAGCAGCGCCTGCGCCTGCGCCACAAGGTGACGCGCGCGATGCGCACGTTCCTCGACGAGAACGGCTTCATCGACGTCGAAACGCCGATGCTCACCAAGGCGACGCCGGAAGGTGCACGCGACTATCTCGTGCCGAGCCGCACGCACGCCGGGCATTTCTTCGCGCTGCCGCAGTCGCCGCAGCTGTTCAAGCAGCTGCTGATGATGTCGGGCTTCGATCGCTACTATCAGATCGTCAAGTGCTTCCGCGACGAAGACCTGCGCGCGGATCGCCAGCCCGAATTCACCCAGCTCGATATCGAGACTTCGTTCATGAACGAAGCCGAGATCACTGCGCTGATGGAGAAACTGGCGCGCTACCTCTTCAAGACGGCGATCGATGTCGATCTGCCCGATCCGTTCCCGCGCATCACGTTCGAAGAAGCGATGCGCCGCTACGGCTCCGACAAGCCCGACCTGCGCATCGACCTGGAACTCGTCGACGTCGCCGACCTGGTGAAGGACTGCGAATTCAAGGTATTCGCTGGTCCCGCATCGAGCGCCGACGGCCGCGTTGCCGCGCTGCGCGTGCCTGCCGGCGGCACGAAGATGACGCGCAAGGAAATCGACGACTGCACGACCTTCGTCGCCCGCTACGGCGCGAAGGGCCTCGCGTACGTGAAGGTCAACGAGAAGGCGAAGGGTCGCGACGGCCTGCAATCGCCCATCCTCAAGTTCCTGAGCGATGCCGCGATCAACGGCATTCTCGAACGTACCGGTGCCGTCGACGGCGACATCATTTTCTTCGGCGCCGACAAGGCCAAGGTCGTGAACGATTCGCTCGGCGCGCTGCGCCTGAAGATCGGCAACGATCTCGGCCTGGTCGCCACCGGCTGGCGTCCGCTGTGGGTCGTGAACTTCCCGATGTTCGAATGGGATGCCGACGAGAAGCGCTGGGCCGCCATGCATCACCCGTTCACCGCGCCGCGCGATCCCGATCCGGCCGTGCTGCGCGCCGATCCGGCGAACGCCGTGAGCCAGGGCTACGACATGGTGCTGAACGGTTCGGAGATCGGCGGCGGCTCGGTGCGTATCCACCGCGGCGAAATGCAGTCGGCCGTGTTCGACCTGCTCGGCATCGGCGCAGAAGAACAGGTGCGCAAATTCGGCTTCCTGCTCGATGCGCTCAAGTACGGCACCCCGCCGCACGGCGGCATCGCCTTCGGCCTCGATCGTCTCGTCATGCTGATGGCCGGCGCCGAGAGCATCCGCGACGTGATCGCGTTCCCGAAGACGCAGACGGCCGCGGATCTCATGACGGACGCGCCGACGACGGTCAGCGAACAGCAGCTCAAGGAGTTGCATATCCGCGTGAAGTTGCCGGTGAAGGCGGAATGATGACGGAAAGGCTACAGGCTACAGGCTGCAGGCGACAGGCCAGCAGATTCCGATCATGTCTTCTTCTGGCGTGTCGCCCGTAGCCCTAGCCTGTAGCCGCCAGCGATGTCCTCATCGCTCATCATCCTCGTCCACGGCCTCTGGATGTCCGGCTTCGAACTGGGCGTTCTCAAACATCGGCTCGAAGCGGACGGACGGTTTCGCGCCGTGCCGTTTTCCTATCCTTCCCTGCGCGGCTCGATGGCCGATCACGTCAGAAGCCTCATCGATTTCGCGCGGACACAGAAGGCCGACGAACTGCACTTCGTCGGCCACAGTCTCGGCGGACTCGTGGTGCTGAAGGCATTGCAGGTGACGGACGATCTGCCGCCCGGCCGCGCGGTGCTGATGGGCACGCCGCTGCAGGGGTCGAAGGCGGCGCAAGGCGTCGCGCGGATGGTGCCGTTCGGCAAGGCGATACTCGGTCACGCGGTGAACGAGGAAATCGTCGAGTGTCAGCCGCGCGAATGGTCGGGACGCCGCGAAATCGGCGTGATTGCGGGTTCGATGGGCATGGGGCTCGGACGCCTGTTCGCCCAGCTGCAGGCCGATCACGATGGCACCGTGCTGGTCGAGGAGACGCGCCTGCCGGGATCGAAAGATCACGTCGTGCTGTCGACGTCGCATACGGGAATGCTGTTTTCGGCGGAAGTGGCGCGGCAGGCGGAGCGCTTCCTGCTCGATGGGCAGTTCGACAAATCGAGTTGAGGTTGAATGACGCGTCCCTTCCTCCGCGCAGCGGGGGAAGGACAGGATGGGGGTGCTTCGAACTGCCCCCACCCCAGCCCTCCCCCGCTGCGCGGAGGAGGGGGCAGACCAGATTACTTCGCCAACTCCCTCAGCCGATACAGCGCCTCCAGCGCCGCCCGCGGCGTCAGCGAATCCGGATCGAGACCCCTCAGTGCCGCCACCGCCGCGTGCTCCTCGATTTCCACCGGCATCGCCAGCAGCAATTCCTGCTGCGGCGTCGCTGCCTGCGTCACCGCCGATCTTCGTTCCAGTTCCTGCAGATAACGTCGCGCTGCCGTGATCACCTTCGACGGCACGCCCGCCAGCGCCGCCACCTGCAATCCATAACTCTGGTTCGCCGGCCCTTCCTTCACCGTGTGCAGGAAGATCAGCTTGTCGCCGTGTTCCGTCGCATCCAGATGCACGTTCGCGCAGCCTTCGAGTTCCTTGTCCAGCGACGTCAGCTCGAAGTAATGCGTCGCGAACAGCGTGAACGCGCGTACGTTCTTCGCGATGTGCGTCGCACAGGCCCACGCCAGAGAGAGGCCGTCGTAGGTGCTGGTGCCGCGGCCGATCTCGTCCATCAGCACCAGGCTGTGTTCGGTGGCGTTGTTGAGGATGTTGGCGGCCTCGGTCATTTCCAGCATGAAGGTCGAGCGTCCGCCCGCGAGATCGTCCGACGCGCCGATGCGCGTGAACACGCGATCGACCGGGCCGATGCGTGCCGCCGTCGCCGGCACATAGCTGCCGATGCGCGCCAGGATCACGATCAGCGCCGTCTGGCGCATGAACGTCGACTTGCCGCCCATGTTCGGGCCGGTGATCACCAGCATGCGGCGTGCATCGCCGAACTGCAGATCGTTCGGAACGAACGGCTGATCGATGAAGCGCTCGACCACCGGGTGGCGGCCTTCGGCAATTTCGATCACCGGCTCGTCGGTGAGCGTCGGCGGCGCATAGCGCAGTGCCATCGCACGCTCCGCGAAATTCGACAGCACATCGAGCGCGGCCAGCGCTGCGGCCGTGTTCTGCAGTTCTGCCAGCCGCACGATGAGCTGATCGAGCAGTTCGTCGTACAACTGCTTTTCGCGTGCCAGCGCCCGATCGCGCGCCCCGAGCACCTTGTCCTCGAACTCCTTCAGCTCCGGCGTGATGTAGCGCTCGGCATTCTTCACCGTCTGACGGCGGTGATAGTCCGGCGGCACCTTGTCCGCGAGACTGCGGCTCAGCTCGATGTAATAACCCTGCACGCGGTTGTAGCCGAGCCGCAGGCTGGGGATGCCGGTGCGCTCGCGCTCGCGCGTTTCGAGATCGAGCAGGTATTGATCCGAGTGTTCGCTGATGAGTTTCAGCTCGTCAAGCTGGGCATCGTAGCCGGCGGCAATCACGCCGCCGTCGCGCAGGATAGGCGGTGGATTTTCAATAATGGCGCGGGCGAGCAGCGCGTGAATGTCGGGATACGTGCCGACTTGCTGCCGCAACTGCTGCAACAAAGGCGCTTCTTCCTTCTCCAGCAGTTGCTGCAGTTCCGGCAGTTTCGCCAGCGCATCGCGCAACTGCGCCAGGTCGCGCGGTCGCGCGCTTTTCAGTGCGACGCGTGCGAGGCCGCGTTCGATGTCGCCGACATGATTCAGCAGATCGTGCAGCGCCGAGTACAGGCCCTGATCGATCAGCGCTGCGACCGCACTCAATCGCAGTTCGACCGTGCGCCGATCGCGCAGCGGCCGATGCAGCCAGCGCCGCAGCTCGCGCCCACCCATCGCCGTCGCCGTCTGATCCAGCACGGCGGCGACGGTGCATTCCGGCCGGTCCGCCAGGCTGATTTCGAGTTCGAGATTGCGACGCGTCGCGGCGTCGAGCAGCACGGCATCGCTGCGTTCTTCCGTGCGCAATCCGCGCAGATGCGGCAGCGCCGCTTTCTGGGTATCACGCACGTACTGCAGCAGACAGCCGGCGGCGCGGATCGCAAAGCCGTAACCATCGCAGCCGAAGCCCGACAGATCGCGTGTACCGAACTGTTCGCACAGCGTGCGCGTCGAGGTTTCCAGATCGAAGTGCCAGATCGGCCGCTCGCGTGTGTGACATTGCACACCCGCGGCAGGCGTCTGTTCCGGCAGCAGCAGTTCGGCGGGCCGCAGCCGCTCGATCTCGCTGCTCAGCGCTTCATCGCCCGTTCCTTCGAGCACGCTGAACCGGCCGCTCGACAGCTCGAGCCACGCAAGTCCGAAGCCATCGCGCTCGCGATACAGCGCCGCCAGCAGGTTGTCGCGCCGCGCATCGAGGAATGCATCGTCCGTCACCGTGCCCGGCGTGACGACACGAACCACCTGCCGCTCCACCGGACCCTTCGACTTCGCCGGATCGCCGATCTGCTCGCAGATCGCCACCGACTCGCCCTTGCGCACGAGCCGCGCGAGATAGGACTCCGCGCTGTGATACGGCACCCCCGCCATCGGAATCGGCTGCCCCGCCGACTGCCCCCGCGCCGTCAGCGTGATGTCGAGCAGCCGCGCCGCCCGCTTCGCGTCATCGAAGAACAGCTCGTAGAAATCGCCCATCCGGTAGAACAGCAGCGTGTCGGGGTGCTGCGCCTTGAGGCGCAGGTACTGCTGCATTACCGGCGTATGCCCCGCGAAGGGATCGGGCAGCTCCGGGGCGGGGCTTTTGTCCTTGGGATTCAACAATTTCTGCGGTTCCGGGAATCGTGATCAGGAGGGTTTCGCGACGGCCGGATTTTCCAGTCGGAAACCGCCGTAGACGAAAGACCGCGAAATACTATCGCAGTCGCGTTCGCTGACGCCTTCCCGGCGAGCGACTTCGTACCAGCGAGACCGGACTGCGGTTTCCATTCCGTCGATGATCTTCATTGCTTCTTCTGGCGTGAGCAGGAAGCGGGCGCACTGCGAGCGCAGATTCTGCGCGCTTGCATGTCGGCCGAGGTCGCCGACGGTCATGGCGAGGTCGCGTCGTTCGATGCCCACGTGGGGCATCGGGGTCAGGTCGTATGCAGGAGAGAGCTGCCACGACGTGCCGGGCGCGATGACCGCATGATTGCGCGGGTGATCGTCGGTGTTGGAGATGAGTGCGTTGAACACCATGCGCATGAAGAGTTCGCGCGCATCGGCCTTCGGGTTCTCGCATAGGCGCCGTAGTTCCTCTGCGAGGATCAGATACGACCATCGCTCGCGATTCTGGTGGGAATCGCCGGTGCGCAGCAGGGTCAGGGCGGAGAGCATCCGGGCGCGGAGATAGCCGGCGTCGCTGCGCTCGCGATCAAAGCGTCGCACCAGCAGCACGTCGCACTCGCCGACTTGAACGACGCGCGAATGCGCGACCCGCAGGCCGCATTCGTGTGCCAGACGCAGCATTGCATGTTCGACGCGCGCCTGATTCCAGCGATCATCCTGGCGATTGAACTTGGCGATCCAGAGCGCGCCCGCATCTTCGACGACGGTCTTGGGTCGGGCGCCGCCCATCGACGTGCCCAGCAACAGCAGATCCTGCGCCTGTAGCCGGTCGCGGTTGTCTGGTTCGATTTCCTCGCGCAGGAGGGCATCGGCCAGCTCTTGCAGCCGCGCCAGTTCGATCGTGCGGTTGAACTGGCGTCTCGGTGCCGGCGGTTCGACATTCAGACCGAAGCCCAGGGCGCCTGCGCGATCGTCCGGGGATTGCAGCAGGTAGTCGAGTTCGCCCAGCGCGGCAACGCCGGCATGTTTTTCGATGACGCGCCGGCCCCAGTAGTCCGGGCTCGCGTCGCGCAGCGCGCCGAATACGCCTTTCAGTTGCACGTTTTCAAACGTGCGATCACCGAGCGGCAATTCGATGGGATCGAGCGGCACCGCGTCGGTGCGCGCCAGATAGCTGCGGCCATAGACGAAACGGCTGAACGGCAATCCGTTGCGATCGGCTGCCAGCACGAACCGACCCGCTGTCACGAAGTCGGTTGCGCCAGGCAACATGAGGTAGACAAAACATTCAGAAGTCATTGTCGAGCGCCCCTTTGCTGGTCGGATAGGCGTTCGAGCGCTGGGCGAGCGCGCGCATCGTGGTCTCATCGCGCGCGGGATCGGCGACGTCGTCGATCTGAGCTGCGAGACCGTACAGCCATAGCAGGCCCACATAGACGCCCACGGCGGTCCCCGCCTTGCCGGCCTCCGCGGTTGCTATGACTCGGCGGCCTACTCCGAGCTTGGCTGCCACGTGATCCATCGACAGATTGCGGGCGAGGCGGGCGGTCCGCAGCCGGGTGCCCAGTTGCTTGAGTGCGTTCTCGACCTCTGCGGGGGGCGCGCGAAAGACGGTGTTGTTTTTTGGCATGGGCGTTAAAGAGACCAAATTAGTAAATTTTGAGTCCTTTAAAGATCAATGTCAGAACCACGCCCGTCAAGGACACCGCACACGAGAACGTGCCTCGATTCTCGATATGCATCATATGTAATTCATATTTAGATTTATAAAGTTACATGCATCATATAAGATTCATTAATGAGTGTGATTACATCACTTGCCGATCTCGCAACCCTGTTCAAACAGGCCAGGCAGAAAACCGGACTGTCGCAAGCTCAGCTCGCGGAGCCGCTCGGGATGAGCCGCGCCACCATTTCGGCCATCGAGGGCGGGCGGTGTGAGGAAATCGGCTTTGCCAAGCTGGTCGCCCTCCTGGAACGGGTGGGGCTTGAGATCACCATCGCCCCACGCAAAGGCCGGCCGACGATCGATGACCTGCGGGCGGAGCGCCGAAGGCCGTGAGGAAGCCGCCGCTCCATGTGTTCACTGCCGGGCGGGCTGCCGGATCGTTGGTGCGGTCGGACGTTGCGGCGGACTCGTTTCTTTTCGGATACCGGACGGAAACGCCGCCTGAAAACGCCGTGTCGCTCACGATGCCGGTGCGGGCCGATCAGTACGACTCGATGGCCGGCCTGCTGCCGCTGTTCGAGATGAATCTGCCCGAGGGCGCGCTTGGAGAGCGCCTGCGACTGCAATTTGCGAAGACCATTCCGGAGTTCGATGACCTGGATCTGCTGCAGATCGTCGGTGCCTCGCAGATCGGCCGGTTGCGATATTCACTGCAGGACTCCATCGATGAGAACGTACCCGTGCAGGACCTTGCAGAGATCCTGACGTACAAGGGCGGGGCAGATCTGTTTGCGGACCTGCTGGAGCGCTTCGCCACGTATTCGGGTATCTCCGGAATGCAGCCGAAGGTGCTCATTCGCGAGATCCCGACGCCCGGGAAGATCACGCACCGAGGTGCCACTCACATCGTGAAGTCGTTCGATGCGAGGGAGTACCCGGAGCTCGCCGCCAACGAATTCATTTGCACGCAGGGCGCCGCGGCTGCCGGCATCGACACGCCCCGCGTACAACTCTCCGAGAATCGGCAGTTCCTCATCGTCGAGCGTTTCGATCTCCTGGCCGATGGCGCGTACCTGGGCCTTGAGGACTTCTGCGTGCTCGACGGCCGGCGCTCGCACGGTCGCTACGATGGTTCGTATGAGGGCATTGCACGGCGAATGGCGGACTACGTATCGCCGACTGTGCTTGGGCGGGCGAAGGACCAGTTCGCGCTCATGGTTGCCTACAGCTGCGCGGTGGGAAACGGCGACGCGCACATGAAGAATTTCAGCGTGATCTACCGGCACCCGGAAGACGAAGTCACCTTGGCGCCGGCCTACGACGTTGTCTCCACGCTCCCGTACATGCCCAGGGACACGCTGGCACTCGAGTTGTCGGGCAGCAAGGAATTCCCGGATCGGGCGCGTCTGCTGAAATTCGTCCGGCAGGTGACGGGAAAGAACAGCAGGGCGGCACAGCGCCTGTTGGACCAGGCGGCCGCCGGAATCGATGTCGCGCTTCAGCATGCCGCCGATTACGGCCGTCAGCATGACGATGCTGCCGAGTTCGTCGAGCGCATCAGCGCCGTCATGACGGCCGGCAGGGACCGCTTGACGGCCTGATTTCGCTCCCGACTTTCCTGAAGTCCGGATTCCGGCGGTTGATTCGCGCGCCGGATCCTGCAGGCTCAGCCGCTCAGTCGCGTGAATTCCCGATACGCGAAATCAGACACCACGGTGACTTCGAGCAGCCGTGCGGGTTCATCGATGCCTGCAAGATCGGCCAGTCGCGTCACGCCAAGCGACGTGCCGAGTGTCATCAGTCGTGACCAGGGGGTAGAGGATCGTGCCGGCCCGGTGAGCCAGCGTTCGGCGAGACAGTCGAGCAGTTCGTCGAGATAGTCGTGCAATGGATCCAGCGAGGCGGCCGCATTTGCATCGGCGACACGCAGTTCGCTTCCCGTCGCGGCCGGCATCGGCTCGTCCGTCCACGGCTGGATGCAGGAGCGCTGGCCGTTGTCGTCGAAGATCACGCTCAGCGGCTGGATGACGAGCGTTGCGCCGCGCAGTTCGGCATGCCCACACACGAAGCGCACGTTGCCAGGCGCCGCGCGCAGGGCGTCGAACAGGTTTTCCGAGCCGGAGGCTGCGCGGCTGACGTAGGGATGCAGGAGCGTTGCCTTCTCGCCGAGCGGATCGGTCAGCAGCGCGAGCGTTTCCTGTCGTGTGACATCGAAGCGGACACCGTCGGCCTGGGCGACAGGGCACACAGTCAGTCGCGTGCCGGCCTGTCGCGGCCCCAGTGCAGCCGGTGCGGCGTCGCGCAGTTGCTCGCGTGTCTGCGCGAAGCCGGAGGTTCGCAGCGGAGCCCGCAACGTTTCCCATGCGTAAGACTGCGGTGCGACGCTCGCCGCTGCGCGGCCGGGTACCAACCGACCGGAGGGCGTGCGTCGGCCGCCCTTGATGAGCAGTTGCCCGCGACCGATGGCCGCGAACGATGCTCCCTTGAGCGCGATGTTGCGGGCGAGTTCAAAGAACGGCTTCGGCGGTGCGCCTGTCTGATCCGCCGCATGGGCAAACCGTCGCGTGATCGCGGTGATCGTGCCGGAATCGCTGTCCTGCAGATGCGCGGCGATCTCCGTGCCCGACCGCGTCGTGCGTACCGAACAGCCGATGCCGATGAGCCGCGCGGACCCGAATTCGGTTTCCCGATCGCGTTGCGTGCCGCGCACGAACAGGTGCGGCACCGGCGTGCGTGCGGCTCGAATCGCATCCAGGCGCTGCATCAGTTCCGCCAGCAGCGCGGTGAATTCGCGAGGGTCGAATCGTGCATCGCGCGCCAGATAGGCGGCGTGCGATTCGGCGAGTTCGTGCAGTACTTCGGCAGGCCATACGAGATCCTGGGTGCGTGCCCGTTCGGCGAGTCGGCGCCAGCGGTCCACCTGCAGCGGCGCGGTGCGCGCGAGCCCCGTGCCGGCGAGAGCGACCAGATCGCGTTCGATCTCGTCCAGCAGCCCGGTCGGCGGCAGTGGCGCGGCGGCGATTGTCGAGATCAGGCCGGTGGCGGCATCGGCATCGAGACGGCGGAATGCCCAGACCGCGAGTGCGACGTGGCCGCACACCGCCTCGGCGGCGCAATCGCAGGCCGCGTAGCGCAGATCGTGCGGCACCAGGAAATTCACCGTGCAGCCGAGCGTGTGAATGAGCGCGCGCGGCTTCGTGCCTGTCCACAGCTGGATGACATGACCGGCCGCAAACTCGCGTTGCCAGCGCTGGAACTGCGCAGGCGGATAACAGGCGGCGAGCTGTTCGTCGGTGATGGTCGCCGGATTCCAGCCGGTCGCTGGCGGTGTCTCGCGGGTCGCGACCACGTCGTCAGGCCGCGCGGCGTACTGGATCTGGTAGGCGAAGATCGATCGCAGAATGTGCCGACACAGCGTCGTCGCCGGACATGTGCAGCGGCTTTCCGTCAGGTGCACAGCCGCGGGCAGCCGGCATTCGACTTCGTCGGACCAGCGAACGATGACCGTGCCGTCGGCGTCTTCCGTGATCGAGCAGGTCAACGTTCCCGCGCTTGCTTCGTGCTCGGCGCGGCGCGTCAGGCCGCGGTTGCTGAACGAGGTCAGGTCGTCGGGCGTCAATGCCAGCAGGTCGGCGCGCATCAGCCCACTTTCCTCGCGACCCATTCGGCGAGTTCGCCGGGTGTCATCGCGCCGACGTGTGCGCCGAGGTTCACGAGCTGGCGTGCGACGTTCTCGTCGTAGTGGGGATGCGCTGCGGCGTCGAGCGCCGCGAGTCCCAGCAGCGTAGCGCCGTCGGCGATGAGGCGGCGTGCGACGCCGAACAGCCGGTCGACGGGCGCGCCCTCGAAGAAATCGGAGATCAGCACGACGATGGTGCGGCGCGGGTTCTCGATCAGCGAATGCGCGTACGCGAGCGCCTGTCCGATGTCGGTGCCGCCGCCGAGCTGCACTTTCATCAGGGTCTCCACCGGATCGGTGCAATCGGCGGTCACGTCCACGATGGCGGTATCGAACAGCACCAGGTGCGTCTTCAGTGCGCGCAGATGCCAGAAACACGCCGCAGTCACGGCTGCATGGATGACGCTGTCCATCATGCTGCCGGATTCGTCGACCAGCAGGATGAGCTGCCAGCGATCCGTCTGCCGGCGCACGCGCGAATGGAAATACGGCGCGTCGATGACGAGACGACGCTCCTGCGGCTGCCAGTTCTTCAGGTTGCGTCGCAGGGTCGTGCGCGCATCGAAATTCTTCGCCACCTTCAGCAGGGAGCGGCGTCGCCGGTCGAGCGCGCCGTAAAACGGCTGGCGCACTTCGCGGGCGAGTTTCTCCATGAGCTGCTCGACGACGCGCCTCACGAGCTGGCGCGCCAGCGCCAGCACCTGGGCGTTCATCAGGTGCCTGGTGTGCAGCACCGCCTTGAGCAGTGTCTGGCTGGGTTGCGCGCGGGCGAGCAGGTCCGGATTCGTGACCATTTCCTGGAGCTGGTAGCGTTCCAGCGCATCCTTCTCGATGCGTTCGATCGTGCGCCGGGGGAACAGCTCGTGCACGTCGTTGATCCATTCGGGCACCGTGAGCTGCGATTCGTCCAGGCTGCCGGGTCCGCCCGGGCGCACGTTGCGACCATCGCCGTATTCACGGTCGTAGAGATAGGCAAGCGCTTCGTCGCGTGCCGCGGCCTGCCCGGACAGGCTGCCCAGACAGGACTCCGAGCCCGCGCCCAGCACCAGTCGCCAGCGGGTCTTGCGGCGCAGGGGATCGTTCATGGGCCGTGCACTCCGCGTCCGCCGCGCAGTCCGTGCCGATCGAGTTCGCGAAACAGGCGGGCCTCGAAGGCGAGCGCCCGGGCGGCCTCTTCGGCGCTCACGGCGAGTGCGGGCAGCGGCGCCGTGTCGTGCTGTCCGACTGCGGCGAGCAGCGCGCGGGCAAGATGATCCTTCTCGCGCGGCGTGAAGTACGTGAACGCGAGCCGCAGCGACGGCAGCGCTGCGAGAAACTGATCCTCGTCGAACTGGAGCAGCACTCGATCGATACCCAGCAGCAGTTCGCTGTGCCGTTGTGACTCCTCGCGCGCCAGCCAGCGCGAAGACGCCCTGCAGAAAATCGCCGAGCGCCTCGGGCGCAACCGGCAGGCGCGCGAGCACGTCGTGCAGATCGCCCATGCCGAGCGACCAGAGCGCGCCCGCCGTCGCACCGCGCAGCAGGGGCGGCGTTTCGGCGGCGTTGGCGATGCGCTGCAGGACGGCCAGCAGTTCGGTGCGGTCCCAGGCGAGCGCATCTCCCGCGGTCAGCACGGCATGCAGCAGTGCACGCAGTCCTTTCACGGTGGCATGGTCGGCGGCGCCGGTCTGCGATTCGAGCAGCCACGTCGCGCGGACATAGCATTCCGTCAGCAGCGCCGCGACTTCGGCCTGTGCGGCGCCCGTGACGAATTCGTCGTAGCGATGCAGGTAGTAAAGATGCTGGAGTGCGCGTGCGACGCCGGGAAACGAGGCGTCCGCGCGTACCAGCGTCACGACGCGGTCGTGCAGCAGCGCGAACCCCTGCGACCATCCGGCCAGTGAGGCATCGAGCAGCAGCCGCGCCGCCGCGTCGGCATCGCGTTCGATACGGGCGGCCGCTTCGGCGAGGCGCGCGCCGGCGGCGTCGAGCAGGCTCGCTCCGTAGAGTGCACGCTGGATGCAGGCGGCATCGAACTCGGGCGACCAGCGCAGCCGCCAGGTTTCCCAGAGTTTCGCGAGATCGCCGCGGCCGACGAAATCCGTGCCGGCGACGCGCGCGACTCCGGGCAGATCGAGAATGCGCACGCGATGCAGGATCTGCGAGCGGCGGCGACCGCGTGCATCTTCGAGGTCGATCTCGATGGTCCGTTCCTGGCTCGCCGGGGTCAGGTCGTATCCGGCGAGCGTGCGTGCGATGTCGGCGACCAGCGGCGGCAGCGGAGTGCCCGGTGCCAGGCGTCCGCGCGCATCGCCGCGAAACACTGCATTCAGTGCGTCGAGAAACGGGTGCCGGCCGCCGGTGGCGAGTTCATCCTTCACCAGGGTGCCGAGCAGCGCGTCGACCAGGTCGGTTCGCCACACCGTTGCGTGACCTCGCAGCGTGGCGAGTCCCTGCGCGAACGATTCCACGCCGATGAGATCTGCGGTGCTGACGATCTGTCCGCGGGCCCGCATTGCCGAGGCGGCCTGACCCAGCAGCGTGCGATGGGAGCCTGCGCCGGACCCGTCAGCGCACCGGTCGAGCCATACGCGGTGATAGAAACCGGGATGCGGCAATCCGGCGTCGTAGCCGGTCAATTCATCGAGGCGTTCATAGGAATACGGCGTCAGGGCGAGGCCCCGCTCTGCGATCGGTGCGGCATCGGGGTCGCCACCGGCTGTCGTCAGCCCCGTCGCAGCCGGCTCGAACGCGATGCCGCGCCATCCCGCGAAGAGGGCTGAGCTGTGGAAGCCGCCGGTGACGACGAGCACCTGGCCGTCCAGGCCGTTCGCGACCGCACGCACCCGCGCCAGCATGTGGGCCTCCCGCGCGTGATCGGCGGCGCTCGCACCGCCGTCCGCAACGCGCGCATGAAAGCAGAACGAATGACACCGTTGGAGGAACGTCGGTACGTCGAGTGCCGGATCGATTTCGAACAGCGTGTCCCACAGCGCATTCCAGTCGTCGACGCCGAGCCGCCGGCACAGGTCGGACGTGTATGAACTTCGCCCGAGCCGGCCGTCCGCGTAGCGATTCGCCGTGCGGTCGAGCGGGGCGACGTTGGCCCAGGGCAGGTCGATGAACTCGAATCTCGCGCCGGTTTCGTGCGCCGTTCGCAGCGCTGTCCATTCCGGGGAGAAATCCGAGAACGGATAGAAGGCGCCGCAGCGTTCGTCGTCGGCCGTCGTAAAGTAGCTGTAGATCGCGAGCGGCGGTTCGTGGTCGAGCAGCAGTTCGGCGATGCGCGGATTGAAGTCGGACGGGCCCTCGATGAGCACCGCGGCGGGGCGCAACTCGCGGATCAGCTGCGTGACGAGTCGCGCGCAGGTCGGGCTGTGATGCCGGACCGGAAAGAAGACGACGGATTCGATGGTCGACCACAGGCGCGCATCGAGCATCGGCAGCTCTGCCGCTGCGGGCCGTGTTGAGCGCGCCGCGCCGTTCACGGCAGGTATTTCTTCGCGTCGTAGAACTCCGGCCAGCGGCCGCGCTTGCGCGGTTTCACGACGTGATGGAAGTAGTGCTGCAGCCGTTTCAGATCCTCGGGCGAGTCCTTGATGGCCGAGCCGAGCAGGCTCTGCATGAGGTGATCCGCCGTGATGCGTGCGCCGCCGTAGAAGTACGCGTGCAGGCCGGCGGCGTAGGCCACGGAGACGGCTTCTGCCGTGCTCAGTACCGTGCTCAACGGCTCCATCGCCTTGCCCTCATCGCCCGTCTTGCCCGTGCGCAGTTCGTGGAAGGTCGTGAGCAGGATCTCCGTCAGGTCCGCCGGCACGGTGAGCGGAATGCCGGCGTGCTGCAGCAGGCGGGCGGATTCGCGCTGCACCAGAGTCATCTCGTCTTCGAGACTCGCGATCGGTTGCACCGTTTCGAAGTTCAGGCGTCGCTTGAGCGCTGCGCTCATCTCGTTGACGCCGCGATCACGTGTGTTCGCCGTGGCGATGACGTTGAAGCCGAGCTGGGCGTACAGCGTGCGTCCCGCATCTTCGCGCTCGGGAATCGCCATCACCCGATCCGACAGGATGGACAGCAACGTGTCCTGGATTTCGAGCGGGCAGCGTGTGATCTCCTCGAATCGCACGAGCTGACCGTCGCGCATGCCGCGATACAGCGGCGCGGGCACGAGCGCCCGATCGGTCGGACCTTCCGCCAGCAGCAGCGCGTAGTTCCAGGAGTACTTGATCGCATCTTCCGTGGTGCCGGCGCTGCCCTGGATGATCAGGGTCGAGTCGCCGCTGATCGCGGCGGCGAGCAGTTCGCTCAGATAACTCTTGGCCGTGCCGGGCTCGCCCACCAGCATCAGTCCGCGATTGGTGGCGAGGGCGACGATGCAGCGCTCGATGAAGCTCTGCGTACCGACGAACTTCGGCGGCAGGTCCTGCGACGGATCGCCGAGGATGAAGCGCAGCACCGATCGCGGCGTCAGTCGCCAGCCACCGGGTCGCGGCGCGTCCTTGTCGGATGCCGCGAGGCGGGCAAGCTCCTCTGCATGAAGGATTTCGGCGGCCGGACGCTGGAGTCGGTCGGGGGCAGAAGCGGAAATGCTGGACTTGGCCATGGTGATTGCGTTGGTGAGGTCAGTCGGCAGGAAGCAGTGCGTGAAGATCCCGCAGCGTTTCGCTGAATACGATCGGCGGCACGTTGCCCAGCAGCAGCGCGCGGGACATATGAGCGTGCGTATCCGACGCCACGAAATAAAGAGACCGCAGCGTCTGGATGCCGGAGTTGAGCAGATCCCCCAGGAATGCGCCTGGTGTGTATTCGATGCACGCGGTCACGTTCCATCGCGCGAAGGCGCGGGTGTGACGCTTCAGCATGCCGTCGTCCGGGTGGCGCTCGCGCAGCCAGCCGCGATTCTCCAGCGGGAACACCAGCGCCTTCACCTCGAACCGCTCATGAGCGAATGACGTCACGCTGCATTGCGCGAGCTGAGCCGGTTGCGGACGAAACACTGGCCGGTCGAGTTGCTGGAAGGGACTGACGATCCGGTACTCCGCGAGCAGACGCCGCCATGCATCGAGTCGATCGGACGCCAGATCCAGGGGATGCACGGGATGGATGCCATGCATGCCGCCCGGCAGTTCGATCGGCGCATCGTGCATGTCGGCGAGCGTATCGTCTTCGGCGACGCGGAAGCACACATTGCCTGCGTCGGATCCCGTGCTCATCCACAACACGCGCCGTACCGCGTGCCTGGCGAGCGGATGCCGGCGGAAGTATGCGTCGAATTCGCCGACCGGCCAGGTTTCGCCGGAAATCATTGCGCGCTCGAATCGCGCCGCGAGCCATCGCGATGTCTGGGTGATCTGCGCCTTTGCGACTCTCCATTCGGCGCGCGCCTGTGCAGCGCGGACGCTGTCATCCTTCGCAGTCGGCTTCGGCAGGCTCGTCAGACGACGACCGTCGGCGGCGCGCAGCAGCGGCGTGAGGTGTTCGTCGAGCGTCAACTCGAACTGCCTGGGGCCATAGTCGAAGCTGCGCCGGCCATCCGCGTCGAGACCGCCGTCGGCAAGGATTCGATCTTCGAGCTGCTCCGGTGTGAGTCCGTCGCGGGCGGCGATGGTCTGCAGTGTCCGCAGCGCTGCCTCGCCGCGAAGTTTGCCGGGGAGCTTCCGGCCGAGGCGGGCAAGTTCCAGCAGCGCAGTTCGCGTACCGATTTCCAACAGGGCCGAGACGCCCACTTCGCCCGTGCAACGCAGGTGGTAGTTGTCGCTGCGCAGATGCGGGCCGATGAGCGCGGCGCAGGCGTCGCCGCCGAGCACGGCTGCGCCGGGGACGACCCAGCGCATCTTGCGTGCAGTGCCCGTGCCGATGTCATGCAGCCAGCTGCGCACGAGCGCGGCCATCCAGGTGTCGAGTGCCTGCTCGCCGCAGCGTTCGCGAAACGCATCGAGCACGGTTCGCACGGACTGCGGCAACGCACTGCGGCGCCATGGCTGGACGGGCTGCATATCGAGCGCCGTCGGGCGTGCGGATTCGGGCAGACCGTTGCGCAGCAGATGCAGCAGCGCCGCGACGTCGGCGGCAGGAAGCGGCGTGCCATCGCGCCGATGCAGCGCGGACACGATCGCCTCGGCGGGCCAGGCTGATGCGGGCATCGCGCGACTACTTCGCTTTCGCCAGCAGCAGTTCGCAATCGCCGAGCGCTTCGCTGAGCGCGATCGGGTTCACGTCGGCGAGGCGCACGGCGTTCTTGTGTTCGGGATACATCTGCGGGGTGTAGAGACCGGGAACGAAGAAGACCCGCTTGATCGTCTGTTCGCCGGCGCCTTCCCAGTAGCCCACCGAAAAGCCTTCCTCGTAGTCGATTACGGCCGTGAGGTTCGCGCCGTAGAACTGCTTCGAGTGTTCGCCGACCCAGCCTGCATCCGCGGGCACGCCGCGCTGCCAGCCGAGCTTTTCGAGACCGAAGACGAGCGTCTGTGCCGGCAGCTTGCCGCGCGCTTCGAAGTGCGTGATCTCCTTGCGCTCCATCTGTTCCGCCGTGAGCCGGTAAGCCGGCCGGCCGAGCTGTGCGAACGGCGGCACGATCTCGTAGTCGCCGATGATCTGGCCCCACCGTTCGAGCATGCCCTGCTGACCGGTGAGATGCAGTGGATGCAGCACGCCCACGCTGGCGTCGGGCGGCAGTGCGAACGGCTCGTCCGAGGCATCGGCGAGCGTCTGATCTTCGGTGACGCGGAACGTCGCAGTGATCGAATCGGAAGGCCCGTACGTCGCCCACACCAGCAGCCGGGCGAGATGCACCATCAGCGGATGGCGGACGATGAGTTGATCGAACTCGTTGCCGCTCCAGCGCCGTCCCGTGACCATGGCCTGCTCCAGTCGCACCGCCTGGATCCTGGCGACGTCCGCGATCTGTTTCTTGAGCGGTTTCCATTCGGCCACCGCCGACGTCGCTTTCGCGGCGTCGTCTTTCGCGCTAGGTTTCGGCAGGTCCGTCCTGGTGACGCCGTCGGGGTACCTGATCATGGCCTTGAGTTCCGGTCCGAGCACGAACCGGAACTGCCGCGGTCCGAAATCGAACTGACGCTCGCCGCGCGCATCGAGTCCGCAGTCCGGCACGATCCGGTCTTCCAGCTGGGCGCGCGTCATGTTGCGGCCGGCAGCGATCGCGTCCATGCATTGCACGGCACGCTCCTTGAGTCCCTTGAATTTCACTTTCTGTGCGATGCCGTTGATCTGCATCAGCGCCGTGTCGGTGCCGATGTTGCGCAGCACTTCCAGGCCGAGCACCGCGCGCGGGTGCTGCGATTCGCCGGGCCACTCGCGCACCAGCGGCGCGAGCCTGAGCGCCGTGCGGTCGCCGCCGAGGAATCCTGCGGCGATGAAGGCCCACTTGTCCTTCGAGGGCGCGCCGTCGGCGAGCCAGCTTTCGCACAGCTTCCAGCCGAACGCATCGAGCCGCTCGGGCGAGCCGTGTTCACGCAATGGGCGCAGCAGCGGATGCGGCTGGTCGACGGTGCTCGCCTGCAGCGCACTCAGCAGTTCGGCGACGTGATCCGGTCCGAGCGCATGTTCGCCCAGCGTGATCGCGGGCAAGTCGCTGGTCCAGGGTGCGGGTTTCGATTTCTTGACCGGCGCCTGTGCGAGTGCTTCGGTCCACCAGGCTGGAGTGGCCTCACGCGACAGAACCGGTAAATGTTCCTCGA
>OEIU01001124.1_pt1 | contig 19100 bp, 12 predicted proteins | sample 1539221 | NCBI WGS metagenome assembly OEIU01 (sample SAMN03792071, study PRJEB22550) | activated sludge metagenome | feature: wastewater treatment plant; material: activated sludge; isolation source: Wastewater treatment plant of a petroleum refinery complex | place: Argentina: Zarate | collected...
CTGGTGACGCCGCCGGGCGGCCCGCACGAACCAGGCGAGGGCTTCGCCGCGGTCGGCTTCGCAGCCGTGACCGTCGAACAGCAGCATGGCGAGGTTGAACTGCGCCCAGGCATCGCCCCGTCGTGCGGCTTCGCGATACCAATGGGCGGCCCGGCCGGGATCCACCCCGGTGCCCCATCCCAGCTCGTGGCAGCGGCCGAGCATGTTGGCCGCCTCGGCATGCTCCCGGCGAGCGGCCATCTCGAACCAGCGGAAGGCGGCGAAAGAGTCGCGGGCGACGCCGTGGCCGGAGAGGAGCAGGTGTCCGCAGGCCGTCTGGGCACGCGGATCGCCGCCGCACGCCGCGGCGCGGACGCGCTCGACTGTCTCGGGATCGCGCACGGCGAGCGCCTTGCTCCAGTCCTCAGGCGCGAGCCGCTTCTCCTCCGCGACGAAGCGGATGTCGATCGGCGGATAGGAGATCGTCGCCCGCGACGAGCCCTTGCCTATCAGGCCGACGAAGCTGCGTGCGATCGCTCCCCACATTCGTCCCTGGGCCTCTTCCAGCCTCGTTGCCTGCGCCCGGGTCATAGCTCGGCCCAGCTTCGGAGAAGGTTGTGATAGATATTCGTGAGCGGGAGCACCGACGGATGATCGTCCGACAGCTCCCGGCGCAGGCGCATGATCGCCATGTCCATGTCGTAGAGAAGCTTGCGCCGGCCCTCGTCCTTCACCATGGACTGGGTCCAGAAGAACGAGGCCCAGCGGCTGCCGCGCGTGATCTCGCTCACCGCATGCAGGCTCGTCGTCGGATAGAGGATCATGTCCCCGGCCGGCAGCTTCACCCTCTGGGTGCCGAAGGTGTCCTCGATGATCAGCTCGCCCCCGTCATAGTCGTCGGGCGAGGTCAGGAACAAAGTTGAGGAGACGTCCGCCCGCATGCGCGCGCCGCCCGGCGCCGGGCGGATCGCGCCGTCGACATGCGCGCCGAACTTCATGCCGACGTCGTAGCGGTTGAACATGGGCGGCAGGACCCGCAGCGGCATCGCCGCGGAGGTGAAGATCGGGTTCCGCCCGAGCGCTCGCAGGACGATGTCGCCGAGGTCCCGCGCCTCCTTCGACTCGACCGGGATCTGGAGGTTGAACTTCACCTTGCGCGCCTGCTCGCCGGACGTCGCGGCACCGTCCATCCATGGCGACGCCTCGAGCACGGCCCTGCAATGGCGGACCTCCTCCTCCGAGAGCAGGTGGGGAATGTGAACCAGCATCATGAATCTCTGAAGGAGGATGACGGGACCACCTCCGCGGCGGCTCCCGTCATCCCGAGAAGACAGGAACGGATCAGAACTTCGCGCCGATCGTCAGCACCACGGCGCGCCCTGCCGAGGGGATGGCGCGCGCCGTGTTCAGGTTCTCGCCCTGGAAGAACGAATCGTAATTGACCCGGTCGGTGAGGTTGTAGCCGTTGAGGGCGATGCGCCAGTTTTCGTATTCGTAGGAGACGAGGGCATCCAGGGCGAAGCTGTAGGGCACCTTCGCCATCATGTCGGGCCGGATGAACACGCCGTCCCGGAAGGTGACGCCGCCGCCAACGAGCAGCGTGCCCGGAATCGACAGCGCCGGCGACAGGTTATAGGTCGTCCAGAGCGAGCCCGAATTCGTCGGAACGCCGGGCACAGGGTTTCCGACATTGGCCGGCGCCGTCGGGGACCTGAGCGTCCTGCTCGTCATGTAGGCATAGGCGATGTTGATCGTCCACTCGTCGGTGAGGCGTCCCGTCAAGCCGGTCTCGAAGCCCCGGACGCGCTGCGTGTCTCCCGTCTGCACCATGTTCCCGCTGGTCGGGTCCGTATAGTAGCTGTTGTTCTTCTTGACCTGGAAGACGGCGCCGGTCAGGCCGAGCCTCCCCTCCATGAAGTTGAGCTTGGTGCCGGCTTCGTAAGTCGTGTTGATTTGCGGATCGGCCGTCCTGGTCGTTCCGTTGATCGGCGTGACGTCGACGGCGATGCCGTTCTGCGCGAAGGGGAGGACCGCCGACGTCGCATAGGACACATAGAACATCTGGTCCTTGATCGGCTCCAGGATGATGCTGGCCTTCGGGCTCCAGGTGCTGGCATTCGCGTCGACCGCGGTCGAGGTCGTCAGCGTCTTCTGGGTGAAGTTGCCCTCGAAATGATCCCAGCGCGCCCCGCCCTGGACCGACAACCAGTCGGTCAGCCATATCCGGTCGCTCGCGAAGAACGCGTAATCCGTCGAATTCGCATAGCGGTCGTTGTTGGGATTGCGCAGGATGCCGTAATTGGCGAAGGTGTTGGGAACCCAGATCGTCGGAATCGGGTTCTTGTTCGGGAAATACGAGTATCCGTAGCGCTTGTTGTCCTGATACACGTAGTCGAAGCCGAAGACGAGTTCGTGCCGCAGGAAGCCGGTCTCGAACTTCGCGACGCCGGTGGTGAGGTTCTGGAGGCCCCAGGCCTCCTGGTGGTAGGTCGCGCCGCCGCCCGCGCCGTAGACCAGAAACGGATTGCCGCCCTTGAAGAACGTGTTCGCGCAAGCCTGGTCGCAGGTCGCCGTCGTCTGGCTGTAGTAGCGGTCGTAGAAGGTCAGGCGCGTGTCGTTGCTGAGCGTCAGCCAGTCCGTCACGTCCATCTTGAACCGCGACGTCAGCAGGTCGACATTGGTGCGGTCGCGGTCGGTGCTCTTGCCGTAGTAGTTTCCGCGAGGAACGCCGAATTCCGTCAGAGGCTCGCGCACGCTCACCGCGCTCCGACCGATCATTGGAATGCCGTAGTCCGGCGTGCGGTCGTTCGATTGGTGGAAGTAGTTGAGATACCAGGTCTTGTCGGTTCCGATGCCCATGCCGAGCGAGGAGGCGATGCCCCAGCGGTCGGACTTCACGCCGTCGCGCCCGACGAGGTCCTGGTCGTTCACCATGCCGGTGACCCGCAGGGCCGTCGTGTCGTTGATCTGCTGGTTGACGTCGAAGGTGCCGCGGGACAGGGGACCCGAGCCGAACGAGCCGTCGATCCCGTAGAAGCTGCCGAGCTTCGCCTGCTTGCTCGTCGTGTTGATCGCGCCGCCGGTAGTGCCGATGCCGAAAGCCTCCGAGGAGGGCCCCTTCAGCACCTGGACCTGCTCGATATTGAAGCTGTCGCGGACATAGACGCCGAAATCGCGCAGGCCGTCCGAATAGTTGTCGCCGATCGCCTCGAAGCCGCGGATGCGGAATCGGTCGCCGTTGGGGCCGCCATTGGCCTCGCCGATGGCGACGGTGATGCCCGGCACGTTGCGGAGCGCCTGCTCGAGTGTCGTGACGTTCTGCTGCTGGATGATTTCCTGCGGGACGACGTTGATGATCTGAGGAATGTCCTGCACGCGCCCCGGCAGCCGGCCGATCTGGGTGCCGGCATTCTGCGTGTTCGTCCTTTGAGCCGGAGTCAGCCCGTCGCCGCCCGGGCCGCCGCCCGCCACGGGCACCGCGCTGGGAGCCGGCTCGGCCGCGGGCGCGGGGCTCGGAGAGGCGACCTGCCTGCGGTTGCGTCCCCGGCGCGGCGCGGCGCGGGCGCTCTGCCTCGGCTCGGCGGTCCTGGCGGGCGCGGCCGCCCGCCGGCGAGGCGCCTCGACCGTGATGGAGGGAAGCGGAGCGTCGGCGGCAGAGGCCCCGCTTCTCGGCTGCGATGTCGTCTGCGCCCAGCTGTCGAACGGCACGAACGCCGCCGCGCCCGCCGCGAGACCTGCCATCCAGGTGCTCTGTACGACTCTCCCAGTATCGATCTTCTCGCTCTGCATTGAACTTGCCCCCGCGCAATTTGCTTTGCCGCGGCTTATAGGGGGCGCCATCTTATGGCCTCAATCGGAATCTTCCGTATCCGTTCTAAGTGTCGTTTTCCGCAACTTAGAATGCTTCAAGATATTATGATGGGCAGCTTACAAGTCGACCGCTGAGATAATCCGGGAAACCTCTGTTCCGTTCCTAGCGGTGACGGTCCTTCCAAAGCCTTTGCGCTTCCTCGGATGCGGTGCCGAACTGCTCCATTCCCTGACCGCGGATCGTGAGAAGCGCGACCGCCGCCGTGGCGACCACGATCGCTTCGGCCCACGGATCGAGAGCGTCTCCCCGCCAGACCGCTTCCCAATGCTCCATCGCCGAATAGATTCCGAGACGGGATTGCGGGGGTTCGTCCATGCAGGGAAGGACGAGATCGGATGTGTTTCCGTGGATCGAGCGGTAGAGCGTGGCCGGCTTGAACGGGACGAATTCGGCCACGTCCCGAACGCTGGCCAGGACGGAAAGCCGCGGCCAGCCGAGCAGGGCCGCGGCATCGCGGCTCAAGGTGATCGCGATCACCCGCGCGACGCCCAGAAGGCTGGACGGCGCGCCGAGCGGATTGAGCAGATGCACGACCCTATGAAGGGGCGAGCGCGTTTGCACCAGCGGATAGACCCGCAGGAGAGAGTGCAGTTGGGGCGCGCAGGCGGCGACCGACAGATAGGCTATTCCACGCCGGCGGACCGCCTCGTCCGCGCCGGACAGGGATTCGCAGCGCGGGATGCCGAGCCGCGCCAGGCCGGCCTGAATCGTGGACGACGCGTCCTTCGGGCCGCTCCCGTGGATCAGGATGCGGTAGCCGGCCTTCGCCACGAGACCGGCGGCTTGCAGGAACCACGGCGGCCGCCGGGACGGAACGAACTCGCAGGCGGGCCAGTCGAGGTCGACGGCACCGGCCGACAAAGGCATGGCCTCGCAATAGGCGCGGGCGGCCGTGACCATTCCCGCCAATTCGTGAGCCGTCTCGCCGCGATAATGCATGACTTGCAGGAAGGCGCCGATCTGGAGGGGGTCGGCTTCTCCGGCCAGGATGATCGACAGCGCCTCTTCGGCCTCCTCCGACGTCAGGGGCCGCGAATGCCCCACGCCGAATCCGATCAACGCGATCAGCCGGGCCAGCCGCCGCCGCGGATCGTTGGAATGGGCGAGATCCGCGAGCCTCCTTGCAAAATCCGCAGGGGTCGGCTGGCCTTCGAGCAGAACGCTCGGACGCATCGCGAGCGGAGGAGCTTGCAACACCGGGCTGCCGACGGCGACGGAAGGGGTCGCTGCGCCGGAGGGCACCGGGGCGGCTCGCCCGTCGAGAAGCCCCTCGACCTCCGACATGAGCCGGCGCAGGCCCAGCCGCATCTCTTCGGCACGAGGCGTCGGGGTGAGGCGCTTGCCGGATCGGATGAAGATCGGATCGCCGACCTCGTCGCGAATCTGGCCGAGCAGGCGGCTCATCGCCGGAACGCTCAGACCGACCTGCTCGGCCGCGCCCTTCACGCTCCCGGCCACGAGAAGCGCATCGAGGGCAACAAGAAGCCGGAGCCGGCGAAGCTGAATGGCTTTGCCGGCATCTGCCGCCTCATCCCGGTTGCCGCGCCGCCCGGCAGGCGAAGCGCTCGTGTCGAAGGGTCCTGTCAAGAGGTCTTCTCTTGTTGATTTTCACTCGACCAGATCGAAGGTGCGAGCCACGTCACGCCGACATCTGATTCAGAAGCCGCTGCAGCCTGTCAAATGCCGTTGAAGATTATCCCTGATCTGCGTCGATTTTGACCCTTCCGGCTTGCACGCCGGATGCGATCATTCCGGCTGAGCCGGCCGGGATGATCCGGCTCCGGACCGCTCCGACGGTTGGGGCAGGCCCTGGTCTGTATCATCAGCTTTCGCTGCCGGTTTCGACGAACCCGCAATAAGGGCGACGTTGCGCGAATGGGCCTGGAACTCGCCGGGTCGCGAGGGCCTCCTTGCCAAGCCAAGTCAAGCGCCGGGTCGTGTGGCGGCCGACCGCGAGCCGGAGCACAAACCACAGATCAGCCGCCAGCGCCTCGAAACGCCCCGATGCCAGACAGCGCTGCGCCTGCGGGTAGGCCAAGGCGGCAGGTCGCCGGGCATCCAGCGCCAGGGCGCGCCCGTCTCCACGACATGGCGCAGGTCATTGAACACCTCCCGCAGCGAATGCTCCCGCTGCCCGGGCCCTTCCGGCAGAAGCGCAAGATACGACGCCGCCAGCGCCCATTCCTCGTCCGAGACGTCGGAAGGGTAGCTCTTGCGAATCATCCCCCAAACTGAACCTTCGAGGAATCCCAGTCCATAACAGCGTATAGAACGGGAAGCCTGAGATGCAGGCGGCAGAGATCGCCGCGTTGCGCCGGCAGCAGCATCGGCCGTGATGGTGGTTGCGCTCGGAAGATATGGAGGCGCAGTTTAATGCGCTAAATTGGCTGCTGTGTCAAAACCTGTTCAAATTCAAATGAACCTGAAAGCTTCGTTCCGGAAATGTTGAGCTTCGGCATCGGTGAGCTCGCTGATCGGCGGATTGATCGGCTGTCGAAGAAGGCTGGGCGCCAACTGCTCTATTGTTCCGAGCATAAGCCGCGCTTGTACTGCGTCTCTTCATACACTTCCGATGGAATCGGCCGCTCCCATAAACTTCCCAAAAACGACATACCCCTTGGCTGGACCGATTGGACTACGCGCCCTCTGTTCTGTCCAACCGCCTCGGCCGCCGGGGCTTTTTCAAGCCCGCCCTCGTGCGGGCTTGAACCAGCTTCCTATGACGGCAAGCTCGCGGAGCCTCGTCGCGGCATGCGGGTCGATCTCAGCAAGTCCCGCCACCCCGCTCATGGCTTCGCCTCGAGTTTTCGTACTTCTGTCCTTTTTTTCCGCCTAGGGCCATGCGATCCTCGCGGTGGACATGTCTGCGGGCAGGGCGGGAGCCGGACGAATGAGGCTGACGAGACGGCTGGCGGTGGCGAGTGCTTTCTGCTTCCTGGGTGGGGCGGCGGGCGCAGCGGAATTGTCCTGGGCTGGAAAATACACGTTCAACTGGCTCAAGAGCCCGGGTAAGCAACGCTGCATCAAGATCGACGCGAAGCTCCAGTCGCGTCTTTCGTCGAGCGAATTCAGGTGCAAACGGGACGCCGGAAAGACGGCGTCAGGACACTCCGTCCCGTCCTGCGAGAGGGTAGCCGGCGGCGTCGAATACTTGATCTTCGACACACGAGCCGCTTGCGAGAACGAGCGTAAAGAGCAAGCGGCGAATTCGGAGGAGTGACGGCCGCCGGCTCCGGGGGCGGACGATCAGCAACATGCCCCCTCGCCGGAGGAGAGTTGAGATCGCGGCTATCAAGCGAACCGCCATGTGTCCATTTTGGACGGGCCGTCAGGCTGCGTCCTCATGAAGGAGCGGTCGTTTCCGGAAGCGAGCCCCGTCGCGGGGCGCGGCTACGGGCCATAGACGACCCGACACACGTCTAGATGGAAGGCGTAGAACAGGGTGACCTCGTTCCAGGCCGGCCGCCAGCTCTGGCACCGGCCCTAAATGCTTTCCTCAAAGGCGGTGAGTGCAGTCTGGCCGGCCTCGGCATCGATGGTCCACGTACCTCGAGAACACAGATACGTCGGCTCCAGCTGCATCATGATCCTTTGAAGGCAAGAGCCTGCCGGGGCTTGAGGTTTTCTCACAGGTCGATCCCGAAAAATCGGCTGCCCCATTGGAGAAAGGTCTCGTAGGACAGGCGTCAAGGAATTGTCACCGAGGAAATCCGAGGAGCTGGCCATGAGCTTGGGCTTGCCCGTGCGCGCCGGAGACGCGTCGTGAGCGCTCACGCCTCGCGCACCGACTTTACCGCCCGCTATCTTGTCGAGAGTTCCGAGCCTCTTGCGAGAACAGCGGAAGTGATTGCCGGCGAGCAATCGAGCGGCACCTTCCTCGCGCTTGCCGGCGAGACGGCCGAGTTGAAGGAACGCTCTCGGGCTCGCGTCAAATCGGTCACGCTTTTCGACCCGTCTGCGACGCCGACGCTGCGCAGCGCGCATGCGGACCGCCGGCGCGCCGCGGTCGACAACGGCAACGGCTATGAGCGCGGGGTGATCGAGATCGCCTTTCCGATCGCCAATGTGGGTGCCAATCTTCCGACCCTGCTGGCCACGATCGCGGGGAACCTGTTCGAGCTCGGCGAGGTCACGGGCCTGCGGCTGCTCGATATCGACCTTCCCGACGACTACGCGGCACGCTTCGCCGGACCGAAATTCAGCATCGACGGCACCCGCCGCCTGAGCGGCGTCTTCGGGCGGCCGATGATCGGCACCATCATCAAGCCGAGCATCGGGCTCACGGCGGCCGAGACCGCCAGCCTCGTCGACCAGCTCTGCGCCGCGGATATCGACTTCCTGAAGGACGACGAGCTGATCGCGGACCCGCCCTACGCGCCGTTCGACGAGCGCCTGAAGGCGGTCATGCCGGTCGTCGAGCGCCATGCCGATCGGCTGGGCCGCAAGCCCATGTACGCGATCAACATCAGCGGCTCGATCGACGACATGCTGCGCCGGCACGACGCCGTCCTCGCAGCCGGCGGAACCTGCGTGATGGTGAGCGCCAATTGGACCGGCTTCGCGGCCGTCGAGCATCTGCGCCGGCACACGCAGCTTCCGATCCATGGCCACCGCAACGGCTGGGGCATCTTCACCCGGCATCCCTGGCTCGGCTTCGAATTCGTCGCCTTCCAGAAGCTCTGGCGCCTCGCAGGGCTCGACCACCTGCACGTGAACGGCTTGCGCAACAAGTTCTGGGAGCCGGACGAGACGGTCATCGAATCCGCCAAAGCCTGCCTTGCCCCCTTCGGTCCGCTCGCTCCCCTCATGCCCGTCTTTTCCTCGGGCCAGTGGGCAGGGCAGGCAGCGGATACGTACGGCCAGCTCCACAGCGTCGATCTCATGCACCTAGCGGGAGGCGGCATCATCGGTCATCCGCAAGGCATAGCCGCCGGCGTCGCGAGCCTTCGCGAAGCATGGGAGGCCGCGACATCCGGTATCAGCCTCGTGGACTACGCCAAGTCGCATCCCGCGCTCAGCGGCGCCTTGGCGAAATTCGGATCGGGCGCCTGACATGCCCGCGCGCTACCGGCTCGCCTTCTATGGTGACGACTTCACCGGCTCCACGGACGCGTTGGAGGTTCTCGCGTTCGCCGGCTATCGGTGCGCCCTGTTCCTCACCCCTCCCGGTTCCGAGATGCTGAGGCGCTTCCCGGACCTCGACGTCATCGGAGTCGCCGGGGACAGCCGGGGCATGACGCCCGAGGAAATGGAGCAGCAACTCCCAGGTGTCCTGGAGTCTCTTGCCGGGCTTGGCGCCTCCTTCGTCCACTACAAGGTCTGTTCGACATTCGACAGCTCGCCGGCAGTCGGCAGCATCGGCAAGGTGATCGAGCTGGCCCGCAAGGTCTTCGGAAGCAGCCCTGTCCCGATCGTCGCCGGGACGCCGGCATTGGGTCGCTTCTGCCTGTTCGGAAATCTGTTCGCTCGTTTCGGGACCGACGGAGCCGTCTTTCGGATCGATCGTCATCCGATCATGAGCCGGCATCCTGTGACGCCGATGGGGGAAGCGGATCTGGCATTGCATATTGGCAACCAGGCCCCGCTGCACATCGAGAAGTTCCTGGCTCCTTTCTATGAGGCCGGCCGGACGGCTGCCGATCAGGCGCTTGAGGGGCTGCTGGATCAGCACCCTGACGCGATCCTTTTCGACGCCGCCACGCCACGGCATCTGACGGAAATCGGTCGCCTGTTGGAAGCGCGTGCCGAGGCGGGCGGGCGGGCGCGCTTCGTGGTCGGTTCATCCGGGGTGGAGTACGCCTTTACCCAGTGGTGGAGCGAGCGCGATAGCGCACCGTCGCACCGCCCCGACTACGACCATGTCGGCTCCGTCGACCGCGTGCTGGCCTTGTCCGGCAGCGCCTCGAAGCTGACCGCGCAGCAGATCGCCGCCGCCATCCGCTCCGGGTTCGTCGATGTCCCCCTCGACGCATGCGCGCTGGTGGATCACGAGCAGTGGGAAACGGCAGCCTGCGCTGCGGTCGAGCACGCCGTTGGACAGCTGAATGCCGGCCACAGCGTGATACTGCACACGGCTCGCGGACCGGACGATCCTCGGATCGGCAACATGCTCGACGCCATGACGGCGCGCGGTTTCTCCCGCGAGGCCGCGCAGCAGGCGGGAGGCCGTCTCCTCGGCGAGCGGCTCGGTCATCTGGCGAGCCGTATTCTCGAACGAACCGCTCTCAAGCGTGTCCTGCTGTCGGGCGGCGATACGTCGAGCCAGGTCACGAAAGTATTGAAGCCGGACGCCCTGGAGGTCGCGGCGCGTCTGGCTCCCGGCGCCCCCCTCTGCCGGATGATCTCGCAACATGGCCCAACCGATGGATTGGAGGTGGCGCTCAAGGGCGGCCAGATGGGGGACGAGCAATTCTTCAATAGAGGCCGGATCGGCAACACCTGAATAACAGACAGGGGAGGAAAGCGTGCTTTCTCAGGAAGATCGTGACGATTTCAGAACCGCGACCCCAGCCACCTCTTCCGTCATGCTGACCTGCTCAACTTTTATTCGGCGGGAGGTGCATGGTGACAACTGAGACGCAGCATGCGCGCTTGACCGCGGACACGCACTCTTCTTCCGTCTCAGCTTTATCCAGGAAGATCGAGCAGTCTATCTCCTATGTACTTGAGATACTGGTCGCATTGCTCGTCCTTGCTGAAGTCGGAATTCTGTTTTCCGGCGTCATGGCCAGATATGTTTTTCATACGCCGCTGATCTGGTCGGACGAGCTGGCTTCGATCGTCTTCCTCTGGCTGGCCATGCTGGGCTCCGCTGTCGCCTTTCAACGCGGCGAGCATATGCGCATGACCGCCTTCGTCGGTGCGCTCAAAGCAGATGCGCGCGTTTTCATCGAGGTCCTGTCAGTGTCGGCTGCCTTGGCCTTTCTGCTTCTCATCATGCCTGCAGCTGTCGAATACGCGCATGAAGAGGCGGTCGTCTTCACGCCTGCTCTGGACATCCAGAACTCATGGCGCGCGGCGGCGATGCCGGTCGGCTTCGGCCTGATGACCGTCTTCGCCGTGCTTCGCCTGGCGCAGTTCTCGCACGTGCGGGTGGTCCTGGCGGCCGTCCTCGCCACGGGCCTGGTTGTCCTGGCGTTCTGGCTGCTCGGGCCGCTCTTCAGGCAGCTCGGCAATATCAACCTGATCATCTTCTTCATCGGCGTGGTCGCCGCTTGCGTGTTCGCAGGCGTGCCGATCGCCTTCGCCTTCGGCCTCGCCACGTTCGGCTATCTCCTGCTGACGACGAGGACGCCTCCTCTCGTCGTGGTGGGGCGCATCGACGAGGGGGTGAGCCATCTGATCCTGCTGGCCATTCCCCTCTTCGTATTCCTCGGCCAGCTGATCGAGATGACCGGGATGGCACGGGCCATGGTGCAGTTCCTCGCGAGCCTTCTCGGCCACGTCCGGGGCGGCCTGCACTATGTGCTGCTCGGGGCGATGTACCTCGTCTCCGGCATCTCCGGCTCGAAAGCTGCCGACATGGCAGCGGTGGCGCCCGTCCTGCTCCCGGAGATGAAGAAGCGGGGCGCCAAGGAAGGCGATCTGGTCGCCCTTCTCGCCGCCACGGGAGCGCAGACGGAGACCATTCCCCCGAGCATCGTGCTCATCACCATCGGGTCGGCCACCGGCGTCTCGATCGCGGCTTTGTTCACAGGCGGCCTCCTGCCCGGCTTGATCCTGGGGCTGACGCTGGCCGGACTGATCTGGTGGCGCTATCGCGGAGAGGATCTCGGCCACGTCACACGCGCATCCGGCCGCGACATCATGCGCGCGGCGGCGATCGCGCTGCCTGCGCTGGCCCTTCCGTTCATCATCCGCGCGGCGGTGATCGAAGGCGTCGCGACCGCGACCGAGGTTTCCACCATCGGGATCGCCTATTCCGTCATCGCCGGGCTGATCCTCTACCGGCAGTTCGACTGGCGGCGCCTCAAGCCCATGCTGGTGGAGACGGCCAGCCTCTCCGGCGGCATTCTGCTCATCATCGGGACCGCGACGGCCATGGCCTGGAGCCTGACGCAGTCGGGTTTCTCCCAGTCCCTGGCAGCGTTCATGACGGGTCTGCCCGGCGGGGCGGGCACCTTCATGGCCGTGTCGATCGTTGCCTTCATCATCCTCGGCAGCGTCCTCGAAGGCATTCCTGCGATCGTGCTGTTCGGCCCGCTCCTGTTCCCGATCGCGCAGACGCTCGGCATCCATCAGGTCCACTACGCCATGGTCGTGGTCCTCGCCATGGGGATCGGCCTTTTCTCGCCCCCCTTCGGGGTCGGGTACTACGCGGCCTGCGCCATCAGCCGCATCCATCCGAACGAGGGCATGAGACCGATCGTCGGATATGTCGTGGCCATGGTGATCGGCCTCGTCATCGTCGCGCTCGTGCCGTGGATCTCCATCGGCTTTCTCTGAGCACAAGGCCGAACCATCGCCATCCATCAAGACCAGCATCAAGGGAGCAGAACCATGCACAAAGCGATCTCGCGCCGCACTTTTTCCATCGGGCTCGGTGGCACGGCCGCCGCGCTCGGCCTGAGGGCGCGCCCGGCAAAAGCTGCCGACATCACTCTCAAATTCGCATTCAACCTGGCCGAATCCCATCCGATCACGACCCGTTCCCGGGAGGCCGCCGCCCGCATTCTGGCGGAGACGAACGGAAAGGTCGAAGTCCGGGTATTTCCCAACAATCAGCTCGGCGGCGATACCGACATGCTCTCGCAGACGCGTGCCGGCGGCATCGACCTGTTCCTCAATTCCGGCATCAACGTACTGTCGACGATCGTACCGTCGGCGTCGATCTACGGGCTCGGCTTCCTGTTCCCGGATTACGCCACGGTCTGGAAGACCATGGACGGGGAACTCGGCGCCGCGCTGCGCGCTCGGATCGCGAAGGCTAATCTCATTCCCATGGAGAAGATGTGGGATAACGGCTTTCGCCAGATCACCACCAGTTCGAAGGTCATCAATTCCCCGGCCGACCTGAAGAATTTCAAGATCCGCGTTCCGGTCGGTGCGCTCTGGACGTCCATGTTCCAGGCGCTGGGCGCGGCGCCTACCTCCATTAATTACAATGAATTGTACTCTGCCCTCCAGACCAAGGTTGTCGACGGGCAGGAGAATTCGCTCGCAAACATCTTCACGGCGAACCTGTTCGAAGTGCAAAGATACTGCGCCATTACCAATCACATGTGGGATGCGTTCTTTTGCGTGGCGAACAAGCGCAACTGGGAAGCGTTGCCCGTGGACGTGCGTGAGATCGTGGCCAAGAACATCAACCTGGCCGCACTGGCGGAGCGGGAAGACATGGCCAAACTGTCGACCACTCTCAAAGACACTCTGACCGCCAAGGGGCTTGTGTTCAACGAGCCCGACATCGCGCCATTCCGCGCGGCCCTGCGCGACGCCGGTTTCTACACGGACTGGCGCAAGCGTTTCGGCGAGGAGCTTTGGGGCATCCTCGAAAGGAATGTCGGTCCTCTCGGCTGACCTTCGCGACCTGACGATCATACACGACAATCAGCGGCCCCATATGAGAAAGGAACAATGCAATGCGTCTCGAAGGTAAAGTCGCGCTGGTGACCGGCGGCGCGAGGGGCATCGGCCTCGCCGTGGCGAAGGCTTTGGCGCGAGAGGGCGCCACGGTCGTCATCGCCGATCAGAATGTCGACGGAGCGAAGTCCGCCGCCGCCGCCATCGCCGAAGCAGGTCATCGCTCGGCGGCTGTGGCCGTGAACGTCGCCGATCCCGCCTCGATCACCACCATGGTGGACGAGATCATCCGCATGCAGGGTCGGATCGATATCCTGATCAACAATGCAGGCGTCGGCGGCAACACGCCGTTTCTCGAAACCACGCTCGAGGAATGGCAGCGGATCGTCGGCATCAATCTGACGGGCGCCTTCCTGGTCGCGCAGTCCGTGGCGCGTGAGATGGTGAAGGCCGGCGGCGGCAAGATCGTGAACATCGCGTCCTTGTCGGGCCAGCGCGGCGGCAATGGCCGTGCCGCCTACGGCGCAGCCAAGGCCGGTCTGGAACTGCTCACCAAGGTCATGGCGGTGGAACTCGCCGAGCATCGCATCAACGTCAACAACATCGCGCCCGGAGCCATTGAGACAGAAATGGCAAAATATGCGCACGATGCGGCGACCCGTGAAGCCTATACCTATCTCATTCCCATGAGCAGATATGGAACGCCGGAAGAAATCGCCGACGCCGCGGTCTTCCTCTCGTCCGACGAGAGCCGCTACGTTCATGGGCATACCCTGAATGTGGACGGCGGCTTCCGTGAGGCCGGGCTGATGTTCGGACCAGCCAAGCAGGTGCCGGCCACTCGACCTTAGCCGGATATTCAGGCTGCCTAAATGTGGAAGCAGTTCCATGCATAAGATGATTATTGAAGCCCGCGTGAACGAATACGCCATGCGGGATGACAATCCTCATGTTCCCTGGACGGCGGATGAAATCGCCGAGTCCGCCGCCCGGTGCCGCGAGGCTGGTGCCTCGATTCTTCATTTTCACGCGCGGGCTCCTGATGGTGCGCCGCTGCATACTGTCGAGGAGAACGCAAGGATCATTCGCAAAGTGCGCGAGCGTTGCGACATGCTCATCCTGCCCACACTCGGGTTTGTCGCAAGCGACGACGATCCTTGCGGCCGCATGGACTGCATGATCGAACTCGCCAAGGATCCGGCAACCCGGCCCGATATCGTGCCGGTGGATGTGGGCACGACCAACCTCGAGCAATACGACGCCAAGACGCGCAGTTTCACCCACGCGGACCGCATCTACAAGAACCGCACCGATGTCATCATCTCATATCTCGAGCGTCTCAAGGAAGCGCGGATCAAGCCCAAGCTGACCTGCTGGTCGATCGGATTCATGCGCCGGGCGGAGGCGTTGATCGAAGCCGGCCTGATCGATGAGCCGGCATATTTTCTTCTGAATATGACCGACGGTCCGTGCATCACGGGTCATCCCGGAACCTTGGACGGATTGGAGGCACATCTACGATTCCTGCCGAAGCATGCGCGGCATTTTTGGACCGCAAACATTGTTGGGGGAGACCTGCTTGCCCTTTGCGATGCGGTAGCCCGTCGCGGCGGCAACATAGCGCCAGGGATCGGCGACTATCCTTACAAGGATCTCGGTTGCCCACGAAATGAGGAGGTCGTGCATCGCGTTGTCCAGACTGCCCGGGCCGCCGGCCGCGAGATCGCCACGCCGGACGACGTGCGTGCCATGCTCGAACTTTGATGGACGCGGCATGGCAATGGATGAGCGGCCAGTCGGTAATTTGGTGCTTCCGCTGGTGCCGGCATGCGTACTGCGCAGGTGCCGTGCAACATCTTGACGTCTGGGATCCTGTGGGGCGGTGCTCGGGCTTGCGCTGTTCGGCTGAAGATCGATCATTATGCAGCTCGCGGCTTCCCGCTCGGCCTTGCCTCCCATGGCATCGGCATGACGCATGCCCTCGCTGTGAGCCCAGTGGCGGATGCTTTCGCCAGCATCACGATGGCGCTTAACGGGATTGCGACATCACTTCTCGTACCAGCTGTTTTCGACCTTTTTTGATGAGCCGAAAGCATCAGGCGGCGTCTGTCTTGCGCATTTCGACGTCGATCCAGTTGACCAACGCTCTCGTCTCCGGCCGCAAGCGCAAATGCGGGGCGACCCACAGGACGAGCTTTCGAGGGCCCTTAACGAAACCAAGCGGCGCAACGAGGCGGCCTAGCGCGAGTTCGGTGAGCACGAGAATGCGCGGCACCACCGCGACACCGAGGCCGCAGATCGCAGCTTGAATCAGTAAATAGAAATGCTCGTATTGCTGATGCGGCTGAACGTTCAAATGAGGAATATTAGCTGATTCTGTCCATTCATCCCAGGCGAGCGAGCGGGTTTTTGTTGATATCAATGTTTTTACGTCTAGCATGCTAGCGTTTTCTATCGGATTCTTACTGAGATAAATCGGCGAGCAGACGGGACCTATCTCTTCGTCAATGAGGCTGCGTACATCTACATCGCGCGGCGGTTCTATGGTATTATTTCGAATAGCTACGCTGATTTCATCTCTCACGAAATCCACCCGATCATAATTCAAATTGAATCGCAGATCGATATGCGGATGAAGTTGGTAGAACTCATTCAAGCGAGGAATGACCCAATTCATCATGATCGTAGACGAGCAAGAGAGAGTCAGATGGCCGGGGCTAAGCTGAGACAGACCGGCTTCGATCAAATTGAACGCTGTAGACAATGTCTCAGCCAGCCGGGCTCCGTCCGGCGTGGGGGAAACCGAATGGGCGAGGCGTTTTAAAAGAGGAACTCCGAATAGTTCCTCAAGAGATTTAATGTGCCGGCTGACTGCCCCATGCGTCACGTGCAGCTCTTCCGCCGCCGCCGACATGCTTTCGAGTCGAACCGTCGCCTCGAAAGCTCGCAACGCATTCAATGATGGTCGCGGTGTTGCCAAATTCCACTCCCTTCAGATTTTTCGCCGGTTCTGAGGGCTCGATGCTGAGCGCGGCGAGTTCGTACTGGGAGCTTTTATGCTTCCACCGACTGATGGTGCACGTCGCAGAAACCGCCGTCAACGGCGTGAACACTCCCAAGCCAAGCCATTGTCGAGCTTTAGGCTCCGTCCGGCAAACTCGGACACGAAATCCCAAAAAAATTCCCGCCCCGGGCAGCGCTAAACCGCCTCGTCACGATGCAAACCAATGATGTTCTTGGCGCTGCAGCCGTCGATCCAACCCGGCACGATGCTGCCTACGTTTCGACCCACTTCAACCAGTGGGGCCACTGTGCTCTCCATACCCCGACCCACATGACAATAGGGTGTTGTTGCCCCCGAATGAGGCCTTACCAGCGCGAGAGAGCATAGCGGATTGCATCGGTGAGCTTGCTCTTCTGGCTGACGAGACCGAGCTTCTCCTTGACCCACGGCTCCAGCGCAGAGACGATGGGCTGCGCAACGAACCGGCCGTCTCGCCAACCGGTGAACCGGGTCTTCTGCCACGACCCCGACGATCAGGCTGTCAAGCTCAACACGGACTCATCGTCCTCGGGCATGGTCTGTCGTGACACGGCCACAGCGGCTCATAGGCAGGGAGAAGAACAGCTGTCCCGATACGAGGTTTTCACCACCGCGGCATCCGCCTCGGGTGCCGTCCTTACAGTTGCACTGGAGCACTCGGCATTCACCGAAGAGACTGCGGGGCCTGATCCCGGTTTCGACCTCATCGCGGCAGAAGCGGATGAGTTCGCGCGTTTCAACGCGGCTTGCGGCAACACGGAAGCATGATGACTGTCCCATGGGCGGCGATCGCCGATCAGCTCCCTCAGGAAAACGGCATCGTCGTGTGTTCAGCCAAATGGTACCGCAAGGACCATATCACATTCACCGATGCCCTTGCCGCCGTCCGCAGGCACATCTGGAGGGAGCAGACTTTCGCAATGTCATCACCAGACCGACACCCAGAACAAATGCTCCCCGCCGCCTTCAAACACCTCGTCAATCTCGTATGTCACCCCGCCTGAACTGCGGAAAGTCGAGATGAGATCCGGTAGCGAAACCGGAGCAAGCCAAGTTATTGCGTTGACACAATGGGGCGTTGCCGAAGGCCACTGATCTCTTGGTTGGTGCATCGGCACACGACACCGGGCCCGGCGACGGCACGATCTCTCGGTAGCGTGAAATGGCAAGACACTTTCGTCGCTTCCTGTCATGACTTCAGGGCCGCGAGGCCGCCGCAGATACCGGATAGCGACAGGGAGTTCTCATGGCAGGGCCAATGAAGAAAAAGCTGCTCGCTATACTCGGGACGATGGCGAGCGTGCTCACGCTGGCGCAAGCGCAGGCCCAGCAGGTCACGGGCACCCCCGGCTCCCCTGGCGCCACCACTACCATAACGGGCAAGCAGCTTCCGCCGCCTGATCCGGCATTCGGCGGCGCGATCAGGGACAACGCCCTGAAATCGACGCCCTGGTGGGCGCCCCGTGTCGTGCCGCCGAAGGGTGCGCCGAACGTCCTCCTGATCATCACCGACGATGCCGGCTTCGGCGTGCCGAGCACCTTCGGCGGCGTGATCCCGACACCGACCATGGACCGTCTCGCCCAGCAGGGGCTGCGCTACAATCGAACGTTCTCGACCGCGCTCTGCTCCCCGACGCGCGCGGCCCTCCTCACGGGCCGCAATCACCACTCGGCCGGCTTCGGCGTCATCTCGGAGCAATCCACCGGATTCCCCGGCTACAACAGCGTGATCGAGCGCGACAAGGCCACGATCGGCCGCATGCTGAGAGACAACGGCTACAGTACCGCCTGGTTCGGCAAGGATCACAATGTTCCTGCCTTCCAGGCAAGCCAAGCCGGTCCGTTCGACCAGTGGCCGATCGGCATGGGCTTCGAGTACTTCTACGGCTTCATCGGCGGGGACGCCAACCAGTGGCAGCCGAACCTGTTCCGCAACACGACGCAGATATTCCCGTTCGAGGGCAAGCCACCCGGCCAATGGAACCTGGTGACGGCGATGGCCGACGATGCCATCGACTACGTCAGCCGCATGCACCAGACGCAGCCGGACAAGCCGATCTTCATCAAATATGCCCCGGGGGCCACCCATGCACCGCACCATCCGACCAGGGAATGGGCGGACAGGATCAGCGGGCTGAAGCTGTTCGACGAAGGATACGAGAGGGTGCGAGAGCGCATCTTCGAGAATCAGAAGCGGCTCGGCGTGATCCCCGAGAACACGACATTGCCACCTTGGCCCAAGGACATGCTGAAGCCGTGGGACCAGCTCAGCGCGGATGAAAAGAAGCTCTTCATCCGGCAGGTCGACGTCTTCGCTGCCTATGCCGCCTACAACGACTACGAGATCGGCCGCGTGGTCCAGGCGTTCGAGGATACCGGCCGGCTCGACAACACGCTCATCATCTACATCAACGGCGATAACGGCACGAGCGCCGAGGGGGGCCCGCTCGGCACGCCGAACGAGGTGGCGTTCTTCAACGGCATCAACATGCTGCCTGCCTCCGAGCAGCTGAAGTTCTATGACGTATGGGGCACCGAGCAGACCTACAACCACATGTCGGCCGGCTGGTCCTGGACCTTCGACACGCCGTTCTCCTGGTTCAAGCAGAACGCCTCGCAACTCGGCGGCGTCAACCAGAACATGGTCGTGTCGTGGCCGGCGCGCATCAAGGACAAGGGCGGCCT
>OEIU01001125.1_pt1 | contig 19081 bp, 17 predicted proteins | sample 1539221 | NCBI WGS metagenome assembly OEIU01 (sample SAMN03792071, study PRJEB22550) | activated sludge metagenome | feature: wastewater treatment plant; material: activated sludge; isolation source: Wastewater treatment plant of a petroleum refinery complex | place: Argentina: Zarate | collected...
CGGCGGGAGAGGATCTGCATGACCCGCTCCATCTCCTTCTCGCGCCCGATCACGGGATCGAGCTTGCCGTCACGGGCGGCCTGCGTGAGGTTGCGGCCGAACTGGTCGAGGATCTGGGAGCCTGCCTGCGCGCCGGCCTGCTCGTTCGCGCCGACCTGCACCTGCTCCTTGCCCTGGTAACCCGACAGCAACTGGATGACCTGCTGGCGGACGCGGTTGAGGTCAGCGCCGAGCTTCACGAGCACCTGCGCTGCGACACCCTCGCCTTCGCGGATGAGGCCCAGCAGGATGTGCTCCGTGCCGATGTAGTTGTGGCCGAGCTGCAGCGCTTCGCGCAGGGACAGCTCGAGTACCTTCTTGGCGCGCGGGGTAAACGGGATGTGGCCGGTGGGCTGCTGCTGACCCTGGCCAATGATGTCCTGCACTTGCTCGCGCACGGCATCCAGCGAAATGCCGAGCGACTCGAGGGCCTTCGCGGCGACGCCTTCACCCTCGTGGATGAGGCCGAGCAGGATGTGCTCCGTGCCGATGTAGTTGTGGTTGAGCATCTTGGCCTCTTCCTGGGCCAAAACAACGACGCGGCGGGCGCGATCCGTAAACCGTTCGAACATGTCACATCTCCTTGGACACCGTGCAGGTGTGGTGCCTTACAAAGAGCGTAACGACCGAACCTTGCGGATACTGCCCCTGTTCGCCGTGGGCGTTAATGCTCCAGCTCCCGCCGTCCATTGCGGAAATTCAGGAATCTGCGTCAGTTTCGAGCCGGGATGCCCGTGCCTATCGCTCAGGTCGTCCAGGATTCCTGAATTTCCAGAGCTCTCAGGGGTGGCAAGGTTGCGTATCCGATTCGGGATTGCTAAGTTAACGATTGTCGTTGTTATCGTTTATCGTTAGGTTGATCATGACTGAGATGTCAAAGCCAGACCGTGCGGGACTCCTCACCATTCAGTTCATCGCGCTCGTGCTCGCCGCGGTCGCGCTCGCCGCTGGCGCGATCACCGCAGCCGCGGCGCTCACCAGTGAAGGCTTCGACATGGTCCTGCCCGCGGCAGCCTCGCTGCCGAGCGGTGTGATCGGGGACCCGGAGGCAACGGGTGTCCCTCGGATCCTGAATGGGGAATTCACGGCAGCGACCACATCCGTGGCAGGACTCAGCACCGGGGTGCGCATCCTTTTCGCCGCTGGTGCAGGGATGGGCTCGCTCGTCTTCGTAGCCCTCGCGCTGTCCGTCGCCTACCTATGCTGGCGGCCGTACAATGGCAACCCGTTCGGCACAAGTGTCACCCGCACGTCCTGGTTTGCGGCGGGGACACTGACCATCGGAAGCCTGCTCAGTCAGGGGATGTTGGGGTTCTCTACCTGGCTTGCCCTCGACGAACTCCAGCTCGACCCCGTGCAGTTCCCCCTCGAAATGCACTTCGACCTTCTGCCCATCGTTGCCGGATTCGCTCTTCTGCTCGTCGCGGGTGCGTTCCAGTTCGGCGAACGGATGCAGCGTGACACGGAGGGACTCATATGACCCGCCCCATCTACCGCGAGTGTGCACTTGTGGTCGTTTCCAGGGCGCGAGAACAGCCACAAGTGCACACTCGCGGGGGTTTTGGGGGGCGAGGATGACCGAGGAGGTTGAGATCACCGGCATCCGGTGTCGGCTCGACGAACTGCTCGAGGAGCGCGGGATGACGCTCACCCGGCTCGCCGAGCTTGTGGACTTGAGCATCGTGAATCTCTCCGTGCTCAAGAACGACCGGGCGCGGGCAATCCGGTTCTCGACGCTTCGAGCAATTTGCGTGGCACTCGAGTGCGAGGTCGGGGAACTGCTCGTGCTCGCGCCTGGTGACTAGTTCTCCACACAGACTGATCTCGTCGCTTCTCCACCGCGAGAGGACTCGCTTACGCCGTTGTGCGTCAAACGAGCCATGGTTGAAGGAGAATCTGTCTTTGCATGCACATTGTCACAACCGCATGCAGACACTTAGACTTGAGCCATGGGAGTCACCGTGCAAGTTCGCAATCTCGACGCTGGCGTACAAGAGCAATTGCTTAAATCTGCCGCCAAGGAAGGGCTTTCCCTTTCCGCATTCCTGCGCCGTGAACTGACTTCGCTTGCTCGAAACCTCGAAGTGCGAGAGCGTGCCGATCGTCTGAACGCAAAACCACCACGCAATCCACTCGGCGGCCCGTTCCCTGGGCTCCAAGGACTGAGCGCCGAGGAAATTGTCGCTCTGACACGTGAGGATCGGGATTCCAGGTGAGTGGGGTCGTTATCGATAATTCGGCGGCTGTGCTGCTCTCGGCGCAAGCAACGTTCCCGCTTGACGGTGCCCCACATTACGCTCCCGAGCTCATCGATATTGAATATGCGAGCGCGCTCCGAAAGCTGGTGATGCGGGGAACCTTGGAGGCAAGCGAGGCGAGCCAGTACATCGAAGACTGGTCAGCGAACTCACTCATCCGATGCAACCACACGATGCTGCTGACTCGAATCTGGGCTCTCCGTAACAACATCACGCCGTACGACGCCACCTATGTTGCGCTCGCTGAAGCACTTGAGGTGCCACTCGTTACCGCAGACCGCCGGCTCGCCCACGGCGCCGCTGCATACTGCGACGTCATCACCGTCGGCGACGATGGAGCAGAAAGCCTTTAACCCAGCTCTCCCGCCGCGATGAGCGCGTCGAGCCGCTCGAAGTTCTCGTCCATGCCACTATCCATGTCGGAGAGCATGTCGTCGCGGTCGGCAAGCGTCGGGAACAGCGAGAGCCCTTCGAGCTGGCAGCGGCCGCCAGCCAGGTCGACGAAGTTCAGGATCTCCAGATTCGGATGCTCCGGGTGCCCCTCGAACTCGAACGTCATCACGATGCGGCGCGGCTTCGTCACCTCGTGGAACGCACCGTGGAACCCCCACTCTCCGCCGCCGCCCGCCACCACGTAGCTCCAGGCTCCGCCGGAGCGCGCATCCCACTCGCGCATCCGCACCTCAGTGCCGGCCGGGCCCGTCCACCTCGCGACGAGGTCCGCCTCGGTGTGCGCGCGGAACACGAGCGCCGCCGGCGCCTCGAACTCGCGAGTGAAGGAAATCGTCTGCTCACCGGGCAGAGCAGTGACAACGCGCTTGCTGGCCATTCAGGTCTCCTTGAGTTCTTCGAGAACGGCATCCAGCCGCTCGTAACGCGATTCGAGCCGCGCACGGTGCGCGTCGAGCCAATCGGCGGTGCGAATGAGGGATGCCGCCTCCAGGTGCACCGGCCGCGACTGGGCGACCCTGCTCCGCGAGACGACACCGGCAGCCTCGAGCACTTTTATGTGCCGGGACACCGCCTGCAGCGAGATCGGGAACAGCGCCGCCAGCTCGTTGACCGTCGCATCGCCCTCGGTGAGCCGCTCCACGATCAACTGCCGCACCGGGTCCCCGAGCGCCGCGAACGTCTCCACGAGCTCCTGGGTTCCCGCCTCGGACACTGCCACGACCATCCACTTCCGTATTCTACCGTTTGGTTGAATAAGGGTATGACGACATCCGCGCTATCCGCAAGCCCCTAAGCGACACCGGCTACCATGCGGGTATGAGCAACCTCGAAGTCGAGCCGCGCGAACTGGTGTGCGAACCCGCCCCCACCGGCCGGAGCGCAGTCGAGCTTCTCGAACCTCGGGATGTGCCGCTCGGCGGGCCCCGAGCGATGACGGTGCGCCGCACCCTCCCGCAACGCGGACGCTCGCTCATCGGGGCGTGGTGCTTCTGCGACCACTACGGGCCGGATGACGTGTCCACGACGCGCGGGATGGTCGTGCCGCCGCATCCGCACACCAGTCTGCAAACCGTGAGCTGGCTGTTCTCCGGCGAAATCGAGCACCGCGACTCGACCGGGGCGCACGCGTTCGTGCGGCCGGGCGAACTCAACCTCATGACGGCGGGCGCCGGCATCCAGCACTCCGAGGTGTCAACCCCGGCGACGACGATCCTGCACGGCGTTCAACTGTGGACCGCGCTTCCCGAATCCGCCCGCCACATCGCACCGAAATTCGAGCGATTCATCCCCGACGTGTTCGACCACGAAGGCACGAGCGTGCGCGTGTTCCTCGGCAGCCTGCTCGGGCACGAATCCACGGCGAGCGCATTCACGCCGATCGTGGGCGCCGAATTCACGGTTCCGGCCAACACGTCGATCACGGTCCCGGTTGACGCATCCTTCGAGCACGGTGTCCTCGTGGATGTCGGCTCGATCACGCTCGACGGCACCCTCATCCCGCTCGCGAACATCGGCTACGTCGCGCCGGGCGCTGCCCGACTCGAACTTGCCACGGGAGACGAACCGGCCCGCATCGTGCTGCTCGGCGGCGAACCGTTCGGCGAGTCGATCGTCATGTGGTGGAACTTCATCGGCCGCAGCCACGACGAAATCGTCGCATCCCGCACGCAATGGATGGCGGATGTGATCGACGGCGACGACGCCAGCGGGCCGTTCGGCCACTTCGACGGTTACGACGGCAAGCCGCTCCCGGCGCCGACCCTGCCGCTCGGGAGGCTCCGCCCGCGGGCCTGAACGCCAAACGCAACCGGCCCCCTCCCCGCGTACAGTGCGAGGAGCGGACCGGCTACGTCAGCGCTAGAACAGGATCCAGAGGAACCGGTAGTTGCTCGTCGAACCCACCGTCGTATTCAGATCGGCGGGAACGAACTCGGCCCTCACGAAGTAGAACCCGCTGCCCAACTTCGGCAGTGCCGCGCTCACCGTTCCGTTGTCGGCCGCCGTCACGGGCACGGTCAGGGTGTTGACCCCGTTCACCGTGATCATGACGGACCCCGTCGGCGGTGTGGCGGCATCCGTCGTCACCGTCACGGTCGCGGTGGTCGTCCTCCACGAGAACCCGATCACCCGATTGAGCTTGAGGTTCGTCGACGTCGTGGCCTTGACTGCGGCCTCGACGCTGATCGGCACTCGCACGATGGTCCCGGATGGCGCTGCCGTCATCACGAGAGTTCCCGCCCCGCTCGCATCCGCCGGAACGGTGAACGAAACGGCGGCCGAGCCTCCTGACACGGGCACGGTTCCGAGCACCGCCGAACTACCTTCCCAGGTGAGCGTCAGGTCGGTGTTCGCCGGGCTGCCCAGAGAGGTGAGGTCGAGCTTCGACACGTTCAGCGACACCGTGTCACCCGGCGCGACCGGGCCGGCCGTCACATCCGTGACCTGCACCGCGTGCCGCGCGAAGTTCGGCGACAGCGGACTGTTGGTCGTGATGTAGTCGATCCAGGCATCCCGGTCCACGAGACCGGAGTCGCGGACATCCGAACCGTTCCTGAACTCCCAGAAGTTGTCACCACCCTGCAGGAGGAAGTTGAACGAACCGACACGGTAGTTTCGCGTCATATCGATGGGGACCCCATCGATGAAGATCGCGGTCACCCGGTCATCCATGGCCCGGTTCGGGTCATAGGTGTAGGAGACGTTGTCGCTGAGCCCGAGGTTCAGGAACGTGCGGCCCGAGGTGAACGGCACACCGTTGATGTCGCGCTGCCACTGCTGCTCGAGCACGGTCTTGAACTGCGCACCAGTGAGCGTCATCGTCCACAGGTTGTTCAGGAACGGCAGCACCGCGTTCGCTTCCGCGTACGTGATGACGCCATCCGCGCCGTACAGAAGGTCGGTACGCAAACCGCCCGGGTTCACGATTCCGATCTCGGCACCGCCGCGGTCCGCGCTTCCGAGCGAGGCCACGAGCGAGTTCGCGACCAGGTTTCCGATCGTGGACTCCGATCCGCGATCCTCACTGCCGCCGATGAATGCGCGGGAAATGTCGTCGGTGACCGAGCCCACCGGAACGTTTCCGATGACCGCAGCCTCGGCGAGCGCCGCGTCGACGATGGTCTTGACCTCCGCTACCCGCGGGTAGGTGGCGATCAGTGTCGCGTCATCGACGGTGGTGCGCGGCACGTTGCGCATCGTGTAACCGGTCACCTCGTCGGTGGCCTTGTCGAAGGTCAGGACGACCTGCCCGATGTTCGCACCGTAGCTGCCGGTTTGCAGCACGGGGCGGGTCTTCGCCGGGTCGCCGGGGATGGGCGCATCCCACGCGTACGCCTGGTGCGTGTGGCCCGTGAACAGCACGTCGACGAGGTTGGACGTGTTGTTCACGATCTCCGCGAACGCGCCGCCGAGGGCGAGCTGGTTCTCCAGCGTGCCGCCCGCCGCAGTGCCCTGGCCTGCACCTTCGTGGTATTCGGCGATGAGCACGTCGGCTTCGCCGTTCGTGAGGTCACCGTCGGAGAGCTGAGCCGCAACGCGGTTGACCGCTGCCACCGGGTCGCCGAAGTCGAGCATCGCGATTCCGCTCTGCGTGACGAGGCTCGGCGTTTCTTCCGTGACGGCTCCGATCACACCGACCTTCACGCCGTCGATGTCGACGATCACGTACTCCGGCAGCGCCGGGTTCGTGGTGCCCTTGAAGTAGACGTTTGCTCCAAGGTAATCCCAGTTGGTCCACGAGGCGATGTCGCCGGTGAGGTCCGGATATCCGGTGTCGAACTCGTGGTTGCCGACCGACGACTGGAGCATGAGCGCGTTCAGCACATCGATCGTGGGCTTGTCGCGCTGGCTGGACGAGGCGAACAGCGATGCGCCGATGTTGTCTCCCGCGGAGCCGAGCAGCGTGTTCGCGTCGCCATACTCGGCGCGCAGCTGCTCAATGGTTCCCGCGAACTTCACCGTGTTGCCGTCGATCCGACCGTGGAAGTCGTTGATGTTCAGCAGGTTCAGGTCGACGGTCGTGACCGGCGTCAGATTCAGCCCGAGGATGAGCGGGTCATGGTCGGATGCCCGGTACATGTCGGGCCGGTAGAAGTCCGTGACGTTGTTGTTGTACCTGCTGTACTCGAGCGCAACGGACTCCGGGGAGTTGATGTTCCAGATGTCGACCAGGTTCACCGCCTGGTTGGCCGCCGGGGAGGCCAGCACGTGGTCGAGGGATCCGACCGCGCCGCCGAAGGAGTACGTGTACTTGCCCGTCTTCGAACCCTGGTCGATGTAGCCGGCATCGGTGAGAACCTTGATCGGGTCCTCCATCGTGTACGCGTTGAAGTCGCCCATGAGGAACACCTTGTCGGTGCCGGCGCTCGTCGACATCGCGTTCGCGAAGTCGAGGAGCGCGGTGGCCTGCGCGACGCGCGACGCGTTCGAGTTGCCCTGACCGTCGTTCTGGTCGGTGTCGCCCGGCAGCGGCCCGGCGGAACCCTTCGACTTGAAGTGGTTCGCGATGGCCAGGAACCTGTCGGCATCCGGCGCACCCTTCGCCTTGAACGCCTGAGCGAGCGGATCGCGGGCGTTGTCGAAGGCCGGAGAGCCGATCAGGATGGTGGAATCCCCGACCGTCTCCGCTGTCGCGTTCTTGTAGATGAACGCGGTGCGGATGACATCCTCCGTTGCCGGCAGCACCGCCGGCGACGGCACGGCCGACCAGACCGTGCTTCCGGCATTCGCGTTGAGTGCCGCGACGAGCGAGTTCAGCGCCGCGTCGCGGTCGGTGCCGCCACCCGCCGTGGCGGTCGACGCTTCGATCTCTTCGAGCGCGACGACATCCGCACCCAGCGCGGCGATCGCCGCGACGATCTTGTCCTGCTGGCGCTGCAGGCTGGCGGCATCCCACGCACCGCGCGGGCCGTTGGATACCGAGCAGGATCTCGTGGTGATCCCGTTGCCCGCCCGGTCGGTGTACGCGGTGCAACCGGCCACATCCGATCCCAGCGTCGTGAAGTAGTTGAGCACGTTGAAGGTGGCGAGCTTCAGTTCGCCGCCGACATCCTGCGGAACGGCCTCCCTCGTGTTCTCGAAGGTCGCCGGCTGCACCGAGGCGGCGTTCGCGACGGTGAGCTGCTGGGTGGGCTGGAACTTCCACTTGCCGTTGCGGAAGTCGAAGATGATCGGCGACGTGAAGGTCACCGCTTCGCCCACGCGCACCGGGTTGTCGTTGGAGAGGTACGGAACCGGCGTGCCCTTGTTCGCCGAACTCAGGAAGTTCGTGGTCGCACCATCATCGAGGGTCACCGAAATGTTGTTGTTGGCGGCGAGCGCTGCAGCGTATGCTGCGACGCCCGGTGCGGCAACCTCGGTCGGCTGCAGGAGAGGCGAGGTGCCCGCGGCGAGCAGAATCTCCGCGTACTGGTTGGTGGTGTACGTGTCGGACACCGTGTAGTCGCCCTGCGGGGCGAGGAGCATTCCTTCGAGAGCTTCCCTGGTCGTCTCGCTCGTCGGCCAGTTGACGGTGGCCGGAAGCACCGGGGCGACCGTCTCCGTCAGCACGGTCACGCTGGAGGCGTCGGTCGGAACGATCTGGGTCAGTCCGTAGTATTCGCTGATCGAACCGGCCACTTCGATGTAGTCGCCGACGGCGACCGTGTTGACCGTGCCTGTACCCGCCGAGTACACGAAGAGCCCGTCGGAGGCGGTGTGGGTTCCGAGGTCGATTCCGCCACCGGTGCCCGGCGTCTGAATGTAGTAACCGTTGAATCCGCCTGTCGGGTACACCGCGGTGACGATGCCCTTCGTGGTGAGGGTGTCGTCGCCGACGAACGGGCTCGCGTCGCCCGTGCCCTGGATTTCTTCAATGGTTTTGAACCCGAGGTCCACGGGTGCCGGCGGCACGTATCCGGATGGCGTCGGGGTCGGGGTCGCAGTGCTGAAGTCGGCCGAGTTGTTGTCGGTGTCGACCCCGCCCGTGCGGTTGATCGACGTCGACACGGATGCTGCGGTTGCGGCCGCCGTTTCGTAGCTGTTGGACGTGCCGTAACCGACGAGGTCGATGACCCCAGCGGCACCTTGCACAGGGCCCGTGCCGGGGTTCAACGCCGTCGTCTGGTTCGCGAGGATGACGAGTCCGCCTGCTCCGGCGAAGTTGAGAGTGTTGTCCGACTGATCGGGGGTCGGCAGCGCGGCGCCATTGCCCGCGTTCGACCCGCCGCCGACCAGATAGGTTCCGTGCGCCGGGATCACACCGGTGAGCGGTACCACCGAGGTGGGGTCACCCGTGCCTGTCCTGGACCGGTACTGCAGGGACATGCCGGTGAGCGGGATATCCGCGGCTGTCGGGTTGTAGAGCTCGACGAACTTGTCGACGTAGCGTGCGCCACCGGAGCCGCCGTTCAGGTACAGCTCATTGATCACCACCCCCGTGCCTGCGATGTTCGCCTGGGCCGGTATCGCCGCGAGTGGTGCGGCTACGAGAACTAATCCGAGAAGTGAGGCAAATGCTGACTTCAGGCTTTTACGGGGAGTGTGCGACATTGGTGCTCCTGGATCGACAGTCGTCATTGACAGCGGTGCCCCGAGGGTACCCCCAATGGGGGGTAGACCGAAAGGAGTAGTACTAGAGTTCTGCTCCACTTGCACATACGAGCGCATTAGAGCAAAATTTCTGCACATTTGAGCACCTCGGTTTTCGCTCCCTTGGCCAACGCCGCGGGTAACGGACGATGCGTCAGCATCGGACGTCCGCGCGGTGGGGAAGGAAGCCCGAAGAGCGGTCTCGAAGGGAGCCGGTCAGGTCAGTCTTTGGCAGCAGGCGGAAGCCCGAGCTTGGCCCGTTCCTCGGCCTCGATTTTCGCGTACGCCTTGCGCTCGGTTCGGTCGGCGTGCACGATGGCCCGCATCACCATCCAGAAGATCAGCCCAACGAGGATGGTGGGCACGACCGAGTAGATCGCGTTCGCCCAGAATTCATGAAGCACACGTCAACACTACGCTGCCGGCCCCCTTCGAGACGCCGCCTGCAGCGGCTCCTCAGGGAGCGATCACTTGCCTCGGTCCCTGAGGTACGAGCGGAGCGTGTCGCGAAGGGAGCGGGTCCGTCACTTCACGAGCGGGAACAGGATCGTCTCCCGAATGCCCAGCCCGGTGACCGCCATGAGCAGCCGGTCGATGCCCATTCCCATTCCGCCGCTCGGCGGCATCCCGTGTTCGAGCGCGGCCAGGAATTCTTCGTCGAGCCGCATCGCCTCGTGGTCGCCCTTCGCCGCGAGCGCCGCCTGCGCGACGAACCGCTCGCGCTGGATCACCGGGTCGACGAGTTCGGAGTATCCGGTGGCCAGTTCGAACCCCCGGATGTACAGGTCCCACTTCTCCACGCGGCCGGGCTTCGAACGGTGGTCGCGCACGAGCGGCGAGGTCTCGGCGGGGAAGTCGGCGACGAATGTGGGCCGCTCCAGCTTCGACTTCACGAAGTGCTCCCAGAGTTCCTCCACGAGTTTGCCGGCGGTTGGATGCTGCACTTCGAGTTCGAGGGAATCCGTCATCCGCGTCAGTTCCGCGATCGGCGTCTCGGTCGTGATCTCGATCCCGGATGCATCGCTCAGCGACTCGTACATGGACACCCAGTCCCACTCGCCGCCCAGGTCGTACTCGGTGCCGTCCGCCCACGTGACCACGTGGGATCCGGCGACGGCGAGCGCCGCGTTCTGCACGAGCTCCTGGGTGAGCGTGGCCATCTGGTTGTAGTTTCCGTACGCCTGGTACGCCTCGAGCATCGCGAACTCGGGGCTGTGCGTGGAGTCGGCGCCCTCGTTGCGGAAGTTTCGGTTGATCTCGTACACGCGCTCCAGCCCGCCGACGACGGCGCGCTTCAGGAACAGTTCGGGGGCGATGCGCAGGAACAGTTCGGTGTCGAATGCGTTGCTGTGCGTCACGAACGGGCGAGCGGATGCCCCGCCGTGCATGGTCTGCAGCATGGGCGTTTCGACTTCGAGGTAGTCGTGCGCAGTGAACGTCGCGCGCAGCGACGCGTTCACGGCGGCGCGGGCGCGCACCGTCGTGCGGGCGGCTTCGCGCGAGATGAGGTCGAGGTAGCGCTGGCGCACGCGCGTCTCTTCGTTCAACTCGGTATGCAGGTTCGGCAGGGGCCGGATGGCCTTCGCCGCGATCTTCCATTCCTTCGCGAGAATGGACAGTTCGCCGCGACGGGACGAGATCACCTCGCCGGACACGAACAGGTGGTCGCCGAGGTCGACGAGGTCCTTCCACTCAGCGAGCGACTCCTCGCCCACTTCCGCGAGGGACACCATCGCCTGGATGCGGGATCCGTCACCGCTTTGCAGGGACGCGAAGCACAGTTTGCCGGTGTTGCGCAGGTGCACGACGCGGCCCGCGACGCCGACGGTGACGCCGGTGGTGGCATCCGCTTCGAGGTCGCCGAAGCGTTCGCGCACCGCGGGAATGCTGTCGGTGATCGGCAGTTCGACCGGATACGCCTCGGCGCCGGAGGCGATGAGCCGTTCGCGCTTGCCCAGGCGCACGGCCTTCTGCTCGCTGATTTCTGCGGCGGTCAGCTCCGGCTCGGATGCGGCGGGATTTTCGGTCATTGAGTTGCGTCTCCTAAAGTCCCGCCAAGTTTACCGAGCGCGCGAGTTACCGTTGTGCTCCCTTCGAGACGCGCGCTTCGCGCGCTCCTCAGGGAGCGGGTAAGGTTTCCGCTCCCTGAGGAGGGCGAAGCCCGTCTCGAAGGGAACCGACCGGTTACTGCCCGAGCTGGAAACGACGGTTGTCGATGAGGCGCGTCGTGCCGACCTTCGCCGCAATGATCGCAACGACCGGCCCGCTGTACCTCTCGCTCACCGGCAGAAACGTGTCCGGGTCGACCAGTTCGACGTAGTCCACCTCCACCCCACTTTCATCATTCAGGAGGTTGTGTGACGCAAGTAAAGCGTCCTTCCGACTTCCCGCGGATGCCTCGGCCGCGGCGAGCGCGCGCGACAGCGCAAGCGCGGCCACTCTCTCCTGCGTGCCGAGGAACCGGTTGCGGCTGGACAGCGCGAGGCCGTCGGCGTCCCGCACCGTCTCCACGACATCCACGACGACGGGCACGTTGAGGTCGCGCACCATCCGCCGCACGAGGAACACCTGCTGGGCATCCTTCTGGCCGAACACGACAACCTCGGGCCGCACGATGTGCAGCAGTTTCGCGACGACCGTGAGCATCCCGTCGAAGTGCCCGGGCCGGCTCGCCCCCTCGAACATGGACCCGACCGCGCCCGCGGTGACCCGGGTTCCGGATTCGCCGTCCGGGTACAGCTCGTCGACGGGCGGCGCGAACACGAGCACGTCATCGGGGAGCAGTTCAAGGTCGGCGTCGAGTTCGCGCGGATAGTGGTCCAGGTCTTCGGCCTCGCCGAACTGCAGCGGGTTCACGAAAATGGAGACGACCACCGTGTCGGCGAGTTCCCCCGCGCGGCGCACGAGAGCGAGGTGCCCTTCGTGCAGCGCGCCCATCGTGGGGACGAATGCGACACTGCCCGCCGTCTCGAGTCGCAGGCGCAGGCTCGCGATAGTCTCGAACACCTCGGTCATTCGTCCTCCTCGGGCAGGGGTTCGAATGCGGGTGTGGTGGCATCCGAGAGTACGTTGTCCACGGTCGATCGTACGAGGGATGCGAGCACGGCGCCGGGCGACTCCACCCCGATGCCTTCCAGCAGCGCGACGGATTGCCCGATGATGGCGGCAGAGAACTGGGTTGCCGTCTCGATCGCCTCGCCGTAGGCGGCGCGATCCTCCTCGGCGATGAGCACCGGTTCGGCGCCGAGCTCCACGGCGAGCGCCTGCCCGATCGGCTGCACGGGCGCGGCGGCGGTGACGGCGCACCAGGATTCCCGCAGGCGCGCAAGGTCGAGGCTCGTGCCGGTGAACGTGAGCGCTGGATGCAGTGCGAGCGGGATCGCGCCCTGCGCTGCGGCCGGGGCGAGCACCGCGACGCCGAGCCGGGCGACCGTGTGCAGCACGAGCTGCCCCGCCTGCCACGCACCGGCCGCGGCGAGCCCCTCCACGAGCGGCGCCAGTTCGGCCTCCGGCACGGCGAGCACCACGAGTTCGCTGCGCTCCACCACGTCGGGCAGCGGGAGAACCGGCACATCCGGGAGCAGCGCCTCCGCCCTGTCCCGACTTTCTTCCGACACCGCCGTGATGCCGACGATCGCGTGGCCGGCGCCGGCGAGCGCGGCCCCCAGCACGGCGCCGACCTTGCCCGCACCGACAATGCCGACCCCGAGCCGCCCCGACGGCGAGCTCACGCTGTGGCCTCCCCCGACCGCCAGCGGTGCGTGGTGTCGGACTGCGCGGCCGACACGGCGACGCGGGCGACATCCTCGAAGAACTGGATGGCGGCATCCCGGTCGATGGCGCCGATGTCCGCGCTGATCGGCCCCGATACGGTGTGCAGGTGCACGGCGGCGAGCCCGAGCGGGCGCAGCAGCGGACCCTGGTGCATTGACACGCTCTGCAGTCTGGGCTGCGGCACGATCACGAGCTTGCGCCAGATCGCTCCTTTGCGCAGCACGAGCGACCCTTCCGTGATCGCGAACCCGTTGCGGCGCCACGAGAACCACCGCAGCACGGCGGCGCGCCGCGGCGAGTTCGTGAACCCGTCATCCGGGCCTCCCGGGGATTCGAGCCCCGACTCGATCACGTTGATCGCGGAGCGGATCGCGTCCGGCCCGGGCGCCTGTGCCGTGCCGGTGGCGGGCGCCGTGCCGCTGCCGGCCTGCGCGAGAAGTTCGGGGAGCAGGAGTTCCAGCACCCGGCGCACGTCGTTGCGATCCCCGACCGGCAGGATCGTGGTGTTGGCCTGCCCGTCGGCGCCTTTCGTGGAGGAATGTCCCGCCCGGTTGACTTTGATCTCCCACCAGCCGGGCCCGCGCCACAGCAGCGGCTGGCTCACCTGCACGGAGTGGATGCGCCCAGGTGGCAGCGTCTCGTTGCTCGTGGAGAGCAGGCCGAACCCGACCCGGATGCCGTCCGGAGTGCCCGCGATGCTGTACCGAAGGGACTTCGTGAACCGGCGCAGATAGTAGCTTCCGAACCCGATCGCGCCGGGGACCGCGAACAGGAGGGCCAGGAAGTTGCCGGTCGTGGCGATCCACGCGATGGCCGCGGCGACGACGATGAGGAGGAACACGGTGCTTCCGCTCAGCGCCATCGACCCGATGAGTCGCCCGAGGTCGAGTTTGACGACGGACTCCGGCGGTGCGGCATCCGGATCCAGTTCCGGTGCGAGGAATTCGCTGACCCGCCGCTCGATCACGCTCGACCCCGCCGCGGCGGTTGCGGCCGCGCTGTCCGCGCTTGTCTGCCTCGTACCGGACGCGAGCCGGAGGATTTCCCGCCGGAGGTTGTCCGCAGCACCCGAGCTCAGGTAGGAGAGCTGCACGTTCGCGTCGTGGCCGGCCTGGTTGATCTCCAGCTTCGCAGCGCCGAACAGCCGTGCGAAGAACGGGCGGATGATGTTGATGCCCTGGATGCGGTCCAGCCGCGCCTTTCGGTTGGTGCGGAACAGGATGCCGCTGCGCACCTCGACGACCTCGTCGGTGATGCGGAACAGATGCATACGCCACGAGGCATAGAAGCCGATGATGAGCACGACGAGCATGACCGCGACGATCACGAGCGCCCACCAGATGAGGCCGTGGTTCACGATGTAGTCGACCGGGTCGCCCTGCTGCGGAAACGTCGGCACGAACAGGTCGAAGATGCGTTCGCGCATGTTCGCGAGCACGACACCGAGGATGGCGATGAGCGCGATCCCGCCCTTGAGCAGCGGCGACGCCGGATGCAGCCGATGCCACTCGCCGTCCGCGAGGTGTGCTGCGGTCCCGTTCCCTGAGGTTCCGCTCCCTGGGCCCACGCCGCCGGTAACGGACGATGCATCAGCATCGGACGTCCGTGCGGTGGGGAAGGAGCCGACGGAGCCTGTGTCCATTCCGCTCCCTGAGGAGCCGACGGAGTCGGCGTCTCGAAGGGAGCCTGAAGTCACTGGTTCGTCCCCTTCGAGACGCGCTGCGCGCTCCTCAGGGAACGGAAGAGAGGCTTCGCCCTCTTCAGGGCGGCGCTCAGGGAGCGGGAGCGGGAGGTTGTCGCTCACAGGCCCGCCCGGCGGGTTTCCGCGAGCGCCACGAGCCGGTCGCGCAGGGTTTCGGCATCCGCTTCGCGAAGGCCGGGGATCGTCACGCCGGTGGACGCGGCCGCCGTCACGAACTTCAGTTCGCTCAGGTTAAGCATGCGGGAGAGCGGGCCGCGGTTGATGTCGACGAGCTGCATCCGCCCGTACGGCACCGCGACGAATCGCTGGTACAGGATGCCGCGGCGAAACAGCAGGTCGTCGTCGCGCAGCTGGTACCCGATCGACCGCACCCGGCGGGGGATGATCACGAGTGCGATGATCGCGATCACGCCGACCGGAATGTACAGCCACATGAGGGGCGGCCAGAAGAGCAGCATGCCCACGGTGACGGCGATCGCGAACACGGCCGTCGACACGACCGTGCTCACATACTCGGAGACCACGAGGCGCGGGGAGACGCGCTGCCAGTCGCCGTCGGGAAGTTCCAGTCGTTCTGCCATGGGGGTCCTTGCGGGTTGCACTGTGTCGGTCAGGCCTGGATCGGATCCTTGCCCGGGTCGTTGTCGTCGTCGTGCGGCGGGATGCTGCACATGTGTTCGGCGAGCAACCCCCCGGCGAGGAGAACACCGGCCCCGACGATCGTCGCGATCGCCTGCGCCACCGAGCCTACAGTGATGATGGAGCGGGTCAGCAGGTACGCGAGCACGCCGATTCCCACCCCCGCCATGAGGGAGCCGGTGACCGCGCTCGCTTTCGCGAGCATCACGACGCGGGTCGCGTAGAACGGGTCCACGCGGGGGGCGCTCGTGGTTCTGGTCATGCGGCGGATCGGGATTGCCAGGCTGACGACGATGCCGCCGATCACGGCGAGCGCGATGGCGAGCGTGACGGGCGGCGGGAAGATGGGTCGGCCGCTGGTTTGGAGCGCGAGTTCGCCGAGCGCGCCGACGGCGGCGCCGATCACGCCCAGCACGATGAGCGTTGTGACTTTCGTGCGCTTCACTGCGCCGCCCGTTCCGTGCTGTCTGCGGTGTCCGCGGCATCCGGGGTGAACAGGGGCGCGGCCGGGTATTCGGTCACCCGGTCGGTGGTCGCGGCGAGCAGCGCATCAATACGACCATGCCCGGGAAGCACCGCATCCGGCTGCACCTGCCGCCACGGGGCGAGCACGAATGCGCGCTGCCAGGCCCGCGGATGCGGCAGTGTGATCTCATCGGTGCGCCGGGTGAGCCCGCCGAAGTCGATGAGGTCGAGGTCGATCGTGCGGTCCCCCCACACTTCGTCGCGCACACGCCCGAGCCGCGCCTCGATCCCGTGCAGGGCGGCCAGCAGCTCTTCGGGGCTGAGCGCGGCGTGGGCGAGCACGACGGCGTTCAGGTAGCTCGGTGCGGTCTCGTCGACCCCGTGCAGTTTCAGCGCCGGGGTTTCCACGATGCCGGATGCCGCGGTCACCCGCACCCCGTCGAGCGCGTCGATGTCGCGCACGGCTTCCCGCAGCAGCGCCTCCCGGTCTCCCTGGTTGCTGCCGAGCGCGATCACGGCGGGCAGCACCACGCGCATCCGGGTCATGCGCGGCTCCCGGCCACGCCGTTCGCGGTCCCGCGCATCCGGTTCACGGCCGGCTCCGGGTGATGGTCACGGCCACGTCGTCGAACGGCACGGTGATGGGGGCGTGCGGTTTGTGCACGGTGACGGTCACGGATGCGGCGGCCGGGTAGTCGAGCACGACGCCGGCGATGCGTTCGGCGAGGGTTTCGATGAGGTCGACGGGGTCGCGTTCGATCGCCGCGGTCACCTGTTCGGCGAGGATGCCGTAGTGGATGGTGTTCGCGAGGTCGTCCGTGCCGGCTGCGGCGGCGAAGTCGGTGGCGATGCTGAGGTCGACGACGAACTCCTGGCCGTCGCGGCGCTCATGGTCGAACACGCCGTGGTGCCCAGTTGCGCGCAGGCCGGTGAGGGTGAGCCGGTCTTCGTTCACGTGCCGCTCCCGAGGGCGCGCGGCGCGGGCGCCCGCCCGGCGTTCCAGGCCTCCCAGGTTTCCAGTGCGGCGAGGGTGCCGGCGACGTCGTGCACGCGAACGCCCCACACTCCGGATTCGGCGGCGAGCGCGCTGATGGTGGCGGTGGCCGGGTCGCGGTCGTGCGTCGGCGCCCCCTCCGGGAGCAGTTCGCCGAGGAACCTCTTGCGCGACGCCCCGATGAGCACGCGGTGCCCGAGGGTTTCCAGTTCGCGCAGACGCCCGAGCAGTTGCCAGTTGTGGTGCGCGGTTTTCGCGAATCCGAGGCCCGGGTCGAGGATGATGCGGTCGGGGCGGACGCCGGCGATGATGAGTTCGGCGATGCGGTACTTCAGTTCATTGCGCACGTCGCGGACGACATCCGTGTAGACGGCGGCGGAGTCCATGTTGGCGCTGTGGCCGCGCCAGTGCATGACCACGTATTCGACGCCGCTTTCGGCGATGAGCCTGGGCATGTTCCGGTCGGCGAGCCCGCCGGAGACGTCGTTGACGAGCACCGCGCCGAGGTCGATTGCGGTGGCGGCGGTGGACGCGTTCATGGTGTCGATGCTCACCGGCACGTCCCGGGCGACGAGTTCGCGGATGACCGGCACCACGCGCGACTGCTCCATTTCCACGTCGAGGCGTTCCGCGCCGGGCCGGGTGGATTCGCCGCCGACGTCGATGACGGTCGCCCCGGCCGCCATCATGTGCACGGCATGGTCGACGGCGTCGTCGAACGTGTTGTAGAGCCCGCCGTCGCTGAACGAGTCGGGGGTGACGTTGAGGATGCCCATGATGATGGGCATGTCGCCTGTCACCGCGGAGTGGGATCGCCTCACGTTTGCCATGACCTAATTCTCCCCGATGAACGAGATTGCTTCAGCACGGGCTGCGGGATCGGTGAGAGCGCCGCGGGTGGCAAGGGTGACGGTGGTGCTGCGCGTCTGGCGCGGGCCGCGCGAGTTTACGCATCCGTGCGCCGCCTCGAGCACGACGAGGACGCCGAGCGGGTTCAGTCCGGCATCGATCGCGTCGGCGACCTGTTCGGTGAGGCGTTCCTGCAGCTGCGGGCGGGAGGCGAGGGTTTCGACGACGCGGGCCAGGTTGCCGAGCCCGACGACCCGGTCGCGGGGCAGGTAGGCGATGTGGGCGACCCCGGTGAAGGGCAGCAGGTGGTGTTCGCACATGGACCGGAAGTCGATTCCGCGCATCATGACGAGTTCGCCTTCGCGGTGGCCGGCATCTTCCAGCGTTTCGGTTTCGGCCAGGTGCGCGAGCGGGTCTTCGCCGACTCCGGAGAAGAATTCGGTGTAGCTTTCGGCGACGCGGGCGGGGGTGTCGACGAGCCCGGGTCGCGCGGGGTCTTCCCCGATGGCGGCGAGGAGTTCGCTCACGGCAGCGCGGATGCGTGCGGTGTCGATTCGCGCACCATCCCCTGCGGCGTTGTCGGCGGCCATGGCTCGAGGGTTATGCCGTTGCTATTCCGGGTGCTTTGCGGCGGGGGGCGCGCTTGGGTTTGCCGGAGCCCGAGTCGGCTCCGCCGTCGACGACGCCCTGGTCGGTGGCAACTTTCGCCGGCACGGCGACGGGCGGTTTCTTGGACACCGGCCGGTCGATGCTGGAGAGCCACTGCGGGCGGGCGGGGAGTTTCTTCACCTTTTTGAAGATTTCGGCGAGCTGGTTGTGGTCGAGGGTTTCCTTCTCGAGCAGTTCGCTGGCGAGTTTGTCGAGGATGTCGCGGTTGTCGTTGAGCACTTTCCACGCTTCGTCGTGGGCCTGCTCGATGAGCTTCCGCACTTCGGCGTCGACTTTTTCGGCGAGGCCGTCGGAGTAGTCGCGGCCGTGGCCCATGTCGCGGCCCATGAACACTTCGCCGCTGGACTGGCCGAGTTTGATGGGTCCGACATCCGAGCTCATGCCGTATTCGGTGACCATTTTGCGGGCGATCTCGGTGGCTTTTTCGATGTCGTTGGAGGCGCCGGTGGTGGGGTCGTGGAACACGATTTCTTCGGCGACGCGGCCGCCCATGGCGTAGGTGAGCTGGTCGAGGAGTTCGTTGCGGGTCACCGAGTAGCGGTCTTCGAGCGGCATGACCATGGTGTAGCCGAGGGCGCGACCGCGCGGGAGGATCGTGACTTTCGTGACCGGGTCGGTGTGGCGCATGGATGCCGCGGCGAGCGCGTGGCCGCCTTCGTGGTACGCGGTGGT
>OEIU01001126.1_pt1 | contig 19059 bp, 17 predicted proteins | sample 1539221 | NCBI WGS metagenome assembly OEIU01 (sample SAMN03792071, study PRJEB22550) | activated sludge metagenome | feature: wastewater treatment plant; material: activated sludge; isolation source: Wastewater treatment plant of a petroleum refinery complex | place: Argentina: Zarate | collected...
TCTTCTTCGGCTTCACCCATTGCCCCGACGTCTGCCCGACCTCGCTGTTCGAGATTTCCGAAGTCCTGAAGGCGATGGGCAGTGATGCCGACAAGGTCAATGCCTGGTTCGTCTCGGTCGATCCCGAGCGCGACACGACCGCCGCCATGAAGGACTATCTCTCCAGCTTCGATCCGCATCTCAAGGGCCTGACCGGCGATCCGGAGGCAGTGGCCAAGGTGCTTTCGGCCTACCGGGTCTATGCGAAGAAAGTCCCGCTGAAGGACGGCGACTACACCATGGATCATACCGCGCTGATCTACCTGATGGATCGCGACGGCCATTTCGTCTCGCCCTTCAACCTGAAACGGACGCCCGAGGAAGCCGCAAAGGATCTGAAGCGGTACCTCTGAGTTCTGGGCAACCGGCCGAAGGGGGCGAAAACGCCCCTCGCATCGCCGGCCGGATGGTCTATAAGGCCGTGAATTTCCCTCAGTCTGCGACGATGTCATATCTTATCGCCTCGTTAACCATTGCAGGACTGCATCGCGCCATCAGCGCCGGGCTGGCCGGATTGTCGCTCGCGTCGGCATTGGTGCTGTCCGGCGGCATCACCGCGCGGGCCCAGACACAGCCCCAGCCTCCGACCGAGCCTCGCCCGGCCGTGGAGGCCGCGCCGCAGGCGGTGCCGGGCTTCTGGGATCCACGGCGGCGTCCAGACCGTCCCGATATGTCGCGCCTGACGGTGATCCGCTTCCTGACCGAGACCGATTACCCGCCGTTCAACTTCACCGGCCCCGACGGCAATCCGGCCGGCTTCAACGTCGATCTGGCCCGCGCGCTGTGCGACGAGATCAAGATTTCCTGCACCGTCCAGATGCGGCGGTTCGAGACTCTGGTCGACGCCATCACCAGCAATCGGGGCGATGCCATCATCGCCTCCATGGCGGTGACGCCGGCGCTGCGCGCGCGGCTGGATTTCACCGATCCCTATTACCGCGCGCCGGCGCGCTTCGTGTCGCGGCGCGATGCTGTGCTGCCGGAGGTCCGCCCCGAATATCTCGAAGGCAAGAAGGTCGGCGTCATCGGCGGCACCTCGCACGAGGCCTATCTGAAGGCGATGTTCACCGACGCCGAGATCAAGTCCTACCCCAACGACGACGCGCTGCGGTTGGCGCTCCGGCGCAGCGAGGTCGACTTCATCTTCGGCGACGCGATCTCGCTGGCGTTCTGGATCAACGGCACCGACTCGGCCGAATGCTGCGCCTTCTCCGGCGGGCCCTTTGTCGAGAGCCGCTATTTCGGCGAGGGCGTTGGCATCGCCGTCCGCAAGGGCAACGATCTCTTGCGGACCTCGCTGAACTGGGCGCTGTTCCGGATCTGGGAAAAAGGCCGTTTCACCGATCTATGGCTGCGGTATTTTTCGATCAGCCCGTTCTGATGCGGTGTCATTCCGGGATGGTCCGAAGGACCAGAGCCGGAATCTCGAGATTCCGGGGTCGATGCGTCGCATCGCCCCGGAATGATGGCGAACCAGCCGTCATTTTGCATTTTGTCCCGGAAGCGCTAGTTTCCGCGGCCCCCGGAGAGAGCCTTTAAAACGATGTCCGTTATCGACCTTGCCTCCAGCCCGAGCGACCTGCGTGCGCTGGCCGAACAATCCAACGCCTGGCCGTTCGAGCAGGCCAAGGCCATTGTCGCGCGGCTGAAGAAAAGCCCGAAGGACGAGGTGCTGTTCGAGACCGGTTACGGCCCGTCCGGCCTGCCGCATATCGGCACCTTCGGCGAGGTCGCGCGCACCACCATGGTGCGCCATGCCTTTCGCGTGCTGACCGAGGACAAGATCAAGACGCGTTTGCTCGCATTCTCGGACGACATGGACGGCCTGCGCAAGGTGCCGGACAATGTGCCGAACAAGGAACTGCTGGAGCAGCATCTCGGCCGGCCGCTGACGCGCGTGCCCGATCCCTTCGGCACCCATGACAGCTTTGGCGCGCACAACAATGCGCGGCTGCGCGCCTTCCTCGACACTTTCGGGTTCGACTACGAATTCGCCTCTTCGACCGACTACTATACTTCGGGCCGGTTCGACGCTGCGTTATTGCGCATGCTGGAGCGGCTCGATGCGGTCATGAAGATCATGCTGCCCTCGCTGCGCGAGGAGCGCGCCGCGAGCTATTCGCCGTTCCTGCCGATCTGCCCGCGCACCGGCATGGTGCTGTATGTGCCCGTCACCGCGCATAACGCCAAGGCGGGCACGATCTCGTACGAAGACCCCGATACGAAGGAGAACGTGACAGTCCCCGTGACCGGCGGCCATTGCAAGCTGCAGTGGAAGCCGGATTGGGCGATGCGCTGGTTCGCGCTCGGCGTCGACTATGAAATGGCCGGCAAGGACCTGATCGACTCGGTCAAGCTGTCGGGCAAGATCTGCGCGGCGCTCGGCGCCACGCCGCCCGAGGGATTCAACTACGAACTCTTCCTCGACGAGAAGGGCCAGAAGATCTCGAAATCGAAGGGCAATGGGCTGACCATCGACGAGTGGTTGCGCTACGCCTCGCCGGAATCGCTGTCGCTGTTCATGTATCGCGAGCCGAAGGCGGCGAAGCGGCTGTATTTCGACGTGATCCCGCGCAATGTCGACGACTACCAGCAATTCCTCGACGGTTTTGCGCGGCAGGATGCCAGGCAGCAGCTCGCCAATCCGGTCTGGCACATCCATTCCGGCAGGCCGCCGAAGGCTGACATGCCCGTTACGTTCCAGTTGTTGCTGACGCTGGTGTCGTCGTCGAACGCGGAAAACGCCGAGACGTTGTGGGGCTTCATCGGCCGCTATCGTCCCGGCGTGACGCCGCAGACGCATCCGAAGCTCGATGCGACGGTCGGCTACGCCATCAACTACTATCGCGACTTCGTCGCGCCGACCAAGCAGTTCCGGGAGCCGACCGACGGCGAACGCGCCGCGCTGCAGGATCTGCGCGATGCGCTGTCGCAATTGCCGGCCGGCTCGAGTGCCGAAGACATCCAGAACGTGGTCTACGAGATCGGCCGCCGCGAGCCGTTCCTGGATCAGGTGAAGAAGGGCAAGGACGGCCGGCCCGGCGTCTCGCTCGACTGGTTCAACATGCTCTATCAGGTGCTGTTGGGTCAGGAGAAGGGCCCGCGCTTCGGCTCCTTTGTCGCGGTGTACGGCGTGGCGAATGCCGTGAACATGATCGACGGCGCGCTGGCAAGGAGCGCGTAATCCCTTCCTTCTCCCATCAAGGGAGAAGGAAAATCACTCCGACTGCAGCACGTAGCGGCGGTTGTCCTTCTGCACCGGCCGCGCATTCATCGGGTAGAGCTTTGCAAAGGCCGCGACGTCGCCTGCCGCGACCGGCATCGGCGTCGTCAGCAGCAGCCATTCCACTACCTCCGAGCAGGGCGGCGTCGTCAGCGATCCCGAATAGCGGTAGTAGCTGCGCTTGTGCGGCAGCAGGCCGTTCGGGTTGATGCCGGCATCCGCCTTCACCGCCGGGCCCTCCCTGGCCGGCATGGTGGCGACGATCCTGGCGAAGGTCGCGTTCGGCTTTCCTTCCGTCAACAGCACGCCGACCACCGCCAACCCGCCACTGTCGGCGCGGTGCACGAAATGCGCCTCCATCGGAAACTTCTTGCCGCCGACGAGGTGCTCGCTCGGCCGGTGGAAGTGCACCTGCAACAGCTTGTAGGCGACATCGCCGAGCTTCAGCGTCGAGCCCTCGGCGAAATTGAGCTGGATGGTGTGGCCGTTGTTGACGATGGTGTCGGCCGTCTTGCTCCAGGCGATCTTCAGCGCCGGAAGCCTGGACTTGATGGTGGCGGTGATGTCGATCGGCGATTGCTGCGCGCCGAGCGAGCAGGCCTTGTCGGCGGCGTCGAGGTCGCCCCACCTGGCCGGGCCGTTGTCGCCCTCGTAGCTCCAGTGGACGCCTTCCGCGGCGAAGCCCGTGCCTGTACAGGCCGGGCAAACCGCGAGCGCGGCGAAAGCCTTCAAGACAGTGCGTCGATCCATGTGACCCCCGTACACTTGGAATGGAGGCCTTCAGTTACGCCGATTCCTCTGCGGGCGTAAGCGGAAATTTCGCAGGAGTTGCGGCGCAAGGCGTGGCAACCGCGCGGGCCGGAGGCCGCAAAGCGGGATGGCAGGTCCGCTGCAATTTCAGCCACGGCCGCGCCGGATTGCGCTACACTGCATCGCATAACAAGCCAAAGCCCCCGCCGAGGGGCAGGCAACATAGCGGATCAGGGAGAACGCGGATGCAGTTCAGGGTTTCGCCGAAATCGCTCAGCGAATACAGCGCCGAGGAATGGCAGGCACGGCTCGATCTCGCTGCCGCCCACCGGCTGGCCTACAACCAGGGATTTTCCGAAGGCATCTTCAACCACCTGACCTTCGTGGTGCCGGGCAAGAGCGACCGTTACTACCAGATCCCGTTCGGCACGCATTGGTCGGAGGTGACCGCATCCTGCTTCATGGAAGTCGGCATCGACGACGGCGAGGTCAAGGCCGGCGAGGGCGAGGTGGAGCGCTCCTGCTATTGCATCCACGCACCGATCCACAAGGCAGTGTCGAAGGCCAGGGCGGTGTTTCACACCCACATGCCGCATGCCAGCGCGCTGACGAGACTCGAAGATCCCCGCATCAAGGAGATCGGCCAGACCGAGGTCGGTCTGTCGGGCGCCATCGCCTATGACGACGAGTATACCGGCCCGGCGCTCGATCCCGCCGAAGGCGCGCGGCTCGCAAAAGTCATCGGCGACAAGACCGTGCTGTTCATGGCCAATCACGGCATCACCACTGTCGGCGCCAGCATCGCCGAAGCCTATGACAAGCTCTATTACGTCGAGCGCGCGGCGCAGGTGCAGATCTATGCGATGTGGACGGGACAGCGGCTGAAGCAGCTGCCGACGCCGGTGGTCGAAAAGACCCGGCGCGACTACATGGACGATCATCTCTACAAGGGCCCGACCCCGGCCGAGCGGCATTTCGCGGCGCTGAAGCGGATGCTGGACCGCAAGGAGCCGGATTACGCGACGTAGGCGGTCACCCCGCTCTCACCTCATCCGCGAACCGGTGCCAGACTTCCGGCCGCCAGCTTCCATTGGCCGCGCCTGACGTCGACGGCAGTATCCACACACGGGTATCGCCGAGCCGCTCGCGCTGCTCGCCATAGTCGCGCTTGCCGTCGAAGAATTTTTGTCCGGCCGTCTTGCTGGTAAAGGCGACGAAGCGTGGACGGAAGTTCATGATCGCGCGGCTCAGCCGGGCGCGATCCGCCGCGGTCAGTTTGGGGAGCGTCGCGCGATCCATGCCGGCGTCCGCTTTGACGAGATCGGTCAGCCCGATCCCGTGCTGCAGCAGGCGGCGATACTGACGCGGCTGCAACTGCTCCGGCGTCAGCCTTGTCTCGTGCAGGATCATCCAGAACTTGTTCTGCCGGTGCGCGTAGTAAGCCCGCTCGGCGGCGGAGGTCGTGCCCGCCGCGGTTCCGCACAGCACGATGCGAAGGGAATCTTGCAGCAGGTCGCTGAGCACGTCGGTCACGGCGCCGAAACCCTACTGACTCACCCAGACGATCCTGGCGATCCAGGCGACGTCGTCGGCTTCCAGCGTGCGGTCGGCCTGCGTCGGGCTGAGCGATTGCAGTTCCAGCGTCTTCGTGGTCCGGCGCTTCAACTCCTTGACCATCACTTCGCCACCCGAGGTCTTCAGCACCACGCGGTCGCCGCGCCGGATCGGCGTGCCCGGCGACACCACGATGATATCGCCGTCGCGATAGGTCGGCCGCATCGAATCGCCGGAGATCTCCAGCGCATAGGCGTGCTCGTCGCCGGCCGACGGCAGCGCCGCCTCGTCCCAGCCCTTGCCGGCGGGAAGGCCGTTCTCGTCGAAATGGCCGCCGCCGGCCTGCGCGAGAGCGAGCAGCGGCACCGACTGCAGGCTGCGCGTGCCGTCGCCGATCAACTGCACGAAGGTATCGATCGACGAGTTGGTCGCGGCCAGCGCCTTGGCAACCGATTCGGTGGAGGGCCAGCGCTCCCGGCCATCGGTCGTGATGCGCTTGGACTTGTTGAAGGTGGTGGGATCGAGCCCGGCGCGCCTGGCAAGGCCCGACGGCGACATGCCGGCGCGTTCCGCCAGACGGTCAAGCGCGGACCAGACCTGGCTGTGGGTCAGGATGCGTTGCGCCTTGGATAGTCGGGCCATCGGGAACCCTGAATCAGCATCTAGGAATTATTGCCTCATTCGCCGATTTCGCGCAAATTCCGTGCAGCGGATGGCGGCAGGGACGCTTGAGTTGAAGCCCAGCCGCCTTTACGGTCAGCCGCCCGACCCGCCTAAAATCCCAAGAGACTCAAGCGACAAGAGACTCGAGCGACAAGCAGGACCGATCGAACAGCCGTGCGCACGATCTACAAAATTACTCCGGCCTCGGCCTGGCGCGAGGCTGAACGGCAGGGCGTCTATCGGGGCAGCGCGGACGACCTCCGCGATGGCTATATTCATTTTTCCACGGCCTCCCAGGTCGCCGAGACGGCGCGAAAGCATTATTCCGGCCAGACCGGCCTGTTCCTGGTTGCGGTCGATGCCGACGCGCTTGGCGACGCGCTGCGCTGGGAGCCCTCGCGCAATGAGGAGCTGTTCCCGCATCTCTATGGCGAGCTCGATCTCGGCGCGGTGACCGAGATTCTCAACATGCGGACGCGGTCCGACGGCACGCACGACATTCCGGAGCTGGCGCCGTGATTCGCGCGTTCGACGCCTTTTCGCTGCCGCTGCTGCGTTGGTTCGATCCGGAGGATGCGCATCGCATGGCGATCCAGGGCCTGCGGCTGCTGCCACCGGTCAAGCCGCGCACCGATGACCTGAAGCTGGCGGTGCGCGCCTTCGGCCTGAACTTTCCCAACCCGATCGGCATGGCCGCCGGCTTCGACAAGAGCGCGGAGGTGCCCGATGCGCTGCTGCGGCTGGGCTTCGGCTTCGTCGAGATTGGCACGGTGACGCCGAAGCCGCAGGGCGGCAATCCGCGGCCGCGGCTGTTTCGCCTCGAGCGGGACGAGGCCGTGATTAATCGCATGGGCTTCAACAATGACGGCGCGGAAACAGCGCTGCGCCGCCTCGCCGCGCGCGCACACCATGGCGGCATCGTCGGGGTCAATGTCGGGGCCAACAAGGATTCCTCCGATCGCGTTGCCGATTACGTCAAGCTGATCGAGACCTTCGCGCCGGTCGCGAGCTATTTCACCGTCAACGTCTCCTCGCCGAACACGCCCGGCCTGCGCAACCTGCAGCAATCGGCCGCGCTCGATGATCTCCTCGCCAAGGTGATCGATGCGCGCGAGCGGGTGCGCCGGAACGCCGGCGATTCGCCGGTGCTGCTCAAGATCGCGCCTGACCTGAGCTTGACCGAGCTCGACGACGTCGTGCACATCGCGCGATCGCGCGGCGTCGACGGCATGATCGTTGCCAACACCACGCTGGCGCGGCCCTCGATCTTGCGCGAGCAGGCGCGCGCGAAAGAGGCGGGCGGATTGTCGGGGCGGCCGCTGTTCCGCCTGTCGACGCGCATGGTGGCGGAGACCTATGTCCGCGTCGAAGGTGCGTTTCCGCTGATCGGCGTCGGCGGCATCGATTCCGGCGGCGCGGCGCTGACCAAGATTCGCGCCGGCGCCAGCCTGATCCAGCTTTATTCGTCGCTGGTCTACAAGGGCCTCGGCCTGGTCGACCACATCAAGAACGACCTTGCGTCGACGCTGTTGCGCACCGGGCGCGACTCGCTGGCGGAGATCGTTGGCGCCGATGCTGCGACGATTACGGCAGAGGATTGGCCGGTGCAGTAAGGGAGCCGTAGCCCGGATGGAGCGAAGCGCAATCCGGGAATTCTAACGCCTTGCACAAAGGCCCCGGATTTCGCGCCGCTCCATCCGGGCTACGAACCGAACGACTTCCGCAATAGCACCGGGTATCTGAGCGCCTCCAGCCCGCCGCGGGCGGCGTAGTGCACCAGCAGTGCGCCCCATAGTCCGGCATTGCCGAACGAGCGCAGCGCGAACCATGCGGTGAGGAAGATCAAGAGCGAGGCCACCATCAGGTTGCGCATGTCGCGCGCCCAGGTGGCGCCGATATAGATGCCGTCAAAGGCAAAGGCGAACACGCCCAGTAGCGGCGCGAAGATCACGAACGGCAGATAGTCGCGTGCGATCCGGCGCACATCGACGTTCGCCGTCATGACGTCGATCATCGCGGGCCCGAACAGCAGGAAACAGGCGGCCACCGCGAGCGCGAAGCCGAACCCCCACATCACGACGAGCTTCACGGCTCCTGCGAAAGCGTGTTTGTCGCGTGCGCCATAGGCGCGGCCGCAGAGCTGCTCGGCGGCGTTGGCGAGGCCGTCGAGGAAAAAGGCGCTGAACAGCAGAAAATTGTTGAGCACCGCATTGGCGGCAAGCGTCATGTCACCGGCACGTGCGCTCTGTGCCGTGAAGAACAGGAACGCCGCGATCAGCGACGCCGTGCGGATCATGATGTCGCGATTGACCGCGATCATGCGCATCAGCTTGGCGCGGTCGAACAGCAAGGCGCGGGAAGCCGCGAATTGTCCTTTCGAAAGGTGGCGCGCGATCAGAAGGCCGAGCGTGAGACCGGCGGTCTCCGCGATCAGGGCGGCGATTGCGGCGCCGGCGATGCCGAAGTCGAACACCAGCACCAGCAGCACGGTCGCCGCCATGTTGATGAGGTTGATGGTGATCTGCGTTCCCAGCGCCAGCTTGGCGCGCGCCTGCCCGATCAGCCAGCCCAGAATCACATAATTGCCAAGTGCGAGCGGCGCCGACCAGATCCGGATCACGAAATAGGTTCTTGCCGCGCCGGTGACGCCCTCGCTGCCACCCATGGCGTTGAGCAGGACCGTGGACAGCGGGCCCTGCAGGGCGATCAGGGCCGCGCCAACCAGCGCTGCGACGATCAGCCCGCGCAACAGGATCGCGCGCAGCTCGCTGGTTTCGCCGGCGCCGAGCGACTGCGCCGTGAAGGCCACCGTGCTCATGCGCAGGAAGCCGAACAGCCAGAACATGCAGTCGAACAGCACCGACGCCATCGCCACGCCGCCGAGCAGGGTGGCATCGCCGAGCCGGCCGATTGCCGTGGTCGAGACGATGCCGATCAGCGGCGTGGTCAGGTTTGCCACCATCGCGGGACCGGCGATGGCAAACACCTGGGCCGTCGTGACCTTCGAAGCGGATCTCGGCGAACGCATGCCTAGAGGTCGACGACCATGCCGTCATGGGCGGTCGTGTAAGGCAGTTCGCCCACGCGCCCGAGCATGTCGTCGCTCATATGCGTCAGCACCAGCCGCCTGGCGTTTATCTCTGGCAGATGCGCTTCCAGCGTCTTCAGGCTGAGATGGTTCTTGACGATCCTGTCGTAGTAATACGCTTCCGCGATGAAGAGGTCGGCGCCACGCGCCGCGGGGATCAGCGTATCGGTCCATTCGGTGTCGGCGCTGTAGGCGATGACGCGGCCCTCGGCCTCGATCCGGTAGGCGAGAAACGGTCCGCCGGATTCGCCGTGGATCACCGGATAGGACGTGACCTTGACGGCGCCGAACGTCCGGCTCTGCCCGGGCTCGAGCGCGATGACGGAAAGATTGAAGCGCTGCGGCGTCTTGGAGGAATGCTCGAACAGCGCTTCCCTCAACGCTGCGAGTTTCGTTTCGATGCCTTGTGGCCCGGCAATCACCAGCGGGCGGGAGCGGCGGGTGAATTGCGCATCGAGCAGCAGGAACGGCAGGCCGGCGAAATGATCGCCATGGAAGTGCGTGATCAGGATCAGGTCGATCGCGTCGCGCGCGACGCCGAGACGTTTCAGCGCCGGCAGCGACGACGCGCCGCAATCGATCAGGAAATTGACGGATGCGCCCGTGACGTGGAAGCAGGTGTTGAACCTGCCGCCGGAACCGAGCGCATCGCCGCAGCCGACAAATCGCAGTTGCATCGGCCGCGGCCTTTCGCTGACGGACTTATCGCCCGCGCGGGGCGCCGAGCAGCCGCGACAGCAGCCAGATCGGGACCACGATCACGGCGCCGAGCAGGAAGTAGCGCCACAGCCAGTTGACGGCGTCGAAGCCGAGATCCCAGAGCCGCTGGAACAGCATGCGGATGCTGTACAGGATGTTCCAGGGATCAAAGCCGATGGCGGCGAGCACCACGCCGACCAGGATCGACAGCAGGATCAGCCGGAACGCCACCGCCAGCGGCGAGCCGCCGAGAAAGCGGTACAGGCCGTCATTGCTGGCCGGCAGGTCTCTGACGTCGTTGGGCATCGGTCTCTCCTCGCGAGTCGTGCCCATTATACGGCACGGCGGGGCACATGGGGAACCCACCCCTATCAGTCAATGGCCGCCATGCATCGGGGGAATGTTAATTTGCCGTCACGTTCTTCAGCATCCGCTCCAGCGTCTCCAGCCGGTCGGCCTCGCGCGGCGGCTTGTCCCAGCGCAGCCGGCTGATGCGCGGAAACCGCATCGCGACGCCGGATTTGTGACGCGACGAGCGCTGCAGCCCCTCGAAGGCGACTTCCAGCACCAGGCCCTGGTCCGGCTCGTGCACGACATGCCTGACGGGGCCGAATCTCTCCGTCGTGTTGCGGCGGACGAAACGGTCGATCTGCAGCAGCTCCTCGTCGGTGAAGCCGAAATAGGCTTTTCCGACCGGCACCAGCTGCTCGCCACCATCGCCATGGGTCCAGACGCCGAAGGTGTAATCGGAATAATAGGACGAGCGCTTGCCGTGGCCGCGCTGCGCGTACATCAGGACGGCATCGATGATGTGCGGATCGCGCTTCCATTTCCACCACGGGCCCTTCGGGCGGCCCGGCAGATACGCTGCGTCGCGGCGCTTGAGCATCACGCCCTCGACCGCGCCAGCATCCTCGCCTGCGCCGGCGCTGGCGGGATCGGCGCGGGCCGCCATCAGCGCGTCCCAGCTGTCGAAGGCGATCGTCGGCGACAGGTCGATCCTGGCATCGCCGAGCTTGCGGACGAAGGCTTCGAGATGCGCCCGCCGCTCGGCGAACGGCAATTCGCGCAGATCGTTCTCGTCGTCACCGAGCAAATCATAGGCGCGCAGATGAATCGGAAATTCCTTGATCAGTTTCGGCGAAACAACCTTGCGGTTCAGTCGCTGCTGCAGCACGTTGAAGCTCTGCACGCGGCCCTCGCGCAGCACCAACAATTCACCGTCGATGGCGCCGGGCAGGTGCAGCGACGGTACGAGATCGGGGAAGCTGTTGGTGATGTCCTCGCCGGTGCGCGAATAGAGCCGCGCCCGCATGTGGCCGTGCTCGTCGCGGCCGGAGACCGCCTGCACGCGGATGCCGTCCCATTTCCATTCCGCAATGAAATCGGTCGGATCGAGATTGGCGAAATCCGTATCCTCGATCGCGTGCGCCAGCATGACAGGCCGAAACGGCGTGGGGTCGCGATTGACCGGCTTGTCGCCGCGCCCTTCCAGCCAGGCGAACAGATCGAGATAGGGCGGGGCGAGCCCGGGCCAGATCAGCTCGATGTCGTGCGGGTCCTTGTCGCCCAGCGCCGCGGCCGCCGTTTTCGCCAGCCGCGCCGAAATCCCGATCCGCATCGCGCCGGTCACGAGTTTCAGGAGCGCCCAGCGGCCGGTCTCGTCGAGTTCGTCGAGCCAGCGCGCAAGCTGCTTTGGCAATTCGGTCTTGCCGAGGGTGCGAAGCGTGGTGACGACTTCGGAAAGGGTCGGCGGCGGTGGGTTGTTGTGGCCTGCCAATTCCGCCTTCGGCCACATCAGCGCGACGGTCTCCGAGAGATCGCCGACGTAATCATACGACAGCCCGAACAGAACGGGATCGGTGCGGTCGGCAATCAGGTCGCGGATCAGTCCCGGCTTGGCGTGCTTGAACGACAGCGCGCCGGTCAGCGCCGCCAGCGCGTAGCCGCGGTCGGGATCGGGCGTGTCGCGAAAATAGGCCGTGAGCAGCCGCAGCTTGTTGTTGCGGCCGGGCTCGTAGGCGAGACGGTCGAGCAGTTCGGCGAAGCGGTTCATGCATCCGCCTCGTCGGTCGCCACGACCTCGCTCTCCTCCTCGTCGCCATAGCCGACGAGGTCGAGCGGCTGCGCGGCGAGCCCGCGCGACTTGCACCAGTGCACCAGCGCGTCTTCCTGGCCATGGGTGACCCAGACCTCGCCGGCGCCGGTGGCTTCGATGGTCGCGGTCAGCCCGTCCCAGTCGGCATGATCGGAAATCACCAGCGGCAGTTCGACGCCGCGCTGGCGGGCGCGTGCCCGCACCCGCATCCAGCCCGAGGCAAACGCGGTGACCGGATCGGGAAAACGCCGCGTCCAGATATCAGAGGTGGCCGACGGCGGCGCCAATGTGATGGTGCCGGCGAGTTCAGCCTTCTTCATGTCCTTGACCGGCCGCAGCTCCCCAAGCGCGATGCCTCGGCTTTCATAATAGTAGGTGATCTCTTCCATCGCGCCATGCAGATAGATCGGCGCGTCGTAGCCTTGCTCCCGCAGCAGCGCGATCACGCGCTGCGCCTTGCCGAGCGAATAGGCGCCGACCAGATGCGCGCGCTCCGGAAACAGCGCGACCGACGCCAGCAGCTTCCTCACCTCCTCGGACGCGTCGCCATGACGAAACACCGGCAGGCCAAACGTCGCCTCGGTGATGAAGACGTCGCAGGGCACGACCTCGAACGGCGTGCAGGTGGGATCGCTCGCGTCCTTGTAGTCGCCGGAGGCGACGATGCAGGTGTCCTTGCAACTCACCGCGATCTGCGCCGAGCCCAGGACGTGGCCCGCGGGATGGAATTTGATCCTGACGTCGCCGAGCGTGAGCCCCTCGCCATAGCTGATAGCCTGCGTCGTCCGGGCAAAATCGTCGCCGTAGCGCAGCCGCATCATGTCGAGCGTTTCCTGCGTGGCCAGCACCGCGCCATGGCCGGGCCGCGCGTGGTCGGAATGGCCATGCGTAATCACGGCGCGCTCCACCGGGCGGACCGGGTCGATATGGAAGCCGCCCGGCTTGCAGCACAGGCCGGCGGGAAGGGGGATCAGGATATCCTGCGGACGCATCGGGGTAATATAGGAGGTGTTGCGCCGAATTTTACCCGTCATGCGCGGGCTTGACCCGCGCATCCATCTTCCGGGAAAATCTTTCCCGATGAATTGCCGGGCCAAGTCCGGCAATGACAAATACGGAACCCATGCCCGCCCGCCTCTTCCTCTCCTCCGGCGATCTGATGGCCGACCGCCGCTTCGAATTCGCGCGTGACCTGCAGCTGAAGGGCGATCTGCCCGCCGCCGCCGACCTGCTGGCGCAGGCGATCGAGCTGGCGCCTGATTTCGCATCCGCCTGGTTCACGCTCGGCGGCATCCGCGAAGAACTCGGCGAGCACGAGGCGGCCGTCGCCGCGTTCCAGAAGGCGCAGGCCTGCGATACCGGCGATCGGCACGGCGCCGGGCTACGCTTGATGCGGCTCGGCGCCGCGCCGCTTAGCGGGATGTCGCAGGCCTATGTGCAGACCCTGTTCGATCAATATGCGCCGCGCTTCGAATCTTCGCTGGTCGGCGATCTCGATTATCGCGGCCCGGAGCTGCTGTTCCGCGCGGTGCTGTCGGTGCGATCGGCCGAACGCAAGCCCGCCTTCTTCAAGCGCGCGATCGATCTCGGCTGCGGCACCGGTCTGGCGGCAACCGCCTTCGCTCGCGGGGTCGACCACTTCACCGGTGTCGACCTGTCGCCACGCATGATCGAACGGGCGCGGGCGACTGGTCTCTACGCCGAGCTCGAAGTCGCCGACATGCTGCAGGGGCTGCGTACGCAAGCCGACGCCAGCGCCAATCTCATCCTTGCCGCTGACGCCATGGTGTATGTTGCCGACATCCTGCCCGTGCTGAAGGAAGCCGCCCGTGTGCTGGTCTCCGGCGGATTGATCGCCTTCACCACCGAAACCCATGACGGCGACGGCGTCATCCTTGGCGACGGGCTGCGCTACGCCCACGCGGCATCCCATGTGCTTTCAGCGGTCGAAGCCGCCGGGCTCAAGCTCTCCCTGCTGGAAGACCGCTCCGCCCGCAACGAGGACAACACGCCGGTTCCCGGGCTGGTCGCCGTCGCCGCCAAAACTTGAGTCTAGACGCTACGCACGCCGCGAATAGCGGCATTGCATGCGACATGTCAGCTATTGCCACTGACGCCGGAATGCCGGATCAAGGCTGCCACAAGGGAGAAACAACAATGAAGAACAAACAGACCCGGCGCGAATTCGGCGCCACGGCGCTTGGCACCATCCTCGCATCCGCCATGCCCGCGCCCTTCGTCTGGGCGGCGGAGAAGAAATACGATCCGGGCGCCAGCGACACCGAAATCAAGATCGGGCAGACCGTGCCGCATTCCGGTCCCGGCTCGCTCTATGGTGTGCTGGGGCGCGTCGGCGAGGCCTATTTCCAGATGCTGAACGAGAAGGGCGGCATCAACGGCCGCAAGGTGAAATTCTTCTCCATGGACGACGCCTACAGCGCGCCGAAATGCGTCGAGGCGACGCGGCGGCTGGTCGAGCAGGAGGAAGTGCTGGCGCTGTACGGCTCGCTCGGCACCGCGCCGCAGACCGCCGTGCACAAATATCTCAATTCGAAGGGCGTGCCGCAGCTCCTGCTCAATACCGGCGCGTCGAAATGGAACGACCCGAAGAACTTCAAATGGACGATGGCGGGCCTGCCGCTCTATCCGACCGAGGCGCGCATTCTCGCCCGGCATGTCGTGGGCGTGAGGCCGGACGCCAAGGTCGGCATCCTCTACCAGAACGACGATTTCGGACGCGACTTCCTTGGTCCCTTCAAGAAGGTGCTGGCCGATGCCGGCGGCACCGCCAAGGTGATCATGGAGCAGACCTATGATCTCACCGAGCCGACGATCGATTCGCAGATCATCAACCTGTCGAAGTCGGGCGCGGATGTTTTCTACAACATCACCACCGGCAAGGCGACGTCGCAATCGATCCGCAAGGTCGCCGAGCTCGGCTGGAAACCACTGCATCTGTTGTCGGCGGGATCAACGGGCCGCTCGATTCTCAACGCCGCCGGCTTGGAGAATGCCAACGGCATCGTCGCGATCAGATACGCGAAGGAAGTCGGCGTTCCCCGCTTCGAAAAGGACCCCGACGTGCTGGCGTTCGAGGAATTGCGCAAGAAGTACCTGCCGACCATCGACCCCGATAATACCATCGCCTTCGCCGGCTACGGCCAGGTGGCATCGATGGCCGAGATCCTGCGCCGTTGCGGCGACGACCTCACCCGCGCCAACGTGCTGAAGCACGCAACGACGCTGGCCGGCTTCCACTCGCCCTATTTCCTCGACGGCATCAATTACAGCTACACGCCCGAGGACTACACGCCGATGAAGACGCTCTACATCTCGATCTTCAACGGCAAGGACTGGGATATCTCGGACAAGCCCGTGACGGAGTAGGCTCTCCTCCCTCTCCCCGCTCTTCGCGGGGAGAGGGCAGGGGTGAGGGGCTCTCTCGGCGCAAACGGTCGCGGGAAACCCACTGCCACCTGCCGCCATTCCCGGCCAACCCTCGACGAAACCAACTGGACCGCCTACCTCTTGGGCGTGTCGACGCTCGATCTCTTTTCCGTCACGCCGTCGGAAACGGCCGACCTGCTGCCGCGCCGGTTTCGCGGCTGGTTCGCCGCGCGTGGCTGGTCGCCGCGTGAGCATCAGCTCGCGCTGCTGGCGAAGGCTCGCGAAGACCGCTCCGCGTTGCTGATCGCGCCGACCGGCGCCGGCAAGACACTGGCAGGGTTCCTGCCGACGCTGGTGGAACTCTCTCATCCCGCTGCCGCCCAACAGGACGAAGGCACGAAGAATCTCGTCTCCACCGGCCGTAGCGTGAAGCGCAGCGGCGGCCTTCACACGCTCTACATCTCGCCGCTGAAGGCGCTCGCGGTCGACATCGCCCGCAATCTGGAGGCGCCGATCACCGAGATGGAGCTGCCGATCAAGGTCGAGACCCGCACCGGCGACACGCCGGTGTCGCGGCGGCAGCGGCAGCGGCGCTATCCGCCGGACATTCTGCTCACCACGCCGGAGCAACTGGCGCTGCTGCTGTCGTCGGACGACGCGCCGTTCCTGTTCTCCTCGCTGAAGCGCATCGTGCTCGACGAGCTTCATGCGCTGGTCACCTCCAAGCGCGGCGACCTGTTGTCGCTCGGCCTGGCGCGGCTATGGCGGCTGGCGCCGCAGATGCGTGCGATCGGGCTTTCGGCGACGGTGGCCGAGCCGGAATCGCTGGCGCGGTTTCTGGTGCCGCAGCGCGAGGGCGCGGCTGATGCCGCCGACATTGTCGTCGCCGGCGGCGCGGCGAGGCCCGTGGTCGAGATGCTCGATACCAGGGAACGGTTGCCCTGGGCCGGCCACACCGCGCGCCATGCGCTCGGCGAGATGTATGAGCTGATCAAGCGCAACAAGACCACGCTGATCTTCGTCAACACCCGCAGCCAGGCCGAAATGCTGTTCCAGGATTTCTGGCGCATGAACGACGATGGCCTCGCCATCGCCTTGCATCACGGCTCGCTCGATGTCGCCCAGCGCCGCAAGGTCGAGGACGCGATGGCGGCGGGGAGATTGCGCGGGGTGGTCTGCACGTCCTCGCTCGACCTCGGCATCGACTGGGGCGACATCGATCTCGTCATCAATGTCGGCGCGCCCAAGGGGGCGTCGCGGCTGATGCAGCGGATCGGCCGCGCCAACCATCGCCTCGATGAGCCGTCGCGCGCGGTCCTGATCCCGGCCAATCGTTTCGAGGTGCTGGAATGCAGCGTCGCCATCGACGCGATCGCGGAGAATGCGCAGGATACGCCGCCGCTGCGCACCGGCGCGTTCGACGTGCTGGCGCAGCACGTGCTCGGCTGCGCCTGTGGCGAGCCGTTCCTGTCAGGCGAACTCCATGCGGAAGTCCTGACAGCGGCGCCCTATGCGTCGCTGACGCGAACCGACTTCGACGATATCGTCGATTTCGTCGCGACCGGGGGCTACGCGCTGAAGACCTATGAGCGATTCGCGCGGATCAAGCAGGACAAGCAGGGGCGCTGGCGCGTCGCCAATCCAAAGGTGAGGCAGAGCTACCGGCTCAATGTCGGCACCATCGTCGAGGAGGCCATGCTCAAGGTGAGGCTGGTGCGCTCGCGCGGCGGCGGCGCCGGATCCACCGGCATGATCGGCCGCGGCGGCCGGATGCTGGGCGAGATCGAGGAGTATTTCATCGAGGGGCTGGTCGCGGGCGACACCTTCGTGTTCGGCGGCGAGATCGTCCGCTACGAGGCGTTGGTCGAGGACCAGGTCTACGTCTCGCGCGCCAATGATAGAGATGCCAAGGTGCCGTCCTACATGGGCGGCAAGTTTCCGCTGTCCACTTATCTGGCCGAGCGCGTGCGCAAGCTGCTGGATGACCGGCGGCAATGGAATGCACTGCCGGAGCAGGTGCGCGACTGGCTGTCGCTGCAACGGCATTTTTCCCGTGTGCCTGCGGTGCGCGAGCTGCTGATCGAGACCTTTCCGCGCGGCGGCAAGCACTACATGGTGTGCTATCCGTTCGAGGGCCGGCTCGCGCACCAGACGCTCGGCATGCTGTTGACGCGCCGCCTGGAGCGTGCCCGCGCCCGGCCGCTCGGCTTCGTCGCCAATGAATATGCGCTCGCAATCTGGGGCGTTGGCGACATCTCGCATCTGGTTCGTCATGGCAAGCTCGATTTCGAGGCGTTGTTCGCGCCCGACATGCTTGGCGACGATTTGGAGGCGTGGCTCGCCGAATCGGCGCTGATGAAGCGCACATTCCGCAACTGCGCGCTGATCTCCGGCCTGATCCCGCGCCGCTTCACCGGCGAGGAAAAGAGCCGCCGCCAGGTATTGTTCTCGACCGACCTCGTCTATGACGTGTTGCGCAAGCACCAGGCCGATCACGTGCTGCTGCGCGCCGCGCGTGCCGACGCTGCCGCGGGCCTGCTCGATCTCAGGCGGCTCGGTGATATGCTGTCGCGCATACAGGGGCGAATCGCCCACCGGGAACTCGAACATGTTTCGCCGCTCGCCGTCCCCGTGATGCTGGAAATCGGCCGCGAGTCAGTTTATGGCGAAGCATCGGACGAGTTGCTGGCGGAAGCCGCCGAGGAGCTTGTCAAAGAGGCGATGGGATAGGCGGGAAGGCAAGTGAATTTGGGGGCGCAAACTTCGGAAGGTGATCAGGAGATGCGCGCCTCGAAGGTCACGATATCTGATGTGACCTTTGTCGCCGACATCTCGGGCGCGCTGTTCTGGCAGGAGCAGCGCCTGCTGGTCGTTTCCGATCTGCATCTGGAAAAGGGATCGAGCTACGCCCGGCGCGGCGTGCTGCTGCCGCCTTATGACACGGTGGCGACGCTGAGGCGGCTTGCCGCCGTGATCGCGCGGCACGATCCGCGGATGGTGATTGCGCTCGGCGACAGCTTTCATGATCGCGACGCGCATGAGCGGCTTTCGACGGCGGACCGCGACGCGCTGCAGGCGATGCAGGCGCGGCGCGACTGGATCTGGATCTCAGGCAATCACGATCCGGCGCTGCCGGCCGACCTCGGCGGCACGGTGGCCAACGAGGTCGCGATCGGGCCGATCGTCTTCCGTCATGAGCCGACCGGCACGGCCGGCGAAATCGCCGGGCACCTGCATCCGAAGGCCCGGGTGCCGACAAGGGGCCGCTCGATTGAGCGCCGATGCTTCGTCTCCGACGGCGAGCGCGCCGTGATGCCGGCGTTCGGCGCCTATACCGGGGGCTTGAGCATCAGCGACCCGGCGTTTGCGAAAATTTTCGGTGTGCCGGATTTCATGGCGCATGTGCTCGGCGACAGCCGCCTGCACAGCATCATTGCGTCGCGGTGTTATTGAAGCGGGCGTCGGTGCGTTCGGTTTGCTGCCACACACGATGACCTCATCCTGAGAGGGGGAGAATGTTTCGCTCTCGCCCGGAGAATTTTACATTTGATGGGCTGG
>OEIU01001127.1_pt1 | contig 19036 bp, 19 predicted proteins | sample 1539221 | NCBI WGS metagenome assembly OEIU01 (sample SAMN03792071, study PRJEB22550) | activated sludge metagenome | feature: wastewater treatment plant; material: activated sludge; isolation source: Wastewater treatment plant of a petroleum refinery complex | place: Argentina: Zarate | collected...
CGGTGTCGACGTGCGCCGTCATGTGGCGCAGCACGCTCCACTCCCAGCAGAAGTTCTCCATGAACTGGCTGGGCAGCTCCACCGCATCCCATTCGACGCCGCTGATGCCTGAGACGCCCAGGTCATCGACCCGCGTCAGCAGGTGGTGCAGGCCGTGGCCGAACTCGTGGAACAGCGTGATCACGTCGTCGTGCGTCAGCAGCGCGGGCTTGTCGCCGACCGGCGGCTGGAAATTGCAGGTCAGGTAGGCCACCGGCGTCTGGATGCCCTGCGGCCTCCTGCGCCGGCCGCGCGCATCGTCCATCCACGCGCCCGGCCGCTTGGACTCGCGGGCATAGAGGTCGACATAGAACTGACCGACGAGCTGCCCATCGCGTTCGATCCGGTGGAACGTGACCGTCGGATGCCAGGTGGTGGCGCGGTCGTCGGAGATCGTCACGCCGAACAGCTTCTCGATGAGCCGGAACAGGCCGTCACGCACCCGCGGCACCTGGAAGTACTGCTTGACCTCGGTGTCGGAGAATGCATAGCGCGCCTCCTTCAGCTTCTCGCTGACGTAGGCGGTGTCCCAGGCCTGCAGATCGGCCAGGCCGAGCTCGCTCGCGGCGAACTCACGCATCTCCTGCAGATCCTTCTGCGCCGACGGCCGTGCCCGCTGCGCCAGATCGCGCAGGAAGCTCATCACCTGCGCCGGCGATTCCGCCATCTTGGTGGCGAGCGACACCTCGGCGAAGCTGCGGTAGCCGAGCAGTGCCGCCTCTTCGCGGCGCAGCGCCAGCAACTCCTCGATCAGCGCGCTGTTGTCCAGCGCCTTGCGCGCCTCGGCGTCGGCCGGTGCCACCGCATCGGCGCTGGCGCGGGTCGCATAGGCCCGGTACATCTGCTCGCGCAGCGCCCGGTCGTCGGCGTACTGCATGACCGGCAGATACGACGGGAACTGCAACGTGAAGAGCCAGCCTTCCTTGCCCTTGGCCTGCGCCTGCTCGCGCGCCGCATGCCGGGCGTCCTCCGGCAGGCCGGCCAGCCGGCTTTCGTCGGTGATCACCAGCTCGAAGCTGTTGGTCGCGTCCAGGACGTTTTCGGAGAACTTCTGCGTGAGCTGCGCATGGCGCGCCTGGATCTCGGCATATCGTTCGCGGTGCGGTGACCTGAGCTCGGCGCCGCCCAGCCGGAAGTCGCGCAGCGCGTTGTCGACGATCCGCTTGCGCGGCGCCGACAACGTCGGATATTCGGGCGACGCCGCCAGCGCCTTGTACCTGGCGAACAGCGCCTCGTTCTGGCCCAGCGCGGTGAAGAACTCGGTGACCCGCGGCAGATTCGCGTTGTAGGCGTCGCGCAGCGGCTTGGCATCGGCGACACCGTTCAGGTGGCCGACCATGCCCCAGGCACGGCCGAGCTGTTCGATCGCGTCCTCCATCGGCTGCACGAAATCGTCCCAGGTGGCCGGCGTGTCGGCCGCCTGCGCCCGGTCGACCGCCCGCTGCGCACGTTCCAGCAGCACGTCGATCGCCGGCGTGATCTGCGCCGGATCGAACGCATCGAAACGCGGCAGGCCCGAGAAGTCGAGCAGCGGATTGTCGGTGCTGGACGCAGCGGCTGCGGGCACGGCCGCGGACCCGGCCGTGGCGGGCACGTCGGTCCGGGATGGAACGGTCGGAGGCAGCGCGGATTCGGTCATGTTCGGTCGTCCTTCGATTTCACGAGTCAGCGGCGCACCGCCTGGTTGCATTCGGCCGCCTCGATCGTATTCACCATCAGCATCGCCACGGTCATCGGGCCCACGCCGCCGGGCACCGGCGTCACCGCCGATGCCACCTCGCTCACCGACGCATAGTCGACGTCGCCGCACAGCCTGCCCGCATCGGGCTGACCTTCGGGCACCGTGTTCTGACCGACGTCGATCACCACGGCGCCGGGCTTGACCATGTCGCCGGTGATCATCCGGGCCCTGCCCACCGCGACCACCAGCACGTCGGCCCGGCGGGTTTGCGCCGCCAGGTCACGCGTCTTGCTGTTGCAGATGGTGACGGTGGCGCCGGCCTGCAAGAGCAGCAGCGCCTGCGGCTTGCCGACGATGTTGCTGGCGCCGACCAGCACCGCCTCGGCGCCGCGCAGCGGCGTGCCGAGCTGCTCCAGCATCTTCATGACCCCGTACGGCGTGCACGGCTTGAACACCGGCGCACCGGTGGCCAGCGCGCCGGCATTGGCGACGTGAAAGCCGTCGACATCCTTGGCCGGCGAGATCGCCGCGATCACCTTGTGCGGATCGATCTGCGGCGGCAGCGGCAACTGCACCAGGATGCCGTCGATCGCCGGATCAGCGTTCAGCTCGGCGATCCGCGCCAGCAGCTTCGCCTCCGGCGTGTCGGCCGGCATGTGATCGAACACCGAGTTCAGACCCGAATCGGCACACGCCTTGACCTTGTTGCGCACGTAACGCGCCGACGCCTGCGAATCCCCGACCAGGATCACCGCCAGCCCCGGCTTGTGCCCCTGCGCGGTCAGCCGGGCGGCGCGCTCGGCCACCTCCTGACGCAGGCTGCGGGCAAGAGCGGTTCCATCGATGGGCTGGGCTGGCATGGCGGGGCGCTTCCGGGTGAACGTGCACGCTGCACGACTGCGAGTTTACAGGCTGACCGGAACCTCCTATACTTGCGGGCTTGCTTGGGGGTATAGCTCAGCTGGGAGAGCGCTTGCATGGCATGCAAGAGGTCAGCGGTTCGATCCCGCTTACCTCCACCAAAGCAGCCGGCGCGGAGCATCCGTGCCGCGGTTCTCGCGGTCCCGTTCGTCTAGAGGCCTAGGACACGACCCTTTCACGGTCGGTACAGGGGTTCGAATCCCCTACGGGACGCCAATCGGCCAACTGTGCAACGTAACGCAGATTCTTGCGTCGGCGTGAGTCGATCAGGCAGCAAGCAATTCCGTCCTCGGCAACCTGCACGCGCTGGCGTCGAAGGTCACGAACCGGCTCCTTCCGAGATGAGCGGCCCGGGCGTTCAACAGGCAATCGGCGAAATCGGTGACGGGGTGTTGATTCCAGAGATGAATCGCTTCCTCGACCGTCGGCTCATCTTCGAACACGACGTCGCCGCTTTCCAGCAGTCGAACGAACGCGCTGGAAATGGATGCCTTGTCCAGCCTGTAGCGACTGCGCAGCACCCACTCCGTCTCCAATAGCGCGCACAGCATGATGAGTACGGCCTGCCCAGTCGCGGCGGCGCTGTCGACCAGGCGGCGAGCCGCGGCGAACTGCGGTTCGTCGTCACGAACCAGCAGTCGCACCAGTACGTTCGTATCGATGGCGACCATCACCGTTTGAACGGATTCATGTCCTCGATGCTCACCTTGGGCTGATCGGGCCGCGTGAGGGAGCCGGCCAGGTCGGCCAGTCGTCGAGTCTTCGGACGCATGACGACGGTTCCATCACTGAGCAGAGTGAATGTCATCTTGTCGCCCGATTTGAGACCGAGGCGGTCCCTGATCTCCCGGGGCACCGTCACCTGGCCCTTGCTGGTCATGGTGGTTGGCTGGGCCATGCTAGCTCCGTGCGGATTTCCAAGTATTACGATGGAACCAAACGTAATGCTTCAAGCTTCCTGATGTCAAGCCGGAGTCCGTCACCCCACCCCGACCGCCGATCGCCCATTTCTCGACTTTCCTCGGATCCTGCGCCGCCGTCGCGGACCGCCTCGTCACAATCGGAGAATCGAGGCGTTCTGCCTCCTGGTCCGTTCGAGGCACCGATGAACGCTCGCCGACTCGCCGCCTGCGCAGTATCGCTGGCCTGTTCGCTGCCGGCGGTCGCGCAGTACAAATGGGTCGCTCCCGATGGCACGGTCAGCTATGGCGACCGTCCGCCGGCCGGTGCGCGCAAGCTCGAGCTGAAGGGTTCGGCGGCGGCTCAGGCGGCCACCAGCGCGGGCGACCTGCCCTATGCGCTGCGCGGGCCGGTGGCGCGCTATCCGGTCACGCTGTACAGCTCGCCGGGCTGCGAGCCGTGCAACCAGCTTCGTGATCATCTGAGCAAGCGCGGCATACCGTTTTCCGAGCGCCGGCTCGGCTCGGCGGCCGACATCGACGCTTTCAAGAAACTCGGATTCCAGGACAACCTGCTGCCGGCGCTGACCGTCGGCCGGCAGCGGCAGGCCGGCTACGAACCGCACAGCGTCGATGCGCTGCTCGACGCCGCCGGCTATCCCCGCAATTCGGTGCTCGCGAAGAACTGGCGTCCTTCGCCGGCACGGGATCTGACCGACGGCGATGCCGCGGCCGAAGCGAGAAGCAGCGCGGCGCCCGAAAGCGTGCGCAACGTGACGGCCGATGCCGACCGGACACCCGGCCCCGTGACGCGCAGCACGGGCAACCGGCTGATCATCCCCGAAGACCCCAAACCGGCAAACGCGGCGCCGCCGTTGCCGGCCCGCAGCAACGCGTCCGACGGCTTCAAGTTCTGACGGACGATGAACCGGCTAGCGGGTCGGCATCGTGTCAAGGAGGGCCTTAAGGAGGGCCCCAGGAGGTTCGCCTTTGCACTGACCGCCTCGGCGCTGATGCAGACGGCCTTCGCGCAGCCTGCCGACGGCGACCGGGTCACGCCGGCGACGCCCGCGCAGCAGTCGGAGCTCGACAGCCGGCAACCGTGGCGTGCGCAGATCCATGCACCGCTCTATGGCGTCGGAACCGGCGGCGCCCGCATCACCGTCGGCGTGGCCGACACGGGCGTCGACTTCCAGCATCCGGAGCTGCGCGACCGGGTGGTCGTCGGTCGCAACGTGGCGGCCGGCAGCTTCGACATCAGCGACCGCAACGGTCACGGCACGCACGTGAGCGCACTGATCGCCGGGCGTCTGTCGGCCGATTCGCCGCTGGCCGGCCTCGCGCCCAATGCGACTCTGGCGGTGGCCCGTGTGTTCGCCGACAGCAACTCGACCACCAGCGACGTGATGGATCGCGGCATCCGCTGGCTGGTGGATGTGGCCCGCACGCCGATCATCAGTCTGTCACTGGGCAGCACCGCGCCCGGCGACAGCGCCGCGCTGGAGCATGCGGTGCGTCGCGGCACGCTGGTGGTGGCCGCGGCCGGCAACGGTGGCGGCGGATCGCCGGGCTGGCCGGCCGCGTTCGCCACCCAGACCTGGGCCGATGGCCGGATCATCGCAGTGGGTTCGGTCGATGCGAACAACCGGCTGTCTTCGTTCTCGAACCAGGCCGGCGAGGCGCGTTACTTCTACGTCGTCGCGCCCGGCGAGCACATTGCGTCGGCCTATGCCGACGGACGGTACGCGACGATGAGCGGCACCTCGATGGCCACGCCGATGGTGGCCGCGCAGGCCGCTCTGATCAAGAGCACCTGGCGCTATCTGAAGGCCGAGCAGGTCGCGCAGGTGATCTTCCGCACCGCCACCGACCTGGGCGCGCCCGGCGTCGATGCGGTCTACGGCTGGGGCCTGATCGACATCGAGCGTTCGATGAACCCGGTGGGATCGCTGGGCATCACGCTGAACGACAAGGGCCGGGTCACGATCGCCCCGGCGACGATGACGCAGTCGGCGGCGCCGGCGACGATGGGCACCACCGGCGGCGCGGCGACCGTGCAGAGCCTGGCGTTCGACGAAACCGGCCGGCATTTCACCGTCAAACCCGGCGCGGCACTGTCGCGCAGCACGCCGCTCACGCTGGACACGGTTTTCGGGCCCAGCGACCGGATGCTGGCCGCCGCATCGGCCACGCTGGGGCCGGGCATCCGGATGACGACCGTCACCGACAGCCCGCGGATGCCGCTGATTCCGGTGACGATCGACCCGACCGCGCAGCCGTTCACGACGGTGCGGGCGATGACGCTGACCTACAGCGAGGATTCGCCGCGTGGCCCGCGAACCGCGGCGGGGGGCACCGGCGGCATGGGCAGTCACTCGTTCGGGCTGGCCGCCACCTCGTTCGGCGACGACTTCGTCGGCACCGAGCAGATGTTCGCATCGCCGCTGCTGCGCTTCGCCGGCAATCACGACCACGTGGCATTCGGGCTGCCGATCGCACCCTTCTGGACCGCCCGCGCCGGCGGCGCCACCAGCCGCACGCCATTCGTGATGGCGCAGGGCAACGTGGGCGTCGTCGAGCTGGTGCAGCAGGGCGAGCGCCACATGATCTCGGTCGGCTACAGCAGCCTCGCGCAGCCGTCGCTGCTGGGCGCCACCCAGCCGCTGCTGGGCTTCGCACAGGACAGCCGCACGCAGGCGCTGACGTTCGCCGCGGCCCGTAGGCTCGTCGACGGCTTCGCGCTGGCCGGCAGCTTCAACGTCGCGCGCACCGACGCGCTGCTGCCGGGAGGGGCCGGCAGCCTCTTCGAAGGCGCGACCGCCAGCCGTCCCAGCGGGTTCGGCGTGGCCGCGGTCTGGGACGGGCCGCGCGCCGAACGCGACCGGTTGATCCTGTCGCTGTCGTCGCCGCTGCGCGCCGACAGCGGCACCTTGCGCTATGGCGTGATCAGCGCGGTGGACCCCGACACCGGCTTTGCCACCACCTCGACGCAGACCGTGCAGGCGCGGCCGAACGGGCGCGAGAAGCTGGCGGAGCTGCGCTATGCGATGCCGCTGTCGCGGCGCTCGATGATGCAGTTCACGATGGCCGCCCGGCTGCAGCCGGATCACGACACCGACGCGGCGACGCAGAAGCTGCTGGCGGTGCGCTACCTGGCAAGCTTCTGAGCGGCGGGCCGCTCGGCCGCGATGACCTGCATCGCATCGGCCACGTCCCCTAGATCGGCAACCCGTTCAGCTCGGCCCAGCCGATCCAGATGATCTGGATGCCGATGCACATCAGCACGAACGCCATCAGCCGCATCATCACCAGGCTGCCGACCTCGCCCAGCCGGCGCATCAGGCTCACCGCGTGGCGATAGACCAGGTAGATCACCAGCACCGTCAGACAGGCGCCGGCGATCGCGACCACCGCATCGATCACGTAGGCGCCGGCCTGGCGCGGCCAGGTGGCGCCGAGCGCGATCGATGCGGCGATCGTGCCGGGGCCGGTGGTCAGCGGAAAGGTGATCGGAAAGAAGCTGCGGCGCGCGATCTCGGCCTTCGTCAACTGCCCGGGACGGTCACGCGCGACCGCCGTCTTCACGTCGTCGTCGTCGCCGCTCTGCAGCATGCGCCAGGCAGTGGCGGCCACCAGCAGGCCGCCGGCGATCCGCACGATCGGCAGCGAGATGCCGAACAGCTTCAGCACATAGGTGCCGATCAGCAGCGCCGTCACGATCACCAGCAGGCAGTTGATCGCCACCTGGCGCGCCATCCGGCGCACGGTGGCCGGATCGTCGCCGGCGGTATCGATGAACACCGGCGCGCCGGTCAGCGGATTGATCAGCGGCAGCAGGGTCAGCGGTACCAGCACCAGATTCTGGAAATAGTGCGTAAGCGTCGATTCGATCATCCAGCCCTCCCCCACCCCATCCGCGTCGTGCGACACGGCCCACGGCGGCCGCGATTATCGCCCGCGCGGGCTCCGGCCGGTTCGACGCTCTTTCAGACGCCTGCCTGCCAGCGCCAGTCACGTACCTCCGGCAGGTCGTCGCCGTGCTCGACGATCCACGCCTTGTGGCGGGCGGTCCCCTCGCGATAACGGGGGCGAGCATCGGCCACCCCCCCCCCCCTCCGCGGCGCGCGCTCGATCCCGGCCAGCGCGAGGCGGAAGCGGTCGACGTCGTTCAGCACCACCATGTCGAACGGCGTGGTCGTCGTGCCCTCCTCCTTGTAGCCGTGCACGTGGAAGTTGTCGTGGTTGCGCCGCCGGTAGGTCAGCTTGTGGATCATCGACGGATAGCCGTGATAGGCGAAGATCACCGGTGCATCGGTGGTGAACATCGCATCGAACGCCTCGTCGGTCATGCCGTGCGGATGGTCGGCGGGCGGCTGCAGGGTCATCAGGTCGACGACGTTGACCACCCGCACCCGCAGGTCCGGATGATCGGCGCGCAACAGCGTCACCGCGGCCAGCGTCTCCAGGGTCGGGACGTCGCCGGCACAGGCCATGACGACGTCGGGCGAGCGATCGGCGCCATCGGCGGCACGGTCGTCGCTGTCGTCGTCATCACCTGCCCCCTCATTGCCCGCCCACTCCCAGATGCCGGCGCCGGCCGCGCAATGGCGGTTGGCGGCAGCGATGTCCAGCCACTGCCATTGCGGCTGCTTGCCGGCCACGATCACGTTGATCAGGTCGCGGCTGCGCAGGCAATGCTCGGCAACCGACAGCAGGCAGTTCGCGTCGGGCGGCAGATAGACCCGCACGATCTGCGCCTTCTTGTTGGCCACATGGTCGATGAAGCCGGGATCCTGGTGCGAGAAGCCGTTGTGGTCCTGGCGCCAGACGTGCGAGGTCAGCAGATAGTTCAGCGATGCGATCGGCGCGCGCCACGGGATGTCGCGGGTGACCTTCAGCCACTTCGCATGCTGGTTGAACATCGAATCGATGATGTGGATGAATGCCTCGTAGCACGAGAACAGACCGTGCCGGCCGGTCAGCAGATAGCCCTCGAGCCAGCCTTCGCACAGATGCTCGCTCAGCACCTCCATCACGCGGCCCTGGGTCGCGAGGTCGGTGTCGTCGCGACGGATCTCGGCCAGCCACTGCTTGGCGGTCACCTCGAACACCGCGTCGAGCCGGTTCGATGCGGTTTCGTCGGGCCCGAACACCCGGAAGTTGCGCTGCTCGCCGTTCAGCACGATGACGTCGCGCAGGTAGCGGCCCAGCACCCGGGTGGCCTCGCCGCCGACCGCGCCCGGCTGCGACACGTCGATCGCGAACGACCCGATGTCGGGCAGCGTGAGCGGCACCATCCGTTCGCCGCCATTGGCGACCGGATTCGCGCTCATCCGCCGGTTGCCCGACGGTGCCAGCCGGGCGATCTCGGGGCGCAGCGCGCCGCCGTCATCGAAGAGCTCCTCGGGCCGATAGCTCTGCAACCACTGCTGCAGCGCCTCCAGATGCCCGGCGCGCTTGATGTCGGCGAGCGGCACCTGGTGCGAGCGCCAGTGGCCTTCGACCGGCTGGCCATCGACGACCCGCGGCCCGGTCCAGCCCTTCGGCGTTTCCAGCACGATCATCGGCCAGCGCGGCCGCGTCACCGGCCGGCCGGCTGCCGCCTCGGCACGGGCCTCGCGACGGATCTGCGCGATGCGGTCGAATACCTCGTCCAGCGTCGCCGCCAACTGCTGGTGCACCCGCTGCGGATCGTCGCCCTCGACGAAGAACGGTTCGTGGCCGTAGCCGCGCATCAGCTCCGCCAGCTCGTCATGGCCGATCCGTGCAAGCACCGTCGGGTTGGCGATCTTGAAACCGTTCAGATGCAGGATCGGCAGCACCGTGCCGTCGCTGACCGGATCGAGGAACTTGTTCGAATGCCAGCTCGTGGCCAGCGCACCGGTCTCGGCCTCGCCGTCGCCGACCACGCAGGCCACGACCAGGTCCGGGTGATCGAACGCGGCGCCGTAGGCATGCGCCAGCGAATACCCGAGCTCGCCGCCCTCGTGGATCGAGCCGGGCACCTCGGGCGACACGTGGCTGGGCACCCCGCCCGGCCACGAGAACTGCAGGAACAGTCTGCGCAGTCCGTCGGTGTCGCCGGTGATCTGCGGATAGCGCTCGGTGTAGCTGCCTTCCAGGTAGCTGTTGGCCACCAGACCCGGCCCGCCATGTCCCGGGCCGGTCACGAAGATCATGTCGACGTCGCGCTGGCGGATGATCCGGTTCAGGTGCACATAGAGCAGGTTCAGGCCCGGCGTCGTGCCCCAGTGTCCGAGCAGCCTCGGCTTGACGTCGCCGGCCGCCAGCGGCCGGCCGAGCAGCGGGTTGTCGCGCAGATAGATCTGCCCGACCGACAGGTAGTTCGCCGCACGCCACCAGGCGTGCAGGCCGGACAGCTCGTCGGGAGACAGGACTTCTGCGGACATCGGATGGCTTCCTTGCGTAGAGGTTGGCAGGCGCTGCTGCGGCCCACGGATGTTGCCGTGGACATGTGACCGGCCGACGATAGCCGCGAAGAGCCTGGGGTCGATTGATGCCGCTCAAGGAGCGGCATCCCGCATCAGGACGCCATGGCCGCGCGGCGGCCGCTCCAGGCAAGCCACCCCAGGAGCGCCAGCACCACCGCGATCAGCGGCATCATCAGGCCGTTGATCACCTCCCAGCCGGCGGTGTTCAGCAGACGGCCCGAACCGAACGAGGCGACCGCGACGGTGCCGAACACCAGGAAGTCGTTGAGCGCCTGCACCTTGGCCCGTTCGGCAGGCGTGTAGACGTCGGTCACCATCGTCGTGGCGCCGATGAAGCCGAAGTTCCAGCCCAGGCCGAGCAGGATCAGCGAACCCCAGAAATGCAGCAGCTCCAGCCCGGCCAGCGCCAGCAGGCCGGAAGCCGCGATCATCAGGAGGCCGGCGGCAGTGATGGTGATCTTGCCGAAACGAACGATCAGACGACCGGTGAAGAAGCTGGGCGCGAACATCGCCAGCACATGCCATTGGATGCCGAGCGCCGCCTCGCCCACCGTGTGCCCGCAGCCCACCATCGCCATCGGCGCGGCGGTCATCACGAAAGACATCAGCCCGTAACTGACGGGGCCTGCCGCCACCGGAATCCCGAAGCGCGGATCGCGCGCGATCTGGCCGAGCGGCCGCGCCGGACCGCTCGCGGCAGCCGCCTGCGGCGGCGGCATGCGCAGCATCAGCAGCAGCGGCAACGCGAGCAGCGCCAGCGCCGCCTGGCCCAGAAAGCTGCCGGCGAACGGCGCTGCCGCCCAGGCGTCGCGCGTCCAGACGACGACCTGCGGCCCGATGACCGCGGCCACCAGGCCGCCGATCATGATCCGCGAGATGGCCTTGGGACGCTGCGCCGGCGCCACCGCGTCGGACGCCGCGAACCGGTAGCTCTGCACGCAGGCGCCATAGAAGCCGGCCAGCGCGGTGCCGATGCAGAACGTCGCGAAACTGCCGCGCAGGATGCCCGACGTGGCGATCAGCGCGGACACCACGGCCAAGATCGCACCGAGCAGATAGGCCGGGCGGCGCCCGAGCCGGCGCATCAGCATCGCCGCCGGAATCGTCGACAGCGCCAGCCCGAGGTTGTACAGGCTGACCGGCAGCGTGGCCAGCCGGGGATTGCTGGCCAGCGCCTGCCCGACCAGGCCGCCCAGCGAGATGATGATCGGCGGCGACGCGCCCCCCAGCGATTGGGCGGCGAACAGCAGCCAGACGTTGCGCCGCCCCTGCTGATCGGTGGAGGCCGAGGAATCGAAAGTGACGCTCATTAGTCTCCTGCTTCGTTCGTATGGGCGCATCCGCGACGGACGCCGCTGCGCTTCTTGATCAGCATCAGTATATGCTATATTAGAATTTGCTAAAGTACTTGAACGGCATCCACCTCTGCATCATTCGCCGATGACAGTCGACCAGAAGGACCTGCTGTTCCTGCACGAAGGCGCGGCCAAAGCCGCCGCGCTGCTGCGTGCGGTAGGCAACGAGCATCGCCTGCTGGTGCTGTGCCTGCTGATCGCGCAGGGCGAGATGACGGTGGGCGCGCTGCACGAACACGTCGCGCTGAGCCAGTCGGCGCTGTCCCAGCATCTGGCGAAGATGCGCGAGGAAGGTCTGGTGACCTTCCGGCGCGAGGCGCAGACGCTGTATTACCGCATCGACGATCCGAACGTCGTGAAACTGATTGCCACGCTGAAGGACATCTACTGTCCCTGACGTGCGATGCGAACGCGGTTCTTAACGCGGTTCTTTTTCAAGAGGGAGAGATCATGAAGCTCAACGTAGGAGGTGTCGACCGGATCCTGCGCATCGTCGTGGGAGCGGTGCTGATCGCACTGGCGGCGACCGGCACGGTCGGCTGGTGGGGCTGGCTCGGCGTCGTGCCGCTGCTGACCGGCCTCGTGCGCTTCTGCCCGCTCTATCCGCTGCTGGGTCTGAGCACCTGCCCGGTCCAGCCGAGCAAGTAGCGAACGGCCGGCGGGCCACGGCCCACGGGCCGCGGCGGAAACGAATCGGGCACAATGCGTTGATGCGGCCATGGTGCCGGCACACCGCAGTGGAGATCCGATGGCAGTCCGCAAGAGCACGGCCAAGCCGGCCCCCAAGCGAGCCCGCAGCAAACCCGTTGCGGCAGCGCCCGCACCAGCCGGTCGGGCGCCTGCGGAGCCGCGCAGACTGGTGGTCAAGCGCCGCGCGCTCGGCCCGATCGGCTCGCTGGAGGACTTCATTCCCTTCAAGCTCGCCGTCGTCGCCAACCGGCTCTCGCAGTCCATCGGCAAGCTGTTCGAAACCAAGTACAACCTGCAGATCCCCGAGTGGCGCATCCTGATGGCGCTCTATGCCTATGGGGAGCTGGTGTTCAACGAGGTGGTCGAACGTACGAGCATGGACAAGGCCCGCGTGTCGCGCGCGCAGCGGCGCCTGGTCGATCTGAACATGATCACCGCGGTGGGCGATCCGACCGACCGCCGCCGCGTGATCCTCGCGCTGACGCCCACCGGCGTGAGCCGCTGCGCCGACATCCTGCCCGACGCCGCGGAGCGGGAAGCCTGGTTCCTGGCGGCGCTGGATGACGACGAGCACCGGCAACTGGACAACCTGCTCGACAAGCTGATGGCCAGGAGCCAGCAGTTGAGGTAGCGGCAACTGGCCATAGGTAGCGGCAACCGGCCATGCCGATCGCCGCCGCCGCGCCGGCCGCGATCAGTCGAGGCTGAAACCGGAAGCCCGGATGATCGGCCCCCATTTCGCCGCGCCCGCCGCCGTGAGCCGATCGACCTCCTCGGGCGTGCTGTGCAGCGCCTCCATGCCGAGGCTGCGCATGCGCTCCTGCACCTCCGGCAGCGCCAGCACCTGGCGCATCGCCTGATTCCAGCTCTGGATGACCGCCGCCGGCGTCTTCGGCGGAACGTAGAGCGCATAGAAGCCGGTTCCCACGCGCGGCGGCAGCCCGGTGATGTCGTTCGGCGTCATGGTTCGTCGTCGATGCGCAGAACCCTGGGGTCGGCGTCGAAGCGCATCTGCCGCCGGTTGGACGATGCCTACCTCGGTGCCTCCGATGGCCGGCGCGACGGATCGGCGGTGGGCTTCTGAGGGCGGCAGCCGTAACGGGTCACCGAGCCGCCGGGCGACACGAAGAGAGGGCCCCGAGGCGCTGGCCGCCGCCGGCTCGCCGGATCAACCTTGCTTCCAGAAAATGTAGTCCGCCTGATACTGCACCACCTCCTTCTGCCCCATGTTCTGCATGCCGCAGGCCATGGCCGGAGCGACCCCGCCCTTGGTGGCCACGCGCTGGATGTAGCTCACGCCCTGCATCGCACCCATGCCCATGGCGGGGTTGGCCTTCACCAACTGCAGCGGGATGTTGCCGTCGCCGGCCGGCGCCACCGCCACCTGCGTGGCCGTGATCTTCGAGCCGTCGTTGTTTTCCCAGGTCGCCGGCGGCCCCCAGTAGCGGCCCACCTGCGCGCCGCGGCGATCCCAGAGCCTGGCGTCAGGGCCGACGAAGGTCCATTCGTAGGTACCGGTCATCCCGGCTTTGGTGCGGCATTCGTAGGTGATCTGACCGGTGCCCACGGTTTCCATCGCCACCACGTGACCCGCGGGGACTTTCACCGCATCGGGCAGCATGCTCTGCGAATAGGCTGGGGGGCGCGGGGCCATGCCGCCACATGCTGCAAGGCCGGCCGTGGCCAGCAGAAGCAGGAAAGAAGTTCGGATCTTCATGAAACGCCCTTTCTATGCTGTAGTGGGGCCGCACCGTGCAGGCCCCTCATCTCGATACGCAGTGGCCGGCGCGGCGGATTCAACTGCGCGAAGCGGGTAACCTGTCGACGCGGTGAATTCGACGTGTGAATCCACCAGAGACCCACGCGCGTACTACTCGCGACACACTTCAACCAGATGAACGCATCCGACGTCGAAACCGAACGCGCAGCCGAACTGATGCGTTTGCTGGACCGGGTCGCTCTGCGCGACGCCGCAGCGCTGAAATCGCTCTACGACCTCACCGCCTCCAAGCTCTATGGGCTCGCCCTGCGCGTGGTGAGCAACCGGGAATGGGCCGAGGACGTGCTGCAGGATGCCTATCTGACCATCTGGCGCTGCGCGGGCGACTACCGCGCAGCGCTGAGTCCGCCGATGGCTTGGATGGGCCTCATCGTGCGTAGCCGCGCGCTGGACTTCCTGCGTCGCCGCGCCGCTGAACGGATGAACCAGACGCAGGAACTGGACCAGGAGCTCGCCGACTCCCTGCCCGGCGAGGCGCCCGATCCCATGGACACGACGCAAGCCAGCGAGCAGGCGTGGGCGCTGCACCAGTGCCTGAGCCGGCTGGAGACGCGCCAGCGCGAGGTGTTGAGCCTGGCCTACCTGCGCGACCTGAGCCACGGCGAGCTGGCCGAGCGCCTGAAGCTGCCGCTGGGCACGGTGAAGACCTGGATCAGGCGGGGCCTGGAGCAGCTGCGCGGCTGCATGGCCCGGTTCGCGTGAGCCGCGTTCTTCTCATGACCGTTCTTCCCTCGACCATCGGCCACCCATGAATCTGTTGCGTCATCCGGAGCTGGTGGAGCGTCTGGCCGCGGCCTACGCGCTGGGCACGCTGCGTGGCGGCGCCAGGCGCCGCTTCGAGGCACTCGCGCGCGAGCAGGCACCGCTGCGCGCCGCCGCGCTCGTCTGGCAGGCACGGCTGTCGGCCATGGCCGAGCTGCAGCAGCCGGTGACGCCGAGTCCCGCGGTCTGGACGCGCATCGAGAACGTGCTGCGCGCCGAACGCGAGACGCAGGCCATCCGGGCCGCTGCGGCATCGCCGCGGGTGCCGGTGGGGGCCGATGGCTGGTGGCGCAACCTCGCGCTATGGCGCGGTGCCGCCCTCGCGGGCGCGGTGCTGGCCGTGCTCGTCGGGCTGCAGATGAACAGGGTCGGCAAGCAGCAGGTCGCCGCACAGGCCGAGCAGCATGCCACCGAAGTGGCGGCCCTGCGCGCCCAGATCGCTGCCACGCCGCAGATCCGCTATGTGGCGGTGCTGGCCGATGAGCGTGCCAACGCGACGATCCTGGCGACGTACGACCCCACGGCCCGGAGCATGACCTTGCAGCGCATTGGCGAATACAGGGAAGCCGCGGACAAGTCGCTGCAGCTCTGGGCACTGCCTGCCGGCGGCGCGGCGCCACGCTCCCTCGGCGTGCTCGGGCCCGACCGGGTGCTCCGGTTCGCGGCTGCCGAGGATCAGGTCAATGCGGTGCCCGCCCTCGCCGTGAGTCTGGAGCCGAGGGGCGGAGTGCCCGAGGCGACGGGGCCGACGGGGCCGGTGCTGTTCAAAGGCGCGTTGCTGCGCACCCCGCTCTGAGTGGCCTCGTCGCTTGCCGCAGCGCCCGCGCCTTGCGGGCCGCTTGCCTTTGCTTTTCGGTCCTGCGCACGCCACCTCCGACGTGGCCTTGAATCCACTGCCTGAACGCACTGCGTACCGGTGGCAGCGATCACGAGACAGTGACCGCATCCACTCAAGGAGCACTTCATGCCTTTCGACATCCGGGGCCTCGCGCCCGTGGCGCTCGCCATCGTTCTCGCCGCCGCAGCAGCATCCTCGTCCGCGCAGCCCATGGTCGGCGGGGCCCCCATGCTGCCGACCAAGGACATCATCGACAACGCCGTCAACTCCAGGGACCACACCACGCTCGTCGCTGCCGTGAAGGCTGCCGGCCTGGTCGATACGCTCAAGGGGCCGGGACCGTTCACGGTATTCGCACCGACCAATGCTGCCTTCGGCGCATTGCCGGCCGGTACGGTGGACACGCTGCTCAAGCCCGAGAACAAGGCCATGCTGAGCGGCGTGCTGACCTATCACGTGGTCCCGGGCAAATGGGATGCCGCGGCCATTTCCAGGATGATCGCCGATGGCAAGGGCATGGCCTCCATCAAGACCGTGGCCGGCGGCACGCTGGTGGCCAGGTCGGCCGGAGGGAAGATGACCCTCACCGATGAGAAGGGCGGGACTGCCGATGTGACGATCGCCGATGTCTACCAATCGAACGGCGTCATTCACGTGGTGGACAGAGTGCTGATGCCGAAGTAGCACACGCCACCCCAGCCGTTGCGGCTGTCAGATTGCCGTACTATCCGGTGCCGGTCAGTCTGGCAGCCCACCGTCCCACCTGCACGCTGAATTCCGATTCTTCGATAGATCCATGAAAATAGGGAATTCATGAAGCTCGCTACCTGGAACGTCAACTCGTTGAAGATCCGCCTGCCGCATGTGCTGGACTGGCTGGCCGGCACGCCGGTCGACGTGCTGTGCATCCAGGAGACCAAGCTCACCGATGACAAGTTCCCGGCGGCGGCGCTGGAGCAGGCGGGCTACGGCAGCGTGTTCGCCGGGCAGCCGACCTACAACGGCGTCGCGGTGCTGACCCGCACCGGCAGCGTCGGCGCGGCCGAGCTGATCTCGGTCGGCAATCCGCATTTCGACGATCCGCAGAAGCGCCTGCTGGCGGTCCGGGTCGGCGGGCTGATCGTGGTCTGCGCGTACTTCCCGAACGGCCAGTCGCTGGAGTCGGAGAAGTTCGTCTACAAGCTGGCGTGGATCGATTCGCTGAACCGCTGGCTGCAGGAGCTGCGCGCCGACGGCACGCCACTGGTGCTGGCCGGCGACTTCAACATCGCGCCCGAGGATCGCGACGTGCACGACCCCGCACTGTGGGCGGGCCAGCTCCATTGCTCGCCGCCGGAGCGCGAACGTTTCCGCGCGCTGGTGGACTCCGGCCTCGTCGATACGTTCCGGCTGTTCGAACAGCCGCCCAAGCTCTTTAGCTGGTGGGACTACCGGCAGCTCGCGTTCCGTCGCAACGCCGGCCTGCGCATCGATCACATCCTGGTCGACGCGAGCCTGCGGCCGCGGGTGCGGGCCTGCACGATCGACAAGCTGCCGCGCAGGCGCGAGCAGCCGTCCGATCATGCGCCGGTCGTCGTCGAGATGTCAGACGGGGATGCCTGAGCGGACATGGCGGATGCGCAGGGCCGTCGCATCGGCGGTAACGAGCGCCACGCCAGCGCTCAGCCCTGATTGAATCGCGCCGGCCGTTTCTGCAGGAACGCCGACACGCCCTCCTTCGCATCGGCGCTGGTCATGCAGCGGCGCACCGCCTCGTCCTCGACCGCCAGGCCGGCCGCGGTGACGCCGGCCGCCGCGGCCTGCACGCAGCGCCGGATCTCGTCGACCGCGAGGTTGCTGTAGCCGTTGACCTGGGTCAGCAGCGCGCGGGCCTCGTCGAACGCCGCCTGCGCATCGGCGGCGATGCGGCTGATCAGCCCGGCCGCCAGCGCCTGCTGCGCATCGAGCGTGCGGCCGGTCAGCATCAGGTCCAGCGCCAGCGCCGGCCCGACCACCGGCGGCAGGAACTGGGTGCCGCCATAGGCCGGCAGCACCCCCAGCTTGATCTCCGGCAGGCCGAAGGTGGCGTGCGCGGCGGCGACGCGGAACGTGCAGGCCAGCGCCAGCTCCAGCCCGCCGCCCAGCGCCAGGCCGTTGATCGCCGCCACCGACACGAAGCGCGCCTGCTGGATCCGGAAGAACAGCTCGCGGGCGCGCCGGCTCTTGGCCAGCATCGCCTGGTCCGGCATCGACTGCATCTCGGCCAGATCGGTGCCGGCGCAGAACGCCCGTTCGCCTTCGGCGGTGACGATCAGGCCCCGGCCGCCCGCCGCCTCCAGCTCGTCGACACAGTGCTCCAGTCCGGCCAGCACCGGCATCGTGATCGCGTTGAGCCGGCGCGGGCGGGTGATGCGGAACACCGCGATGCCCGACGAGCGATCGAGCTCGTAGTGGCGCTCGCCAGCGGATGCATCGGCTCCCGCGGTAGACTGGCTGCCGGTTGGGGCGGATTCTCGATCCATCGGGGCGGGCCTCCGGGTTGCTTGCGTCGATGACCGGCAGTTTAGCCCCGCGGCAGGCCGGCCCGTTGCGGCCGTGAGTCGCCAACTTCGATAACCCGCAGGCCGGATGTGATCCGGGCAAGGAGTGAGTCATGAGTCAGTACCGCATCGGTGTCGTCGTCGGCAGTCTTCGCCGGGAATCGTTCAACCGCAGGCTCGCGCAAGCGCTGACGACGATGGCCCCCGAGAAGCTGTCGATGCGGATCCTGCAGATCGGCGACCTGCCGCTGTACAACCAGGACGACGACAGCCATCCCGCCGATACCGTCGTCAGGCTCAAGCGCGAGATCAGCGAGTGCGACGGCATCATCTTCGTGACCCCCGAGTACAACCGCTCGATGCCCGGCGTGCTGAAGAATGCGCTGGACCATGCGTCGCGCCCGTACGGCCAGAGCGCCTGGGCCGGCAAGCCTGCCGGCGTGGTCGGCGCATCGGTGGGCGCGCCGGGCACCTCGATGGCCCAGCAGCACCTGCGCAACGTGCTGGCCTATCTCGACATGCCGACGATGGGGCAGCCGGAGATCTTTCTGCAGGTCAAGGACGGCACCTTCGACGCCTCGGGCAAGCCCGAGGCGAGCCTGGCGAAGCTGCTGCAGGGCTGGCTCGACCGCTATCTGAAGTGGGTCGGGCAGCATGTGACGGCGCGCTGACCGAACCCGGGCGGCAGGCAGCGGGTCCACTGCGGAACGCCGCAGACGATCCCGTCAGCCGCCCAGCATCAGATCGAGGTTCTGCACCGCCGCACCGGCCGCCCCCTTGCCGAGATTGTCGAACACCGCGGCCAGCAGCACCTGCCGGTGGGCCGGGTTCTCGAACACCGCGAGCCGCAGGTCGTCGGTGCCATTGAGCGCCTGCGGGTCGAGCGTACCGCCGAGAGCGCCTTCACGATCCGCGCCCTGGTCGCCCGCCTCGACCCGGACCCGCGGCGCGTCCCGGTAGAAGGCGCGCAGGCATTCCCGCATCCGCGCACCGCTGCTGCCGGCCGGCAGGTGCCCGGCGTGCAGCGGGATCGTCAGCACGATGCCCTGGCGGAATGCGCCGTAAGCCGGTACGAACAACGGCCGCTCGCGCAGGCGCGC
>OEIU01001128.1_pt1 | contig 19006 bp, 22 predicted proteins | sample 1539221 | NCBI WGS metagenome assembly OEIU01 (sample SAMN03792071, study PRJEB22550) | activated sludge metagenome | feature: wastewater treatment plant; material: activated sludge; isolation source: Wastewater treatment plant of a petroleum refinery complex | place: Argentina: Zarate | collected...
CCGCGCCGACGCCGCATGCGCCTATCCGGAATTCCGCAAAGCCGCCGAGTAAGAGAGGAAGATTGCCGGCTCCTTCCGCGCGGCATTGTGCTAGAAGGAGGCATGCTTGTGGCCGAAAGCCTGACGCCGGAGGACTGGCGTATCGTCGGACAGTCGGCCCTGTTTGGTCGCCTGGACCCCGGTTCCGCACAGTCGCTCGTCGGCGAAAACGCCGTGCTCGTCGCAGCGCGCGGCGCCACGATCTGTCGTCAGGACGAGCCCGCGGCCTTTTACTTCATCGTTCTGTCGGGCCTCATCAAGCTCTTCCGCCGCGCCGCCGACGGATCGATCGCGATCATTTCGATTCACGGGCCTTCGCAGAGCTTCATGGAGGCCGAGGCGCTGACCGGCGCGACCTATTCGACGACCGCCGAAGCCGTCGTCGAGGCGCGTGTGGCGCGTATCGACGCGGAGGCGCTGCGGCGGCGCATCGGCGCGGATTCGAAGCTGGCGCTGGCGCTCCTCGGCTCCGCCTCGATGCATCTGCGCACGTTGCTGGAGCAGATCGAGAAGCTGAAGACCATGACCGCGACGGCGCGGCTCGCCGATTTCATCCTTCTGCTCGCGGGGCCGAAGGAGGGGCGGGCCGAGATTTCCCTGCCCTACGAGAAGCGCCTCGTCGCCGGTCATCTCGGCATGACGCCCGAAAGCTTTTCGCGCACCCTCGGTCAATTGCGCAAGCTCGGCGTGCGCGTTCAGCGCGACAAGGTGACGATCGACGATATCGGACGGCTGCGCGACTATTGCGAGGGCGAGGAATAGGCGCGGTTGTCGAGGCCGACGAAGTCGCGCAGCGCCTGCGTATCCGCGACGGCGACGATCTCGCGTTTGGTCGTGACGCCCACCTTGGTCAGTGCCGCGAGCGCGCGCGAAAAACTTTCGGGCGTCATGCCGAGGCGCGCCGCGATCAGCACTTTTTCGTAAGGCAGTTCGATGCGTCCTTCCTCGTGGCTGTCGGCGAGCAGGCGCAGGAAGAATTCGCCGACGCGGCGCGGCGCGTCGAGCAGCTTCAATGCGCCGATCTGCCGGGTCAGTTCGTCAGCCCTCCGGCCGATGGAGGCGAGCATGGCGACGGCGAGGTCCGACTCGCGTTCGAGGCATTGCACGAATGCCGCATGCTCGATCCTCAACAGCCGCCCGTTGCTCGCCGCCTCCGCGATCACGGGATAGCGGCCGCCCAGGAACATGACGGGCTCCGCGAAACTTTCCCCACGCGTCAGGACAGTGAAGACGGCCTCCGCGCCGCCCGGCGTCAGGCGGTAGATTTTCACCCAGCCTTCGAGCACGACGAAAAAGGCGTCGGCGGGATCGCCTTGCGTGAAGACGATCTGGCCGCGTTCGACCGCCATCGCGCGGCACTTGTCGGCGATCCGGCGGAGAGCCGCCTCGCCGATGTGCTGGAAGAGAGGGCACATGCGCATGGCGGCCCAATCGGCCGCGTTCGCCTTGCTCGTGTTCGCCATGGCCTGCCTGACCCGAGGCCCGTTCTGCGCGGGCTTGCATCCGCCTAATTGCCGTCACCGGTTGACCTTCGTCAAGGCGGACGACGAAGCTGAGGCGTCTGCTTCCAGTATGGCCAGTTCCGACATTTCAGGGCAGGGCGCCCAACCCGCGCATCCACTCGGCGTCGCGTTGATGGACGACGATCATGCGCGCCTCGAAGAGCTCATCGGGCAGGCGCCGGTCGCCGCCGATGCGGATTTGCCCGCGCTTCACGAGGCGATCGTGCGTGAGTTGGAGGCGCATTTTTCGCGCGAGGAAGACCTGATGCGCGCGCACGACTTTCCCGGGCTGCATTGCCACATGGCGCAGCACAGGTTCCTCGTCGAGGAAGCGCGCCGCCCGGCCGCGGGCGAAAGCTCTGCGCTGCGCCATTACATCGCTGTCCATATTGCGCAGCTCGTGGAATCGCACGTGCTCACGCTCGATTCCATCACGGCCGCTTTCATTCGTGGCGAATTTTCGTCGGCCAATTTCGACAATCTGCGTCTTCCGGTCGAGCCCGCGCGGCCATGAACGATTGGGACGCGCTCGCCCGTGCGCTGCATGTCGCCGCCATCGTGCACTGGATCGGCGGGTTGATGTTCGTCACATTTGTCGTGCTGCCCTCGCTCGGCGAGCTCCCGCCCGAGCGGCGCGCGCCGGGGTTCGCCGCGATCGAACGGCGCTTTGCGAAACAGGCGCGCATTTCGGTCGCGCTCGCCGGCGCGACCGGATTCTACATGATGCAGAGTTTCGGCCTCTGGAGCGCGCTCGCCAATCCGCACATGTGGCGACTGGCGGCCATGCTCGCGCTATGGACGATCTTCGCGATCATGCTCTTCATCGCCGAGCCCTTGTTCCTGCACGATCTCTTCGATCGCCGCGCGGCCGTGGACCCGGTCGGCGCACATGCGCTTCTGGTGCGCATGCATCGCATCCTGACGTTCCTCGCGCTCGTCGTGGTGATCGGCACGGTCGCCGGCGCGCATGGCCTGGACTTTTGAGGCGGCTTTCCGCACGCGGTCTTTCATGCACGGGACGTTCGTGCCAATGTCCCGCGCGACGACGGCGCGGGGGTAGGCATGCGGGTCGACGGCCACGACATATCCGATTGCTTCGAATGCCCGATGCTCGCTGGACTGACGGAAGAGCAGAAGCGGGAGCGGATCCGCGCCGATCCGATGATCGCGCGTTGTCTCGGCAATCGGCGCGCGGCGCAGGCGAAGGCCGCGCGTGCGGCCTCCGCCCGATGCGGTCTGCGAATTGACAATACTCAAGGCGTCGACGCGACAGCCGACTGACATTCGTTCCGCCAGGAGGGAGGCGGATATGGCAGGTCAGCACTCGCCCGTCATCGCGGCGCTACGTTCATCGGCGCTCTTTTCCGGCCTGCCCGCACCGATCCTCGAACGCGTCGCGGCGAGTTCGAACCTCGAGAGCCGGCGGGCGGGCGCGCCTATTTTCGCGCAGGGCGCCGTCGCGAAGGCCTTTTTCATCGTCGTCGAAGGCTGGGTCAAGCTGATGCGCGCCCGCCCGGACGGCCGGCAGGCCTTGCTGACGACGTTTGCGCATGGCGAGACCTTCGCCGAAGCCGTCGCCATGGTCGGCGGGCGCTATCCGGCCACCGCGATCGCGGCGACCGGCGTCACCCTCGCCCGTATCGAGGCGGACGCCTTGCGGAAGGAAATTCGCGAAACGCCGGAGATCGGCTTCGCCATGATCGCCGCCACGGCGCAGCATCTCAATCAACTGGTTCGCCAGATCGAACAGCTCAAGCTGCAGAGCGGCGACGAGCGCGTCGCCGAATTCCTCCTGGCTCTCGCGGACAAGGATATCGGGCCGGCCGAATTCACGCTGCCCGTGGACAAGCGGCTGATCGCCGACAAGCTCGGCATGGCGCAGGAGACCCTGTCGCGCGCCTTCGCGCGGCTGCGCGCCTTCGGCGTCGAGGTGGACGGCGCAAGCGTGAACATCCGGGATGTCGCCGGCTTGCAGGCGCGGATCGAACGGCGCGCCTGAGCCCGCCGCGCTTCAGTGGCTCGTGCCTTCGGAGAAGGTGATCTTGTTGTAGACGTTGTATTTGCCGGCGGGCTTCGACATCGGCAGCCGCTTGATCTCGGCGAATGTCACGGCGTCATAGACGATGATCGCGCCGTCCATCTCCCAGACGCTGACGAGCGCGTGACGGCCGGAGCGGTCGAACTCCACATGTCCCGTCGTCTTGCCCGGGGCCGGCTGCATCACCCGCACGATCTTCAGCGTCTCCTTGTCGATGATCTGGATTTTGTCCTTGTTCTGCGGCGACAGGAACGAATCCGCCCAGACGTAGGGCGCGTTCTCATGACTGCGCAGGAAGAAGCCGGGACCGGCGGTGTCGATGGTGGCGAGCGTCTTCCAGTCGGCGGTGTCGATCACGCTGATCTTGCCTTCCTTGAGATGCGGCGTGGCGACGAGCCGGTGTCCGTGGCGCATCCAGGAAACGCCCGAGCCCAGATGCGGCATGCCGGGCATGGGAATGCTGGCGATCTCGCGGCCCGTGTTAAGATTGACGACGATCGCCCGGTCGCCGTTGCGGCTCGCGCCGATCAGGTTGCGATAGTCGGGATCGAAGAAGAAGTCGTCGAGGGGCTCGCTGGTCTCGACCCGGCGCAGCGCGAAAAGGCCTTGCGAGGAGGGAAGCGCTTCCACCATGCCTTTCTCGTAGCTGTGGACGAGCCCCGTGAAGACTGGCGGCCCGTTGGCATTCGTGCCGATCTCCCAGATTTCCGGCACGTCCTTCAGCGCCGCAATGAAGCTGTCGCGCTGCGGCGCCTGGTAGACGGCCGAAACGCGGGAGGCCTGTCCCTTGCGGTCGGCGACGTCGAATATCTTTTCGACCGACAGGTCTTCCGTATCCAGAATGACGAGCGTGTTCGGCAGGTAGTTTGCGACCGCCAGATGCTTGGCGTCCTTCGACAGGGCGATGTTGCGCGCATTCACGCCGGCGCGGACCTCGGCCACGGTTTTCAATGTCCACAGGTCAAACTTGCTCACCCAGCCGTCGCGCGATCCAAAGAAGACATAGCGGCCGTCGTGCGTGAACTTCGGGCCGCCATGCAGCGCGAACCGGCTGGCGAAGCGATGGATCGGCGTGAACGTGTCGCCGTCGAGAATGCTGACGTGATGGTCGCCGCTCTCGACGACCACGAACAGGTTGAGCGGATCGGCCTTGAAGATCGGTCGATCGACGACCGGCGCCGGCGTCAGGACGCGGCTGTCGGCGATTTCCTTCGCGCCCCAGACCGGCGTGACGGCGGGCTTGGTGTAGACCAGCGCGGCGAGCGCCTTGATCGCGGCGTCGTCCAGCTCGCCGCCGAACGCCGGCATCTGCGTCGCCGCGCGTCCGCTGCGGATGACCTTCTCGGCGCCCGCGACGCCGAGGCGGCCGAGATTGTCGGGCAGCAGCGCTGGGCCGATCGCGCCGAGCCGGTCGCCGCCGTGGCAGGCCGCGCATTTGGCCTGATAGAGCGTGTTTGCATCCGTCTGCGCGCTCGCCGGCGCGATGGCGGCGAGAAGAGCCAGTCCCGCGAGGCTAGAGAGCCACGGCCTCATGTCTGTATCCCCTGTATGGCGCGGTTTCCACGCGCGGCGCCGGCGCGACGCCGATCTCCGCGTCGCCGAGATAGCAGGCCGGATCTTCCGCGAAGGCGTCGCCGGTCATGCGCAGAGCGCGCACGCGCGTGTTGCCACCGCAGACGTCGAAATAGCTGCATGCGCCACAGCGCCCGGAAATCCGGCGGGGCCGCGCCTTCAGCCCGGCCATGATCGGATCGGCCGTATCGGCCCAGATCTCGCCGAACGGGCGCTTGCGCACGTTGCCGAGCGAATAGTGCCACCACATCGTGTCGGGATGGACGTCGCCGACATTGTCGATATTGGCGACGTTGACGCCCGAGGCGTTGCCGCCCCATTGCGCGAGCTTGGCGCGCAGATGGTCCGCCTTGTCCGGAAAGCGCTCGCGCGCCCAGAAATAGAGAAAGACGGCGTCGGCGTCGTTGTTGCCGGTCACGAATTCGCGGTCCTCGCCGCGCTCCAGCGCCTTCCATGCCCGGTCGAACAGCATGGTCATGGCGTTGCGGGTGATGTTCCAGGTGGCGTCGTCGCCGCGGTTCTTGTTGCCCCGCCCGGCGTAGACGAGATGGGAGAGATAGAACTTGTCGATTCCCTCCGCGACGGCGAGATCGATGAGATCGGGCAATTGGTGATGATTGTCCTGCGTCATGGTGAAGCGCAGGCCCGTCTTCACGCCGCGCCGCCCGCATTCGCGCAGGCCCGCGAGCGCGGCGACGAAGGCGCCGTCGCGGCCGCGGAACCGGTCGTGCGTCGCGCCGAGTCCGTCGAGGCTGACGCCGACGTAATCATAGCCGATGTCCGCGATGCGTCCGGCGATGTCGGCGTCGATCAGCGTGCCGTTGGAGGACAGCGCCGTATAGAAGCCGAGATCGACGGCGCGCTTCGAAATCTCGAAAATATCGGGCCGCAGCAGCGGCTCGCCGCCGGACAGGATCAGCACCGGCGAACGCGCGGCCTTGATATCGTCCATCACGCGGAAGACTTCCTGCGTGCTCAGCTCGCCTGGAAAATCGACGTCGGCCGAAATGGAATAGCAATGCTTGCACTTCAGATTGCAGCGCCGCACCAGATTCCAGATGACGACGGGGCCCGGCAGGTCGCGATGCGGGCCGACGGGCGTCGGCGCGCGCAATTCGCGCAGGAATTGCGTCAGTCGGAACATGGTGCCTCCTCTCTCGCGCGCGGCGCGAGGCGCATGCCGGTCTTCTTGAGGATTTCGGTCGAGAACAGGATGTCGGACGTTCGGCAGGCGGGGCCGAGCAGTTCGGCGATGCGGGCGCGCTTCTCCAGCACTTCCGCGCGCGTGCGGCCGTGCGCCATCGCGAACAGATTATAGGGCCAGTCCGGCAGGCGGCGCGGGCGCCGGTAGCAATGCGTGACGAAGTCGAGCGCGCCGACTTTCGGGCCGAGCGCGTCGACCTCGGCGTCCTCGACGTCCCATACGGTCATGCCGTTGCAGGTCAGCCCGAACTTGTAGTGATCGGGCGCAAGGCCGATCCGGCGCACGACGCCGCGGTCGATCATGCCTTGCAGGCGCGCGCGCACGTCGCTCTCGCTCGCGCCGACGCGCGCGGCGATCTCCGCGTAGGGCGTGGCGACGATCGGCAGGCCGGCCTGCGTCGCCTCGAGGATGGCGCGATCGAGCGCGTCGAGGGGGCGTTGACGGCCGCTCATGCCGGAATCCTCATGTCGAGGAAATATTCACGCTCCTTCGGGAACAGCAGAACCTCGAGGCCAGACGCCGTTTCGATGCGCCGGGCGACCGCCGCGATCTCGCCGCGATCCTCGACCGCGAGGACGAACCACATGTTGAGCCGGTGCTCGCGGCGGTAATTATGAGCCACCTCCCCCCTCGCGGTGATGAGATCGACCATCCCCCCCCCCTTTTCCGGCGGAACCGCCCTTGCGCACAGGCAGAAGTCGCCGCCGATATTCTCCGCATTCAGGAAGGGGCCGAACCGCGTGACGAGGCCGCTCGCGCGTAGATGCGCGACGCGCGCGATCAGTTCGTCCTCGCCGATCCCCAGTTCGCGCGCCTTGATCGCGAAGGGGCGCGCGGCGAGCGGAAACCCGTCCTGCAGGGCGTTCACGATGCGCCGGTCGGTCTCGTCGATCATGACAGTCTCACGCCGCCGACAGCCGCGCGCCGCGCTGCCGGAAGCAGCGCTGCGAGAACAGGACGTCGCGGGCGCGGGCCTCCGGCGCCAGCGCCGCGAGTTGCTCGACATGCGCCAACGCGGTGCCGCGTTCGCGCCCGTGGATCATGGTGAAGAGGTTGTAGGGCCAGTCCGCGCGGCGCGGGCGTTCGTAGCAGAGCGTGACGAAATCATGCGCCGCGAAGGTTTTCGCGCGCGCGGTCAGCATGTCGTCGGGAATGTCCCAGACCGCCATGGCGTTCGCGGCGTAGCCGAAATGGCGGTGGCGCAGGACGATCCCGAAACGCGAGACGATTCCGGCCGCGACCAGCGCCGACAGGCGCGCGAGAACATCCGTCTCGCTCCAGCCGATCCGCCGCGCGACCTGCTGAAACGGGCGCGCGACGAGATCGAGGCCGTTCTCGATCGCGCCCAGCAACTGGCGGTCGCTGCGATCGATTTGCGCGGCCGTCGCGCGACGCGGCGCCGGGCGCATGGCGGCGGCGCCGAAAATGCTGAAGCCGAGATCGATGTGAAAATCCTGCAAGAGTGGCAGGACCAGCGCCTGCATGCCGACCCGCGCCTCGATCCGCGCGACGACCGCGGCGACGCTGTCGGCGTCCGGCGCCGTGACCACGAACCAGAGATTGTAGCGGTGCTCGCGCTCGTAGGCGTGATTGACGCCGGGCTCCGCGATCACGGCCGCTGCGACCGCCTCCAGCAGGTCAGCGGGCGCGGCGAGCGCGGCGAGGGTCGACGCGCCGGCGGTGTTCGGGCGCACGACCGCGCCGACCCGCGACAGCGCGCCCGAAGCCTGGGGGCGCGACAAGCCCCCCCGCACGTCCCCCCCCGCGAGACCGAGCCCCGCGCCGATAGCGGCGAAGGGCGTCGGCGCGATCGGAAAATCGCGCTGCCATCCGTCGATCAGGGCGCGGTCGGAGGCGTCGAGCAGCATGTCAGACCCCGAGCCTGTGGGCGCGCGCCGTGAAGAAGATGCCGGACGGCTTGGACGCCGGGATTTCCGCTTTCTTTTCGCGCGTGCGCACGTCGTAGACGTCGATGCGGTCGGCGTCGCGCACGGAAATCCACACCTCGTGGCCGCGCGGCGTGAATTCGAGATGCAGCACGGCGGGGCCCGGCTTGAACGTATGCACGATCTTGCCCGTGAAGACGTCGAGCACCTGAACCGTGTCGTTGTCGGGATGGGCGAAGTTGATCCACACCTCGCGTCCGTCGGGCCGCGCGACGCAGAAGACCGGCTGGCTGTGCAGCGCGATGCGGCCCTGTTCCTTCATCGTGTCGAGATCGATCAGTAGGGCCTCGTGCTGGCCCGCGGCCGGCACGACCAGCGTCGAATTGCTCTGCGCCCAGCCTTCGAGATGCGGCATCTTGTAGATTGGCAGCTTCGTCCGTCCGGCGTTGTAGCCGGACGAGACGCGCTCGACCTTCGGGGTTTCGGCCCACAGGTCGATATGCGCGAACCCGTCCTCGCCGAAGAGGCCCGCCAGATAATGACGCGCGTCGCTCGTGACGTTGGCGTCGTAGGGCAAGCGGCCGACTCCCGTGAACTTGGTGAGCGCGGGCGTCATGCCGGCTGAAAAATCCGCGATCCAGATCTCGTCGGAATCGTAGAGCGCATAGGCGAAGCGGCGGCCGGGCAGGTCGACCAGGCCGACGGTCTTGGACGTCTTGCCGTCGGCGCCGATAGCGGGGACAGAGGCGAGCTCGGTCAGGCTGTCGGCGTCGAACACCTTGACGCCGCCCGGCGTGTAGTTGGAGGCGACGATCAGCGCGCCGTCGTCGGAAATCGCGCCGCCGATCGAATTGCCGGCCTGAACCACGCGCCGGTCAATGCGACAGGCGAGCATGTCGACCTTCGTCAGGCCGCCGTCGCGCCCGAACACATAGGCGTAGCGTTCGCTCGGGCCGAAAACCGCGGTCGCGTGCGACAGGTCGCCGAGCCCTTCGATGCGCGAGACGATTGCGCGCGCCGTGACGTCGACCACCAGGACCGATCCGGTCGCGCGCTCGATGACGAGCCCGAGATCGCCGGTGCCGCGCGCCGGCGCGCAGGCCGGGCCGTTGTCGGCGGCGCGCGCCGGCGCGGCGAGTCCCGCCGCGACGGAAGCGGTGAGGAAGGAACGCCTGTTCATTGCGGGAATCCCTGTTTCAGCTTCTCGGCGATCCAGCGCGCGTCCGCCTCGGTGAGCAGCCCGCGCCAGGGCGGCATCGGCGTGCCGGGAACGCCGTCGAGAATGATGGACGCCAGCGCGGCGGCGTCCTTTTCGGCGAGATCGGCGGGCGTCAGCGGCGCCCCCAGGCCCCCCTTCAGCGTCATGCCGTGGCACGAGCCCCAATCCTCCCGCACCAGCGCGGGCAATTCGCCGCTGCCCTCCCCGGCGAGCGCCGGCGCCGCGCAGGACAGCGCGAGCGCCAGCGCGATCTCAGGCGAGCGCATCATCGCGATGCTCCGACGCGATAACCACATCGCCGCGCGCGGGAATCTGCTCGACCGCTTCGCCGATGAGAAAGAGAACGGGCGACGGCAGCCGTTCGCCGCGCGCGATCTCGGCGATGTCGCCGAGAACGCCGAAGGCGCAGCGCTGCCGCGGCGTCGTCGCGCAGCTCACGGCGACGGCGGGCGTCGCGGGATCGCGGCCGTGCGCGATCATCGCGCGCGCGATCTCCGGCATGTTCGACAGGCCCATGTAGATTGCGAGCGTCGTCGCGGGATCGCAGAGTCCCATCCAGTCGAGGTCGAGCGCGCCATTGTCCTGGCGATGGCCCGTCACGTAGCGCAGGCTTGTCGCCACGCCGCGAAGCGTCAGGGGCAGGGCGAGCGCGGCGGCCGCGCCCTGCGCGGCGGTGACGCCGGGGATGATGTCGAATTCTATGCCGGCGCGGGCGAGATGGGCGGCTTCTTCGCCGCCGCGGCCGAACACGAAGGGATCGCCGCCCTTGATCCGCGCCACACGGGCGTAGCGGTGCGCCAGCCGCGCCAGAAGTTCGTTGATCCGTCGTTGCGGCACGGGATGGTCGCCCGACGCCTTGCCGACATCGATGCGCGGCGCGCGCGAGGGCGCGAAATCGAGAATCTCGGAGGAGACGAGCCGGTCGTAGACGACGACGTCGGCCGCCTCGAGCGCGCGCAGGGCGCGCAGCGTCAGAAGATCGGGAGCGCCCGGGCCTGCGCCGATGAGATGAACGATGCCGGTCATGAGGAGGCGCCCCGAAGGCGAGGCGGCGGGGCGAACCCCGCCGCCCGCGTTTCAGTAGATGTCCTTGCGGGTGTTGTAGACGTTGAACTTGCCGGTCGGCGTGATGAGCGCCGGATCCTTGATCACCGACTTCAGTTTCAGCGTCTTGTCGTCGACCACCACGATCGCCGATTCCTGCGTCTTGCCGTTCCACACGGAGAACCAGATTTCCGATCCGTCCTTGTTGAACTCGGGCTGGACGACGCGGCGCTGGCCCTGGGTGATGCCAGACCATTCGCCGATCGGCAGGACCGTGTATTTCGGCTTGTCCTGCGCGAGATCCGCGATCTTGAACACCGCCACGCTCGAAGACGTGTCGGCTTCCGGATTGAGCGGCGTGTCGACATAGAGGTGAGTGGACTTCGGATGCGACTTCACGAACAGCGAGCCGCCTCCCTGGCCTTCCACCTTCTGCACGACCTTCCAGGCGTATTGCGGATGCTTGTCCGGATCGGTGCCGATGAAGGACACCATCTCGTCGCCGAGATGCGACGTCACCCACACCGGCCCGTATTTGGGATGGATGATGTTGGCGCCGCGGCCCGGATGCGGCGTCTTGCCGCCGGACTCGACGACCTTCACCAGGCGTCCGGTCTTGGTGTCGATGATGCCGACCTTGTTGCGCGCATTGGCGGCGACCAGCAGATAGCGGCCGGACTTGTCGAAGCCGCCGTCATGCAGGAAGCGTTCGGACGGGATCGACCGCACCTTCAATTGCACGATGTCGGAATAGTCGATCGCGTCGATGACGCCGCGTTCCTTGACGTTGACATACCATTCCGGCGCATAGTGCGAGGCGAAGATGCCCGCCACGCGCGGTTCGGGATGGTATTCCATCGTGTCGTAGGTCATGCCGCGCGTCGACACGATCTTGAGCGGCTCGAGCGTCGGGCCGTCCATGATCACGTATTGCGGCGGCCAATAGGCGCCGGCGATCGCCAGCTTGTCCTCGAAGCCCTTGAACTTCGACGTGTCGACGGAGCGCGCCTCGGCGCCGATTTTCACTTCGGCGACGGTCGCGGGCGTCGGCATCCACAGGTCGATGAGATCGACCTTGCCGTCGCGCCCGATCACATAGAGATAGCGGCCCGACGCGGAGATGCGCGAAATGTGCACGGCGTAGCCGGTCTTGATACGCGTGACGATCTTCTTTGAGCCGCCGTCGATCAGCGCGATCTCGCCCGTGTCGCGCAGCGTCACGGAGAAGACGTTGTCGAGATCGATGTCGTTCATCTTCTTCTTCGGCCGCTGGTCGACCGGAACGATCACCTTCCACGTCTCCTTCATCTCCTTCATGCCGAATTCCGGCGGGGTCGCCGGCTCGTTGAGGAGATAGCGGGCCATCAGGTCGACCTGCTCCTTGGTCAACTCGCCTGACGTGCCCCAGTTCGGCATGCCGGCGGGCGACCCGTAGGTGATGAAGTCGCGCAGATATTCGAAGCCCTTGGCCTTGGTGATGTCGGTTGTCAGCGCCTTGCCGGTCGCGCCCTTGCGCAGCACGCCGTGGCAGCCGGCGCAACGTTCGAAGAAAATCTTGTTGGCGGCGGCGAATTCTTCCGCGGTGAGCTTGGGGTCGCCGGGCTTCTGGCCGGGCTGCTCCAGCTTGTCTGTGTTCATCGTGTTGAGGCTCGGCACATAGGGCGGAATTCCGCTCTTGTCGCCGTGATCCCCGGGCGCCTTCGCCGCGGGAGCGGCGGCGGGCGCCTGCGCCTGTTGCGCGCTCGCCAGCGGCGCGATCGCCGTCGCCGCGAGCAACGCCGCCGCGCCGAGCAACCCGAGCCGTCCCAACCTTCTTGTCCTGTCTGTCATGTCACACCCTCCTGTCGGTGGCGCTGGTGGGTAACCTGCATCGGGCAGGGATCGCCTTGACATTGGATATGCGCGGCCCGTCCTCGCCTTGACGATTGTCAAGGCGGCGCAAGCGATTGCGTCCGATTCATCGCGGAAGAAGGAACGATGATGTCCGCCATCCGTGCATTGCGCATGGGCGTCATGGCGCTCTGCGCCGTCGCCAGCCTGTTGTCCTGCGTCGCGCATGCGGCGCCGGCGGATTTGCGCGCCTATGCGCGCGAAAAATTCGGACCCGGCGTCGAGCTGCGCGACCACAAGACGGACGAGGGCGCCGTCGTCGAGGCCTGGCGCGACGGCGTCTACGCCGGCCTTGCCTTCTCGACATGGGATCTCATCAGGTCCGTCGGCTATTCCGGCCAGCCGATCGACATCTGGGCGACGCTCGATCCCGCGCTCGTCGTCGGCGCGGCGCGCCTCGTGCGCCAGACCGAGCCGCTCCTCGTCATCGGCCTGCGGCCGGAGCAGCTCGAGGAGCTCGTCGCGGGCCAGTCCGGTCTCGACATCAGATCGTTGAAGCGTGTCGCCGCCATCGACGGAAAGCCGGGCGTCGATCACATCTCCGGCGCGACCATATCGTCCAACGTCCTGCGCGATTCCGTCATTCGCGCCGCGCGCAAGGCGGCGCGCATTTCAGGGCGCCTCGGCGAAGGAAGCAAGCTTCTGCGCGACAGGTTCGAAATGAGCGATTGGCGCGCGCTGGTCGCCGCGGGCGCAATCGCCGAACGCAAGATCAATGCGTCCGACATGGCCATTGCGGGGGCAGGCGGCGAAGCGCGCGACCAGCCGCTTCTCGACGTTTTCGTCGCGCTCGCGACGCCGGCCGGAATCGGCGTCAATCTGATCGGGCGCAAGCACTACGAACAGATCGTGTCGACCGCGGGTCCCGAGGACGACCTCGTCATGGTCGGCGCCAACGGCCTTCTGTCGATCAAGGGCGGGAAATGGCGCGAGACCGGCGTCTTCGAGCGTCTGGCGATCGTGCAGGACGCGCGCACCATCCGCCTGACCGGCGACATGCACCGCGCCTTCGACAAGATCGAGGCCGAATATGCGCCGGAGCTGCGCGAGCGCGCGATTTTCGTCGTGCCCCATGCAACGGGCTTCGACGCGACGAAGCCGTGGCGCCTGCAGGTCCTGGCGGTGCGCCGGACGGCGGAGGGTGGCGAATCGGCGCAGACCTTCGAAATCCCCTACGCCGTTCCCACCGACTATGTCGCGCGCCCGCCGCCGGAGGCCGCTGCCGCCGGCGAGGAAGCGCTGTGGGAGCGGGCCTGGCGCGAGCGGCGCTACGAGATCGGCGCGCTGCTCGTCATGCTCGGCGCGCTCGTCCTCATCCTGCTGTTTCAGGACCAGCTCGTCGCGCGGCCGAAACTCTATCGCGCGACCCGCATCGTCTTCATGGCGGCGACGCTCGGCTTCATCGGCGTCTTCGCGCGCGCGCAGCTCTCGGTCGTGCATGTCGTGACGTTCGCGCATGCGCTGCGCACCAATTTCCAATGGTCGTTCTTCCTGCTCGATCCCCTGATCTTCCTGCTGTGGGGATTCGTCGCGGTCGCCATGCTCTTCTGGGGCCGCGGCGTCTTCTGCGGCTGGCTGTGTCCGTTCGGCGCCTTGCAGGAATTGCTCAACGAGGCCGCGCGGCGTCTGCGCATTCCGCAGGTCGAGGCGCCCTGGGGCCTGCACGAGCGGCTCTGGATCGTCAAATATCTCGTCTTTCTCGCCATCTTCGCGCTGTCGCTGAACGACATGAAGATGGCTTTCGTGGCGGCCGAGGCCGAGCCGTTCAAGACGGTGGTGGCGCTGCATTTCGCGCGCGAATGGCCGTTCGTGGCCTTCGCGGTCGCGCTGCTCGCGGCGGGTCTGTTCGTGCGGCGCTTCTACTGCCGCTATCTCTGCCCGCTCGGCGCCGCGCTCGCCATCCCCGCGCGGATGCGCATGTTCGACTGGCTGAAGCGCCGTCCGCAATGCGGGCGCGAATGCCGGCAATGCGCCGTCCATTGTCCCGTCGGGGCGATCTATCCGTCCGGCGCCATCAGCCCCAACGAATGCATCTACTGCCTCAATTGCCAGTCGCTCTATCACGATCCGCATGTCTGCCTCGGGCTGAAGGCCCGGGCGGCGCGGCAGGCGGCGCGTGCGCAGATTTCCGGAGGAGCCGCCAATGGCTAGGCCGACGCGACGCCGCGTCCTGCGCATTCTGGCCGCGGCGGCTGCGACGTCGCTCGCGCCGCCCGCCCGCGCGGAGAGCTTCGAATGGCGCGGCGCGGCGTTGGGCGCGGACGTTTCGGTCGTTTTCTCCAGCGCGGACGCCGCGGCCGCGGAGGCGGCGGTCGCGCGCATCGTCGCGGAGGTCGAGCGGCTCGAATCGATCTTCAGTCTGCAACGCGGCGATTCCGAACTGGCGCGGCTCAATGCGGCGGGCCGCCTCGATGCGCCGTCGCCCGACCTCGTCCATGTCCTCGCGCGATCCCGCGAGGCGTATGCGACGACGCGCGGCAAATTCGATCCGACGGTCCAGCCGCTCTGGACGTTCCACGTCGACTGGTACGCCGCCGACCGGCGGCGGGCGCGGCCGACCGAAGAGGATCTGGCGGACGTCCGCAGCCGCGTCGGTTTTTCGCGCGTCCGGATCGCGCCGGAGGCTATCGAGCTTCCGGCCCGCGGCGCGCTCACGCTCAACGGCGTGGCGCAGGGCCATATCACGGATCGCGCGACCGACCTGCTGCGCGCGGCGGGCTTTCGGAACGTCCTCGTCGATCTCGGCGAAACGCGCGTGATCGAGACACGCGTCGACGGATCGGCTTGGCGCCTCGAACTGCCGGACGGTCGACGGATCGCCTTGTCGGGCGGCGCGCTCGCGACGTCCTCCGGCGCGGCGACCCAGTTCGCCGACAACGGCGACCATCACATTTTCGATCCGGCGACCGGACGCCCCGCTCCGCACTGGCGCTGGCTCAGCGTCGCGCATCCTTCCGCGACGGTGGCCGACGGGCTGTCGACAGGGCTCTATTGCCTGCCGCCCGCCGAGGCCGCGCGCGCCGCGCGGGACATGGCGGGTGTTCGCATCTGGGGCGCCACCGCCGCGGGCGAAACCGTCGAAACGTAGCTGCGCTTGATAATCGTCAATGCGGCCGATGGGCGCTTCTCGCAGCTTTGCGCCGCACAAGGAGAATGTCATGCGCCTGATCATCGCCGCCGGCATACTAGTTTCGCTCGTCGCAGGCCCCGCGCTGGCCGCGGACCTCGAGCACGGCGCCAAGGTCTTCAAGAAATGCTCGACCTGCCACGCCGTCGGCCCGGACGCGAAGCCGCGGGTCGGACCGCCCCTCAACGGTCTCTTCGGCCGCAAGTCCGGGACATACGAAGGCTATTCCTATTCGGACGCCAACAAGAATTCCGGCATCACCTGGGACGAGGCGACGTTTGCGAAATACATCAAGGACCCGAAGGGCGTGATCCCCGGCACGAAGATGGTTTTCGCCGGCCTGACCGAGGAAGCCGACATTGTCGATATCACCGCCTTTCTGAAGCAATACAAGGCCGACGGGTCCAAGTAGGTCCGGGGCCTGTCGAAATGACGCGAACGGAAGATGGACCGGCGGCGGACGCTGGTCCGGGGGGCGGCGAATGGGGGCCGCTGTCGCGCCTGCCCGGCAATCCGCTGATGTGGGTGCTGATCGCCAGCGAACTGGCGGTGTTCGGCGCCGCATTGATCGGATATGCCGGCGCGCGCCTGCGCGATCCCGCAGGTTTTCTCGCCGCGCAGAATCATCTCGACCGGGTCGCCGGGGTGGTCAACACCGCCGTCCTCATCACCAGCGGCCTGTTCGCCGCGCTCGCGGTCGAAGCGCGGAAGACGGAGCGTCGCGGCGCGGCGCGCTGGCGCCTCCTCGCCGCGGCCGGGCTGGGCGCGGTCTTTCTCGCGGTCAAGTTCGCCGAATATGCGCGCGAGCTGACGGCGGGCTTCGACATCGACAGCGGCGGCTTCTTCACGCTCTACTATCTGATCACCGGCTTCCACGCGCTGCACGTCCTGCTCGGCATGGCGATTCTCGCCATCGTCGCGCGACATGATTCGCTGTCGAACTACGAAACGGGCGCCGCCTTCTGGCACATGGTCGATCTCGTGTGGATCGTGATCTTTCCCGTCATCTATCTGCTGCGGTAGCCATGAGCGCGCCTGAGAAATCGCTGCTGCGTGCCTGGGGGCTGCTGATGGGCCTGTCGGTCGCGCTTGCGATCGCCGCCGAATCGGCGCGGCCGCTGCGATACGTGCTCGTCTGGACGGCCCTCGTCTGCATTGTCGCCTTCTGGAAGGCGCGCATCGTCCTGTCGGCCTATCTCGGATTGCGCGTGGCGCCGTCCGCGCTCGGCGGCTTTTCCTTCGCCATAGCCGCCATTCTCGCGATCGTTTTCGGCTCCTTCGCCGTGCAAATCCTGATGGCCGCGCTCGTCTGACGCACGCTTCCGGTTGCTTGACATCCGGTAAGGCGAACCTCCGCCCACATATCTAGCGTCCGCCCGTCCCAGAGAAGCGTCGGAGCGGGGAGCATGAGCGAAATTCTGACGAAATCGACAGCACGAAACATCTTCTACGGCGGCTCCGCCTTCTTCTTCGCGATCTTCGTCGCGCTGACGGCGCACAGCCACTTCTACATGATCAACAAGAGCACGGATTCGGCGCATCTGACCGACGCCGTCGAACGGGGCAAGCGCGTGTGGGAACGCAACGCCTGCTTCGATTGCCACACGATCTACGGCGAAGGCGCGCGCTTTGCGCCCGAGGTCGGCGACGTGTTCAAGCGTTGGGGCGGCGAGAAGGATCCAGCCGGCGCCAAACAGCTCATCAAGGATTGGATGAAGGCGCAGCCCTCGGGCGTCCCCGGACGCCGGCAGATGCCCAACTTCCATCTCAGCGACGGGCAGCTCGACGATCTCGCCGAATTCCTGGCGTGGGCGAGCCGCACGGATACGCAGGGCTGGCCGCCCCAGAAGGCCAAGTGAGAAGATCCGGAGGATATTCGATGCGATATGAATCCCAACGCATCGCGCAGGTCTACTGGCTTGGCGCGTTGCTTATCCTGGCGGTCCAGATGCTGTTCGGACTGATCGGCGCCACGATCTACGTGCTGCCCAACCTGTTCCCGACCGATCTGCTGCCGTTCAACACGGTGCGCATGATTCATACGAACGCGCTCATCGTGTGGCTGCTGCTCGGCTTCTTCGGCGCCGCCTACTATCTCATTCCCGAAGAAGCCGAGCGCGACATCTATTCGCCCAAGCTCGCCTACATCCAGTTCGCCATCTTCTTCCTCGGCGCATTGGGGGCTGTCGTCGGCTATCTGTTTCATATCTACGCGGATCATGCGCGCAGCTATCTGCAACAGCCGCTGTGGGTGAAGCTCGGCATCATCGTCGCCGCGCTGATCTTCCTGTTCAACATATCGATGACGGTGCTGCAGGGCCGCAAGACCGCGATCACCAACGTCCTTCTGCTGGGTCTGTGGGGCGTCGCGATCTTCTTCCTGTTCTCGCTCTACAACCCGGCGAATCTCGCGGTCGACAAGATGTACTGGTGGTATGTCGTGCACCTGTGGGTCGAGGGCGTGTGGGAGCTGGTGATGGCGTCGGTTCTCGCCTTCATCATGCTGAAGATCACGGGCGTCGACCGCGAGGTGATCGACAAGTGGCTCTACGTGATCGTCGCGACCTCGCTGTTCACCGGCGTGCTCGGCACCGGCCATCACTATTACTGGATCGGCGCGCCCGGCTACTGGCAGTGGATCGGTTCGGTGTTCTCCTCGCTCGAGGTCGTCCCGTTCTTCGGCATGGTGGTGTTCTGCTTCGCCATGGTCTGGAAGGGCCGCCGCGACCATCCGAACAAGGCGGCGCTGCTGTGGTCGCTCGGCTGCTCCGTGCTCGCCTTCTTCGGCGCCGGCGTGTGGGGCTTCCTGCACACGCTGTCGTGGGTGAATTATTACACTCACGGCACGCAGGTGACGGCTGCGCACGGGCATCTCGCCTTCTACGGCGCCTATGTGTGCATCAACCTGGCGATCATGTCCTACGCCTTCCCGCAGTTGAAGAACCGCATGCCCTACAATCAGGTGCTCAACATGGCGAGCTTCTGGATCATCTCGTCGGGCGTGGTGTTCATGACGGTGGTGCTGACCTTCGCCGGCGTGCTGCAGACGCATCTCGAACGCGTGAACGGCATGCCCTACATGGACGTGCAGGACCAGCTCGGCTTCTTCTACTGGCTGCGTCTCGGCGCGGGCGCGGTGACGGCGATCGGCGTGTTCATCTACATCTACGCCATCCTCGTTCCGCGCGAACAGGAAGTCATCGCGGGCGACATGAAGCCCGCCCCGGCCGAGTGAACTCAGGAAAAGAGGACTGGCGCATGAACGCCGCAGCCATGATCAGCAAGCCGGAAGAGGCGACGGAGCTTCCATTCTATCAGCCGCAAGGCGACGAATGCGAATTGTTCGAGACGGCGTTCCGCCGCCGTCTCCCGCTGCTCATCAAGGGGCCGACCGGCTGCGGCAAGACGCGCTTCGTCGCGCATATGGCGGCGCGTCTCGGGCTTCCGCTCGAGACGGTCGCCTGCCATGACGACCTGACGGCGGC
>OEIU01001129.1_pt1 | contig 18967 bp, 17 predicted proteins | sample 1539221 | NCBI WGS metagenome assembly OEIU01 (sample SAMN03792071, study PRJEB22550) | activated sludge metagenome | feature: wastewater treatment plant; material: activated sludge; isolation source: Wastewater treatment plant of a petroleum refinery complex | place: Argentina: Zarate | collected...
CCCCCCCGACGAGCCCCGGGCGCGGGGCGGGGGGGGGGGAGGCGCAGACCCCCGCGCGGAGAAAGCCCCCCCCCCCCCCCCCCCCCCCCCCGCCGATGGAAGAAACGAAACCCGCGCCCGAGCCGCCCAAGCGGCCGGAGCCGCCGAAGGCGCAAGCCAAACCCGAGCCCAAGCCCGAGCCGAAACAGGAAGCCAGGGAAGAGCCGGACGAGGCCGAGACCGTCGCGCCGAAGCCGCCGGCGCGCCCGAAGACCGAGCCCAAGACCGAACCCAAGCAGGAAGCCAAGCCCGAACCCAAGCCCGAGCCCAAGGCCGAGGCGAAGCAGGAGCCGAAGCCGACGCCGCCCAAGCCGCCGGAAAAGCCGCGCCTGAAGACGGACGAGGTCGCGAAGCTGCTCGCGCGGTCCAAGACCGAAGACAAGCACGAGAAACCCGCAGTGAAGCCGAGATCGGGCGAGGAAAGCGACGAGAAGAATTCCAAATTCGACACCAACGCGATCTCGAAACTGCTCGATCACGACAAGCCGCAGGCGACGGGCTCGCGCGGCCGCGAGGTCGTGCGCACGGCCTCGCTCGGCGCGACGACCGGAACCGCGCAGCGCATGTCGCCCAATATGATGGACGCGCTCAACAGCCTGATGATGGAGCAGTGGATGCGCTGCTGGCATTATTTCGGCACGAGCGGCGGCTCGAAATATTATCCGATGATCAGCTTGCGCTTCCGCGCCGACGGCAGCCTCGCCGCCGAACCGATCCTGCGCAATCCGACGTCCGATCCCGCGCTGACCTCGCTCGCGACCGCCGCGATGAACGCGGTGCGCGAATGCAATCCGATGCGCATCCCCGCGCAATTCGCGCCCTATTACGAGCAATGGAAGACGCGGACCGTCGAATTCCGACCCGACGAAATGCGCTGACCGAAACATCCAGAACCTTCAGGACCCAGATATGCCTGCTTATCTCGACCGCCGCGCCTTTCTCGCCAGCGTCGCCGCGCTGACCAGCGCCCCGGCGATCACGCCGGTCTTCGCGCAGAGCGACGTCATCACCGTGCGGCCGGGCGGCGCCTTCCGCCCTGTGCGCGTCGCCGTCGCGCCCTTCGCAGGCGATCCCGAAGCGGCGCGGCTGTTCACCTCCGTCATCTCGAACAATTTCAAGCGCTCGGTCTTCCTGCAGCCGGTCGATCCCGCGAGCTTTCCGGAGCCCGCGATCGGGCCCGACCAACCGCCGAACATCGAGGCGTGGAAGACGGTGAATGCGCAATACGTGCTCGTCGGCCGCGCGCAAAGATCGGGCGGCGGGCGCCAGCAGGCGGAGTTCCGCCTGTGGGACATTGCGAGCGGCCAGCAGGCGGCGGGCCAGCAATACGCCACCGACGCGAACGTCTCGCGCCGCGTCGCGCACATCATCTCCGACCAGGTGTTCTCGCGCATCACCGGCGAGAAGGGCTTTTTCGACACGCGCGTGGTCTTCGTCGACGAGACGGGGCCTGCCGAGAAGCGCCGCAAGCGCCTCGCGATGATGGATCAGGACGGCGCCGGCGTGCAATATCTGACGCGCGGCGAAGACCTTGCGGTGACGCCGCGCTTCTCGCCCTCGTCGCAGGATGTCGCCTACATGGCGTTCGGGGGCGACGAGCCGCGCGTGATGATCATGAACCTGGACACGCGCCAGCGCGAGGCGGTCGGCAATTTCCCGGGCATGACGTTTGCGCCGCGGTTTTCGCCCGATGGCCAGAAGATCGTGATGAGCCTTTCGAACGGCGCCAATTCGACGCTTTACGCGATGGACCTGCGTTCGCGCTCGACGACGCGGTTGACGGATTCGGCCGCCATCGACACGTCGCCGTCCTATTCGCCGGACGGATCGCAGATCGTGTTCGAGTCGGATCGCGGCGGCACGCAGCAGATCTACGTGATGAGCGCGGGCGGCGGCGGCGCGAAGCGCATCTCCTTCGGCGACGGGCGCTATTCGACGCCGGTCTGGTCGCCCAAGGGCGATTACATCGCCTTCACGCGCCAGTCGAAGAACGGCTTCGGCATCGGCGTGATCAAGCCCGACGGTTCGGGCGAGCGCATCCTGACCGAGGGCTATCACAACGAAGGCCCGACTTGGGCGCCTAACGGCCTGTTCCTGATGTTCTTCCGCGACCCCGGCGGCGGCGCGCCGAAGATCCACATGACCGACGTCTACGGCCGCTCGGACTTCGTCGTGCCGACGCCGTCGTTCGCGAGCGATCCGGCGTGGAGTCCGTTGCTGAACTGAGCGCCTGGAGTCGAGCCTCGAACCGTCGCTTACCTCCCCGCTCGCGGGAGGTCGCAATGCGCGAGCATTGCGGGTGGGACCCGCCAGGCGGCTTTGACGAAATGCGGCACAACGCCGGCGATTCCCACCCGTCGCGCTGCGCGCGCCACCCTCCCCGCGAGCGGTGAGGGATTTTGGCGCGATTCTCCCGCCCCTCATCCTGAGCGATGCGGCGCGTCCGGTCAGCGCAGGCCGAAGCGGATGGTCACCACCGCCTCGAAAGCGCCCTCGGGCGGCGGAGGCGTGCGCACCGCCTGCATGATCCTGGCGACGGATTCGTCGAGAATGGCGTGGCCGGTCGAGGCCAGGATGGCGAAGCGCGCCACGTGGCCCGCCGCATCGATGGTGAAGCCGACCTTCGCCGCGCCGATTATGCCGCGCGCCCGCGCCGCGGCGGGATAGATGCGGCGGCGGTTGAGTTCGGCCGAGACCGCGCTCGCATAGGCTTTCGCCCTGGCGCGCCGGGCCGCGGCTTCCGCCTCGCTGTCCGTCGCCGCGGCGACCGCAGGCGCCGCGGCGGGCGCCGCCTGTTCGATCCTGTCGGGCGGGCGCGGCGCGACCGTTTCGGCGTCCGGCTCGTCGGGCTGCTTTTCGGCCACGGGCTGGGGCGGGACGGCTGGCGCCGGCGGCGCGGCGGGCGCTTCCGGCATGGCGGCCTCGGCCGCCGGCTCCTCGGGAATGTCGGCGGGCGCATCGGCCGACGGCGCGAGATCGTCGCTCGTCACGAGCTCGACCTCGATCGCCGGCGGCGCGGGCGAGGCGTCGATATGGGCGGGCAGGAAAAACGCGACGCCGGCGAGATGCAGCGCGCAGGAGATCGCGAGCGCGGCGGTGCGCGCCGTGCACGGCGACGCGTCCCGCGCCGCCGCAAACAGACGATCCTCCGCAAGCGCCGCGCGCATGTCAGAACTTCTGCGTGAGACCGGCGTAGATCGAGCGGCGCGGCCCGTATTGCGCGGCGAAGACGCCGATCCCGGAGCCGTCGCGGATCTGGTAGGCGTGGTCGAAGAGATTGACGACGTCGACGCGCAGCGTCAGCGGCTTGCCGTTCACGCCCTTGAACTCGTGTGCAAGGCCGGCGTTGACCTGCGCATAGGGCGAGACCTTTCCCGTATTGAAATCGCCCGCGCGCAGACCGCTCGCATAGATCATGTCGACGCTGAAGCGCGTGTCGTTCCACTTGTAGGAGGCGCCCGCGGAGGCCGTCAGCGTCTGCGCATGATCGGTGTAGATGTAATTGGCGGAGATATAGGAATATTCGTCCGCGCCGAAGAGATACTGGTTCGACGACGGCAGGCGGGCGCGCTGGCGGCCCCATGCGAGATTGCCGTAGGCGCGGAAATCGCCGTTCACGTATCTGGTCTTGAACTCGACGCCGCTGTTGTAGCCCCGATCGTAATTGAAGCCCGAGAGAACGAGCGCGGACCCGAACTGGCCGTCGTCGGCGAGATTTTTCGTGCGCTTGAAATAGGCGTCGACGCCGACGTCGAGGCCGGGCGCGACGCGCTGCTCGATCCCGACGTCGAAATAATCGGAGCGCTCGGGCCGCACGGGCGTCGCGAGCAGGACCTCCGGCTGCTGCGTCGTGTTGAGGTAGAGCGCGAGGTTCGCCGGCGCGGACAGCAATTGCGGCACGGGCGTGAAGTAGCGCGCATAGCCGGCGTGCAGCGTCGTGCCGTCGAACGGCTTGTAGACGAGGCTCGCGCGCGGGCTCGCCTGGCTCGCGCTCGAATAATTGGCGTAGTGATCGAGGCGCAGGCCCGCGTTCAGCGTCAGCCGGTCGGTCAGGCGCCATTCGTCCTGCAGATAGGCCGAGAGCGTCACGCCGGTCTTCGACGAGGCGTCGGTCAAACGGAAGGCCGCGTCGACGGGATCGCCGTTCGCGTCGAGCGGGAAGAGCGTGTTGGCGTTGACGATGCTCGTGCGCTCGACGCTGCCCATGAAGCCCGCGCGGATCGTGTGGTCCGGCGTGGCGCGCCAGGCGAAATCGCCCTGCACGCCGTTGAGGAAGCTCTTGCGGCGGACGTCGGAGGCGACGCCGTTGAAGATAAGATCGGCGAGCGTGTCCGGGGTGAAGTGCAGATCGGAATAGCGCGAGAAGAAGGCGATCTGCATGTCGACGTCGCCGACGGTCTTCTGGAGCGCCGCGACGTTGAAGAAATTGCGCTCGACCTGGTTCTCGTCGACGCGCGTCGAATCGAAGACATTGAGGCCGAAGGCGGTGAATTGCGGCTGTTGCAGCGGCGTGTTGGGGATCTGGTATTTGTTGACGCCGCCGCCGGACATGAAGGTCACGCGCGTATCGGCGTCCAGCGCTTTCGAGGCGTAGATGAAATAGGAGCCCTGCCGCGCGCGATCGTGCAGCGCCTCATGACCGGGCGTCGTGTTTTCGATTCCGAGCGAGGTCCCGCGCAGGCGGCCGGCGGCGAAATAATCCCATCCGTCCTTCGTGGAGCCGCCATAGTCGAAGGATGTCGTCGCCGTTCCATGGCTGCCGCCGTAGACGCTGACGCTGCCTTGCGGCGTCGCCGTTCCGGCCTTGGTCGCGATGTCGACGACGCCCGAGGCGCGCAGTCCGTATTGCGCGGGCAGCGCGCCGGTCACGAGCGACAGCGAACGCACGAAGCTCGTGTCGAGAAGCTGGCCGAAGCCGGAGGCGCCGTCCGGGATCATGATCCCGTTGATGCGATACTGGACGTTGGCGTGCTCGTTGCGGACGTGAAAGGCGCCGCCGGCCGCGCTGTCCTGCGTCACGCCGGGGGCCTGCAACAGGACCTTGTCGACCGATGCGTTGGCGCCCTGCGGCGCGGCCTCGATGTCGGAGGCGTCGCGCGTGTAGGTCGCGGCGCCGGCGTGCGGCAGGAGGCGCTGCCGCGCCGCATCGAGCGCGCGTGTGGTCGCGCCGACTGGCGCGCCCGCAGGGACTGCGTCCGCGACGGCCGCTTCGTCCGTCGCAGGCGGGGCCGATGTGGGGCGGGGGACAGTCGTCTGCGGCTGTCGGCGCGGCGCGCGCGCATGTGCGGCGCGCGTCGACGCTGCGCGTTCGGCCTGCCTGCGCGGCGCTTTGCGCGGCTTGGCCGCGGGCCGATCCTGCCGGACGATCACATTGACGTCCGGAAGCGCGGTCTGCGCCGGCGCCTGGCCCGACCATATGAGAATGCTCGCGCCTGCGAGCGCCTGAACCATCGCCCGCGAAATTCCTGAACCCATATCCGCCACGCCTCCGGCCTGTGATGCGACCGCCTTTGGTCGCCGTCTCGTTATGTTATATTATAACATTACAGTTCATGCCAAGGCCGATCGATGAAGGCGGTTTCGGCGGGTTTCCGGGGGCAGGGCGGCCCGACGGCCGCAAGGCGGGCTACATCGGCATCGGCATGATGAAGCGCGCCGGCGCGGGCGAGCGCGTTCTCGCGGAAGGCGTCCCCGATGAAGGTCCGGCCGGGTCGCCGATGCTGAATCGAGCGCGCGCTTCCGGCGCTACGCAGCGGCGAGCGCCGCGAAGGCCATCGGTCCGAAAATCAGGCAAGCGATGAGAATCGCGCGCGCGCCGCGCCCCTCGAGGCCCCACAACGCCGACAATCCGCCCAGCGGAACGATCGCCGCCAGAGGAAAATAGTACCGGGGATAGGCGTCCGGTATGTAGGCGTAGGCGAGATGATTGCGGTAGCTGAACAGAATGTGCGTGGCCAGCGTGAAGGCGATCGCCACGAAGCCGGCGACCAGCAGATCGTCGGCGGGGTCGTCGTCGCCACGGGCCAGGCGAAGCGCCGATCTCGCGAGCCCTGCGAACGCCAGCGCGACGGTTGCGACGGGAATTGCGAGGGCCGCGTCGTTGAGCGCCGAGCGCGACGCGGTCGTCGGCATCCACTGCCGGATGAACTCCACGGCGAAAGCGCCGACATAGTCCGGGAAGGAAAGGCGCGGCGCCGAGCGCCAGTCGGCGGAAGTGCTCTTGAGCAGGTCGATCATGCCGGGCGTCGTCGGTGCCGGGCTGCCGAACTGGACGTAGAATACGATGTATGGGGTGGCCGCGATCAGGCCTCCCACCGCCGCGAGGATCAGCCAGGAGACACGGAATTCCCTGCGCCAGGCCAGCAGAGCGAGAACCACGGCCAGCATCGCGCCGACGAGCACCAAGCCGGTCAGTTTCGCAAAGCTCGCGGCGACGAGCCCGGCGAGGGCGGCGGCCAACCACCGCGTTTGGCGCGTGACGAGCAGCCGGCAAGCCGACAACGTCGCCAGCGAGCCTCCGGCGAAGGCGAGATTGTCGTTGTTGACGGAGCCGGCGATGGCCGCCAGCGCCGGGATGAAGACAATGGGGACGCCGAAGGCGTAGGCCTCATATCTGGAAAGCCGCAGGGTCGATCCCAGAGCAAGCAAGGCCGCGACGCCTGAAGCGGCGAGAAGCGCATTGCAAAAACGAAGCCACAGGAGAACCCCGGCGGGGTTTTCGGCGAAGCGCGGCGCGATGTGCGCCATCAGCCAATAATAGATCGGCGGGTGATTGAGATAGTTCGGCGTCTGCGTGAAATGGAACGTCCGGGAATTCAGCAGGCGAAGCTCGTCGAGCCTCGGCCAGAAGCGGCCGGTTTCCTGGATTTGCGCTACGTAGGAAAAGTGGGCGACTTCGTCGAAGCCGGTGGCGATGTCCCTCGTGATCGCGGCCCTGAACGCCATCGCGAGAAAGAGAAGCATCATCGCGACACAGGCGAAGCGGCCGATCGGCGCATGCGAGCCTGTCGCAGGCGCCCCGGGCTGCGCCGCGGCGCCTTTCTCGTCAACCATCTCTCGTGTCCCGATCGTCCGGCGCGCCGACTCGCAGGCGCGCATTCTAGACGCCGCGCGCGGCGCGCGTCGATCTGGGGCGCGGGCCCTCGCCCCATTCTGGCCATTAACGCCCGCTTAACCACGCAGGCGATTTGCTCGAATGCAACGCTTCGCGCAAACCCCCGATCAAGGTTGACAGAACCTTCGCTTAACCATCGGCCGCTAGGACTGGGCTCGATTTCTCCGGAAACGAGTTCGAGGAGTACCGGAATGCTTTCGATCCAAGGCGCGCGCGCCCTGAAATTCGCAACCGCCGTCGTTCTCGCGCTGGGCGCCACCGCCTGCGCCAAGAACGCCGCGGACGACGCCAGCCTCGCCGGCGGCGCGGGCGGCGGCTATGGGCGCGGCGGGGCGGCGACGCCCGGCAGCCAGCAGGATTTCGTGGTCAATGTCGGCGACCGCGTGTTCTTCGAATCGGATTCGTCCGAACTGTCCTCGACCGCGCAGGCCACCCTCGACAAGCAGGCGCGCTGGCTCCAGCAATACAACCGCTACAATTTCACGGTCGAAGGCCATGCCGACGAGCGCGGCACGCGCGAATACAATTTCGCGCTCGGCGCCCGCCGCGCCGAGGTGACCAAGGAATATCTGGTCGCCCGCGGCATTCCCGCCGGACGCATCAAGACGATCAGCTACGGCAAGGAGCGGCCGGTCGCGGTCTGCAACGACATTTCCTGCTGGTCGCAGAACCGCCGCGCCGTCACGGTGCTGGGCGGCGGGCAGTCCTGATCCGCCTTCACGCATGGCGAAGGTCACGCCCGGGGCGTGACTTTCGGGTCTGATTTTTCCCGCGCGGCTGCGGCATGTTCGATCCATGGAAATTTCCGTGGAGAACAGGCCATGAGCGCTCATTTCCTGTCCGTGCCGCCGCAGCAAGCGATCTACGGCTTCAGCAGCGCGGAGCTGCGGCGTTCCGCGCGCCGTCAGCTCGGCGTGTCCTCCTTCATTCTCGCCTGTTTCGGGATCGGCTGCGCGCTCGCCTTCGCCATCTGATCGCTGCGTTCGCGCGTCGGGTGCGGACGCCTGACTTTCCCTTGCCACGCTTCGGACGGATTTTGGCGCCAAACGCACTGTGGTATGCGATGCGCAGAGCCCGCCGGATTCTCCACGACATGAATTTGCCGAAACTCGCTGTCAGCGCCGCGCTCGCCGGCCTTCTCGTCGCGGCCTCCGCGCCGGCGCGCGCCGGCGAGGGCCTGCTGCCGGACATTCGCCTCGGCCAGCTCTTCAACCGGCCGTCGCCCCCGCCGGCAGATATCGACGAGGGCGGGCCGGCGCGCGGCGGTCCGAGCAATGCGGACCTCGTCGTGCGCATCGACCGGCTCGAACGGCTGAACCGCGAACTCACCGGCCAGATCGAGGAATTGCAGTTCAAGCTGCGCAAGCTCGAGGAACAGGCGCGCACCCAGCCGCTCCCGCCGCCGGCCCCGCGCCGCACGCACAGACGGCGCCGGTCCAGCCGCTGCCGCAGACGTCCTCCGTGCGTCCGGTCGCGCCGGGGCCCGTCGCGACCACGACCAATACGACGCCGGGCGTCACGACGCCGGCGGACGCCGCTCATCTGCGGCGCGGCGACGCCTTCGATCCCGCACAGAATCCGACCGCGCCCGGCGCGCCGCGCCAGCTCGGCACGACGCAGCCGAGCGCGCCGCTGCAGCAGGCCGGCGTCACCGGCCCGCTCGGCGGCCGCGACCCCGGCGAGGCGCCCAACCCGATGAAGCCGCTCGACCTCGGCGGCCCCCGCCCCGCGCCGCTTTCGCCGCCGCCCGGCGCCGGCGACGCGCAGGTCGCCGCCGTGCAGCCGGCCCTGGGCCCGAAGGAAGAATACGAACAGGCCGCCGGCTTCCTGAAGCAGGGCCAGTACGACAGCGCGCAGAAGGGCTTCGAGAGCTTCATCGCCAAGCATGCGAAGAGCCGCTACATGGCGGACGCCGTGTTCGGGCTGGGCGAGAGCTATTTCCAGCGCGGCCGCCATCGGGAGGCGGCCGAGCAATATCTGAAGATCTCGACGAATTACGCCAATTCCGCGCGCGGGCCGGAGGCCATGCTGCGCCTCGGCCAGGCGCTCAACGCGCTCGGCGCCAAGGAGCAGGCCTGCGCCTCCTTCGCCGAGGTCGGCCGCAAATATCCGGGCGCGTCGAACACGATCCGGGCGGCCGATCGCGAGTCCAAGAAAATCTCGTGCTAAGCCGCGCCGGCGCGCCGCTTCCGGACCTCGCGGAGATTTTCGCGGGTCTGGAGCGGTCGGGCGGCCTGCTGCTCGCCGTCTCGGGCGGACCCGATTCCATCGCCCTGCTCGCGCTGGCCGACCGATGGCGGACGGGGTCCGGCGTTCCGGTCTTCGTCGCGACCGTGGATCACGGCCTGCGGCCGCAATCGCGGGCCGAGGCCGAGACGGTCGCGGCGCTTTGCGCCGCGCGCGGCCTGCCGCACGCCATCCTGACATGGGCGGGCGACAAGCCCGCGACCGGCCTGCCGGCGGCGGCGCGGGAGGCGCGCTACCGGCTCCTCGGCGTCCATGCGCGCAACATCGGCGCCGACACGATCGTCACCGCCCATCATGCCGACGATCAGGCCGAAACGGTGCTGATGCGGCTCACGCGCGGCAGCGGGCCGGCGGGACTCGCCGGCATGGCGCGGTTTTCGCCCGCGCCGTCGCTCGGCGGCGAAGGGCTGAGGCTCGCCCGGCCGCTGCTAGGTGTGTCCAAGGCCGATCTGGTCGCCTTCTGCCGCGCCGAAGGCCTGGGCTTTTTCGAGGATCCGACGAATGCGGACGAAGCCTATCGCCGCCCGCAGCTCCGGCGGCTTGCGGCCATGCTGGCGGCCGAGGGGCTTGGCCGGGCGGAGCTGACCCGGCTGGCGCTGCGCGCCGCGCGCGCGGAACAGGCGCTGGCGCCGGCGATCGCGGCGCTGCTCGCAGCCTTGCCGGCGCTCAGAACGGCGAGCCTGTTCGAGGCGGCGGCGTCGGCCGTTCTCGCCCTGCCGGACGAGGCGCTGGTGCGCCTGCTCCAGCAGGAAATCACGCGAATCGGCGGCGCCGCGCCGCGGCTGGAACAAGTCGAAAAAGTCGCCGCGGGCCTGCGGCAAAAGGGCTCGTGCGCCGCCACGCTCGGCGGCGTAGCGGTCACATGCGACGCCAAACGGCTGATTTTGAAGCCACAAAAACCGCGCAAGAGTCCAGCCGCGACATAGCGAAAATCGCGTCAATCACGTTTGTGCGCTCTCCTTGGCAAGGGGGGATGGCGCGCCTAAATTAACGGACAGCACGGTCCGCGGCCCGGAATTCATGTAGCCGCGCGCAACATAGGCGCCTGATGAACCCCAATTTCCGGAACTTCGCCCTCTGGGTGATCATCTTCTTTCTGGTCGTCGCGCTGGTCATGCTGTTCCAGAACCCGGCGCAGCGCCAGCAGACCTCGGCCATCTCGTTCAGCGAACTGCTGACGCAGGTCGATCAGGGCCGCGTGCGCGACGTGACCATCGCCGGCAACGACATTTCCGGTCATTACACCGACGGCCGCGACTTCTCGACCTATACGCCGAACGATCCGACGCTGGTCCAGACGCTCTACAAGAAGAACGTCGCCATCACCGCCCGTCCGCCATCCGAGGGCAACAACTGGCTCGTCACGCTGCTGGTCAACGGCCTGCCGCTGATCGCCTTTCTGGGCGTGTGGATATTCCTGTCGCGCCAGATGCAGGGAGGCGCCGGCAAGGCGATGGGCTTCGGCAAGTCCAAGGCGAAACTGCTAACGGAGACGCGCGGACGCGTGACCTTCGAGGATGTCGCCGGCGTCGACGAGGCCAAGGAAGATTTGCAGGAGATCGTGGAGTTTCTCCGCGATCCGCAGAAATTCCAGCGGCTCGGCGGGCGCATTCCGCGCGGCGTGCTGCTGGTCGGCCCGCCCGGCACCGGCAAGACGCTGCTCGCCCGCGCCATCGCCGGCGAGGCGAACGTTCCCTTCTTCACCATCTCGGGCTCCGACTTCGTCGAAATGTTCGTCGGCGTCGGCGCGTCGCGCGTGCGCGACATGTTCGAGCAGGCGAAGAAGAACGCGCCCTGCATCATCTTCATCGACGAAATCGACGCGGTCGGCCGCCATCGCGGCGCGGGCCTCGGCGGCGGCAACGACGAGCGCGAGCAGACGCTCAACCAGTTGCTCGTCGAGATGGACGGGTTCGAGGCGAACGAGGGCATCATCCTGATCGCCGCCACCAACCGTCCGGACGTGCTCGACCCGGCGCTGCTGCGCCCCGGCCGTTTCGACCGCCAGATCGTCGTCCCGAACCCGGACGTGATCGGCCGCGAGAAGATTCTTCGCGTGCACGTGCGCAAGGTGCCGCTCGCCCCTGACGTCGATCTCAAGACGGTCGCCCGCGGCACGCCCGGCTTCTCGGGCGCCGACCTGATGAACCTCGTCAACGAGGCGGCGCTGATGGCGGCGCGGCGCGGCAAGCGCATCGTCACCATGGCCGAGTTCGAGGACGCCAAGGACAAGATCATGATGGGCGCGGAACGCCGCACGCTCGTCATGACGGAGCAGGAGAAGCTGCTGACGGCCTATCACGAGGGCGGCCACGCCATTGTCGCGCTCAACGTGCCGGCGACCGATCCCGTCCACAAGGCGACGATCATCCCGCGCGGCCGCGCGCTCGGCATGGTCATGCAGCTTCCCGAACGCGACAAGCTGTCGATGAGCTACGAGCAGATGATGTCGCGGCTCGCGGTGCTGATGGGCGGCCGCGTGTCGGAGGAGATCATCTTCGGCGACGACAAGGTGACGTCGGGCGCGCAATCCGACATCGAGCAGGCGACCAAGCTCGCCCGCGCGATGGTGACGCGCTGGGGCTTCTCGAAAGAGCTCGGCACCGTCATGTATGGCGAGAACGAGCAGGAAGTGTTCCTGGGCTATTCCATGGGCCGGCAGCAGAACATTTCCGAGGAGACCTCGCAGAAGATCGACGCGGAAGTGCGCCGCCTCGTCGAGACCGGCCTCGCCGAAGCGCGCCGCATCCTGACCGAAAAGCGCGACGATCTCGAAGCGCTCGCCAAGGGGCTGATCGAATACGAGACGCTGTCGGGCGAGGAGATTCTGGGCCTGCTCAAGGGCGTGCCGCCGGTGCGCGACACTGGCGATCCGACGCCGCCGCGCACGGCCGCCGTGCCGACGACCGGCCGCAACCGCCCGGCGCCGCCGGAGCCGGACGCCGGCGGCCTGGAGCCGCAGCCGACGGGTTAGAAGCACGAAAGCCCGGCTCAACGCCGGGCTTTTTCTTTGCCGCTACCAGAGCCGCTGCGCGCCATAGGCGTCGAAAATCGCCTCGTTCGAAACGAGCAGCGCCTCCTCGATCCTCGCCTGCGCGATCAGCATCCGGTCGAACGGGTCGCGATGCGGTCCCGGCAGGAGGCCGGCGGCTTCGGCGTGACGCGCGCTGATCGGAAGCTCGGCGAAATCCTCGTCTGCGATGATCGTCGGCAAGCTCCCGACGATCGCCGAGACGCCGGGCAGCTTGCCAATGCGGTGCTTGGTCGCGATTTCCCAGACCGAGGCGGCGCTGACGTAGACTGTTTGCGCCTCGCCGATCGCCTCCCGCGCCCGCGCGGGGAGGGCTTCGTCGCCTGCCAGCCACCAGAGGAAGGCGTGGGTGTCGAGCAGCAGGCGCACGTCTATTCCCAGTTCGCCAGTTCATCCTCCGGCAGCGGATCGAAAAAGTCCGGCCCGACATGAACCCTGCCGCGCAGGGAGCCGAAATTTCGGGATTTTCGCGGCAAATTCAGGGGAACGAGTTTCGCGACCGGCGTCTTGCCGCGCGCCAGCACGATCTCCTCGCCCGCTTCGACGCGGGCCAGGAGTTGCGAAAGGTTCGTCTTGGCGACATGAATCGTAACGGTTGTCATTAGCTAATGATATAGCTAAGTCGAGCACCGGGCAATGCCTACCTCATTCCAGCAACGCCTTCACCGTCTCCGCCGGTCGGCACAGCGCGACCTTGCCGTCGACCACTACGATCGGGCGCTCGATCAGGATGGGGTGTTTTTCGATCGCCGCGAAAATCCGGTCGTCGGTCAGCGCGGGATTGTCGAGGCCAAGCTCGTCGTAGGGCGTCCCGCGCCTGCGGAGAATGTCGCGGACGGACTTGCCCATTTTCTTCAGGAGCTTTTCGAGCGTGGCGCGATCGGGCGGCGTCTTCAGATATTCGACAATCTCCGGTTCGATCCCCCCGTCCCGGAGCGCCGCCAGCACATTGCGGGAGGTGCCGCAGGCGGGATTGTGGTAGATGGTCGCCTGTCGGGCCATGGGGCGGATTCCTTCGCGCGTTAAGGAAAAGGGAAGGTTGTCCGGCGCGCGGCGCCCCGCCTGTTCTACAATGCGCGCGAATATTTCCAACGCGGGCCAAGCGCCAGAGGACGAACATGAGCCGCACCTATTTCGGCACGGACGGCATACGCGGCGTCGCCAACCGCGTCATCACGCCGGAGCTGGCCCTCAAGGTGGGGCAGGCGGCGGGCCTGGTGTTTCAGCGCGGCGAGCACCGGCACCGCGTGGTGATCGGCAAGGACACGCGCCTTTCGGGCTACATGATCGAATATGCGCTGGTGTCCGGCTTCGCCTCGGTCGGCATGGACCCGCTGATCCTGGGGCCGATCCCGACGCCCGCCGTCGGCATGCTGACGCGCTCGATGCGCGCCGATCTCGGCGTGATGATCTCGGCTTCGCACAATCCTTACGAGGACAACGGCATCAAGCTGTTCGGACCGGATGGCTACAAGCTGTCCGACGAGGTCGAACACGAGATCGAGGCGCTGCTCGAGCAGGATCTTGCGCCCAAGCTCGCCAAATCGCCGGCGCTCGGCCGCGCCAAGCGCGTCGACGACGTGCAGGCCCGCTACATCGAATTCGCCAAGCGGACGCTGCCGCGCAACGTCTCGCTTGACGGTCTGCGCATCGTCGTCGATTGCGCCAACGGCGCCGCCTACAGGGTCGCGCCCGAAGCGCTCTGGGAGCTGGGCGCGGAAGTCTTCTCGATCGGCTGCGAGCCGAACGGCCTCAACATCAACCGCGACGTCGGCTCGACCGCGCCCGCCGCGCTGTCGGCCAAGGTGCGCGAGATGCGCGCCGACATCGGCATCGCGCTCGACGGCGACGCCGACCGCGTGCTGATCGTGGACGAGCGCGGCCACCTCGTCGACGGCGACCAGCTCATGGCGGTCGTCGCCACGAGCTGGAAGGAAGACGACATGCTGGCGAAGCCCGGCGTGGTCGCGACCGTCATGTCGAACCTCGGGCTGGAACGCTATCTGGGGGGCGTCGGCCTCGGGCTCGAACGCACCGCGGTCGGCGACCGCTACGTGCTCGAGCGGATGCGGGCCGACGGCTATAATGTCGGCGGCGAGCAGTCCGGCCACATCATCCTGTCGGATTATTCCACGACCGGCGACGGGCTGGTGGCGGCCATGCAGGTGCTGGCGGTGGTCAAGAAGAAGGGCAAGCCGGTCAGCGAGGTTTGCCACCTGTTCGAGCCGCTGCCGCAGATCCTCAAGAACGTGCGCGTGCGCAAGACGGTGCTCGACCGGCCGCCGGTCGCGCGCTCCATCGACGAGGCGCGCGCGCGGCTCGGCAAGGGCGGGCGCTTGCTGATCCGCCCCTCCGGCACCGAGCCGGTCATCCGCGTGATGGGCGAGGGCGACGATCGCGATCTCGTCGAGAAGGTCGTCGACGACGTCTGCGGCCTGCTGTCGGACGCCACCGAAGCGGCATGAGGCTCGGGCATGCGGCATCGGGCGATCGGCATCGATATTCGTCAGCTCCCGACTGCCCAATGCCTACAGCCCACCCACGTGGTTAAGGGTTAGGGTTAAGTCGAAATTAAGGAACACCTGCGAAGGTCCATCCGTCTGTAAACGGATTCGGGCGCTTGCCCGTCATTGAAAGGACTTTCGCATGGGCAAGTTCACGGCCCTTTCGTTGGCGGGGTTTGTCTCCGTCGCGGCGTTCGGTCCGGCTCTCGCCGCCGATCTCCTTCCTCCGCCCCCGCCCGTCGAGGCGCCGGTCCTCGCGCCGGCCATGGACACGAGCGGTTGGTATCTGCGCGGCGACGTCGGCGTCGGCGTGAATCAGGTCGACAAGCTCCGCTCGACCTTCGATGCGGTCGATCTCTCCGGCGCGCCCTACACGCCGCCGCCGGTGCAGCGCGTCGCCACCTCGATGGGCGATTCCGCCGTCATCGACGTGGGCGTCGGCTATCAGATCAACAACTGGTTCCGTGCGGACGCGACGATCGGCTATCACAGCGCCTTCAACTACAAGACCGGCTATACCTATCCGGCGGCCGGTTGCGGTCTCGGCGGCCCGAACATCTATTGCGTCGATTTCTACACCGCGCAGGTCAGCGCGCTGCACGGCCTGATCAACGGTTATGTCGATCTTGGCACGTGGTGGGGCCTGACGCCCTACGTCGGCGGCGGCGTCGGCTTCGCCAACATCAGGATGAAGGGCCTTACCGATTTCGGCAACGGATTCGGCGTCGCCGCCGATTCGAGCAAGATGAACTTCGCCTGGGCGCTGATGGGCGGCATGAGCTACAATGTGACGGATCGCCTGAAGCTCGACATGGGCTACCGCTATCTCAACATGGGCTCGTTCACCTCGAACGGCATCATCTGCAGCAACACGGTCGGCTGCGCGCAGGAGCGTCACAGCTTCGATCTCGCCTCGCACGACTTCCGTCTCGGCTTCCGCTACATGCTGGGCGACGCCAGCGCCGGACCGATCATGGCGAGCGCGCCGGTTTTCGCCGGCCGCCCCGGCCCGCTGGTTCGCAAATACTGACAGCGACCAATTCTCTCTTCGACAGAACGGCGCGGCTCGTCCGCGCCGTTTTTCTTTGCGTCCACGCGATCGCGTAAAAGATTTCGCGTCAAATCGTTAGGGTTAAGCGCATTTTAAGCATGTTCGCTCATTTTCGATTCATCGATAGCCCGACCGACGCATCGGGCAAGTTGGGGATGAGCGAAATGAGTTTCCTTGCTCGCGGACTGGGAATTGCGACCGTCGCGACCGCCGCCACGATCGGCGGCCTTTCCGCCGCCTCGGCGGCCGACCCCGCCGTCGCTCCGATGTTCGGCGCCGCGCCGCCGGTCATATCCGGCGCGGGCTTTACGCCGGCGGAAGAAACGCCCGTGACCTTCGCCACCAACTGGTATCTGCGCGGCGATCTCGGCATCGCCAAGGACGTGCAGATCGGGCTCGGCAACGTCACGCTGCCGCGCGGCAATGCGTTTCCGAACACATGGAGCTTCGGCCTCGGCGCCGGCTACAAGTTCAACGACTGGATCCGCGCCGACCTGACGCTCGACTGGCGGGCGCCGCGGTCGTTCAACTCGAACACGAGCGCGATCAACTGCATCACCGGCTTTACGCCGGTCAAGGACGGTCTCGGAAACATCGTCGGCGAAACGGCGATCACCGATCTGTGCCACGACATGTATCAGGCGCGCGTGAACAACACGACGCTGCTGTTGAACCTCTATGCGGATCTGGGGACCTGGTGGGGCCTGACGCCCTACGTCGGCGCGGGCGTCGGCGCCAACTACGTCTACCAGAAGGCGTCGCAGAACTGGTATATGAGCAACGGCAATCCCTACCATGTGACGGTTCCGGACGCCGTTAACACGGCGCTGACGTGGTATTACAATTACGACCAGTCGCGTTCGCTGACCTCGGTGCAACTCGCCTGGGCGCTGATGGCCGGCGCGTCCTACGCGGTCACCCCGAACCTGTCGGTGGACATCGGCGGCCGCTATCTGCATCTGGGCACGCTGACGTCCTACGGGACTTTCACGGGCGCGTCGCAGAAGGCCAACAACGCGCGCGAAGTGCGCATCGGCCTGCGTTACTATCCGGACTGAGCCTTGGGCGATCGTCATTCGGCGACCGCCCAAAGCCTATTGCCTAAATCCGTCATTCGCTATATCGCCGTCCGCGGGACACCTCCCCCCAACGGGAGGCGCCCATCTGAAAGGATGGCTCAACATGGCGAATGCGACGCCCGGCTTCCGGCCGGCGAACCCCAATTTTTCCTCCGGCCCCTGCGCCAAGCGCCCCGGCTGGTCCCTCCAGGCCCTCTCCGACGCGCCGCTCGGCCGCTCGCACCGCGCCAAGGTCGGCAAGACCAAGCTCAAACTGGCGATCGACCTCACCCGCGAGGTGCTGCAGGTTCCCGCCGGCTATCGCATCGGCATCGTGCCGGCCTCCGACACGGGCGCGGTCGAAATGGCGCTGTGGTCGCTGCTGGGCGCGCGGCCCGTCGACCTGCTCGCCTGGGAAAGTTTTGGCGAAGGCTGGGTGACGGACGTCGTCAAGCAGCTCGGCCTCAAGGACGCACGGACGCTCAAGAGCGGCTACGGCGAAATCCCCGATCTCGGCCAAGTCAATTTCGACCATGACGTGGTCTTCACCTGGAACGGCACGACCTCCGGCGTGCGCGTGCCGAACGGCGACTGGATCGCGGCCGACCGCAAGGGTCTGACGATCTGCGACGCGACCTCGGCGGCCTTCGCGCAAAAACTCGATTTCGCCAAGCTCGATGTCGTCACCTTCTCCTGGCAGAAGGCGCTCGGCGGCGAAGCCGCGCATGGCATGCTGATCCTGTCGCCGCGCGCGGTGGAGCGTCTCGAGACCTACAAGCCCGCGTGGCCGCTGCCGAAAATCTTTCGCATGACCAAGGGCGGCAAGCTGATCGAAGGCATTTTCGAGGGCGAGACGATCAACACGCCCTCCATGCTCTGCGTGGAGGATTACATCGACGCGCTCAACTGGGCGAAGTCGCTCGGCGGCCTCGATGCGCTTGTCGCGCGCGCCGACGCCAACACGAAGGCCATCGCCGACTGGAAGGCGAAAACGCCGTGGGTGGATTTTCTCGCCACGAGCGTAGACATCCGCTCCAACACGAGCGTCTGTCTCAAGGTGGTCGATCCCGCGATCACGGCGCTCTCGCCCGATGCGCAGGCGGCCTTCGCCAAGCAGCTCGCGACGCTGCTGGAGAAGGAAAAGGTCGCCTACGACATCGGCGCCTATCGCGACGCCCCTCCCGGCCTGCGCATCTGGTGCGGCGCGACGGTCGAGAAGGCCGACGTTGAGGCGCTGACTGCATGGCTCGACTGGGCGTTTGCGGAAGCGAAGGCCGGTCTGGCGAAGGCGGCGTAGCGCATCCGATCCACGCGCCTGTTCCCTCCCCCCTTGTGGGGGAGGGTTAGGGTGGGGGTCGGGTAACTGGCGAGACCGGCGTTTCTCGGTCCCCAGCAATCGCAGGATTCCCCGACCCCCTCCCCCGCCCCTCCCCACAAGGGGGAGGGGAGACGCGCCGTTCATGCAACCTCACTGCGGGCCTGAAGGCTCGCGGTCCATCCTCCCTCAACCAGGACGCATTCCAATGGCTCCTCGCGTACTCATTTCCGACGCCCTGTCGCCCGCCGCCGTCGCCATCTTCAAGGAGCGCGGCGTCGAGGTCGACTTCCAGCCCAACCTCGGCAAGGACAAGGACAAGCTCGCCGCGATCATCGGCGACTACGACGGTCTCGCGATCCGCTCGGCGACCAAGGTCACGGCGAAAATCCTCGAGAACGCCAGGAATCTGAAGGTCATCGGCCGCGCCGGCATCGGCGTCGACAATGTCGACATTCCCATGGCGACCGGGCGCGGAATCATCGTGATGAACACGCCCTTCGGCAATTCGATCACCACCGCCGAACACGCCATCGCCATGATGTTCGCGCTCGCGCGCGAAATTCCCGCCGCCGACGCCTCCACCCAGGCCGGCAAGTGGGAGAAGA
>OEIU01001130.1_pt1 | contig 18962 bp, 16 predicted proteins | sample 1539221 | NCBI WGS metagenome assembly OEIU01 (sample SAMN03792071, study PRJEB22550) | activated sludge metagenome | feature: wastewater treatment plant; material: activated sludge; isolation source: Wastewater treatment plant of a petroleum refinery complex | place: Argentina: Zarate | collected...
ATTCATCGATCGCTTTGTCGCCGAAAAGCAGAACGCCGAGGCTCGAGAGAAGGCCAATCAGTTCATGTACAAGTTGTGCTGGGATCACCGCCTCAGCAACGCGCAGTTGCTGGAGATGGCCTCTGAGCTTCCCGCCATCTCTGGCCTCTTAGACCCTTACATATGCTCCGAGCTTGAGATCGAGTTGGCCGCCATCCCAGGTGGCGCAAGCATTGGGCAAGCGGTGGTCGATGGATGGGTCGCCTCCTTCAAGGCCCACAAGTACGAGCAGGTCAACGACGATAACCCGTTCAACCGTCCACTACATAAGTCTATTGCCGCCGAGTTCGCCGCCGTCAACGCACAGGCTCAGGCGCGAACTACCGTTCTCGAAGCCTGCATGCATGTCATCGAAAAAAGTGGCTGGGGGACCATGCAGGAAATAGCCATGAAGGGAGCCACGGCCGCCGACTTCGAATCAGCCATCCGGAACATGGAGATCGACAAACTGCGTCGGTTCATGCGGCGCATGATCGAGATGCGCCTTCAGAAGCAGACATACGACGCGCACTTCGGAACAGCCACGGAACGCTTTGTCGAGGCCTGCAGGACCATCGCGAATGATGCTGTATCCACGCGGTTGGCGGAGCTGATCAAGCGTCTCTTTGCAGGAACGGCGCTCGCTTCGGACCTGACTTTGCCGCAAGCTCAGGCCGGTTCCGCAATCGCCCCATCGACTGCTCCTCATCCAGGACCTTGATATGTGCAGGTCAATCGGCGAATTGCCACTGAAAGGTGAGAGCAAACACACCCGCGCAACAGGCGGAGTATCTCGCTGCCGCAGTAGCCGACACAGTTCAATTTCGCACCGCCCGAAGACTAAACTGATGCCTCACGTCCCGTAGTACCTCGTTGAATTCCGCATGGAATTGCGCGTAGCGCGCCGGCAAGGGCATCTGATCCCGTACGCGGCGTGCTGTGGGAAGAATTCCTTGGGCAGCCAACTCTTCGGCCTTTGCCCGCAGCGAGACCATTGCTTGTTCCCTTCTGGCTGATCTCTTGTTCCTACGATCCTGCTGCCAGCGGGCTACGATTGCTGCTGATTCACGTGGAAAAAGCTTGCGTAAAGAAGCCGGCTCCACTTTCAGCCGGCGAGCCAAAGCGGCCAACGAGAGACCTGTGGTCTCCACAGTAGCCCTGCGTAATTCCTCCGCCAATCGCGCCCGACGCTTGTCGTCGATCGAACGGTACTTTCGACGGTGGACCCGAACGGCCTCCGTAGCAGGAGCACGCATGGCCGTAGTAGCGCCGTTAAGCACATCGGCGATGTCGCAACCAAATCTGTCGGCAGTCGCCACAAGCCAGGACAACGAGGGTCGCCGCCGGCCAGACATCCAATCGTGCAAACTACTCTTCGCAACGCCAATCGCCTGCGCAAGATGTGCAGCCTCGCCTTGGAAGTACACAGACGCGGCGCGCTCCAAGAAGACCCTTGTGTTCCGGGCAGAGGACCAGCCACCGGTCTCCCATGCGGGGTGAGCCAACAAAGTATGAACAAGCCTAGAGATACGCACGCTCTGGTTGGAAGTCTTTCGTGCGTGCAGAACCTCTTCCAGGGGCCGGCCACAACGGACACAAGAGACGGGCCTTCGAGCAACTCGGCGCCATTTCGACCGCGCAGTGCAGGCACAACCAGCGACAAGCTCTACTTCATGAATCGGGCAAGCACTTACGACTGCAATATCCCAAAGGAGGTGGGCGTACGGATTCTGAACCGGGCAAAGCGGACACCACCTGCGCTCCCGGGCCATAAGACCGGAAGTGTTTACCGCGGCAGCGAGCGGCATGAGTGTCAATGCATTCAGATCAGTGCAACGCGTGTTCTCCTGCAAGAACTCGATCCAACGTTGAGTGACAGTTAGTCCAGCGTTGAAAAACGGTTGGCCCGTTACAAGCCGCTTCAACTTGCCATCCTCACGAATACGTGCAGAGGCAGCCGGTAACGTGCAAAAGTCGCGAACAGTCACATGGTGCTCCCACGCCAACCGCTCTACATAACTGGTCAAGCTCTCCCGCGATCCAGTTCCCATGCCGATTGGCTCAAGTCGGTACAGCTGAGTCCTCGGCAACGTTTCGATCGCCGGAAGCTCCCCGAGCACCGGGTACTGCTCGACAGACTTCATGCGCTATGCAGACTCCAGCCAATCGACCGAACGCATTCCGTATGTTGCAGGCGCGAGGAGTTTTTCACCTTCCAAAGTCTCGTCAAGAATGGTGGCAAGAGCGGCTTCCGAGAGAAGTGCCTTGCGCAGGTAGTCATCTTTCCATCGGCCGCCGCCGTGCAGAGCCAACGAGAGCGCTCTCGTCAATGTATCCTTGAGCGTGCCAATGCAACCGGCGCAGGCCGTCTGCAGGTGCGAGCTGTACTTTGTAAGGTCTGGGATGGTTGTTAACGGAAGTCGCCTCTCAAGCGTTCGAAGCGAGCTGCGAAACTGTGCCTCGTCTCTACCCGTCAGGTATCGACTGAAATGGATCACAGCGGTGCGCCGCGCAAGCTGGCCACTCAACATTGCCAGCTTGTACAGATCGTATGACCCAACGAGCGCGAGAGTGGCACCGGAAAAGTTCGCGATCGATTTCAGCGCGTTCATATGCGCAATAAGAGTCTTATCACCGCAGCCCGCAAGGATGTGTGCCGCTTCGTCGATGATCACCAACCGAGTACGGCGATGCGTGAGCGCTTCTTCGATTGCCTCTCTGAGTCCAGCAACTGTGCTCAGGTCGTTCTTGCTCGACACAACCTGGTTCTTTGGCAACTTACGATCCAGGAGCGGTTCATTCAGTCCCTCACCAATTCGGGTATAGAGAACCCGCCAAGAGAACTGCTTTTCACCAGTCGCTTTAGCTTCTACCGACACGAACGGGACGAAGCTCGGATCCGATTGCTGATCGGCCTTGTACATTTCGGCGAAACGTCTCTGGGCTGCTTTAGCTGTCGCCGACTTACCGGCTCCGCTAGGGCCAATGAGAAGAATGAGGTCAGAGCCGGTTCCGCGTGCAGAGAGAGTGACTAGGTCGCCGAGCATTTCGTCCATCCTGGGGTGCCGGACGACCACTTCCTCGAAGTACTCCAGCTTCTTGTCTACCGACAGATCCAGCACTTGTTCTCGCGTTACGCCGCGGACGCGGGCGTCAGTAGAGCTCATACTCTTCCTCCTCCTCGGGGTATGCGGACTCAGGGCTACTTGATTTCGCAGGCTCCACAACCTGCTCTTCGCTGACCGGAGCGGCGCTCGGCCCTTCAGCGTCCACGGCGGTCAGCTTCAACGCGTCGTAGATCCTTCGCGTCTCTTGGATCTCTTCTCTCAGCCTGCTATCGAAGGCAGTCTTGTCGAGCACGCGTGTCCATTCCGCAATGCGCTCCGGAGTGAGCTCCTGCTTCTTGACCCCAGCACGCACCGCCATCTCCTCGTAGTAGTTCTCTAGCTCGCGTCGAGTCATGCCGCGCAGTTGTCCCACCAGCTTGCACACGCACTGATGCCACGCCTTATTGATAAGCGCATAGCAGACACGGGCGTCCCAAGGATCGACGCGCACCGGAATTTCCTTCGTTCCCGGCCGGGCCGACTTGAACGCATTGGTCCAATACCAAAGATGACCGACCTTGACGCCGCGCTGTGGGTCCAACTTGCGAGTGCCCTTCGGCTCGACCGGGGGACATGTCTCAATGAGGAAGGTTCTATCCAGCTTTAACATCCGGTGCAGGCGCAATCCGGTCTCCGTGAGGCGTGCCTGCAGGTGTTGCTCCGGCTGCTCTCCGTGTGCGGGATGCAGCTCTGTCCCATAGATGTCACGGAAATACTTATCGAGTGCACCGTGCAAGGCCGGAAGTGTCCATTCGGCGTGCCGATCCGGCGATACAGCCTTCGTTACCGTACGAACGTTCTTGAGCTGCTTTGTATTGCCAGCAAGGTTGTGGATGAGTTGCGTATGCGCAGTTCCGAAGACTCGCTCCATGACACTGCCGTGCCTCGGGTGACCGGCTGGCCGGTAGCGCAGGGTCACTCCATAAATTTCGCAGACGCGCTTGAAGGCACCGCTCCGGAACTCAGCGCCATTGTCGACAACAATCGTACAAGGGAGCCGCCCATGACGCCTTACGATGTCCCGCAGGACCATCATGCACGAGCGATACGACGGCGCATCAAAAGACAGATAGAAGCCGACGATCGCGCGAGACTCGGCATCGATAGCAAGCGACAGCCATGGGCGCTTCAGGACTTTCTTCGAGTCTCCCGAAACGAGTGTGATATCCAGCGGCGTGTGATCAATGTGGATGTATTCGAATGGCCGCACCCCGTGAATCGGTGCCGATGCTTTCAGATACCAAATGATGGGAGCTTTCTGGTATGCGCTGCGCTTGCCCTCGCGTTGCCGAACTGATTTGTGCCTTTCGATTTCCAAGTTGAAAGACTTGGTCGAGCATGGCGTCAGGCCCTTTTCCTGACACGCCTTGACGAAATCCTTGAAGACCTTCGACTTGTTCGGGCTGCTCGGCTGGTTGTAGCTCTTCGCGATCTCCTCGATGACAGCGATAACCTCCTTTGGCATCTTCCTGTCTCTGTTGCCGCGGCCGCGCACATTCCCAATCAACGCAAGGTTACGCGCCACCGGATTCACACCTGCATCGCGCACCTGCTTTCGGATCCTTCGTAGACTTCGGGACGACATTGGCGTCGCCGATGGATCGATCGCCGCGAAATCAAGTGCCCTTCCTCTCTCAACAGCCCTGGCAAGTTCTTCCGGCGAATATGAACCGACCCTTACTGGGCCAACCGATACGACGCTCGTATTTGTCGCGTCGGTGATTCGGATCTGCCCATTGCGATAGTGACTCTCCAGTGTCTGGACAGAGACCTCCGTAGAGCCGTTTTCGTGCACTAGCGTTGCGTGTTCGGTTCCGACAAGCGTGACGGTGTAGTCCTTGCCTTCGTACGAGATGATCGCGCCCGGCTGAATCGAGGCGATGCCGTCAACTTTCTCCTGAAGCCCGTAGTTGCCGATGTCGTCCGCCTCCAACCGTCGAGAGAATTCCAGCGTGCTCTCATCTCTGTACACCCGTGATCGGTTTGTGTTGGCAAGGGGCTCAGCCGAGAGGTCGTAAGTCAGCAGCCCATCAGCAACGGCCTTATAGACGTCGTCAGCGGTAAAGCCCGCATGCAACAGTTCAGTTGCAAGAGTGTCGTTATCCACGCGACATCTCCGCGCCAACAGCCTTACCGAGTTCCATGAGATTGACGGGTGTGCCAGCGCCGCGCTCAGCAAGAAGTTCATGAATCCGTGTGAAAGCCCGGTCGCTCACTGGCTGCACCCTGGGTGCGAGGGAGCGCAGGTTCACTCCATGGAGTTCGCAAGCGCGCCTGAAGGCGTCACTTCTGAAGTCGGCACCGTTGTCGACAACAATCGTGTCGGGGAAGCGTCCATGACGTCTTACGACGTCCTGCAGGACCATCATGCAGGAGCGATACGACGGCGGATCGAACGACAGGTGGAAACCAACCATCGCACGAGACTCCGCATCAATAGCAAGTGAAAGCCACGGCCGACCCAGGACCTTCCTCGAGTCCCCTGAAGCCAGGGGGATGTCCAGCGGCGCGTGATCGATGTGGATGCACTCGAATGGCCGTAGACGGTGAATCGGCGCCGATGCTTTCAGACGCCACACAATGGGAGCTTTCTGACACGCGCTACCCATGCGACTGCTCCGAGCCGATGGCCTTGCCGAGTTCGATCAGGTCGCCAAGTGTGATGGCGCCGTGCTCAGCAAGACATTCACGAATCCGTGCGAGAGCCTTGTCGCGCACTGGGTGCGCCCCGGCCATGTAGTAGTCCTTGAGGAAGAGGATGTTCTCCACAAGAACGCCCGGATGCTCATCTGCTGTTCGCAGCCGGTACTGGATCCCGAACTCATGCAAGTGCGCCTCAACTTGAGGGCAGTTCCAGCGGGCGCCATCTCGAGTGAAACGGTCGGGGTGTTTCGCCGCCAGCTTCTCCAAGCGTGCTTGCTCTCTCCATTCGTCAATGCAAACGCAGTCGCGTTTCAGTAGGAGCACGTCCGGTGTGTGCTGAATCCGGCTGACCTTCTTCGTGAACGGATCAGCGATGCGCAGATCCAGCATCAGGGGCTGCGGGTAGTATTCGAGTACGTCGGGATCGAACTCGTATTGAAGGAAAGCCGGAAACTCGACGTGGAGACTCTCGGCAACCACCGTGCGCAGCATCTTCCTGCTTGGATAGTGGGACAGTACGTTCCCGAGCCGGGACTGCACCTTTCGTACTGGCGATTCACGTCGCGCTTTCTCCACCAGCCGACGACCGGCCTCTGGCAGGCCGATCCGGTCGAAATACGATTCCAACTCCGCACGGGTACTCATCATGGTTCTGCTACTCCACACGTCCCGCGGTATGCGGTGACTTTCGACGTGTAGTCACGCATTGCGCGAGTTCGGCCCGGTTTTTTGCTATATGTATCTATAGTGTCATTAATGACACTTTTGAGCAATGGGACGAAACCTCCCGTAAGCTTCTGTCAAATGCTTTTGACGGAGTTCGCCGTGTCCGAGGAGTTCTATACGGAGGCAAGTCGGATCCTGAAGGCCGAGCTAAAGCGGCGAGGCCTGAGCTACAAGGACCTTGCCCGCCTGGTGCCCGACGAAAACTACGTTCAGCTCAAGACCAAGATTGCTCGAGGGTCATTCTCGGCAGGCTTTTTCATCAAAGTGCTGAGGGCCATTGGGGCCACAAAGATCGATGTCGGAGACCTGAGTGTAGAAGCACGCTCTCCGAGGTAGAGCTGCGCATCGGGATATCCGACACGGACAATTCGCCTTGACGGCAGTACCCTTCGGGTGCGCCAAAGGCGCGAGGCTGAAATAGAAGAGCGGAAACCGCCCCAGGGAACGCAGAGCGATCCGACCCAACTCATGAACAAGTCCGACCTCAGCGAACGCGACATCTGCACGAAGTTCATCACGCCCGCCCTGCGTCAGGCCGGGTGGGACGAGATGCTGCAGATCCGTGAGGAAGTGAGCTTCACGAAAGGCCGGATCATCGTGCGCGGCAAGCTCGTGAGCCGCGGCAAGGCGAAGCGGGCTGACTATCTGCTCTACTACAAGCCGAACATTCCGCTCGCCATCATCGAGGCCAAGGACAACTCCCATAGCGTCGGCGACGGCATCCAGCAGGCGCTCGAGTACGCAACGACGCTCGACATCCCGTTCGTGTTCTCCTCCAACGGCGACGGCTTTGTCTTCCACGACCGCACCGTCACGGGCGGCACCATCGAAACGAACCTGACCCTGGAATCCTTCCCCTCGCCTGATGAGCTCTGGGCCCGTTACAGCAAGTGGAAGGGACTGACGCCCGCGGCCGAGAAAGTGGTGCTGCAGGACTACTTCGACGACGGGAGCGGCAAGGCGCCGCGCTACTACCAGGTCAACGCGATCAACGCTGCGATGGAGGCCATCGCCAAGGGGCGCGACCGTGTCCTGCTGGTGATGGCGACCGGCACGGGCAAGACCTACACCGCCTTCCAGATCATCTGGCGTCTGTGGAAAGCGGGCCGCGCCAAACGCATCCTGTTCCTGGCCGACCGCAACGTGCTGATCGACCAGACCATGGTGAACGACTTTCGGCCGTTCGGTCCGGCGATGGCGAAGCTGTCCACGCGGTCCAAGACCATAGAGCGCGACGATGGCTCGAAGATCGACGTGACCTTGGCCCTCGACCAGAAGCGCCGCATCGACACGGCCTACGAGATCTACCTTGGTCTTTATCAGGCCATCACCGGCCCTGAAGAGCGGCAGAAACTCTTTCGGGAATTCTCGCCCGATTTCTTCGATCTGATCGTCATCGACGAGTGTCACCGGGGCAGCGCCGCCGAGGATTCAGCCTGGCGCGAAATCCTCGAGCACTTCTCCAGCGCTACGCAGATCGGTCTCACCGCTACGCCGAAAGAAACGGAGTACGTCTCCAACATCAACTATTTCGGCGAACCGGTGTACTCGTATTCGCTGAAGCAAGGCATCCGCGATGGTTTCTTGGCGCCGTACAAGGTCGTCAAAGTTCACATCGACCGTGACATCGAAGGCTACCGGCCAGAGAAAGGTCAGGTCGATCGCGAGGGCGAGGAAGTCGAAGACCGCATCTACAACGTGAAGGACTTCGACCGCACGCTCGTGTTGGATGAACGCACGCAGCTCGTAGCGCGCAAGGTGACAGAGTTCCTCAAGGGAAGTGGCGACCGATTCCAGAAGGCCATCATCTTCTGCGTGGACCAGGAGCACGCCGCCCGAATGCGGCAGGCGCTCATCAAGGAAAACGGCGACCTGTACGCGGAGAACAATCGGTATGTCATGCGCATCACCGGTAGCGACACCGAGGGTCAGGCCCAACTCGGCAACTTCATCGACCCTGAATCGCGCTACCCCGTACTGGTCACCACGTCGCGCCTGCTTTCAACAGGCGTGGACGCGCAGACCTGCCGACTCATCGTGATCGACCGCGAGGTCGGCTCCATGACCGAGTTCAAGCAGATTGTCGGCCGCGGCACGCGCGTTCACGAGGACACACACAAGTACTACTTCACCCTCATCGACTTCCGCGGCGCGACGAATCACTTCGCCGACCCGGACTTCGATGGCGAACCAGTCCAGATCTACACTCCGGGCCCCGACCAACCAATCGATCCGCCGATCCCGCAGCCCGGCGAAGAGGATCCACCGGAAGAGCCCGGCGGCACCGTCATTGTCGATCCGCCAATCCCGCCGGGCACTAAAGGCGGCGAGAAGCAGAAGAAGATCTACGTCGATGGGGTCAAGGCAGTAATCGTTGCCGAGCGCATCGAGTACCTGGACGAAAACGGCAAGCTGATCACCGAGAGCCTGCGTGACTTCACAAAGAGGGCCCTGCGCAACCGTTTCACCAGCCTCGATGACTTCCTCAAACGCTGGAAGGCCGCGGAGCGCAAGCAGATCATTGTCGAAGAACTCGCCGCCGAAGGTCTCGCCCTGGATGTGGTGGCAGAGGAACTCGGCAAGGATCTGGACCCATTCGACCTGATCTGCCACATCGCCTTCGATCGAAAGCCGCTGACGCGTCGTGAGCGGGCCGAGAACGTGAAGAAGCGCGATGTGTTCACGAAGTACAGTCCGCAGGCGCGCACCGTGCTCGACGCACTGCTCGCCAAGTACGCCGACGAAGGCGTGCTCAACCTCGACGATGCCAATGTCCTGAAGATTCCTCCCTTCAGCACCATGGGCAGCGTCGTCCAGCTCATCAAATCGTTTGGAGACAAGGACGGCTTTGATCAGGCCGTTCGTGAACTCCAGTCCGCCCTCTACCGAGATATCGCCTAAACAATGTCCGTTCGAAACCTAGTCAAGTCCATTCAAGACATCATGCGCCAGGACTCCGGCGTCGATGGCGACGCCCAGCGCATCAGCCAGCTCTGCTGGATGTTCTTCCTCAAGATCATCGACGACCAGGATCAGGAGTTCGAGCTCACACGCAAGGACTACAAGTCACCGATCCCGAAGAAGTATCAATGGCGAACGTGGGCGGCCGACCCGGAAGGCATCACCGGTGAGGAGTTGCTCGCCTTCATCAACGGCGAACTGTTCCCCGCCCTGAAAGCACTTCCAGTGTCGAACAAGACCGGCGAACGCCGCCGCGTTGTCCGAGACGTGTTCGAGGATGCCTACAACTACATGAAGTCCGGCCAGTTGATGCGCCAGGTCGTCAACAAGATCAGCGGCATCGACTTCAACGACCTGTCCGAACGCCAGCACTTCGGCGACATCTACGAACAGATCCTCAACGACCTACAGTCGGCCGGTAACGCGGGCGAGTACTACACGCCGCGCGCCGTCACAGCATTCATGGTCGATCGCATCGACCCGCATCCCGGCGAAACACTGTTCGATCCCGCGTGCGGAACCGGCGGCTTCCTGACGTGCGCCCTGCGCCACATGCGCGAAAAGTACGTGAAGAAGCCACAACAGGAACAGGCGATGCAGGATGCACTGCGCGCCGTAGAGAAGAAGCAGCTCCCTCACATGCTCTGCGTGACGAACATGTTATTGCACGGCGTGGAGGACCCCAGCTTCGTCCGTCACGACAACACGCTGGCGCGCCCGTACATCTCATGGGAACAGAAGGAACGCGTGGACATCGTACTCACGAATCCGCCGTTCGGCGGGCGCGAAGAGGACGGCATCGAATCCAACTTCCCGCAACATTTCCGAACGAGGGAAACTGCCGACCTCTTCCTCGCACTGATCGTTCGACTGCTCAAGCCGGGCGGCCGCGCTGCTGTCGTCCTGCCCGACGGCTCACTGTTCGGCGAAGGCGTGAAGACGCGCCTGAAGGAACACCTGCTGGAGGAATGCAACCTCCACACGATCGTTCGGCTGCCAAATTCAGTCTTCAAACCCTACGCGTCGATCGGTACCAACCTGCTGTTCTTCGAAAAGGGCACACCGACAAAGGAAATCTGGTTCTACGAGCATCAGGTGCCCGCAGATCAGAAGGCGTATTCGATGACGAAACCGATTCGCTTCGAGCATCTGCGACCGTGTATCGATTGGTGGGGCGGCGCGAAACGGAAAGGACGCGACGCAACACATCAGGCGTGGAAGGTCACAGCAGAAGAAGTGAAGGCTCGCGGCTACAACCTCGACATCAAGAATCCGCACGTAGTCGCGGATGACCACGGCGACGTGGGAAGGCTACTTGAGCAGTTGAATCTAGCGGAGCAAGACACCGCGAGGCTCAGACAGCAGCTGAAGGCCATCTTGGGCGAGGCGCTCACGCGATGAATGCTAAGGATCTGCTCGAGCAGTACGAGCGAGTCGTGGAGGCGCCTGATGCAATCACCAACCTCAGACAGTTCGTTCTCGACCTCGCTATTCGCGGAAAGCTTGTCGCGCAAGAACCCACCGACGAGCCAGCCGGCTACCTCCTCAAGCGAATCGCCCAGGCCAAAATTCGCGCCGTCAGCAAGCCCGCCAGGGCTCGGGCCATGCCGGAAGTGGAAGCGCCTCCATTCCTACTCCCAGACAGTTGGAGTTGGACGACTATTGCCGAGATCGGCCTGCTGAGCCCAAAAAATGAGGCGGACGATAACTTGAATGTCGGCTTTGTTCCGATGCCATTGATTGCTGCCCCGTACGGCGCACCCAATGGTCATGAAGTGAGGAAGTGGGGCGAGGTAAAAAAGGGCTACACACATTTCGCGGAAGGAGATGTGGGACTTGCCAAGATCACACCGTGCTTTGAGAACGGCAAATCGACTGTATTTCGTAACCTTCCCGGAGGTCTCGGCAGCGGGACAACAGAATTACATGTCGTTCGACCCTTGGTAATGAATGCTGACTTCGTCGCGCTCTATCTTAAGAGCCCGCATTTCATCAATGGCGGCATCCCTCGAATGACCGGAACCGCCGGGCAAAAGCGAGTGCCCTTCGAATATTTCGCCTACTCTCCATTCCCTCTGCCGCCTCATGCCGAGCAACAGCGCATCGTCTCTAAGGTCGATGAACTGATGGCGCTATGCGACCAGTTGGAGAAGGCGCGAGCCGTTCAGGAAGAAAAGCGCGACAAGTTGACAGCGGCAACCCTTGCTCGTCTCAACACGCCCAACCCTGAAACCTTCCACAACGACGCCCGCTTCGCGCTCGACAATCTCCAGCCCCTCACCACGCGAGCGGATCAGATCAAGCAACTGAGACAAACAGTTCTCAGCCTTGCGGTTCAAGGCAAGCTCGTGAGCCAAGATCCAAACGACGGATCAGCCGAAACGATTCTTGCGGCCAAGCTGGATGCGCCTGCCGGACATCAAAGGGGACGAAAGATCCTGAAGCGGCAATCGGTGGATGCACCGCCGGGGCTCTTCCCGGAGCTGCCGAAATCGTGGAGCTACGCCCGGATCCAGGACCTCTACGATCGAAACATCGTGCTTGACTATGCGGACGGGAACCATGGTTCGCTGTATCCACGCGCCAGTGAATTCGGCGATACCGGCGTCACCTTCGTCTCGGCCAAAGATATTGTTGACGGGCGAGTCACTTGGGCATCGTGCGCGAAACTCAACAACGCTTGGGCCGATAAACTCAAGAAGGGCTGGGCAAAAGGCGGGGATGTTCTCCTGACCCACAATGCCACAGTCGGTCGCGTTGGCAGAGTGGACCCAGGAGTTCCTGCCTTCCTCCTCGGAACGTCGGTTACTTACTACCGCCTCAATCCCAACGCCCTTGATGCCGACTTCTTCTTCTACACCTTGCAAAGCCCACTATGGCAAGGGCAGCTAGAAGCAATAATGGCCCAGACAACTCGGAACCAGGTAAGCATTCAGAAGCAGGCATTCTTTCGGATAGCGATTCCGCCTCTTCCGGAACAGCGCCGCATAGTCATCAAACTGGAGGCGGTCATGGCCCTCTGCGGTCAGTTGGAATCGAGCTTAGCAACAGCGGACGAGACGCGACGCGGACTTCTGCAGGCCGTGCTCGCGGAAGCGCTGCTGCCCGTCCAGAGTGAAGACACTGACGAACACGGCAAGAGTCGTCGCGCTATGGATCGGGCGTCAATCAAGCTTGCTTCGTAGACGCAGACCACGCGACTCATGCCGCCGACTGTGACTGCTGGAATTGATGTGGGTGGACTGAAGAAGGGTTTCCACGCAATCGCGATGCGCAACCGCACGATTCTTGGCAAGACTTCTTCACGTGATCCAACCGCAATAGCCACGTGGTGCGCGCAAATCGGAGCGACGGTAGTAGCTGTCGATGCACCCATCAGCTGGAGCAAAACAGGGCGCGCACGGTCTGCCGAGCGCGCCCTGATGCAAGCGGGAATCTGGTGTTTCTCGACGCCCACGGAGAAGGCAGCGAAAGCACATCCAACAAATCACTTCGGCTGGATGCTTCAGGGCGCGAAGCTCTACCGCACCCTGGACAGGTCGTTCGCACGCTTTGACGGAATCAACGGGCACGCTCGGCCCATCTGTTTCGAAACGTTCCCGCACGCCATCGCGTGCGCCCTGAACGGCGCGCCCGTGTCTGCCAAGAACAAGCGCAACGAGCGACGCGCGCTGCTTGCGAACGCCGGGATCGACTGCGACTGCCTGACCAGCATCGACTTCGTTGACGCGGCGCTATGCGCTTTGACCGCCGAGCACTTCGCACGGCGACGGATTGAGAAGCATGGCGATCCTGGCGAGGGGTTCATTGTGGTTCCCCGCGCTCAATAAGCCACAGCGCCAACAGATTTCGATCAAGACTTAGCATCTCCCATTCCGCTGAGAAACACATGAGGCTTGTCACGGAATATTGGATGGTGCCCGGCGAGATCCTGATTCATTCCCACATGGTCCCTCGAAAGTGAAGAACGAGGACAGGGTCGCGAGCCTCATCGATCTGTGCGGGCTGCGGCCCTGGCGGAGAGCGTTGTTCACGACATTCTCACTGAACATCACTTTCTTTGAAACTTTCATCCTTCGGAAGCTCGAGGATGTCGGATGCGTGGACATCCTGATCCTTGTCGATCATTCGTTTTATCTGGAGTCATTGAGCGAGCGTCAGGCATCAGGAGCCGGTCGCGAGTACCGAATTGCGCCTGTGCAGATGCTCACGCGAGGCGTATTCCACCCGAAGCTCACGTATCTGTGGGGAGCCGACAATGATGCGTGCGCGGTCGGAAGCGGAAATCTCACGTATGCGGGCCAAGGTGCGAATCTGGAGTGTCTCGATGTCCTGCTATCGGAACGCGAACCGGAAGCATTCGGGCAGGTCTCCGATTTTTTCGGCGCCCTCCTGGCTTCCCCACGACTCCGACTGCTGGATCAGCAGGAGCGCATCGGGGACTACCAGAAGCGTGCAGGACGCAAGATGAGCGCTGGGCACGATGGGTCTGCACCTAGGCTGCTGCACTCGCTTCGGGAACCGATCCTTCCGCAAGCGCTGAAGCAACTGCAACGATCCGCTGCATTTGAACGCATCGTCTGCATGGCGCCTTTCCATGACCCGGAAGGCGCACCCATAGGTGCACTGGCCAAGGCTTTGAGTGCAAGCCAAGTCGACATCGCTATCGACCCAAACGATCGATCCGCTCCGTTCGAGAAAAGTGTTCTCTCGTCTAGCGCCCGCAAAGTGCAGTTTGTCTCGCCGGGAAAGGAGGAGCGATGATGTCTGCACGCTAAGTGGTTTGAGTTCCACGGACCCGCCGGCAGCTACTTGATGACCGGTAGCGCCAATGCCACCAGGACCGCGCTCACCTCTACCGACAACGTTGAAGCGGTCGTATTGCGACAGATCCAGGGAGATGGACCGATCACCTGGATCCCGGTGAAGCCCGAAGAGATACGGAATGAAGAAACCGGCTTGTCGGCAAGCGTGTTCGACGGCTTTCTGGTCGCGACGGCAACAAGCGAAGGCACCTTATCCGGATGGGTTCGGGCAAGATCCGACGTCAATGGGCAATGGAAATGCTGGTTGGTCGCGCGTCACTACGAATGGGAAGCGGGCATCGCGGAGGTTGGCCCCGACGGGGCTTTCTCTATGCAGGCTCCCACTACACTCGAAGAGGCACGAGGAACAAGTGATGCGGTCCAGCTTCGGATGCGACGCGCCGGCAAGGTCGTTGCTGGATGGGTCTCATTTCCCAGCGAACTGGACTCTCCGCCTGAAGTGCGAGGTGCGCGAGTTGCTCTGGATCGAATCAGCAGGGGACAAGCCATCGCCGGTGATCTGCTTCGTGTCGTGCACTGGGTTTGCTCTCTGATCAACGGCTCCGCAATCAGAGTCGACCCCGTCCAACCGCACGGCGGCACGGCGCGAACACAGGCAATGGAAAGCGCGAATCTTCTTTCGTATTCAGAATGGGCGACTGCTTCCGAGTTGGCCAATGCCGGTCGCTCGGACAATGTTGCCGGCCTCTTTCGGCGCACCCTCGAAATGCTCGCCCGAGGGAAGGAGGCGCTGGTTCGTCTCTCACGCCAAGGGGCAAATGCCCTCGATTCAGACGATGAGCTGGATGGAAGTCCATCGCCCGCACCGGAAGAGGAGTACAACGCTATCGCAGAAATCACAGACGCCATTCAAGCAGCGTTGAAGCTGGCACCGCGAACGCCAATGGCTACCGAATTCATTCGCGCGCATGCGATGTTGACCTTTCGCCCGGCGTTCACCAATCAAGACGCTGGACTGGCGTCCACCAAGGCGCTGGATTGGCTGCGGTGGATTGCACAGCTGGACTTGGAACCGGACGTACGCGAATCGCTTCGCGGCTTGGTGTGGGTGCTTGCGGGGCTCAGTCAGTCGCGAGCCGTTGACGATCGCGCGGAAGCTCGTGCCGCAGAGCTGAGACGGATGCTGGAGAAGCTGTTTGGCTCGCCCCTGGCTTCGCCATCCCTCTCGGATGCGTTTCTGGACCCAGCGCTTTCCGGTGCCAACACATTTGCACCGGAGATTGAAGTCGGAATGCACAAGATAGTTGTGGCGAGGAGCCTGAGAGCCGACCTGCGGTCATTCATGGAGGCAGTTCGCAATGGAACTGCCCCTGCTGTCACCCCTGTGCTCACCCAGAGCATCGACAAGGAAGTTCTGGCCAGACTTCGCTCCCGCAACAGAAGCGTCTCTCTCAAATCGCCGACCAGCGACGGGTGTCCCAGGTGCTACTGCGCAATTCCGGCGGCAGAGCGACTGGCGCTCGAGAGTCGATATGCCATCCTGTGCCGCGGTTGCGGCTGTGTATTGGTTGCTTACGGCGTGAACCTATGAGCGGCATTCCGTCCCACCCGTTCATCATCGAGGAGCTCCCCACCCTCGTGTCTGGGGTCGATTTCCTCGGCCTTGCCGCCGTTAACGAGCGCCTAGCTGGCGAGTTCCTGCCTGGCATTAACAACTTCACCCGCTACATGCGCGTGTACTCCGCGATGAGCTGGATGGCGTGGAGGTTTGACGAACACTTCAAGCACGAGGAAGGCTCAAGACTCTCGGCGCGGGAGATCAGCACGCGGTTCTCGGCGTTTCGCCAGAAGGTAGAGCTGCTCTTTACCTGGGGCAATCTGGGACGTGGATCGGGTCTTGTGGGCGCAACTCGGACGTTCCCCGCTAAGGGCACTCAGAAGCTTGCTTTCTCGGAGTTTGGTTCCAGCACAGCGAGTTGGCTCGATGCGCCTCAATACGGCCCCTCGCTAAAGGTCGAGAACGGGCTTGGATTCTTGCAGTCTGCAGTGGGGTCTTCGCTGCGCCCCACTCAAGCGGGCACGAAACTCGCTCTGGCTCTGGACGCCATCCTGCGGGCAAGTCCCTACTATCGCGCACTCGCCGACGTTTCTGATCTCGATGCTACTCCTCAGATGGCTAAGGACTTGGGGGAGAGATGGTCCATCGCCTCCTCCTCCAAGGCAGAGAAGCAGGTGTTCAGGGACAACTTCGCTCCGGCGAATGTTGATGACCAATCACCGCTCGGGATGCGTACTCGTTGCTCCGTGGTGCGCCTGATCTGGGCGGCACTTCGAGCCTGCGGCGGAAGCGGTTCCACTCAGACAGTACGCGAGGCACTCTCACGCGGCATTGATCGAGGCAAAGATTTTCCCGCTGACGCAGCCGATAGCAAGGTGCTGTGCACCTGGACTGCGCTTCAGGTCCGTCAGTTACAGCGGATCTGTCATGAGGCGTTCTTGCGCTGGCTCGAGCTGTCCTTGCTGAACTTCCGGAACAACGATGTCGGCCGCACGACGGCCCAGCTGGCTCGCCATTGCGCATCTCTTGCCTTGGAGCATCTCGATGTTCCTCGAGATTTCAGTGTGTCTCAGCTGATATTGGCTGTTCGGAGCAAGCTGGGTCGGCACGCGAGTCCGTTGATTGCAGGGAGGACAGTAGAGGCCATTGATCCGTTTGCGCACATGCGCAAGCTCCTCGAGCTGGGAAGCACTGAAGAGGATGCGCAGCGACTGCCTTCCCTGGCGGTGTACGGCCTCGCTATCGCGGTCGTTCAGGCTGAAGAGCTACAGAAGGACGAGCTGTATGCCCGCCCGTTCGCACTGGGCTCGCGTGACAGAATTTGCGTCAGCGCATTGATAGAGCTATTCGCCTCGTACGGAAATCGTTCGCTCGGCGAGTTTACGGAAATGCTGCTCGAGTCCTGCACGGTGAGCCAGCACTTCGCCACAGCGGCGGCGCGCCTGGAAATAGGAAAGAACAAATATCGATTTCTTCCTTCCGAGGGTGGCCTGAAACCACTAATCGACAGCCCGCAAGGACTTATCCGCACGCCGGACAGGATCGAGACAGCGATGCATTTGATGGCCGATTGCGGACTGCTCCGGAGAATATCTGAGTCTGAGTATGGGCTTCCACCTGGGAAGACCTGAACCAAAGCCATCCCCATGTCTGACAAGGTCACTCAAATCCGAAACGAGGTCTCGCGCAAAATCGGCCGCAACGTCGTCCTCTTTCAGGAGCTGGAAAGCGTCCTCAAGTTCCTTGCCTCGGCTCAGCAACCATCGATGCCCATGAGCAAGGCCAAGGCGACACGAGAAGATCGTGCGGAATCCATTCGCATCAAAACCCTGGGTCAGGTCGCAGGTCTGGTCGTTGAAGAGCTGTTCGCCGCCCCCGACTCAGAATCTTCAGCGCCGGACGAAATCACCGAACGGTGGCTCGGCTTCGCATTTCGGATCGAAGGCGACCCCGGGGATCTCGAGGAGAGTCGTAGGACTCTCAAAGCGCTAATCGACGAGCGCAACGAACTGGTCCACCACCTGCTATCTCGATGGAACCCACGTGATGCTGAAAGCTGCAACGCGCTATCGAATGAACTTGACGAGCAGCGGCTCAGAATCATCCGCGAGACTGAGCGATTTCGCGCATACGCCAATACCGTCCGCGAAATGGCGAGGGAACTGCAGGCCTTCATCTGATTCAGATGACGGAAAGCGTCACTTCGACCTCATGTTCCTGCAGAACAGCCGACTTGCGATGTTGCTGGCTCAGATTGCGACCACCCACGCCCGGGAAGATGGCTGGACACTGTTGTCCGTCGCCGGCGCACAGCTAAACAGCCTGATCCCAGAGCAGTTCACAAAGCTGAAGCGTGAACACGGCGAAGGGTCACTGCATAGGCTTGTCGCCGCCATCGATCTGTTCGATGTCCAGTCAGAAAGCAATCCAAATGGCGGCACGCGAGCCATCTACCGAGCGCGGCAGCAATCCGCCGGTGAGTGCGAGTGAGCAAGCGATGATCAATTCGTTCACTCTAGTAGGCCGGATAACGATGCTTGGCATCACCCGGCAGAAAAGGGCAGACAAGCCTGCAAGCGCCGTGTTGCAAGTTCAGAGCGGCCAAAAGCATGAGCCCACCAGCGGCGCTTCTGCACCCGTAATCGTAGCGGTTCGCATTCCATCTGGTACGTCAGTGGTTCCGGCTGATCGTCTAAGGCAAGGGCAAGGAGTGCAAATCACTGGCCGAATCCTCGGAGTGTGTAAGACACTTGGTGACGGTGACTTCACGATCGAGCTCATGGCTGAACGTATCGACATCGAAGGCGGCCAGCCCCCTGCACGTGGCTGAGCGGGCGGGCTGCCTTCAGCCTTGCCCGACTTACTGGACCAGCTTCCCCTTGCGGTCCGCGGTTCGGATGGTTGCTGTGATCCCAGACGCGAACGACAGAAAGTCAGCCTCAAGGCCGTCACTGAAGATGACACCGTTCTCCGGCATGAGTGAACGGATCACGAGTGGGTGTTGCTTCTCGACCCTTCCAAAGACCAAGGTGGCAGAGCTTGTGATGCTCAGGAACGGCTCACGCACGGCGAACTGCAGATAGTTGGCGTCCCAGGCGACTGGCTGATACGCCTCGTTGGAGTGACTTGACCGATACGCATCCGCGATCAACGCAGACCCTGTCACGATGCTCTTCAGCCATG
>OEIU01001131.1_pt1 | contig 18959 bp, 19 predicted proteins | sample 1539221 | NCBI WGS metagenome assembly OEIU01 (sample SAMN03792071, study PRJEB22550) | activated sludge metagenome | feature: wastewater treatment plant; material: activated sludge; isolation source: Wastewater treatment plant of a petroleum refinery complex | place: Argentina: Zarate | collected...
GGCGGCCGCGGTGCGTGCCCATGGCCCCGCCGCGCCGAGCGATGCCACCTACCAGCGCATGCAGCGCGAAATGACCCAGCTGCGCCAGCTCCTCGAGGCACAGCTTTCCAGCCTGGCCTGGAATGCGCTCGACCGGCGCCAGCCGCTGCGCACCCAGGTCCTGCGTGACCTGACCCGGCTCGGCATCGAGGCCGATGTCGCCACCGACATCCTCGAGGACCTGCCGGACGACATGACCGCCGAGCAGTCGCGCTACCTGCCGCTGGGCCTGCTCTCGCGGCGCCTGACCATCGGCGGCAAGGATTTCGTCGAGCACGGCGGCGCCATCGCCCTGGTCGGCCCGACCGGCGCCGGCAAGACCACGACCATCGCCAAGCTGGCCGCGCGCGTCGCCGAGAAGCACGGCCACAGCCAGGTCGCCCTGATCTGCACGGATGACTACCGGATCGGTGCCCAGGACCAGCTGACCCAGTACGGGCGCCTGCTCGGCGTGGCCAGCTACCAGGCCCGCAACAGCGCCGAGCTCGGCAAGCTGCTCGTGCACCTGGCCGACACCCGCGTCGTCCTCATCGACACCCCCGGAATGAACCATCGCGACGAGCGCCTGGTCGCGCTGCTCGACACCCTGCGTGCGAACGCCGGGCGCGTGCGCAGCCTGCTGGTCCTGCCGGCCAATACGCAGGCCGCGGCGCTCGAGGAGAGCCTGCGCACCTATTCGGCGCTCGACCCCGATGGCTGCGTGCTGACCAAGCTCGACGAAACACCTTCGCTCGGCCCGTCCATATCGGTGTTGATCCGCAACGCGCTGGCCCTGCACTACACCACCGACGGCCAGCGCGTGCCGCAGGACATCGCCGTCGCCGATGCGCGTCGAATGGTTTGCCGGCTGGCCAACCCGACCGCCAGCGCAACCGTCGACGAACTGCAACTGGCGGACCGATTCGGTCGCACCGCCGTCGCCCTCGCATGAACCAAGAAGGCCAACCTGAAGCCATGAACCAAGCCAGCGCCCTGCAACAATCAAACACCCCACGTCCGGTCAAGGTCATCGCCGTCACCAGCGGCAAGGGCGGCGTCGGCAAGACCTGCGTCAGCGTCAACCTGGCCACCGCGATGGCAGCCACCGGGAAGCGCGTCCTGCTCCTCGATGCCGACCTCGGCCTGGCCAACGTCGACGTCATGCTCGGCCTGCAGCCGGCCTACAACCTTTCCCACCTGCTCAACGGGGATTGCAGCATCGAGGACCTGATCCTCGAAGGCCCGCATGGCCTGCGCATCGTCCCGGCGACCTCGGGTACGCGGCGCATGGCCCAGCTGACGCCGACCGAGAACGCCGGCCTGATCCGTGCCTTCTGCGACTACGGCGAACCGCTCGACGCGCTGATCATCGACACCGGCGCCGGCATCGCCGACACGGTCACGATGTTCTGCTCGGCGGCCCAGGAAGTGGCCGTGGTCATCTGCGACGACCCGGCCTCGATCACCGATGCCTACGCGCTGATCAAGGTGCTCAGCCGCGAGTTCGGCGTGCAGCGCTTCCACATCATCACCAATCGCGTGCCGACCATGCAGCATGGCCGCGACCTCTACTCGAAGATCGTCCGCGTGACCGACCGCTTCCTCGACGTGACCCTCGATTTCGGTGGCGCCATCCCGGATGACTACTACCTGCAACGCGCCGTGCGCCGCCAGATGACCGTGGTCGACGCCTATCCGGCCAGTCGTTCGGCATTGGCATTCAAGAATCTGGCCCAGCTTGCCGATAAGTGGGAAGGCGGTACCGGTGTATCGGGCCACCTGGAGTTCTTCGTCGAGCGCAATGGCCGGTTGCCGGCCGTTTCCGGAGCAGGTCAGTGAATTCGCCGAGTGCCGGCCTGTACCAGCAAGTCCAGCGCGGTGGCGCCGATGAGCTCGTGCATCGGCACAGCGCGATGGTCAAGCGCATCGCATGGCACCTGAAGGCCAGGTTGCCGGCGAGCGTGGAAATCGGCGACCTCATCCAGGCCGGGATGATCGGCCTGCTGGAGGCAGCAAGGAACTACGTGCCATCGCGCAATTCGAGTTTCGAGGCTTTTGCGAGCCTGCGCATCCGTGGCGCCATGCTCGACGAGATGCGGCGCACCGACTGGACGCCGCGTTCGGTTTACCGGCGGCTGCGCGAGGTGATGGATGCCATGCGCGTGATCGAGGCGGAAACCGGTCGCGAGGCGGAAGAAGGCGAGGTCGTGAAACGCCTCGGCATCTCCCGCGAGGAATACGCGCAGATCATGGATGACGCGAGCCGATCGCGCGTGCTCAGCCTCAATGTCGAGGACGACGACGGCGAATCGATGGCCTTCGACGTCGCCGACGACGAGCAGGCGCAGCCGCAGGTCCGCTTCGAGGACGGCGGCCGACGCCAGGCGCTGGCCACGGCGATCGCGGCGCTGCCGGAACGCGAACAACTGATGATGTCGCTCTACTACAACGAAGAATTGAACCTCAAGGAGATAGGTGAAGTGCTAGGAGTCAGCGAATCGCGGGTCTGCCAGCTGCACGGGCAGGCGCTGGTGCGCCTGCGTACGCGCCTGGGCGACTGGCGCGACGGAGCCTGAGGCGATGCAGAAACTGACCACCATCGGCGTCGTCCTGGCCTTCGTCGTGGTCATGGCCGGCGCCGTGCTCAAGGGCGCGGGCATCCATGCACTGTGGAGTGGCGCGGCCCTCATCGTCGTTTTCGTCGGCACCAGTTCGGCGATCATGGTGCAGACGCCGGCGCCGATCCTTTCGCGTGGCCTGGGCATGCTCAAGTGGCTGTTCAAGCCGCCGCCGCAGGATTTCGAGGAGCAGCTGAAGAAGATCATCGGCTGGAGCGAGACCGCGAGACGCCAGGGCCTGCTCGGCCTCGAGCCGCAGGTGGAAGCCGAGCCCGACCCGCTGATCAAGAAAGGACTGCAGCTGCTTGTCGACGGCACCGAACCGGACAATATCCGCAACATCCTAGGCGTCGAGGTCGATGCCAAGAAGCATGGCGACATGCAGTCGGCCAAGGTGTTCGAGGCGGCCGGCATCTATGCGCCGACCCTCGGTATCATCGGCGCCGTGCTCGGCCTGATGGCGGTCATGCAAAACCTCGCCGATCCGAGCAAGCTTGGCCCCGGCATCGCCGGCGCATTCGTCTCCACCGTCTATGGCATCGGCCTGGCCAACCTGCTGCTGTTGCCGGCGGGAAACAAACTCAAGCTGATCGTCAACGACCTCGCCCGCGAGCGCGAGATGATGGTCGAAGGCATCGCCGCGATCGCGGAGGGCGAGAATCCGCGCAACATCGAATCGAAGCTGCGCGGATACGTGCACTGACATGGCCGGGCGCAAGAAAAAAGTCGAGCACGAGGAACACCAGAACCACGAGGCCTGGGCGATTCCCTATGGCGACCTGGTGACCCTGCTGCTGGCCTTCTTCGTGGTCATGTACGCGGTGTCCTCGCTCAACGAGGGCAAGTATCGGGTCCTTTCCAAATCGCTCGAGGCTGCGTTCAACGGCTCGCCGAAGACGATCGAGCCGATCCAGATCGGCGAGCAGCCGTCCTCGGCACCGAAACCCTCGGCACTCGAACTGAACAGCGCGCCTGCGCCGGTCATGCAACCACTGGCGGTACCCCCGCCACTGGCCTTCCCGGAAGGGCCCATCACCCCGCAGGTCGCCATCGACACCAACGCGACCAAGGAGGCCGAGATCAAGGCCGGGCTCGAACGCATCGCACGCGAGGTGGAGGAAGCGCTGCAGAACCTGATCGACGAGAACCTGGTCGTGGTGCGCAGGCATCGCACGTGGCTGGAAGTCGAGATCCGCACCGACATCCTGTTTCCCAGCGGCGTTGCGGTGCTCTCGCCCGATGCGGTGCCGATCATCGAACGGCTGGGAATCACGCTGGGAGGCTTTCCCAACAGCCTGCGCATCGAAGGGCACACCGACAACGTCGCCATCAACACGCTCCAGTTTCCCTCCAACTGGGAACTTTCTGCGGCGCGCGCGGCGAGCGTTGCGCGCCTGTTCGCGGATACCGGCATCGACCCGCACAAGCTCGCGATCCTTGGCCTCGGCGAGTTCCATCCGGACGCCGACAACGCCCCCGTCGAGGGCCCCACCCGCAACCGCCGGGTCAAGATCATCGTGCTCGGCGAGGAAGCCGACGCGCCGGAGTCGAATCTCGTGGCCGGAGCCGGCACCGCGCCCTGACCGAGCCAGGATGCAGCCGTAGCGCATGCGCCGGCACGCGGCCTCGACAAACCGCCGCATGCGGTATACTGAGACTGCTTGTACACACTGCGTTTGAATTTATTTGGTGATGTCGCGTTCGCCATCGACGCCGGCATGCCGGCTTGCCGCGACCCTTGGATCGGCGCCCGTGCAGCCCTGGACGTTGCCGGTGTTCGCCATGGCCGGGTGGTGCGGCCTGCAGCGGTGGCGTGGACTGGATGAGGCATGAGCAACGGTCGGGCCCGCAACAGGCTGGAAATCCGCCGCAAGCTTCCCGGGCTTTCGGCGCAGGCACTGCATGTCGTGCAGCTGGCCCTCGACCCCGACACCGATCTTGCCGCCACGGCAGCCGCCGTCGGCATGAATCCCCAACTTTCCGCCAACATCCTGCGCATCGCCAACTCGCCGCTGTACGCAACCCAGCGCAGGGCCGACAACCTGCGCAAGGCGCTCATGCTTATCGGCCTCAATGCGACGTTGTCGCTGGCGCTGTGTTTCGCCTTTGCCCAGATGTTCCGGCCCATGCGCAGCATCTCGCCGGCGCGCCAGGCGATCTGGCAGCGCAGTGTGCTTGCGACCACCGTCTGCAAGGCGCTGGCCCGGATGCTCGGCTGGCGTGATGGTGAGCAGTGCATGCTGGCCGGCCTGGTCCAGGATCTCGGCCAGCTGGTACTGGCGCAGGAATTCCCGGGAATCTATCCCGCGCTGCTCGAGCGCGGCCTCGCGCACGAGGATCTGCCTGCGCTGGAAACCGAACTGATTGGCTGCAGCCACATCGAGGTGGGTGCGTGGATGGCGCAGGCCTGGAACCTGCCGGATTTCGTCGAGGAGGCGATCCGGCACAGCCATGCCGAAGCGCCGACCGAACCGCTGCAGCGTGCCGTCGCGCTGTCCGGGCTCGTCGCCGACCTTTGGATCACGCCCTCGCCGCAGGAAGCGCGGGTCCGCGCGGAAACGGCGGCGGCGAGACTCTTCGACCTCGGTGCGCCGAAATTCCTGCACCTGCTCGAAGCCGTCGAGGAGGCGATTCCCGAGATGTCGAGTCTCTTCGACATGGGCCCACTGGTGACGCAGTCGATCCTGCCTCCGCGGGCGGTGGCCGGCGCGGACGAGCCGCGCCACGTCAACGAGGTCGGTGTCGCCAGCCGGGCCCGCCATGATGCGGAACGCCGCAGGACGCGAATTTCGGCGCGTCCGCCCCGCGAGCACGCCGACCTGCCGACCGGAGTCTTCCATCGACGCTACATCGACAGCGTGCTCGAGGTCGAGTATCGCTCCGCGCGCGCCTATGCATGGGACTTCTCCGTGATCGTGCTGCGACTCGACAACCATGCCGTGATCGACGCACGACACGGACAGGCAGCCGCCGACGAGGCGATGCGGCGGGTCGCCCAGCTGCTTGTGCAGAAATTGCGCGACGATGATGTCGTGGGTCGCCTGCGCGCGGATGCCTTCGTCGTCCTGCTGCCAGGCACGGCGCGACGATTCGCCGGCCTTGTGCGCGACCGCCTGCTTGCCGCGTGCTCGGCGGCCGACGTGCTCGAGTCGGACCACGGCATCATTCGCGCCGTCGTTTCGGCGGGCATCGCCTCGGCCGATGCGATGGCGCCCGAGGATGGCCCAGGCGAACTCATGCTCGCCGCAGAGCGCGAACGCGAATCCGGTGCCAACTGACAGGCCGCACGACTGCCGAATCCGCGCGGCACTTGCCGAGTGCTTCGGGCAGCCGGGGGGAGCACGTTGAGAACAGCACGAATGCCCGGGCAACGGCTGCGCAGCTCTCGCCGCACCGCGTCTGGCGCAGATCCTGGTGGACTCCACCGGAAATTCCCGCCGCCACCGGCAGCCGGGCCCGGGCCGGCGGAATTCTCGACTGCGTTGAGGCGCATCCGGTCCTGATAGGGCACAATTCGCGGCCCACGAACGGGCGCCGGTGATGATCGCGAACGCGTCTTGCCTCCCCGCTGGTGCGTGCCGCCCCGAACAACAGGAAGAATTGCTGCCGATGCTCCTCATGATCGACAACTACGACAGCTTCACCTTCAACCTCGTGCAGTACTTCGGCGAGTTGGGCGAGGAGGTGAAGGTTGTGCGCAACGACGAGCTGTCGGCGGCGCAGATTGCCGAACTGAAGCCGACCAGCATCGTCATCTCGCCGGGCCCGTGCACGCCGAATGAAGCCGGCGTATCGCTGGCCTTGCTGGCGGAGCTTTCCGGCAGCGTGCCGATCTTCGGCGTCTGCCTTGGCCACCAGGCCATCGGCCAGGCGTTCGGCGGCAAGGTCGTGCGTGCGCGTCAGATCATGCACGGCAAGACCTCGCTGATCCATCACACCGGCCAGGGCGTATTCCGCGACCTGCCCAACCCGTTCGAGGCGACCCGCTATCATTCGCTGGTGGTCGAGAAGGAAAGCCTGCCCGATTGCCTCGAAGTCACCGCCTGGACCGAGAACGCCGATGGCAGCCGCGACGAGATCATGGGCTTCCGGCATCGCCAACTGGCTGTCGAGGGCGTGCAGTTCCATCCGGAGTCGATCCTGACCCAGCACGGGCATGCCCTGCTGAGGAATTTTCTAGAGCGATGAACGACAGCCATTGCCGTTGCCAATGCATTTGTAGGAGCGCCTTCAGGCGCGATGCTGTTAGGCGAATTCATCAGAAGAAGGGCATCGCGCCTGAAGGCGCTCCTACAAAAGAACCCTTCGATGCGGACCAGCCATGACGTTCACGCCCCAACAAGCCCTGCAGCGCACGATCGAACATCGCGAGATCTTCCATGACGAGATGATCGAGCTGATGCGCCAGATCATGCGCGGCGAGGTCTCCAGCGCGCTGCTCGCGGCGATCCTGACCGGGCTGCGCGTGAAGAAGGAGAGCATCGGCGAGATCAGCGCCGCGGCGGAGGTCATGCGCGAGCTGGCGGCGCCGGTGCGCGTGGCCGATCGCGACCATTTCGTAGACATCGTCGGCACCGGCGGCGACGGCGGCAACAGTTTCAACATCTCCACCGCGGCGATGTTCGTCGTCGCCGCGGCCGGCGCCCGCGTGGCCAAGCACGGCAACCGCAGCGTTTCCTCGAAATCCGGCAGCGCCGATGTGCTCGAGGCGCTCGGCGCGTCGATCGAGCTGGCTCCGGAGCAGGTCGCCGCCTGCATCGAGCAGGTCGGCATCGGATTCATGTTCGCCCCGATCCACCATCCGGCGATGAAGGCGGTCGCGCCGGTACGCAAGGAAATGGGCGTGCGCACGATATTCAACATCCTCGGGCCGCTGACCAATCCGGCCGGGGCGCCGAACATCCTGCTCGGCGTGTTCCACCCGGACCTGGTCGGCATCCTCGTGCGCGTGCTCAAGCAGCTCGGCGCAAAACATGCGCTGGTCGTGTGGGGCAAGGACGGCATGGACGAGATCTCGCTCGGCGCGGCCACCCTGGTCGGCGAACTGCGCGACGGCGTCATCCGCGAATACGAAGTGCACCCCGAGGAATTCGGCTTCGCCATGGCCTCGGGCATGCAATTGCGCGTCAACGATGCTGCCGAATCGCGAGCGCGCGTGCTCGAGGCACTGGACAATACGCCGGGAGTCGCCCGCGACATCGTCAGTTTGAACGCCGGCGCCGCACTGTATGCAGCGGACGCGGCGCCATCGATACCGGCGGGCATCGCCATGGCGCGCACCGCGCTCGACAGCGGTGCGGCACGTGCAAAACTCGACGAATTCGTGCGCACGACACGGCGATTGGCCGGCAGGCAGCAAGCGTAGGCTCCTACACAGGAACGGTGAATAACTGATGAGTGACATCCTGGATCGCATCCTCGCGCGCAAGCTCGAGGAGATCGCCGCGCGCAGTGCCGTCGTGCCACTGGCGGAGCTGGTCGCGCGCGTCGCCGACCTGCCCGACACGCGCGGCTTTGCGGCTGCGATCGAATCGGGGATCGAGGCGGGCCGGCCGGCGGTGATCGCCGAAGTCAAGAAGGCCAGCCCGAGCAAGGGCGTGATACGGGCCGATTTCGATCCGGCGGCGATCGCGAAGAGCTACGCGCGCGGCGGTGCGGCCTGCCTGTCCGTGCTGACCGATGCCGACTTCTTCCAGGGCAGCGAGCACTACCTGCGCCAGGCCCGCGACGCCTGCACGCTGCCGGTGCTGCGCAAGGACTTCACGATCGACCCCTGGCAGGTCTACGAGGCGCGCGCGATCGGCGCCGACTGCATCCTGCTGATCGTCGCCGCCCTCGATGACGAACGCCTGCTCGAACTGAGCCTGCTCGCCGCCGAGCTCGATCTCGACGTGCTCGTCGAAGTCCACGACGAGGCCGAACTCGCGCGCGCGCTGGACGTGCCGGCGCCACTGATCGGCGTCAACAACCGCAACCTGCGGACCTTCGAGGTTTCGCTGGAGACCTCGCTGCGCCTGCGCGCGCTGGCCCCGGCCGATCGCATCCTGGTGACCGAAAGCGGTATCGCCAGCGGGACCGATGTCGCGCGCCTGCGCGCCGCCGGCATCGATGCCTTCCTCGTCGGCGAGGCGTTCATGCGTGCCGTCGACCCGGGTGCCGAACTGAAGCAGCTGTTCTTCCCCGGATGATGGACGGTTCACCGCTACACGCCGCGGACGGGCTTGCGGCTGCATCCCCGCGGCGCGTCGTGCTGTTTGATTTCGATGGCGTGCTGATGCGCGGCGACGCCTACTCGCGCTTCGTCCTCGCGCGCCTGCTGCGTTCGGCCTGGCGATTGCCGGTCGCCCTGGCGGCAATGCCGTTGTTGCTACCACTGGCTGTGTTCCGTTCCCTGCGCCCGGCCGTGGCCGAAACGCTTGTCCGCATCAGCCTGCTCGGCGTGCGCACGACGCGCTACCGGGAGCTGGCGCGCGCGTTTGCCGGCGAACTCGTGCAACGCCCGCGCATCTTCATCCGCGACGGCATCGGCGCCATGCGCCGGCACGTGGCGGCGGGCGACCGCGTGGTCATCGTCACCGGTTGCGAGGAGACGCTGGTGCGCGCGATTTTCGACGCGATCGGATTGCACGGCATCGAATGCATTGCCTCGCAGCTGCAGGACGGACGCCTCGGCATGCGCAAGAAGGTGCACAACATTGGTTCGCAAAAGCCGCGCCAGCTTGCCGGCCATGGCATCGCCGAACCCTGGGCGATCGCCTACAGCGATTCGTCGCGTGACATACCGATGCTGGAAAGGGCGGGTGAGCCGGTCCTGGTCAACGCCGATGCCGGCACCCGCCAGCGCGTCGAGCGTGCACTTGGCCGGCCGGTGGCGCGGGTCGACTGGTTCTGATGCGTCCCCGCCGCGGGCGGGACGTCCGCGGCCGCTAGAGCGGATCCGCGCGCTTGCCGAGCACGACGATGGTCTTGCCCGAGACGTCGATCATGCGCTGCTCTTCGAGCTGCTTGAGCACGCGCCCGACCATTTCCCTCGAGCAGCCGACGATGCGGCTGATTTCCTGGCGCGAGATGCGGATCTGGGTGCCGAGCGGATGGGTCATCGCGTCCGGCTCGTTGGTCAGGTCGATCAGGGTCTTGCCGACGCGACCGGTAACGTCCATGAAGGCGAGGCGGCTGACCTTGCGGCTGGTATGCAGCAGGCGGTTGGTCAGTTGCGAACCGATCGCGAACAGGATCTTCGGGCATTCGTCGCGAAGCGCGCCTTCGAACAGGTTGAACATGCGCTCGTAGCCGATCTCGGCCAGTTCGCAGGGCGTGCGCGTACGCACCATGACCTCGCGGCGCGGCGTCTCGACGAAGATGCCCATTTCGCCGATGAACTCGCCGCGGTTGAGATAGGTGAGGATCAGTTCGCGCCCTTCCTCGTCCTCCGAGGAAACGGTCAGCGAGCCTTCGATCACGTAATAGAGGATGTTCGCCGAATCGCCGGGGCGGATGATCGCGGTCTTGTTCGGATACCTGCGGCGATGGCACATGCCGAGGAATTTCTCCATCGCTTCCCGGTCCGGGATCAGCGACGGCGGAGCCTGCACCTTGGAAACATTGCGCTGCAGGGTGTAACGAAAATCGGCCATTTTCACGCGAGCATCTCCCATGACGCCGCACACGCAGGACATATGCGACTGGAAATTTCCATCGACTGCGCCCCTGATTCGCCGTCTGTGAACAATCTTATTGCATATTGGGCGTCAGGTGTCGGAAGGCCGCAGATCGATCGATGGGCGGATCCGGCGCCGGACTCCTGCCACGGCGCCGCCGCGGCGCCCCGCGGCGGCCGGCGGACGCACCGGCAGACCCGCAAGCAGGCCGGCCAGGCGCCTGTTCCGTTCGAGAAAAGAATCGTTACAAGTGAAATCCTGCGTGCCGAAACCCGCCGACGGGTAAATGCGATCTGCAGCGGCGGGTTTAATCACCCCCCAGATTGGCCCATAATGCGCGCCGTTTCCCCGGGGTCCGGGCTAGAGGAATTCACGGTGGTAAAACCCATTCCCCGTTTGCGTCTGCAAGGCTTCAACAACCTCACCAAGGCGCTCAGCTTCAACATCTACGATATCTGCTACGCGGTATCCGAGGATCAGCGCCAGCGCTACATCGAGTACATCGACGAGGCCTACAACGCCGAGCGCCTGACCACGATCCTGACCGACGTGGCCGACATCATCGGCGCCAACATCCTCAATGTCGCGCGCCAGGACTACGATCCGCAGGGCGCCAGCGTGACGATCCTGATCTCCGAGGAACCGGTGGTCGAGCGGCTTGGCCGCGACACGATCTCGGGCGCGGTGGTCGCGCACCTGGACAAGAGCCACATCACCGTCCACACCTATCCGGAAACGCATCCGCACAACGGCATCGCGACCTTCCGCGCGGATATCGACGTGGCCACCTGCGGCGTCATCTCGCCGCTGAAGGCGCTCAACTTCCTGATCGACAGCTTCGAGTCGGACATCGTCATCGCCGACTACCGCGTGCGTGGCTTCACCCGCGACGTGAAGGGCCGCAAGCATTACATGGACCACCGCATCAATTCGGTGCAGGAATACCTGGCCAAGCACATCCGACAGAAGTACGAGATGTTCGACGTCAACGTGTACCAGGAAAACATGTTCCACACGAAGATGCACATCAAGGACTTCGACCTCGATACCTACCTGTTCGAGGCGCACTCCGACGATCTTTCGTTCAAGGAGCGCCAGCGCATCGGCGCCCTGCTGCGCCGCGAGATCGAGGAGCTGTTCCACGGCCGCAACCTGACCTGAGGGCCGGGAGTGGGGAATGGGGAATGGGGAATGGAGAATAGGGAATAGGGAATAGGGAATAGGCAAAGCGGGGAGCCGCGCGCTATTCGCCCGTCATCCCGGCGCAAGCCGGAAGCGCTTTACAACAGCCGGAGGGCTGGTCATCCAGCCCCCTGTGTCACCCAGCCACGGAATTCTGGCCTTCGCCGGCACGGGTGTGCCGGGTTCAGGCTATTGCCATTCCCCATTCCCCATTCCCGATCCGCCTAGATCCGGTAGGCGACCGCGCGCATGACGTTGGCGGCGAAGCGCATCGCGCCCTTGACCGGCGCGGGCAGGTCGATGCCGCCGGCGGCCTGGGCCAGCTCGGCATGGCGCGCCTCGTCGTCCTTCATCTGCGCGACGATCGCGCGGCTGCGCGCATCACTGGCCGGCAGCTTGCCCAGGTGCCCTTGCAGGTGGGCCTCTACCTGGCGCTCGGTCTCGACCACGAAACCCAGGCTCAGGCGATCGCTGACCAGCCCGGCCACGGCGCCGATCGCATAGGCGCCGCCGTACCAGAGCGGATTGAGCAGGCTGGGGCGGTCGCCGAGTTCGTGCAGGCGTTCGCCGCACCAGGCCAGATGGTCGGTTTCCTCGGCGGCCGCTTCGAGCAGCTGACGGCGCACCTGCGCATCGCGGGCCACGGCCGCCTGGCCCGAATAGAGCGCCTGCGCGCAGACCTCGCCGACGTGATTGACCCGCATCAGGCCGCCGGCGTGGCGGCGTTCGTCGTCGTCGAGGTCGTGCTCGGCGACACCGCTGGCCGGCGAAGGTCGGGCCGCCGGCGGCCGCGGATCGAGGGCCGTGCCGAGGGCGCGCTCGATTTCGACGAGCACGCGATCAAGGCGGGAGAGCGGGCGTGGAGTCATGGGGATGCAGTTTCCAGCTGGCGCGCGAGCAAGGCAAGCGGATGCAGCACGGGAATCGGCGATTTTCGCTGGCGCAGTCCATTGCCGAGGAACAGGCGGCAGCCGATATTGGTGGTCAGCAGCAGATCCGGCGCCAGGGCCGTCGCCTGGTCGAGCTTTTCGCTGCGCAGGCGATCGGCGCGTTCGGCCTGTTCGATGAAATAGCTGCCCGCCGCGCCGCAGCAGCCCGGCTGCGCCGGCAGGTCGAGCAGCTGCAGGCCCGGAATCCTGCCGAGCAGTGCGCGCACCGGCGCGCCGCCGCTGCCGACACTGACCTGCGTGCAGGGCAGGTGCAGGGCCGCGCGTTGCGCCAGCGGCCGGAAACGCAGCGTGTCCAGCGCGTCATCGCTGGCGAGGAAACCGAGGATGTCGGCGACCTGCAGGGCGCTTCCGGCCAGCGTGTGGTCGCGCAGGCTGCCGAGGCAGCCCGAGGCGCTGACCAGCACGGTGGCGGCCTCGCAGTCACGCAGCGCCGCCGCGGTGGCCTGCGCGGTCGCCGCCGCGGCGGCCGAATCGCCGGCATGCAGGGCCAGCGCGCCGCAGCAGACCGCCCCGGCAGGTTCGACCACCGTGTAGCCGAGGGCCTCGAGCAGGATGCGCCCCGCCGCCAGGGTGTCGCGATCGAAGACGCTGGCCACGCAGCCCGGAAACAGGACCAGGCGGCCGCGCAAAGCCGGGGCCGCCCTGGCAGAAGCGCGCAATGGCATCGGCGCGGCCGGCACTTCCCTGGCGAGGCGCCGCAGCAGCGAGCCTGGCGGCAGCAGGCGGGCGAGCCCGGGCAGCCAGCGATCGGCGCGCAGGGCGGCGGCGAGGCCGGCCAGCCTGCGCAACGCCACTGGCCCGGTCAGCCAGCGTGGCAGGCGCTGATCGCTGCGCATCGGCGCGATCAGAGCCCGGGTCTGCACGAGGATCTCCCCGTAGCGCACGCCGGAGGGGCAGACCGCCTGGCAGGACAGGCAGCCCAGGCAGTGGTCGAGGTGGGCGATGGCCGCGGCCGACGGAGCCAGGGCTCCGCGGGCAATCTGCCGCGCCAGCACGATGCGTCCGCGCGGCGACTCGGCCTCGTGGCGGTCCAGGTGGTAGGTCGGGCAGTGCGGCAGGCACAGGCCGCACATGACGCACTGGTCGGCCAGGGCCTCTATCGCGCTGTCAGACTGCCCATGGGTCGTATCGGCCATGGGTTGATGCTATCATTCACGGCTCGCCGCGCTCGACCGGAAAAGAGCGCGCGGACTTGCGTGGCAAGGGAGCTTCCTATATTCTCCCGCGCCTTTCGCCGCATCCAGCCCGTCACGGGCATTCAAGGTTTTGATATGAAGACGATCAGCGCCAAGCCAGAAAGCGTCAAGCGCGACTGGTTCCTAGTCGACGCGACCAACAAGACGCTGGGCCGTCTGTCGACTGAACTTGCACGTCGCCTGAAGGGCAAGCACAAGCCGATCTTCACGACCCACGTCGACACCGGGGATTTCCTCGTCGTCGTCAACGCCGAGAAGATCGCGGTCACCGGCAACAAGCTGAATGACAAGAACTACCACCGCTTCACCGGTCATGTCGGCAACCTGAAGACGACCTCGCTCAAGGACATGCTCGCGACCCATCCGGAGCGCGTCATCGAGATCGCGGTCAAGGGCATGTTGCCGAAGAACCCGCTGGGCCGTGCGATGTATCGCAAGCTCAAGGTCTACGCCGGCCCGAACCATCCGCATGCGGCCCAGCAGCCGCAGGTTCTGGATATCTGATTTTCACCACGTAATCCCTCGCAGGGAACCGCTGTTCCCTGTGCGGACTCTTCACCAAGAGCAGACCAACTGACATGGCTACACTCCAGCAGAACTACGGCACCGGCCGACGCAAATCCTCCGCAGCGCGCGTTTACCTGCGCAAGGGCAGCGGCGCGATCACCGTCAACGGCAAGGCCCTCGACGAATTCTTCGGCCGCGAAACCGCGCGCATGATCGTGCGCCAGCCGCTGCAGCTCGTTGACGCGACCGAGAAGTTCGACGTGCTGGTCAGCGTCGCCGGCGGCGGTACGACCGGCCAGGCCGGCGCCATCCGCCTCGGCATCGCCCGCGCACTGGTGGAGTACGATGAAAGCCTGAAGTCGCCGCTGCGCAAGGCCGGATTCATGACCCGCGACGCACGCGAAGTCGAGCGCAAGAAGATCGGCCTGCACAAGGCACGTCGCGCAACCCAGTACTCGAAGCGCTAACCAGCCAATAGCCCCGTCGCCAAGCGGTAAGGCACCTGACTCTGACTCAGGCATTCGGTGGTTCGAATCCATCCGGGGCTGCCAAACCAAGGTCAAGGCTGCCAACCGGAACAATCCAGGGCCAGCCAGACCCGCTGCAACAAGAAACCCCGCCGCAAGCGGGGTTTTTTGTGCGCGTCGATCCGAACCCTCCGGGCCTGCGCGATCGACGAACTTCAGCGCTCCGTGGCGCCTGCCGGCGACGCCTGCGGCGCCTGCGGCGCATCATCGGGCGCCGCTGCAGGGACCGCGTGGCTCATCCGGTGCGCCAGCGGCACGAGGCCGAGCAGGGACAGGCCCAGTCCCGCCAGCACGGCGCCCGTTCCCGCCCAGGCAGCGAGGGCGACGACGGCAAGCGGGCCGATGGCGCGACCGAATCCCTGCACCAGCGCAATCCGGCCGTTCCAGTATCCGGCATGGCGGACCCCGTAGATGCGCTGCACGAGCCACGGCCGGGCCAGCGTATGCAAGCCCGCGCCGAGGCCGAATACGGCCACGCCGAAGGCGGCGATCAAGGCCGTGGGCGCGAGCGCGACGCCGCCGAGCCCCGCGCCCTGGAGCACGAGCGGCAGCGAGGCGAGCGTCTGCGTCGCAGGTTGCCGTCCGCCACGCAGGATCCAGATGCGCCCCGGCAACTGGGTCACGCCGAGCATCGCCAGCACGCTGGCGGCCCCGGTCGGCGACGCGCCGCGCGAAAGCAGCAACGGAATGAGCAGGGTGGTCAGGCCCATCGCCGCGACCGTGCTGCTGGTGAATACGGCCAGCAGCGAAAAATAGTGCGCGGTTGCCGGTGTCCGCGCCGGCGCCGGTCGTGCGACCGGTGCGCTTCGATCGGACAGCACCGGCAGGACGCGACGCTGCATGATCCAGGCAGCGATGAGTATTGCCGCCGCGCCGGCAAGCTCGGCGAAGCGCCATCCGCAGCGCTCGGTCACGGCAGCCAGCAGGGGCAGGAACACGGTGCTCGCCAGGCCGCCGACCACGGTGATGGCCGCCAGCGCGCGCAGCCGCTCGAACGGATCGGCGACCGCGCGAATGACCAGGGCGAACGCCGCTTCGTAGAGCAGCGCGGCCATCGCCACGCCGAGCACGAGCCACGCGGCATAGAGACTGGCTGCGCCGTGCGCCCGTGAAGCGAGCACGAGTCCGGCGGCGGCGAGCAGCGCGCTCGCCTGGGTCGTGATCGGGCCATGGCCACGGTCGAATGCCTTTCCCACCAGCGGGGCAGCAAGCGCCATCGCCAGCAGGCCCAGCGAGAACGCCCCGGCCACGCCCGTGCGCGACAGGCCGAGATCGCGCTCCATCGGCACCAGCAGCACCGAAAAGCCGTAATAGAGCACGCCCCAGCAGACGCACTGGCAGACGCCGAGCAGCCACACCGCCTGGCGCTGCGGACTCACTGCCGGGTCTCAGCCACAGCAGGCGGTGCGGCGAACGGGTGCGGCGGGGACGGTCGGCGCGCTGCAGCCACAATCGGTTGCGCCGGCCCCCCTGGCGAGCTCGTCCTGCAGGCAGCAGGCCGCCGCGTCGGACCTGGCGGGACCGCCGCAGCAGGATGCCGTGTCCTCCGCGATCGCCGCCATGCGTCCTGCCTCATGCGCGCCCGGCAGTGCGCCGGCGCTGCAGCAGGAGCTTGCCGCAGTCGGCACCAGCGCGTCCATGGCCGCCGCCTGCGTGGCATGCACGGAAGGCCCGGAGGCGACCGCGCAACTTCCGCTGCTGCACGCCGTGGCGCTTTCGTCCTCGTCGGCGAACTGGGTGATGCACACGCCGGTTTCCGGCAACACGAGTTCGACGGGGCGGGCCGCATCCCAGTCGCCGGCGATCGCCGCGACCACCGAGCGCACCTGCTCGTAGCCGGTCAGCAGGAGGAAGGTCGGCGCACGCCCGTAGCTCTTCATGCCGACGATGTAGAAATTCGGATCCGGGTGGCTCAGCTCGACCGCACCATGCGGACGCACGCTGCCGCAACTGTGCAGGTTCGGGTCGATCAGCGGGGCGAGTACGCTCGGGCTCTGCGTGCCGGGGTCGAGCGCGATGCGCAGCTCCGAAAGCAGGCCGAGTTCCGGGCGGAAGCCGGTGACGGCGACGATCTCGTCGACGGCGTCGAGGGAGACGTCGCCGCTGGTGGCGACCAGGCCGTCCGCCGTGCGCTCGAGCCGCTCGAGCTGGAAGCGCGTGGCGACCTTGAGCAGGCCCGCGCTGACGAGGCGGCCGATGTCGCTGCCAAGACGGCCGCGTTCCTTGAGCTGGTCGTTCTCGCCACCGCCGAGGATCCGCTGCAGGCTGGGCTGGCGAACGGCCCACTGCACCCGGGTCGATGGCGCTTCGGCGGCGAGCCTGGCCAGGTCCCTGAGCACGTTGAGTGCCGAGTGGCCGCTGCCGACCACGAGCACGCGCTTGCCCGCGTAGCGCTGGCGGTCGGCGCCGGTCACGTCCGGGATGCCGTAGCGGATGTGTTCGCGCAACGCACGCTCGCCGATCGCAGGGATCCCGGCAGCGCCGAGCGGGTTGGGATTCTCGATGGTGCCGGAAGCGTCGATCACCGCCTGCGCGAGCAGCTCATGCTCGCCGCGCGAGTCTTCGTAACGCACGAGGAACGGCGCGTCATCGCGGCCGCCGTTCTTCATCCGGTCGCGACGATGCCGGGTAACGGCCGTTACCCGCGATCCGGTACGCAGGTGCGGGGCCATGGCAGTCGTTGCCGCCAGCGGCAACAGATAGTCTTGGACCACTTCACCTCCGGTCGGAAACACGGCGGGATCGGGCGCGCTCCAGCCCTCGTGGGCGAGCAACCTGGCGGCAACCTTGTCCACCGTGTATTCCCACGGCGAAAACATGCGCACGTGCGACCAGCGCTGCATGCCGGAACCGACCGATGGGCCGGCTTCGAGGACGACGGGCGTGAGGCCACGGGCGAGCAGATGGGCAGCGGCGGCCAGGCCTACCGGGCCGGCCCCGATCACGACGACGGGCAATACGGGTTTCATTGGATACTCCTGGATGATTGGACGGCCGCAGTGGCCGCTTGGGAGGGAACGAGGTTTTCCGTGATCAGGCGTTCAACGATCACGACATCGAGCCATTGGCCGTCGAGGCGGCCGTGCTTTTCGTAGACGCCCACTTCGCGGAAGCCGACGGCGCGGCAAAGCGCGAGGCTGGCGGTGTTGAAGGTGAAAATGCGCGAAACGAGTTTCCAGTGGCCGCGTTCGCGTGCCGCGGCAACCAGGGCTTCGAGCAGGAGGCGGCCGACCCCGCGGCGGCGCGCGTGGCGATCGAGATAGACCGAGAATTCGGCGATGCCGGCGTAGCAATCGCGCGCGCGATAGTCGCCGAGGCCGGCCCAGCCGAGGATCGAGCCGTCTGCGTCGCAGGCCACGAGCAGCGGATGGCGTCCGCCATCGGCCACGCGTGCGGACATCTCGGCGACGCTGCGCTGCCGCGTCTCGAAGGTCGCCCCGCGCTCTTCGATGCCCTGGTTGTAGATTGCGGCGATCTGCGCGGCATCCGCCGCCATCGCCGGTCGTATCGTCGTCACGCCCGTACTCCTTAAGTTGTCAGTAGCAACTAAATAGTCAAAAAAAATCAGCTGCAGCGGCTTCCGCCGCGCGCATCGGTTCGGCAGGCCGGCGCACACTCGCCGGCCACGAATCGAGCCTCGGCCGCCTGCGCCAGGCGCTCGACCAGGCGCGCTGCCGCCGCGCGCGTGCCGGCATCGAGATCGCGCAGGAGTTCGCGTTGCTGGTCGATCAGCTCACCATTGATGCGCTGGTACAGCGCCCGGCCGCTGCGCGTGATGCGCAGGGAAACGGCGCGCGCATCGGAGGCGTCCGGCTGCCGCTCGACGTAACCCTTGCGCACCAGCGCGTCGACGACGCGCGTGGTCGTGCTCTTGTCGAGCTTGAGCGATGCGGCCAGGCTCTGGCTGCGCTGCGGGCCCTGCTCGGCGAGCACCTCGAGCGCATAACATTGAGTGACTGAAATATCGTGGCAGCAGATCTTGTCGCGGTCGCGGAACTGGTACACGCGGACCAGGCTGGAAACCGCCGCGTGCAGGGCTTCGGCGTCGGCCTGCAGCTCGGCGTCGCGGTCGATCGGGCGAACAGGGGTTGGCTTCGACATGGCCGATCCGATTAGTTGTCAGTTGCAACTATAAGGACGCGGGCACTGGCCGTCAAGCCCCCGGCTGCCGCAGTTGCCGGCATCGGGACCGCACCGGCACGCTCGCCGGCGTGGCACGGAGGCGCGCCTTTTGGCGGCGGGCCGCGCGCTGTGACATTGGACCACGCGAAACCTGGCCCCGCGCGGACTTACAATGGCAGCC
>OEIU01001132.1_pt1 | contig 18900 bp, 21 predicted proteins | sample 1539221 | NCBI WGS metagenome assembly OEIU01 (sample SAMN03792071, study PRJEB22550) | activated sludge metagenome | feature: wastewater treatment plant; material: activated sludge; isolation source: Wastewater treatment plant of a petroleum refinery complex | place: Argentina: Zarate | collected...
CCCGGCAGATCAAGAAGATGATCTCGTCCTATGTCGGCGAGAACAAGCTGTTCGCCCAGCAATATCTGTCCGGCGAACTGGAGCTCGAATTCAACCCGCAGGGCACGTTGGCCGAGCGCATCCGCGCCGGCGGCGCAGGCATCCCCGCCTTCTTCACCAAGACCGGCGTCGGCACGCTGATCGCCGAGGGTAAGGACGTCCGGAATTTCGACGGCGAGGATTACGTGATGGAGCGCGGCCTCGTCGCCGACATCTCCCTCGTCCACGCCTGGAAGGGCGACACGGAAGGCAATCTGATCTACCGGAAGACCGCGCGGAACTTCAATCCGATGATGGCGACCGCGGGCAAGGTGACCATCGCCGAGGTCGAGCATCTCGTCGAGCCCGGCGAACTGGATCCCGACGCGATCGTCACGCCCGGCGTCTTCGTCCAGCGCATCATCCATGTGCCCAACGCGAAGAAGCACATCGAGCAACGCACCACCCGCAAGCGCGAAGCCGCGTAATCAACCGCCCGCAACTGTCATACCCGCGGAAGCGGGTATCCAGAGCAAAAGCCGCAACCTTCGCGACGCAACTGGATTCCCGCTTTCGCGGGAATGACACCCGGGCCAGACATCAACCCGTGGAGAACAGACCCATGGCATGGACCAGAGACCAGATGGCCGCCCGCGCCGCGCAGGAACTGCGCGACGGCTTCTACGTGAACCTCGGCATCGGCATTCCGACGCTCGTCTCCAACTACATCCCCAAGGGCATGAAGGTCTCGCTGCAGAGCGAGAACGGCATGCTCGGCATGGGCCCCTTCCCCTATGAGGGCGAGGAGGACCCCGACCTCATCAACGCCGGCAAGCAGACGATCACCGAACTGCCGACGACCAGCTATTTTTCTTCGGCCGACTCGTTCGCGATGATCCGCGGCGGCCATATCGACCTGTCGATCCTCGGCGCCATGCAGGTCGCCGAAAACGGCGACCTCGCCAACTGGATGATCCCCGGCAAGATGGTGAAGGGCATGGGCGGCGCCATGGACCTCGTCGCCGGCGTCAAGAAGGTCGTCGTGGTCATGGACCATGTCGCCAAGGCCAAGGACGGAACGATCGAGAAGAAGCTGCTGCACCGCTGCAACCTGCCGCTGACCGGCGCGCGCGTGGTGGACATGGTCATCACCGACCTCGGCGTCTTCACGATCGACAAGCACGGCTCGGGCGGCGTCAAGCTGATCGAGCTCGCTTCCGGCGTCACGCTGGACGACATCAAGGCCAATACGGAAGCGAGCTTCGACGTCGCCCTGGCGAAGGCCGCCTGACGAGCGAACAGGGCGTAGCGAACAGGGAGAACAGGGTCAGCCTCCCTATTCGCTATTTCGCTCCCCGGTTCCACGCCAGCCACGATTTCGCCGCGCTTTTCATCGAAGGCTTGCCGCGTCCGCATGCCAGCGACGGTCCCTGATGTTCGGTCTGAAATTCCGCGCCGCACGACCAGCGGACGAGCCCGCCTCGTCCGGCGCACGCGCCGATTTGCGCGCCCGCCTCTGGCCGGCCGACCGGCTCGGGCGCGGGCTGCGCGTGGCCGGCCTTGTCGCGACCGCCGTCGCGCTCGGCGCGGCGATCGCGCCCTGGGCCGTGTCCCGCACCGCGCTGCGTGAGGAAATCGCCGCGCAATTGCGCTCGTCCTCCGGACTCTATGTTTTCATCGAGGGGCCGTCGACCTTCTCCCTCCTGCCGAGCCCGCATGTGAGACTCGGGCGGGTCAATTTCGTCGAGCCGCAGGCCGCGCTCGTCCTGAAGACCGAAAGCCTCACCGGTCAGCTTCGCTGGCTGCCGCTGCTGACGGGCCGGCTGGAGCTGCAGCGCGCCGAGCTTTTGCGTCCGCAACTGACCATCGACCTCGATGGCCGCCCGATGACGCGGACCGGCGCCGTGGCGCGCGCCGCCGACGCCAGGCCGGCGACGCCGGAGGCCGACAGGACCGATCGCGCCCGACTCGGCGTCATCTCTTTCCTCGACGGCGCGGCGATCCTGCGCCGCGGCGACGTCGAGATGGAGACCCTCGACCACATCGACGCGACGCTGGACTGGCCGACCGTTTCCTCGCCCGCCGCGCTCGACGGCGAGGCGACGTGGCGCGGCCAGCGCGGCGCGCTCGCGCTGTGGATCGCGCGCCCCTCGGAAATGCTGCGCGGCGAGGCGAGCCGGCTGACCTTTCAACTGAAATCGCCTCTCGTCTCGGTCCAGGCGAACGGCGAGGCCATTTCCGGCGCGCGCCCGCATTTCGAAGGCCGGCTGATCGCGTCCACGAGCTCGCTCCGCGACGTCGTGCAGATCATGCGCGGCGCGGCGCCCTTGCCGCTCGCGCTCGGTCCGGCGTCGATCGACGCGAAGGCCGACGCCGGCCCCAAGGGGCTCGACCTCGCCGGCGTGCAATTGAAGCTCGACAATTCCGCCTACGAGGGCTCGCTCTCCTGGCGGACCGACGACCAGCGCCCGCAATTGTCCGGCACGCTCGCGACCGGCGCGCTCGACCTGCGCGACCTCATGGGCGCGCTCCCGCCGCTCGTCGAGCGCGACGGCCATTTCAGCCGCGACCCCATTGGCTGGCGCGACCAGAGCGCGCTCGACATCGACCTGCGCGTCTCGGCCGCGCGCGCCTCCTGGGACCGGCTGCAGGCGCGCGACGTCGCCGGCGCCCTCCTGCTGCGCGCCGGTCGTCTCGAGGCCTCGCTCGCCGACGCCTCGCTCTACAAGGGCGCGGTCAAGGCGCGCCTCGTCATGGCGCCCGTGGAGTCCGGCGGCGTCGAGATCAAATCCGTGATCGAGGCGCGCGGCGTCGACATCGGCGCGCTCGGCTGGGATCGTTTCGGCGCGACCAAACTCGCCGGCGCCGCCAACGTCAATCTCACGATCGAGGGCGCGGGCGCCAGCCCGGACCAGATCGCGCGCAACCTCAAGGGCCGCGGCGACATCGATTTCGAGAAGGGCGAGATCGTCGGCCTCGACGTCGCGCGCGTCCTGCGCCGCATCGAGAAACGCCCACTCGCCAGCGGCCTCGACATCAACAGCGGCCGCACGCCGTTTTCCGCCGCCCGCATGTCGGCCGATATCGTCGGCGGCGTCGCGACCGTCACAGACGGTCTCGTCCAGGGCGAGGGCTTCGCGATGACGATGACCGGCGCGGCGCAGATCGCCGACCGCCAGATCGCCCTGCACGCCAATGTCGCCTCGGTCGATTCCAAGGGCGACCAGAAGCCCGACGCCCCGGCCTTCGCCTTCGATGTGGTCGGCCCGTGGGACAAGGCGGCTCTCGTGCCCGACGCCGCCTCCTTCATCCGCCGCTCCGGCGCCGCGCGGCCCCTGCTCGCGCCGCGCGCGGCGCCGTAGGCGTCAACCGGCGCGCCTGCGGCCGGCGAGGGCCGAGGCCAGCAGCGCGAGCCCGACCGCTGCCAGCAGCAGGCTGGACATGGCGTTGACCTCGGGCGTCACGCCGAGCCGCACCTGGCTGTAGATGCGCATCGGCAGGGTGGTCGAGCCCGGCCCCGACGTGAAGCTCGCGATGACGAGATCGTCGAGCGACAGGATGAAGGCGAGCATCCAGGCGCTGACCATCGCCGGCGCGAGCTGCGGCAGCACGATGCGCGCGAAGGTCATGACAGGCCCCGCGCCAAGATCCATCGCCGCTTCTTCCAGCGACCTGTCCATCCCGGCCAGTCGCGCGCGAATGACGACGGCGGCGAAGCACATGGTGAAGGTCGCGTGGCCCGCCACGATGGTCCAGAAGCCGCGCTCGACGCCGAAGGCGACAAAGATCAGCAGCAGCGACAGGCCGAGGATCACCTCGGGGATGACCAGCGGCGCATAGATCGACCCGACGAACACGCTGCGCGAGCGAAAAGCGCCGAAACGTTCGAGCGCGAAGGCGGCGAGCGTTCCGTTGAACGTCGCGATGACCGCGGAGATCGCGGCCACCTGCAGGCTGATCTTCGCCGAAGCGATGAGCTGCGCATTGGAGAAGAGCGAGGCGTACCATTGCGTCGAGAAGCCCGCCCAGACGGTGACGAGCTTCGAGGCGTTGAAGCTGTAGATCACCAGCAGCGCGATCGGCGCGTAGAGAAAGGCGAAGCCGAAGGCGAGCGTGGCGAGGCGCGGCAGGCGGGCGGCGGTCATCGCGCGCGCCTGTTCCCTCCCTCCTTGTGGGGGAGGGTTAGGGTGGGGGGTCGGGGAATCCTGCCAGGAGATGCGGCCGCAAAATTCCGGAGAGAGCGCCCGACCCCCTCCCCTGCCCCTCCCCACAAGGGGGAGGGGTTCAGATATGCGCCGAGGCGGAGAGCGCAGCCCGGGTTCATCATGCCCCCTGCCCCTTCGTCTGCCGCCGCTCGAACCACACGATCGGCCCGACCAGCAAAACGAGCAGCACGATCGCGCCGGCCGAGGCCGCCGGCCAGTCGCGGTTCTCGAAGAAATCGTTCCACATGGTGCGGCCGATCATGATCGTGTCGGAGCCGCCGAGCAGGTCGGGGATGACGAATTCGCCGACCGCCGGAATGAACATGAGCAGCGCGCCGGCGATCACGCCCGGCAATGACAGCGGCAGCGTCACCTTCAGGAACGTCGCGAACGGCCCGGCGCCGAGATCGGCCGCCGCCTCGCGCAGGCTCGCGTCCTGCTTCTCAAGCGAATTGTAGATCGGCAGCACGACGAACGGCAGGTAGGAATAGACGATGCCGATCACGACGGCCACGTTGGTGGCGTAGATCGTCAGCGGCGCGTCGATCAGGCCGAGCGCCGTCAGCGCGTGGTTGAGAAAGCCCTCGTCCTTGAGGATCGCGATCCACGCATAGACGCGGATGAGAAAGCTCGTCCAGAACGGCGCGACGGCGAGCGCGATCAACAGGGAGCGCCGGCGCGGATCGGAGCGCGCGATGGCGAGCGCCAGCGGATAGGCGACGAGAAGCGCGATCAGCGTCGATACGCCGGCGATAGCGAGCGACGACAGGTAGGATTCGAGATAGAGCGGATCCTCGAACAGGCCGCGATAGGCGACGAGCGAGAATTTTCGCGCCTGCTCGATCCAGCCGGCGAGACCGTCGGCAAGCCGGAAGACAGGTTCGTAGGGCGGTTGCGCGATGGCGGATTTCGACAGCGAAATCTTCGCGACCAGCGCCAGCGGCGCGAGGAAGAACAGCGCGAGCCAGCCATAGGGCGCGGCCAGCGCCCAGACGCGCCCGCGCGAGAGCGCGCGCCTAGGCATCGAGCGCCACGCAATCCGCCGCATCGAAGGCGACAGTCACGGCCTCGCCCGGCTGCGGCGCAGACTGCGCCGACGACGCGGCGACGCGGGCAAGAGCGCCGGAGTTCAGGCGCACGCGAAAAACGCGACGGTCGCCGCGATAGGCGAAATCATGCACGACGCCCGCAAGGCGATTGGCGCCCCGCTCGCCGGCGGATGCAAGGCGCATGCGCTCGGGCCGCACGGCGACGGCGACCGTCGCGCCCTCGGTGAGCGCGCAAGGCATCGGGGCCTCGATCAAGCCTTCCGGCGTCTCGAGCCGCAGCGCATCGCCCGCGCGCGACGCGCGTCCTTCGAAAATGTTGATCTCGCCGATGAACTCGGCGACGTAGCGCGAGCGCGGGCGCTCGTAGATGTCGGCGGGCGAGCCGATCTGCTCGATCTTGCCCGCGCGCATCACGGCGATGCGGTTGGCCATGGACATGGCCTCGTCCTGATCGTGCGTGACGACGACGAAGGCGGCGCCCAGCCGCTTCTGGATGTCCATCAGCTCGAACTGCGTCTCTTCACGCAATTTCCGATCCAGAGCCCCGAGCGGCTCGTCGAGCAGCAGCAGCTTCGTGCCGCGCGCCAGCGCGCGCGCGAGCGCCGTGCGCTGCTTCTGGCCGCCGGAGAGCTGGTGCGGCTTGCGTTTCTCGAGACCCTGCAATTGCGCGAGCCGCACCATCTCGGCCACGCGCGCGGCGACGGCGTCGCGCGCGAACCCCGCCGCCTTGAGGCCGAAGGCGATATTGTCGGCAACGCTCATGTGCGGAAACAGCGCGTAGGACTGGAACATCATGTTGACGGGCCGCTTGTGCGGCGGAACGGCGGTCGCGTCCGCGCCGGCGATCAGCACGCGGCCTTCGTCAGGCCGTTCGAAGCCCGCCGCCATGCGCATCAACGTGGTCTTGCCGCAGCCCGACGGCCCCAGCAGCGCGAAGAACTCGCCCGGCGCCACGGCGACCGACACGCCCTCCACCGCGACAGTCGCGCCAAAGCGCTTCGAGACATGCTCGAACTGAAGAATCGGCGTTGGCTGCAATCAATCGCCCTCGCGCATCGCCTCGTGCAGGCGCGCTTCCAGCACCTGCGGCTTGAGCAGCACCAGCGCGCCGCGCGTCTTCTCGATCAGGCCCTCGTGCGTCATGGTCGAGAGCTCACGCGTCACCTGCTCGCGCCGGCAGCCGATGCGCGCGGCGACCACGTGATGGAACGGCGGCGGCGTGACGACGCGCTCGCCGGGACGGCCGGGACGCGCATGCGAGGAGCGAAGCAGTTCCGAATAGAGCCGATGCCGCAGATCGAAGATCGCCATCTCGGCGAGCCGCGTATTCACGTCGCGCACGCGATGCGTCAGGAGCCGCATGACCTTGTCGCAGGCGTGCTGGTTGCTGAACAGGATCTCGCGAAAGACCGCCGAGCTCATGATCGCGACTTCCGCCTTGGTCAAGGCGGTGACGTTGGCGGAGCGTTCGATGCTGTCGATGGCCGACATTTCGCCGAAGAATTCGCCGGCCTTGATGTCGGCGAGGATGACTTCCTTGCCCGCCGCGGTGCGCAGAAGAACGCGCACGTCGCCGGAGACGAGAAAATAGACGTCGGTGGACTTGTCCTCGAAATCGACGATGGTCTCGCCGTCGTCGCATTTCTTCCAGAGGACGCGACGGTCGAACTTGTCGAAATCGAAACCGGCGACATCCTTGAAGAAGGGATGACGGGCAAGACTTTGCATGGCCGTTCCAGCTAACACGCCGCCCCCGTGGCGACCGGGGCAAATGTATCAGACGCGGACGGCCCGTCTACGGCGTTGCAGACCCGGCCTTATGCGCCGGCGCGGCTTTCCCCGGCGCTCGCGCGGCGTGCGGCTTCCACCGTATTGGCCATCAGAAGCGGCACGGTCATCTGACCGACGCCGCCGGGCACGGGCGTGATGGCCGCGGCGCGCTCGAGCGCTTCCGCGTAGGCGACGTCGCCGGTCAGGCGATACTTGCCGTCGGCCGTCGACACGCGGTTGATGCCGACGTCGATGACGATCGCGCCCTCCTTGATCCAGTCGCCGCGCACCATGTCGGGCTGGCCGACGGCGGCGACGACGATGTCGGCGCGGCGCACGACGGAAGCGAGGTCGCGCGTGCGCGAATGCGCCATGGTCACGGTCGCGTTGGCGGCCAGCAGCAATTGCGCCATCGGCTTGCCCATCAGGTTCGAGCGGCCGATGACGACGGCTTCCGCCCCTTCCACCTTGCGGCCGAGCGCGGCGGCCGTGCGCTCGATCAGTTGCATCGAGCCGAACGGCGTGCAGGGCACGAGCGCGCGCGCGATCGCGCCGGTCGCCAGCAGGCCGGCGTTGACGGGGTGAATGCCGTCGACGTCCTTGCGCGGATCGATCCGCTCCAGCGCATCCGCCGTATCGAGGCCCTTCGGCAGCGGCAGTTGCACGAGAATGCCGTGAATCTTCGGATCGGCGTTGAGCGCCTCGACGAGCGCGTTGAGCTCGCCCTGCGATACGTTCGCCGGCAGGTTGTGCTGCACGGAATGGAAGCCGAGTTGTTCCGCCATGCGGCTCTTGGAGCGGACGTAGACGCCGCTCGCCGGATCGTCGCCGACGAGCACGACCGCGAGGCCGGGCGTCACGCCCCGCGCGATCAGCGCCTGCGCCTTCGCGCGCGTTTCCTCCACCACGCCGGCGGCCGCGATCTTGCCGTCGATGACGAGGGCTCGTCTGTCGGATTGCCGCAGGAAATCGCTCATGTCGTGGCTCGCGCTGGTGGGCTTCGTCGCGCGTCTTCTGTCAGACGGGCGCGACGGCGCCAAGCGCGGCGACGCAGGTCACGCCAGCCTTTCCAGAGAAAAGCGCGCGGCGTGGCGGGCGGTCGCGCCCGGCGCGAGCAGCCGCATCGAGGGCTTGTCGGACAATTCGCCCGCAAAGCCCACGGGATCGCCGTGCCCGGTCCAGGCCTCGATGCACAGGAACGGCGCGGGCGGGCGCGCCCACAGCGCCAGATGCGGAAAGTCGTCGAGCTCCACGCGCAACCGCGTTCCCGCGCCATTGTCGAAAACGGCGCCCATGCTGGCGATCTCGAGGAAGCACAAGGCCTCCTGCGCCATCAGTTCCGGCGTGAGCGCCAGCCTGCGTCCCTCCAGCGGGATCGGGCGGCGTTCCGTCGAGAACAGTCCGCCCGGCGCGATCACGGGAACGGCGGCGCGCTCCGGCGCGTCGAAAACGAAGGCGTGCGGCTTGTTCGAGCCCGCGAGCGGCCAGCGGAACCCGGGATGCAGGCCGAGCGCATAAGGCATCGGCGCGTCGCCGAGATTGGTCGCCTCCAACGCCCAGACGAGCGCGTTCTCTTCCAGCCTGTAGATGGCGTCCAGCCGGAATTCGAACGGATAGAGCGCGCGCGTCTCATCGTCGGCCGCGAGCCGCAGCCGCGCGAAATCCTCGCCCTGCTCGACCGGCGCGAATGTGCGGGCCGCCGCAAAGCCATGCAGGCCCAAGGGATAGCTCCGCCCGTGGTGGCGGATTTCGCCGTTGCGCGTCCAGCCGACGACGGGAAACAGGATCGGCGCCGTCTGCGCCCAGACGGCCGGATCGGCCCGCCAGAGAAGATCGAGATCGCCGACCGACCACGCCAGCGGCTCGGCGCCGCGCAACGCCAGCCGCAGGCGCGCTCCTCCGCGGCGAAGCGCGACGTCGCTCAGCGCCGGCCCGTCACATTGGCGGAAAGCCGGTCGCGGTTCGCCTGCACCTTGCGCCGGTAGTTGCGCACCACCTTGTGCGCGCTGCCGCCGGCCGCCAGATGCAGCCCGGTCTCGACAGCCGCGACCGCCTTTTCCGACACCATGCGCCGCGTCTCGCGCGCCGCCACGGCGGGGCCGCCGAGCGCAAGGCGCGTCAGCCGCAGCGCGATGACCTGCTGCGCCTCGAGCGCCAGCATGGTCATGTCCATGCCCATCTTGAAAAAGGGTCCAAACATCCGCCGTCCCCGAAACCGCGCGATCTTCATATCCCGTATCACGACGCCGGACAAAGGGCGTGAATGCAAACCGCAGTGGAGGGTTGCGTCCAGTCCATTGACTCTTGACGGATTCGCCGAACGCGATTCTAATCCAATGATTCGCCGCTTCCAACGGATGGCGATACGAACGGTCGACCTCGGATGTACAGGTCGGCCGTTTCCGTTCGGGGCCTGACCGGCGCCGGAATTTTCCCGCCAGACCCGTCCGGCGCCACCGGCGCCCCTCCCGCTCCACGCCCTTTCCGCGCTCGCCCCTCGCGACGCGCCCCGCCAAGCAAAAGTCCAGTAATCGAACTTCCTCTATCTGTCGAAAACGCTAAATTGCGCGCCCGGCGCCCGGAGTTCTACGCTGATGTGGCCAATGGCGGAGGACGTCATGAATACTGCCCTGCGATTGAACCGGACGGCGCTTCGCGCCGCATCCACCACGCTCGTTCTCGCGGCGCTTGCGCCTTACTGACAGCGATGGCGTCGTATCGGCCGCCGTTGCGACGACGGGCGCATGCAATGTCAAGCTTATGCGACCGATCGATACTTGCGGCCCTGAAGGCAGGAACGATCGAATCGTCGCCTGCCGCCCCTGACGGACGGACGGCGGACAAACCCGAAATTTCCGGAGGTTCACATGAGCAAATTCTCTCGTTGGTGCGCGCGCGGCGCGCTGGGCGCTATTTTCCTCACCGCTTCGCTTGCCTATGCGCAGCCTCTAACGCCCGACCCTCACAACGCGCCCGGCTCCAGACCGGCGACGCCTCCGGCAGCATCTCCGGCGGCGACGCCGACGGCCGCGGTCCCCTCGGCGGCCGGCGACAACAATCTCGGCATGGCTCTCCTGGCCGCGCAGGTGAGCGCGGCGGGAACAGTCATAATGGGAGCCGGCGCCACCGGCGCATCCCAGCTATCCAGTTTCGTAGGTAATTACGAAGTAGACTTCAACCGCGACGTGTCGAAGTGCTATTACTCGGCTTCATCGTACGCCACCGGCTATGTGGCGACAACGCTGGAGCCGCGTTCGGGAAACACGAACGGCGTCTTCCTCATCATGCAATCGCTCACCGGCGCTGCGACCAACGTGCCATTCTATCTGACCGTGTTCTGCGCGAAATAAAACCACGATGAAATAAGCCGGCGCGGCGTTCGCGCACTTGCGGCGCCTTCGCGGTCTGCATGAGTGCGCAGATTCTGTGGCTGACTCGAGCGGTCGTGAATGCTTGGGGAACAGACCGGGTCGCAAGACCGATCGGAAGGCCGCAAATGTTCACGCTTCGACCCCATAGGTCTGAGTGTTTTTCTTGAACAAATTCAATAAATTAAATGGTCGGAGTGGCGGGATTCGAACCCACGACCCCTTGTCCCCCAGACAAGTGCGCTAACCGGGCTGCGCTACACTCCGACTGCGCCGCTTATAGAGAAGCCGGTTGCGACGCGCAACGCGCAAACCGCCCTTTCTCAGCCCGATCGCGCCGCCCGCAGAATACGCGCGCATTCCGCCAGTTCGCGCGCGATTTCGGCAAGTTGCGGTAAAGCTGCGATGGCTTGCGGGGGCGCGGACGCCGGTTCGTCGGCGACGGCGGGCTCGATTGCATCCTCCGCCTCGTCGTCGTCATCCTCGCCGAGCGTCAGCGCCGTCTGCGCCGACGCCAGCGCCACGCCGCCGCGCACGGCCGCCACGACGGCGCGCGCGCCGTTTTCCTTGAACAGGCGCTGCACGCCCTTGATCGTATAGCCCTCGCCGTAGAGCAGATGCTTGATCGCGCGCACGAGTTCGACATCGTCCGGCCGATAGTAGCGCCGGCCGCCGGTGCGCTTCATCGGCTTGATCTGCGCGAAGCGCGTCTCCCAGAAGCGCAGGACGTGCTGCGGCAGGCCGAGGTCGTCGGCGACCTCGCTGATCGTGCGGAAAGCGTCGGGGCTCTTGTCCATGCGGGGCTCTCGCGGCCGAAGCGATTCGGCGCCCCTATTCTAGCCCCTCGGGCGCGGACCTTCAGTCCTCGTCGAGGCCGTCGACCGCCTGCCCGTTGATTCGCGCCTTCAGCACGTGAGACGCCTTGAAGACGATCACGCGGCGCGGCGAGATCGAGGCTTCGACGCCGGTCTTGGGATTGCGGCCGACCCGCTCGCCCTTGGCCCGCACGATGAACGAGCCGAACGACGACAGCTTGACGGTCTCACCGGCGGCGATGACGTCGGAAATTTCGCCAAGCACCGTTTCGACCATGGCTGCGGATTCGACGCGCGAAAGACCGATCGCGCGATAGACCGCGTCGGCCAGGTCCGCACGGGTCACGGTTCGGGGGGAATTATCGGATGAATTGGGAGTCTTGTCGTCAGCGACCATTGTTTAGCTCAATGAAATTAAAGAGACGAATAACTCTGCCGTCCTGGCCGACGGAGAGCGCCCGCGATAATTGGGGCCTCGTCGATCCACGCCCCCGCGCCATCGACGAAATCTGCTTGGTAATTAAGCGCGCCCGCGACCGAATCGCAAGCGAAATCCGGCAATTGTCAAACCGGACGCGGCCGATGTCACCATTTGATGACGGCCGCGCCCCACGTAAACCCGCCGCCGACGGCCTCGATCATGACGACATGGCCGGGCTTGATCCGGCCGTCCCGGACCGCGACGTCGAGAGCCAGCGGAATGGTGGCGGCTGAAGTATTCGCGTGCAGGGCGACTGTCTTCACGACCTTTTCCGGCGCAATGCCGAATTTCTCGGCCGAGGCGTCGATGATGCGCGCATTGGCCTGGTGCGGCACGAACCAGTCGAGCGTCTTGGCGTCGATGCCGGTCTCGGCGAAACAGCCGAGCACGACGTCGGACACCTGCCCGACCGCATGGCGGAAAACGTCCTTGCCGACCATGCGCAGATGGCCGACCGTGCCCGTGCTCGACGGGCCGCCATCGACGTAGAGCTTTTCGCGGTGGCGGCCGTCGGAGCGCAGATGCGTCGACAACACGCCGCGCCCGTCGGCCCTTTCCGGCTGCGCCTCCAGCACGATCGCGCCCGCTCCGTCGCCGAACAGCACGCAGGTCGTCCTGTCCTGCCAGTCGAGCAGGCGCGAGAAGGTTTCCGCGCCGATCACGAGCGCGCGCTTGTGCGAGCCGGAGCGCAGGAACTTGTCGGCGGTCGAGACCGCGAAAACGAAACCGGAGCACACGGCCTGCAGGTCGAAGGCGACGCCATGGGTAATGCCGAGCGCGGCCTGGATCTGCGTGGCGGTCGAGGGAAACGTATAGTCGGGCGTCGAGGTCGCGCAGATGACGAGATCGATGCTCGACGCTTCGACGCCGGCGTTCTCCAGAGCGGCGCGCGCGGCGTTCACGCCGAGCATCGAGGTCGTCTCGCCCTCGGCGGCGATATGGCGCTCGCGGATGCCCGTGCGCTGCACGATCCATTCGGACGTCGTATCGACCATCTTTTCGAGGTCTTCGTTGGTCAGGACCCGCGCCGGCAGATAGGAGCCGACGCCCAGCACGACCGAGCGCAATTCGCCCTTGTTCTTGTTCCCTGCGCCGTCTGCCATGGGTCGGTTCTATCCTCGGTGGTCTTCGTCATCGAGCGGCTGCGCGGCCGCGCCGGCCTCGGCTTCGCTCGAAAGCAGGATGGTCTCGCGAATCTTGTCGAGCAGCTTGTGCTTCGTCATGTCGTAGCCGAGTTCGATCGCGCCGGCGAAACCCACGGAATCCATGCTGCCATGGCTCTTGATGATCACGCCGTCGAGGCCGAGAAACAGGCCGCCGTTGACGCGCCGCGGATCGATCTTCTCCTTCAGCGCCTGGAAGGCGCCGCGCGCCATCAGCGCGCCGAGCTTGGAGAGGAGCGACGACCGGAAGGCGTCGCGCATGTATTGCGCGATCTGCTTGGCCGTGCCTTCCGCCGTCTTCAGCGCGATATTGCCGGTGAAGCCCTCGGTGACGACCACGTCGACCGTGCCCTTGCCGAGATCGTCGCCCTCGACGAAGCCGCGATAGTCGATGGTCGGGATATTGGCCTCGCGCAGGCGGCGCGACGCCGCCTTCACTTCCTCGAGCCCCTTGATCTCCTCGGTGCCGACGTTGAGCAGGCCGACGGTCGGCCGGTCGATGTCGAAGAAGATGCGCGCCATGGCCGAGCCCATGATCGCGAGATCGAACAGATGTTCGGCGTCCGCGCCGATCGTCGCGCCGACGTCGAGCACGATGGATTCGCCGCGCAGCGTCGGCCAGATGGCGGCGAGCGCCGGCCGCTCGATGCCCGGCAGCATGTGCAGGCAGATTTTCGACATGGCCATGAGCGCGCCGGTATTGCCCGCCGAAACGGCGGCGTCCGCCTCGCCCTTCTTCACCGCGTCGATGGCGAGCCACATCGACGAGCCGCGGCGGCCCGCGCGCACGGCCTGGCTCGGCTTGTCGTCGCTCTTCACGACGACGTCGGTGTGGCGGATTTCGGAGACGGCGGCGAGCTTGGGGTGCTGCTCGATCAGCGGGCGAATCTGCTTCTCGTCGCCGAAGAACAGGTAATTCGTGTCAGGGCGCCGGTCGCGGGCGATGGCGGCGCCGGGCACGACCACGGAGGGACCGAAGTCGCCGCCCATGGCGTCGAGTGCGATCCGCACGCCCTTCGTCATCTGCGCTGAGGCTCCGTTGAAAGCCCGGCCTTGGTCCGCGGGCGGCGGACCATAGCCGCTCGGGCGGGTATGGCAACCGCTTTTTGCCCTGCCCGACGCAGGGACGGGACGAAACCGAGGATTTCCCTCACGTCCCCGCGCCCGGTTCGCTCTTGCGGCCGGCCAGAGGCGCGAACGGCGAAATCACGGCGCCCTGCGGTTGCGGCTCCTCGAAGGCGACGCCGGGTTTGCGCGGATAGGGATCGATCCCGAGCGTCAGGAATTCGCTGGCGAGCGCCCCGAGGTCGACCTTGCCGTCGACGATCTCGTCGGGCGCGTCGAGATCGTCCATGCCCTCCTCGTCTTCCTCGACCGGCGGCCGCGCGTCGCGACGCCGGCGGCTCATGCGCTCGGGCTCCTCACGGACGGGTTTCGCGCGCGCCGGCTCGAACTCGACGTCCACCGGCTCGACGATCTCGCTTTCGAACGGTTCGAGACTGACGACGCAGGTCTGCGTCACGCGCGCCCGGACTTCGCCGGTCACATGCAACCGTTCGCGGCCGCGCGGCGCGACATGCAGCCTGGCCGTCGCGGAGGCCAGACCGACGAGCCCGTTCAGCTTCGCCAGAGCCGCGCGCTGCGCCGCGTCGGCCTCGATCACGATGTCCGCACCCTGCGGCGGGATTTCCGAGACAACAAGCGGCGACGACCAGACCGGCGCCTCGCGCTGATGTTCCGCCTTGCTCATGGCTTTTCCTCCGGCGCGGGAAAGGGAGCGGGCCCGTTCTCGAAAGCGGCGAAGGGCGCCGCCGCCAGCGCCGCCTCCGCCTTCAGCACATAGCGCGCGAGCGGCGCGCCGACGCCCGCGTCCGCGCTGCCGTAGACGTTGCGCGCCAGCGCCGCGGCGAGCGCGTCCTCGCCCTCGCCGAGGGCGGCTTCATAGGCCGTGCGCCGGCCGTTGTAATCCGAGGCGAGCCGGGCGATGCGCTTGGGCACGGCGAGGTCGCCGACGCCCATCTCGCGCAAGGCGCGGTCGAGCGCCGCAAACAGGTGGTTCGACAGGTCCTGGGCGAGTTCCGGCGCCGGCGCGGGGCTCGCGGCCAGGCGGCGAATGACGAGAAAGGCGTGCAGCACGAGCATGTCGAACCGGCCCTCCAGCGTATCGGGCGCGGCGTAGGGCGGCAGAAAAAGCGCCGGCCGCCGCGCCGCGGCCATGATCTCGCCGTACAGACGCTCGGCCGTCGCGTCGTGGGACTTGCGGGAAAAGAGCTTGAAGATCATGGCTCGGAACTCTGGGACCTGCGGCGGCCGGCGTGCGGCGACCTTGCATTTGGCTGTTCCGGGGGTTAGGCATCGCCGGTCGCCGATGCAAGTCCGAATTTGGTTTTGCGGCGGCGGGCGCGGCGTAGGACGCAAGCCCGATCGCGATGAAGATGCGGAGCGTGGGAATGGCCTTGGGGGATAAGCGGCGCTTTCTGACGCCGGCGCGTCTGGCTCTCGTTGTCGCTCTGGCCGTTCCGCTCGGCGCCTGCTCGACCGGCGGCCTGCCGGGCCTCAGCTACGACGGCGTCGTCCAGCGCGGCTACCAGGCCGACGCCGCGACCATGAACCAGCTCAAGAACGGCCTCTCCAAGGAGAAGACGCTCGCCCTGCTCGGCACGCCCTCGACCACCTCCACGGTCGGCGGCGACGCCTGGTACTACGTGAGCCAGACGGTGTCGCGCCCCGTCGCCTTCATGCCGCAGAACGTCACCGACCAGCGCGTGCTCGCCGTCTATTTCGGCAAGGGCGGCATCGTGCGCATCGCCAATTACGGCCTGCAGGACGGCAAGCTCTTCGACTACGTCAGCCGCACCACCCCGACCGCGGGCGGCGACGAGAGCTTCGTCCAGAACATGATCAAGGGCCTGCTGAAGTTCTCGTAGGGGCTTCGCCGATGGCCGCCCGCGTCGTCGCCGTCTCGCGCCGGCGCGGCCATCATTTTTCCAAGACGCCCGCGCTCTCGATCCGCCTCGTCGCCGGCCTCGGCGTCGAGGGCGACGGCCATTTCGGCGCAAAAGTCCAGCACCGCTCGCGCGCGCTGAAATTTCCGGACATGCCGAACCTGCGGCAGGTCCATCTGCTGCAAGCCGAATTTCTCGACGAGCTCTCCGCCCGGTTCGGCCCTGTCGCCGCCGGCGATCTCGGCGAGAATGCGCTCGTCCGCGATCTCGACCTGCTCGCCCTGCCGCGCGGCGCGCGCCTGCGTCTCGGCGCGGCGGCGGTCGTCGGGCTGACCGGCCTGCGCAATCCCTGCGTGCAGATCGACCGCTTCCGGCCGGGCATGATGGCCGCCTGCCTCGACAGGGACGCCGACGGTGCGCTGATCCGCAAAAGCGGCGTGATGGCGGTCGTCATCGAGAGCGGCGACGTCGCGGCGGGCGATACCATCGCGGTCGAAACGCCGCCCGGCCCTTTTCAACCGCTCGAGCCCGTCTGATCGGATCCGGCGGGCGCGTCGGCCTCGGGGCCCTCGCGTTCGGCGATCTTCTCCAGCGCGCACTCGAAGCGCCACGAAAATCCCGTCTCCGGGAATTGCGCTTCGACGCGCCCCTCGAACATGGTGGCGACAAGCTTCCGCGTCACGACGCTGCCGAAGCCCGTTTGATGGTGCTTCGCCGGCGGCGGACCGCCGCTCTCGCGCCACTCGAGCGTGAAAGCCTCGGCGCCCGCTTCGCCCGCAACGGTCCAGTCGACCGCCACGCGCCCGGCCTCCGTCGACAGCGCGCCGTATTTCACCGCGTTGGCGGCAAGCTCGTAGATCGTCATCGCCAGCATCTGCGACGCCTCGGCGCTGACGAGGACCGCGGGGCCGGACAGAATTATCCGCCGCGATCCCGCATCGGTGAAGAAGCCGGTCTGCGACAGGATCAGGCTGTCCAGCGTCGCCCCCTGCCATTCGTTGTCGACGACGACGTCATGGGCGGCGGCCAGCGCCGCGACACGCTCGATGAAACGCTGCTCGTAATCCGCGCCGCCCGCGGTCTGGCGGGCGATGGCCTGCACGACGGCGAGCAGGTTCTTGGCGCGGTGGTTGACCTCGCGCATCAGCATGCGGTTGCGCTGTTCGGTGAGCTTCCGCTCGGTCACGTCGACCAGGACGGCCGCCAGACGGTAGGGCGCGCCCTTGTCGTCGACGATCGTGTTCAACGTGATCTGCGCCCAGACGCGCGGGCGCGCGGCGGCCAGGATCCGGGCCTCGATTTCGAAGGCGTCGATCTCTCCGCTGACGAGCCCTGCGAGCCCGCGCTCGAGCGCGGGACGGCTGGCGGGATGGATATGCTCCGGCAAGGTGGTCGCCAGCAGTTCGGCGGAAGTCGCGCCAGTCAGCCGGCAAAGCGCCTCGTTGACGCGCGTGAAATGGAATGCGGCGACGTCGACCTGCGCCTGGCCGAGCGAGGAATTGTTGAACATGGCGCGGAAGATCGCCTCGCTTTCGCGCAGCCGCTCCTCAAACAGGCGCTGTTCGGAAATATCCGTGTGGGTGCCGAACCAGCGCACGATATCGCCGTCGGCGTCGCGGATCGGCATGGCGCGCGACAGGAACCAGCGGAATTCGCCGTTGGCCGCGCGCAGCGGAAACGTGTCCTCCCACGGCTCGCCGGTCTCGAACGAGCGCCGGATGCGCTCGACCACGCGCTCGACGTGATCGACATGGTGGAGCTTGGTCCACCCCCAGCCCTGCATCTGCTCGAACGTCGCGCCGGTGTAGTCGAACCAGCGCTTGTTGTACCAGAAGATCGAGCCGTCCGAATCCGCCATCCAGGCGAGTTGCGAGATATTGTCCGCGAGCGTCGCGAACATGTCCTCGTGCGGGCGCGTCGACATATCCGGCGCCGGTTCCTTCGCTCCGCTCATGTCCCTCGTTCCCTCCGTCCAGATAGCGCGAATGGAGCGGCCGGGAAGTGAGACGAGCCGGCGTCCTCCCGGCGCAACTCACACCTTCTTCACGAACTCGGTCTTGAGCACGAGGCCCTTGATCTGCGCCGAGCGGCATTCGATCTCGCGCGGATCGTCAGTGAGGCGGATGTTCTTGAACACGGTCCCGCGCTTCAGCGTGGCGGAGGCGCCCTTCACCTTCAGATCCTTGACGATCGTGACGCTGTCGCCGTCGGCGAGAACGGCGCCGTTTGAATCGCGTGTTTCCACGAACTATGTCTCCAGCAATTGTTGCTCGATCACCTGATGGGACCGAGACGCCGCATACGGATGCGCCCCGCTTCTACGACGCTGAAATGCCCTGTCCAATCGTTTCTGGCTAATACGAAAGCCGATAGGACAGCCCCGACGTCCGCCGGTCTGGGTATCGGAATACGAAAAAGAATGACGCCGAAGGCTCCAGTGGCTGCGCCTTTTGCAAGTTCTCCGAAATCCTTGTCGAAGGTCAGAAGAACGCGGCTTTCCCGTTGAGCCCGGGCGAGAACCTCGAAATCCTTCGATCCCGGCCGGTCTCTCGCGACGGAAGCGATGTCGCAGCCTGCCGCCTCCAATGCGGCGATAGCGCTGGCCGGAAAATTCTCGTCTGCGAGAAATCGCATTCAAGCCGCGCTCGGATAGACCTTCTCGCTGCCGACGACATCGCGCGCATAGGCCAGACAGGCGCGGATATCCTCTTGCTCGAGCGACGGATAGTTCTTTCGTATTTCAGCGTCGTTCCAGCCGTCAGCCAGAAGTCCGAGGATGAATTCGACGGACAGCCGGGTCCCGCGAATGACCGGCTTGCCAGAAAGAATGTCGGGATCGAGCGAGATGCGCGGATGATTTTCTGACATGGCGTTGGTTCGTAATGTGCCGACGGCCTCAGGCGGCCTTCCGACGGCCATCATACACGCAAAAGTAAAAAGGGCGGAGCCAAGCTCCGCCCTTTCCAAAACATCTGACGAAACCCGTCAGTGCGCGAGAATCGCCAGCAGCAGCAGCGCGACGATGTTGGTGATCTTGATCGCCGGGTTCACGGCGGGCCCCGCCGCGTTCCTGTAGGGGGCGCCCG
>OEIU01001133.1_pt1 | contig 18900 bp, 14 predicted proteins | sample 1539221 | NCBI WGS metagenome assembly OEIU01 (sample SAMN03792071, study PRJEB22550) | activated sludge metagenome | feature: wastewater treatment plant; material: activated sludge; isolation source: Wastewater treatment plant of a petroleum refinery complex | place: Argentina: Zarate | collected...
TCGCAGTGGTCGGGTTAATATTGTTGACGGGGGGGGCCCCGTCCTCTTGCCCGAAGTGGTGGGGAAGTGTTTGGAAAGAAAAAGACGAGCCTGCCGGGTCCTTGACCCGCCGCACCTGCCCCATGGCATCGAGGATGTTCTCGCGCTCGTAGTTGCGCGGATCCACGAATACAACACGGCGCCCTTCGTAACGCTGGCTGCTCTGGCGAACCACCGCGCCGGCGCCATTGAACAGTTTCACAGAGACCTGCCGACCTGCCAGGTCATATCCATACTCGGTCAGTCCCTGATATGCGTTTGAGTAGGGAACCGTGCGGGTCTTCAGCCGACCAAACGTGTCGTACGTTGTAACCACATGACTCGTTTGTCCCGACAGCGGCAAGGGCCTGTCAGAGAAGCGGGTCCGGCCGAAACTGTCAAAGTATTCGGTGGCACTGCTGATGGCAGTGTTGTCCGTGGCTCGTGTCACGATGTCTACGCGAGAGCGCAGATCTGGCACTCCACAATAATTATTCGCGACATTGCACGCAGACAGTGTGACCGTCGTCGATGTGTTGTCCGGTAAAGTGATTTTGGTTGTGCGCCCGAACGCATCGGGCTCGAATTGCGTCAGGCGACCGTTGGCGTCCAGCTCCGATATCACCACACCGACGGCAGGATTGAGCGTCTGTGTAACTGACTTGCCAAGCGGGTCCGTCACCTTTATCGGTGTAAGGCAGTTCGATCCAAAGTCGAACGATGTCGTCCTGGGTGGCAAAGCAGTGCCATTGCTACGGCGACCCGTCACACTCAGAGACGAAGCGCGGCCGCACGCGTTCGCAGCAAATTCGAGATGAGTCGCGACTGATAGAACCGTCGGCTGATTCGCGGTATCTACGTTCGTGACTTCATCCGTGACGCGGCACTGGGCGTAGTCGATCGTCTGCGCATTCGCCTGTGTGCGCGAGGTTCCGTTACCCAATGTTGAGGTCGTTGCAGTGCGATGCGGACGGCCTAGACACCAGTGAGTCGTATTATTGTTGATGCTCTGGACCACACGCGTTGTAAAGGTCCGGTCTGTGGTTGGCAGCAGAGTGTCCTGGTCCAGCGTTGTAGTAGTGACATCTGTGGCATTCCCATAGTTGTCTATGGCATTGACGACGGTCGTGCTTTGGCTGATGAATGTGCCGTTTCGCGAACCGCCAACTTCGTAGGTCTTCTGGACGGCCTCTTGCGCGTACGGATAAACACGCGTCGAGATAACGTCGAGCCGATTCCTGAGAAACGGGAAGACTGGATTCTCTGGATCGGGCGTGTATTCAAGATTCAATTCTCCAATGCCATATATCTGGCCGTTGTGAAGCATCTTGAAAACATATGATGCATCGGTCACGACCGTCGATGATCCTTGCGTGACCCAGACGCGTGAGGGTTGACCCGTGACCGGGAAACTCATCGTCCCGAAGCTGGCAGAGACGCTTGTGTTGCGGTGTACGAAATCCCAGTGCGTAACGACGCCCGTGCGGTGATCCGTTTCCTCACGAAGAGCGAAGCCAAGAAAGCCGCGACTGCCCTTGTGCCTGCGAGCCCCTACGTACTTTTCGCTGACAGTGAACTGACCGCCCGTCCCGTCGGTTCTTCGATACTCCTTCACCAACGGTCTCGGTGGCAATACGTCGAGTTCATCAGCCATTGTCGAGGCGGTGCTGGCACGTGCGTAGGCTGTGTCGTCACTGGGTGCGGCATAGCCAATGCTGACCCGATTCCCGAACCCATCCATGGCCGAAACCATCAGATCCGGAGCCGGGCCTTCATGCAGGCGAAATCTAAGGCCGCCACCGTTCATGTATGTGATGTCCGGCAGACCGTCGCCATTGATGTCGAGGATGCGCGGCTGTGAGGCTGTCGCGGGCACCAGATCGGTCATTGCGGACTCGAAACTCGCGCCATTCCAACGCATCAGCTTCCAGTAGCCACCGATTCCATCCTTGAACAACAACTCGGCCCGTCCGTCGCCATCGACATCTGCGGCCACACCGCCGAGCTGATCGGCATCGGGGAGCGCTGCAGGTGCGCCAAGTCCGTTCGCAGATCCATAGCGGATCTCGCCACCCACTATCAAATCAGTGAATCCGTCGCCGTTGAAATCAGCAGGATGAAGCGGCAACCTGGAACACGACGGCGTGCAGTTCCAGTTCGTACCCGCGCCACCATTCACATATGTACCACTGGCAGTCGAGATCAGGGCAGTCCATGTTTGCGGTGTCCCGTTTTCAAGAATGAGATCCGTCTTGCCATCCCCATTGAAATCGGAGAATCGCTCGATTCCATCCCGTTGATAGCGAATGAAAGGGTTGTAGAAGCCCGTACCCGGGACCGCAAAGATCGGACTGTATACCTCATAACGTGTGAAGTTCATGGAGCTTCCGCTCACAACGCCGTCCAGAACCTCGGTCTGACCGTCACCGTCGATGTCAGTCAGCCAATGGCGATCGTTCAACCAATCCGGCCTGCCGGGCGGCAGAAGAATCATCGCGGAACCACCACGCGTGGATAACGGAACAACGAGCGTGTATTTCAACGTCGCGTCGTTACCGGCACCGAAGTTCGCGTCTACAGCGGAGTTGAATCCTGAGCCGTTGGAAATCAACTTGTACCAACGGCGGGTGCTGCCCTGCACGGACGGATAGACGACATCCGAGAACCCGTCGCCGTCCATGTCGACCACATGTTGATAGTAAGCGGCAGTCGAATCGAAACCGGGCGCCGAAACAGCCGATTCCTGCGTCCAAGCAGATCTACCGTCCTGCCACCCAAAGGTCGTCGGCGAGAGGCAGCTATTACCGCTGCCGCATTCTTGAAGCGCGATCAGCTGGCTACGAGAACGCGCCCCCACCTGGTAGCTGAGATCGTACTTCCTGATGAGCGTCGTTCCGTAGAACGTCTCGATACGATCGAGTCTCTTGGTTTCTCGAATCGCGGGGCCACCCCTGGATTCGATGATCCAGTCTGCAGCCGAGGGGCGAGCCTCCCAATAGAACTTCACCTTGAACGCGGCAGCGACGCCCGCATTGGCGTTCGCCGTATAGTAAATCTCGGAGGGCCTGGCGGAACCGTACGGCGGACCATCCTCCTCGTAGGTAATTGTCATCGCGTTGCCGGCGCGATCGGTGACACGGTTGAGCAACCACGCACGTGGCACCACGCTGCCACTCGCTTCAATGCGAGAGTCAACGGTTCCGCCATATTGATAGATAAGCCCGTCCTTACTCTCTACGACGAAGTATGCGGGCCCGGCAGATACCTCCGACGGATAGCCTGGCACTGTTCCCGCACTTCCGTACCCGGTTGTGCGGGAGAAGCTATCCACTTCCGTTGCATAGACTGAACCGTCCTGTCCATAGGCGAATGATGGTGCGTTTAGCAAACGCAGCTTGTTCCCATCCAGGCAGTATCGATCGTTATCAGTGAGTCCGACAGGTCCACCGAATCCATCCTGAGCCACTGTGGGCGCGCAGCGTGAAATCTGCGACAGACCGGCGATCGTCCAACCCATGCCGAGCCAGCTGTTGTCACGGTGACTTGAATACGTGAACGACAGATTCGGCTGGATGCCATTGATGCCGGCTGGAACCTGAATGGGAATGCGATAGCTCGCTGCACCTGCGTGAGTTACATCGAACGCACCTGGCGTGGCGCCGACTGCCGTGACTGGCGCCGTACCGGTTGCTGCACCTGGATCGTGTGCGCTCACCGGAATACTCGACCCCACGGAATTGGCCACGTAGTTGGTGCCGGAAGGGGATGTACTCTGGACATAAACGCCCGCACCCCCGAAGCCGTCGAAGTTGCCAACAACCAATCGCGCGCCATCTGCTGAAATGGCAATACTTGAAGAAGCAGAAGTCCCAGATGAGAAGGCAGCACCACCGGAATTGCCATTCAGCAGGTAGCTTGATGTACCTGCAGTTCTCGCCTGCAGAAGCACATCAGTCCGACCATCACCATTAAAATCACCAATGACCGAAGCGGCGCGGCTTGGAGACCAGTCGACGCCAAAGGCACTGCGGCTCCACTGCTGAACACCGACTTGTTGAAGCGGGGTCGATCCACCCTGAGAAAGTACAACTCCGAACGAGTTCGGCGGATATACAGGCACTGGAATGGGAATCTCGTAGTCGATCATCACGATGTCGGGCTTGCGCTGCAGCAGAAGATCGGCTCGAGAATCTCCGTTGAAGTCCCCTACACTGATGATTGTGTGGCGCGATGACCACTTGAAAGCACTCCAACTGCTGTCGGTCCAGGTTTGCGTTGGACCGGACGTAAATGTGCCATAGGCATCTGCGAGCACTACCGCATGCGTACCCGACGGCGTAACCGCTTGGAAGAAGAGATCCGAGCGACCATCCCCGTTGAAATCCCCAGCGAGAATCCTGTGCTGATCCAAAGACCAAGTCAGACCCAGTTGGCTGTTGCCGATAGTCTGACTGATCCCGGAGAAGCGGCCGCTTGTATCAGCCAGGAGCAGATAGCTGTCGCCAGGTGTCCTCCGCTGAAGCAGAACGTCGTCCTTGCTGTCATTGTTGAAATCGGCAACGACGGCGACGTACATATCACCGTACCATTGGATTCCAAAATAGTTACTTGGCCATGACTGCCAGATCTGGTTGGGAGCAACGCCATCGGATCGTGCGATTCCGCTCGCCTTCTCGACGGCTTTGGCGATGTAGAGGATGTCTGTTTTACCATCCCCGTCGAAATCTCCCGGATATAGATCGTAGTCCTGCGTACTCCAATCGGTCGCCACAGCCAACGACGCCAAGAGCATCGTTGAGAACGCAAGGGCAAAACTGGCGATCCGGCTGTTCATCGAGTGTCCTTGCGTCATTGATTCTTGCTTTGGAACTACTTCGGCGATGGCAACGGCGCAGGCTGCAGGCGGACCGACGCCTGACGCAGGCTTTCTCGATCATTGGAAATGACGGCTGCATCCAAGCTGACCAGTTTGCTTACTCCATTCCGTTCGACTACGGCATTCATGGAGATGCCTGACATTAGTTGATTCAGCAAATCCATCGCCTGATGCGCCTCAATGAGTGGTTGATCATCGAGCGAGAGGATCACATCGCCGTTTTGCAGGCCGAGCTGGAAAAAAATTCCAGAGCGCTGACCTGCGTACACCTGGTAACCACGCATCGACACATCGTCATAGACCGGACTCGGCCGGATGTAGTCAACCAAGGCCTCGCTGTAACTTGGCTTTAAGCGCTTTGTCGACGCACCACCCACCAACGCAAGCTCAGTTGGCGGGTCATTCTCGTTGCTTCCCTGATAGATCCTTGCGCGATCGCCGTCGCGCTCCAGAACGACGAAGCGGTCATGAATCTCCAACAAGCGCGCGCCATTGGCCAACAGAGCGCCCGCCGAGTACGTCTGCGGATTCTCCGAATGAGTCCCGATGTGAGCTACCCCTTCGCGCGGAGTCGGACCAGGAGAAGTTGATACGAGCACCAGCGGTCGCGGGACTGTGGAGGTCGAGGATTCGGCACCCGGAAGAACCTGTGCAATCTGCGTTCTCTCGGGCGGTGTCGTCGGAAGTTGCGGCGCTACTGCATATTTCTCTTCTATCTCAGCAGGAGGCTTTCCACGCAATCCCCGGAGATCCGAAATGCTGAATCTGGTTCCGCCCGCCCACAAGGCCACTGCGACCAGCGTCGCCGTACACAAAAGAGTCAGAGGCCTTGCACGTCGCGGATAGCCCTGCGCCGGCCTTGACGAATCTACGGCACTGCGACTCATGCGAACTCATCCCACCTCATACAACGCCACCACCCGACACGTCCCCTCATCGATATGCACATTGATGTCAGTTGCCGTTGCCCGAGCACGCAGCAGCATCGCGAACTCCTCCTTGTGAGTCGCGCGAGTCCGGTCAAGGCACATCAGACCTGGCCACGGGGAGTAGCAGGTGCAGTTCGATCGATTCAGGAAAGTGATCGTCGAGCCGTCATAACCGATTGCGAGTTGAGTAACTTTTCCGGCGTGCCAGTCGGCCAACGCCGGCGATGCAGCCGGGGCGAGTAGAAGCCCAAGCGTCGCGCGGAACGCGCGCATCGCATCCCTCTTGGCGAGAACTCCCATCTCGTCCTCCTTATCCATTGCGCGGCGCGTTCTTCGACGCGCACGCTCCCCGTGCCGACTTTTCCGTCAGCTCCTTCGTTCAGGCGATGCCCGCCTGCGCCTTGTTCGATCACCCGCAAGAGCGAATCGACTCGCTCCGTTCAGCAACGCATCGAGCGCTGCCTGTTGTTCTGGTTCGTCTGATTCTTCGTGTTGTGCCGATCATTGCGGCGACGAAGTGTAGATGTCAACGGATTTGTTGCTGCAGAAAATTTCTCTTCGCTGAGTGAGGGTAGCTGTGCCGCGATGTCGCCTTGGTCTTGGTTGTGTCCCAAGCCTTAGCACCTCAGAGCGACTCAAAGGCAAGCGTCCGGTCTTCCAGTCCGGCTTTCCGACTCTAATGGGTTGAGCTGTCCGGAAAGATTCGAAGGAGCAAGTCTTCAACGCGAACTCAGCCGGGAAGCAGCGCCATGTGTCCGATATGACAAAAGCCGTTCGTATCTGTAGTCGTGTAAATCTGCAATTGGCTACCAGCCTGTCGCGCGGCAAGGATGGCCGCGACATACACCTTGTAGTTGCTATCCGTTTCATTCAAGTACGCCCACTGGAATCGAACCATGTCTTCGCACAGTACGTATCAGCCTCTGCGGCGGTCGTCCGGAACCACAAATTGCCTGCGGTATCGATGCGCGAATGCAGGACGTGGCCGCTCACGTCATATCCGGCAATGCTAGGGCATCGAGAGTAAGCACAATACCAGTCCCACTACCCACGACTGACTTCGTCTCCGACTGCTCATTGTTCAACCTTCCTAGCTAGATGGCCCTCAGAACCAACGACAGAACAGCGGCTACTGCCACCCAATGCGCAGCGCCCCCCCTGTCCTACGCAAGTCCGGGTCATGGCATGTGCTTTAGGGACTGTGTTGCGGAATCCCTACCCATGTATTGAATGCTGTAGTCGCACTACAGCTATCGGAGTACCACACGTCTACCAAGCTATTTGCATTCATCGCTGCTAGCGCTGTTGCGTAAAGCGACTGCGCAAGGGGATCGGTAATCGGCACCGCGATAGTTCGCTTATCCAAACTGCAACCAGTTGAATCGGCTACTGGCTGGCTGAGAGTTATCGCAACGTAGGGCGGTCGTCCACAGCAGTTGTGAACATAGGCATTGGAAATTCTGACTGGCCCCAAGTGAATGTTCGTATCGGCCAGTGCGACGCGCGAACCACAAAGCAAGACGGTTAAGAGAAGCAGATACCGTAGCGCTCGAAGGGTTAGCAACCAACTGCGTTGGATCGAAGCTTCGGAGATTTGTCGCATAAAATTACCATCTGTGTTCGTAGACAACGACCTGCTCGACTGCGCCGTTGTCCGGTTGGTACCGAGCCGAAGGTTCGAAGGTTTCCGGCGGAACTCCCGATAAATTCGCGATCGTCGACGTAGGGTCGCGACATCCATGACTGACGCTGGAGAATCCCTATGTCGCGACCGCTTTGTATTCACGTGCCCGGCGCGTTCATCACGTGATCCTGCGTTGCAATCATCGGCAGAACATCTTCTTCACGGCGTCCAACTGCAAACAAAGGATTTGTTCTCTTGCAGTTCATTTGTTCTATCTCCTTGCAGAACTCCCTCAAACACGGGCCTTGTAGAAGTTTGCGTTTGTTGCGAGCGCCATATTGCGAGTGCCGAGTGGATTCGCGGACTCTCCAGGTACCACCGCTCAGCATCTGCACGACAAAGTTCAAGTTCAAATCCGAGAATCCGCGGTACCGAACGCTCTCACCCCTTCAAGTCCATACCAACCATTCCTTCATTCATTGCCCCGGGGAACGGGTTGCCCCAAGCGCACGAACCGTCACCCATGGCGTATACGAGAAGCCCAGAAAGCTTCGCCGATAATGCTACGGCAACTAGCGAGCGACCAAATGGCGTATTCGGGTCGATAGAGTAGACCATTGAGCTACCGTAGTTACCTTGGCAAGCGCTCGCTGGACCGTCAAATGCCCCGCCACCAAGTGCGACATAGACCTTGCCATTCAACGGCGCGACGTGGGTGACAATCCCCTCATAGTTAGCACTCTCAGCTGGTGAAGTAATGACCAAAGCCAAGAATGCGGCCGATACTAGCGACATCTTCGCTCTCATCCCCCCCCCTTCTAATAAGTTCATACCCTTCCGAGATATTCGCGATCGATGTGCGGCGTGTCGACGGCAGGGCTGCGAGCCATGAGTGTGTGAGGTTGCCGCCGAAGTCGTCGGGTACTTCTCGGCATGAGTTCATACCTACTACCGGATGTCCAATCACACGAGTCCGCCTTGCTCTTCTCGGTCGCTCATACCGAGACCGTTGCTCAAGAAAGATTTCCTTGAAAGCCATGCCGAGGCAGGTTCGCACGTAGCACTGACGGACTTCAGAGCGCCATCTCGATGAAGTAGGCACTCGGCTGGTTGGACCAAGCCCCGATCTGGGAGCAGGACGTCAGCGCGGGGTCGTTGTAGAAGATCGTGACAGGCTTTTCGGTGATCCGATACGCCAACAAGGTCGTATAAAATCCCTTGCATGCCACCGTGTTGATCTGGAAGTTACCCTGACTCGTAGAACTGCAGATCGTGTGGATGTTTGTCCCGACGGCGATTACGACCGCACCATTCTGGTCGTAGCCCAAATAGCCAACCTGACCGGTACAGGCAACATTGGCCTGAACGGTTGAGACGCACGCGAGGAGCGCGAGCAATGGAAGCATTCGCTTCATTTCAAATGACCTCATGAGGATTTCAGAGCAATGCAGCGGATGTGGAGCACCATCTCGCGGCATGCATGGAAGACTTTGGATGCCACGATCGCATCGCATTCCTGCGGCATGAAACACCGCATCGCATCCTTCTTGCCGAGAACTCCCATCTCGTTCTCCTATCCGTTAGGGCGTTGCGTTCTGCGACGCATACGCTCGCGTGCCGACCTATTTGCCGGCTCCTTCGTTCAGACCGTGCCAGCCTGCGCCTCTTCTGAATGCCCGCCAGGAGCGAATCGACCTGCCCCGTTAGCGGCGCATCGAACACTTCACAATGTTCGTCGACGCTCGCATTGCACAGATCATTGCTGCGCTGAAGCGGAGATGTCAACGTCTTCGTGCTTGCAAAGCAGTAGCCCCTCTTCGCTGCATGAGAGCAGTAGGCGCCTCGCGATGTCGCAGTTCGTCCGCAGCGGCAATGGCTCGGGGTTATCGTCAAGGTCACGATGATGCGGCTACGTGACTCGCACGTCGGCAGCCTGCATTTCCCAGCTGACCGTGGCAGAACGGCCTCATCGAGAGCTTCCATGAAAGGTCCGGGACGCGCGCCTGAATCGCAGTAGTCGCGCGACATCAGCGAAGCACGCATTCTGCACCGCCGTGCGAACGTCACTTGTTGTTATTCTCTTCTCGAAATCCAGGCACTCTCACTCCCATCTCGATCATCGATACCGCCCATCGACCACTCACAGTACAGCACACCGAACACGGCGGAGATCGCGAGGCACCATGCACTCAATGTGCGTCTTTCCCTACTACCGTCTTTTGTTTGTATGCTCTGGCTGCGCTGCCACTCCTAAAGAGGCCAGCATCAGCCGTAAAGGCAACCAATCTTAGCTTCAGTTTCGGATTTGAAACAGCGCGTTGGAATCGGACTCGTCAACGGAGGCATCATGAACGACAAAGTCCTATTTCTATTCATGGCACTCATTGCCAACCTATCGATCTCGTCGTTGGCATGCTCAAGCGAAGCATACGGGCATATCGAGTCCTTGATCGTCCGCAGCTCAGACGGACTGATTTATGTCTGGCTTGATAGCGCCACAACCTCGCGCCCGACGTGCGCAGCCAATACAAACTACTGGATGGTCAGGACGAAAACTCCGAGATCGGAAAGAAGACATACGCGGCCCTCCTCGCTGCGCAGATGGCGGACCGACCCATCCGGATTGTGGGAACCGGTACTTGTACCCGGTGGGGCGACGGCGAGGATATCAGCTACATCCAGTTGAGACGCCCCTGAGGAATCCATGCCAAGGCATGAGAGCTGGCGCGATGATGGTAGTCGCGATGGCTGCCGTCGATATGGAGGCAGATCGTCAACGAGCGGCATGCCTAACTTCTCCCCCGCGATCGATCGGGCCTTGTCATTGGTTGCCACGCGATGACACCTGTCCTCCGCTATATCGTCGTTGACAATTCACTCTGCTAACGCTGAGAATCACTCCAACAACAACGCCGGCTTGGATAACGGCGTATTCAAGGATCACGTTGACGGATAAGCGAAGAGCAGGAGCATGGGAATAGCTTCTACCACCCTCAACCTCTGCCAACTGAGAACCATTCTTCAGCACCGGACAACCTCCGGAGCTGCTGCGATGGGCGTCGCTCACACGTGGCGTTCGATCAACGAGGAACAGTGATGACCAAGCAGTTGAAGCCGATTGCTAGAATCGCCGTCCTGTCCATTGCGGCCGCACTAGCCGCATCTTCTGCAGGCGCTCAAGGGCCCGGCTGGACCGCCAACGGGAAGGTAGTAAAGCTTGTCAACACTGCAAACGGTGGGGTCAACATACGAATGTCACCCGACCTAGTTGAGTGCACCTCTCAAAGCGGATACGGACCGAACTTCGCGTCGGTTTACCCAAATCATCCCGGCATCAATCGAATCAAGGCCGATTTGCTGACCGCGTATGTCACAGGCGAGACCATCACCCTGTACCTAGTAGATTCGAGTTGTACCGTTAGCGAAACGCTGCTCGGTGGTTGGTAGATTTCCCCCTTACCGACCAGTCACTCGAACCACCTTGCAGCAACGCCAAGGCTGTATGGAACGAACGCCGCATACATGGCAGCACTCTTGGTGCTGCTTACTCACAAGTGGCATCGCAGAGACGGCCATCGGCGGCCAATCTAGCTCGCCATACTGATCAGTCTGAGCAGACTCTACTTCTGGAGAATCTATAAGACCGCCGCCGTGAACTCGATGCAGCGAGTACTAACCATTGCCGAGATAGCAGTATCTTGGGGTCTAACATTTTTAACTGTGCCGACAATGCTGTTTCGCATGCGTTTTGATTTCTCTCGGTTGCGTGCTTTTGGATTTGAGTGGTCGCTACTTTGGATTTTTTGTCTATGACATTGCGGCCATACTCGGCTGCATCGCGGTGTGCGGCACATACGACCGACTAGTGCATAGGGATTCGATCTTCTCATCAATGTTTTTATCCTGGCCTCAATCGCCTTAGGGCTGATCTTCTCGTGGCGTTCACCACTGGATCTCGCGTCGCGCTCTACCTGAACGACAACACTTGCACTGTGACCGAGACGAGAATGACTCACCAGGCGTCGATGTCACGACGAAAAAGGAAACGCCAGGATGAAGGCTCTATTGGTTTCAGTGTCGTCACTGCTGTAATTTCTTGGAGGAAGTACCCATGGTGAGATGCGCCGCCGTCTTGCTTTTTGTTCTCGTCAACTCAATGGCGCATGCCAACGTCACATGTTCTGGCGTTCCGCAGCGCGTATATGCAGGCGCGCACGGACCCAACGATGCCGAAGGAAAGTTCTGGGTTGTCTTCGCTGACTGGCAGCAGTACCTGCTCGGGCATCACAGCGATAGCTTGTCGAAGTCTAGATTTGCCTTAGCGCAGACAGCGCTCGCCACAGGCAAGTCTCTCGAGCTGTCGTTCTTCTTCCATTCGACCTGTGAGCAGGCGCGAATCGACGCTGCACTACCAACCGCTGTGGCCGTGGCGCAGTAGGCGTGATGTGCTCCTAGTCCTTGATCTGGAGTCGGCCATGGATTGGCTTGTTGGGCTTTGCCATGATCACTGAACGATGCCGTAGGACCAGTCTTCGACCCATGAACCACCATAGATGGCACAAGTTCCGGTTCCGTATGCAGAGACGATGTCGCCGGTTGCCTTTGCAGCAAGAGCCATAGGCCATATTAGCTACATTCAGTTGAGAAATACCTGAGCGGCGATGACACTGCTTTCATCGCTCCCGGTGACCACGGACTCACTTTGTTGCGATCAAATCCACAGGTTTGTTGTAACGTTAGCGCATCGCACGACCTCCAGACTTCTAGCTGGCGAATCAAGAAAGCCACGTACTGGGCCGACCGAGTGCAAGCTCGTCAGCGTTCGCGCGGTACGCGCACCACTTGGACTCGTGCATCCTCGCCATTCGAATCTCTCGCGAGCGCTCGCATGTCGTCTTGCGGCTGAAGCAGTAAGCCATGGCGACGCGTCTGCACGCTTTCCACCGCCTCCTTCACCAAGGCCACGAATCGCTCCCGGTCCTTCGCATCGCTCAGGTATTGCTGGGCGAACGTATAGGCGACGCGCTGGACTTGCTGCGTACGTCCTACCTGCGGATGCGCTCTCATCACCTTACTGGTATCAGTTCGCTCATCACGTAGCCGCCGCGCAAGCCTCGCTCGCTCGAGCAGGAACGCCTGCTTCTCGATGAGCCAGCGGGTACGATGGAACGATGGTGGCTCCGGCCCATGCGCCTTGCGCACGACCACGCACGGCAGAACAGTCTCGCTCGCCACGCGTCGCACACCGACCCGGTCGCCGACCTTGACCTGCGATATCGATTGACGGATGGCGCGCTCCAGATCCTTCCCCCACAGAAAACGCATGCCTTCTGGCGTCTGGATCTTCACGTAGTACGACAGCTCATGCTCGGGCTGGAATCGGTACTTCGCCGCGCCGTGCTTCACCAGTTCTCCCAGGACGAGTTCGTCGTTGAAACGCTTTTCCATGAGCGCGCTTCTCGATGCTCAACGTTCCCGGTCCCGATGCATTCGATCCGGCGCTGGTCGTCCCTGTTCCACGGCACGTCGCTCGACCTCCGACTGCCGCATCCGCACCGCCGGCAACGGCTCTCCCCTGGCCACCGAGTCCGCCAGCGCCGAGCGCACCACCGCAACGAACCGCTCTCGATCCTGCGGATCGCGGAACCGCCTGGATGCGATCTCCGCCGCATGCATCTGCAAATATGCCCCCAACAGCTCCGGATGCTGTCGGCTGCCACGCGCTGCCGGCACCGCCGGGTCGCGCAGTACCTCCGCTGCGCGCTCGCGCTGCTCCAGGAACTGCTGCTTCTCAACGCTCCAGCGGTTGCGATGCGTGGCCAGCTCCCGCTGTGTCGTCTCGCCCGCTTCCGTCCGCCCACGCTTCACCGTGACAGGATCGCGCCGCACCGCGCGGACCACGACTTCATCGCCCGGCTGCGGACGCGACAGCGACTCGCGAAAGGCGCGTTCCAGGTCCACGCCCCACACTTCACGTTCGCCTCTTTGCGTCTCCAGCCTCACGAAGTACGACATCGGCTCGTGCGGATCATGCTGGTAGGGCGCAACCCCATGCTCGATGAGGCGCCCGACATGCTGGCGCGGTGCACCCGGTGTCGGCTCGCGCACCTGGGCCGCCGACGCCGCACGCGCGTCGTTGTTCCGCTCGACTGATGGAGGCACGTCGCTGCGCGCCATCCGCCGCGCCAGTCGCGCCTCATCGAGGCTGCTCGCGCGATAACCCTTGACCTCCAGCCCCGCCTCACGCGCCACCTCCCACGCCTCGCGCCGGAACCGCTCGCTCCCGCTGACCGCGATACGCAGCCAGCCGCGTGCCTGCGCAATCGCCACCAGGTCCCGTATCAACTGAGTGTTCTCGCTCGGTGTCGATAGCTTCGCCCCGCGATCCGTGAACGCGCGCGCTCCGTCCTTGAAGTAGTAGCTTCTGCCCACCTGCACGAAGTGCCCCTGCACGAGCGCGGGCAATGCATCCGCCTGCGGTCGCCATCTGACCTCCCGCGTGCTCGCGGATTCACTCACTGCCGATGACGCGACAGCCACCGGCGTCGATGCCTTCTTTGCCCTGGGTGCATCCATCCACCGGATCGCGTTCTCTGCGGGAGTACGGCGGCGCGGCATCGCCCCTACCGCATCATCGTGCAGTGGCTTCGTCGCTGCGGCATCGCCTGCCGCCATTCTCTCGCGCTTCTCGACTGCCATAACGCCTCCTAACCTTCTCGCAGCGACTGCAGGAACTGCTCGGCCGCTGCCTGCAGTTCGCCTTCCGTCACCGGCCGATCCAGCGGTAGTTCGATCTGATCGACGTCCACCGCATAGTCATCGAGCGTCAGCGACTCGATCCGATCGATGTCGTCCAGAGTCGGCTCGCGCGTACGCGAGTGCGTCGCCCGCTGCACTGACCGGCCCTCGCCCGCCGCGGCGGCGGCATCCGCGGCGATCACCGCACCCTCGCCTGCCGCACCCGTCTGAACCACCGACAGTCGTGACGAGAGCAGCGGCGGCGCCACCAGCCTTCCCAGAAATCGCGTATCGCTGAAATACCTGAGCTTGCGGCAGCGGATCGGTCGCAGACCCTCACAGAACACGATCGCCTCCTGCGCGCCCAGTTCCTTCACTTCCTGCGGCAGCAGCAGCGCACGGCGCTGCTCGCTCACGTTGATGCTGCGCCCGCGTGGCGCCTTCGCCGTGAACCACTGCGCCACCGGCGTCGACCAGCTCTTCACCTTCACCGTCGTGTAGCCCAGCTCCTCGGAGATCTCCCGGGCATCGTTGAAGTCCTTCGGCGCAAAGGCGATGCGCGCGCCCAGCGACTTGAGCATGGTCTCCGCGCCGTTGTTTCCATACACCTCGCGCAACTGAGCCGGCGTCTGGATCACGAGCACCACCCGTACGTTGAAACCCGGCAGGTAGGAGATCGCCTCGGCAATGATCGGAATACGCCCGAGTGCCGTGAACTCATCGAGCAGCATCATGACCTGGTGCGCAAGCGCCGGATTGCGCTCCGGCAGTTCGCGCGTCTGCAGCCCGATCGCCTGCTGGAAGAACAGACTCAGCACCGGCCGCAGCCGATGCAGGTCATCCGGGTTGACGCCGACATAGATCGACATCGGCGTACGCCGCAGCTCCCGCAGATCAAAGTCGTTCGCCGACGTCGCTGCGTCCAGGATCGGGTTCAGCCACAAGTCCAGGCGCGAGGTGAACGTCTTGCGGATGCTGGACGCCGTCACGGGCGCCAGGTCAATGACGTCGTACAACGCCCGCACGCACTGGGGCGACAACGGAAAGCGTCCGCTGTTGCGTCCTTCGATCAGCCGTGTCCAGTGCTGCCCGAAACCCTCATCATCCGAGGCCATCCCCTGCCGCAGCACCTCACCGATCGTGGCTGGCAGCGACGGCGTTTCGAACAGGTACATCGCGATGCCAAGGAACAGCGAGCGCGCCGAGGCCGTCCAGAACGGATCGACATTCGGCGGATCGGGATAGAGCATCTCGGCAATGCGCTGCAGGTCGTTCACCCGCCGCGCCGGATCGCGTGAGACATAGAAGAATGGATTCCAGCGCGCCGTCGCCCCATCCTCCGCAAACGGATCGAACAGGAAGCACGGCTGTCCCTGCTGCTGCCGGTAGCCTGCCGTCAGCGTCCAGTTCTCGCGCTTGATGTCGACACACACCAGCGATCCCGGCCAGTTGAGTGCATTGGGGATCACGACACCGACACCCTTGCCGCTGCGCGGCGGCGCCGCCAGCGCCACGCCCTGCTGACCATCGAGCATCAGGCACCGCCCGCGCCATTCGCCCAGGATGATGCCGTACTCACCGAGCAACCCGGCACCGGCAACTTCCCATGCACTCGCGAACCGTGCATCGCCATGCAGAGCGCGTCGTTTCGGCCACAGCAGGGTCGCCGCGAGCACGCTGACCACGCCGCCCGCCACCGCCGAACTCGCCAACGCATGCCGTCGCACGTCCCGTCGATCCGCGTGGAAGTAGAGATAGCGCGCCACGGTCATCGGCGTTGCAGCGAACGGATCCAGCCGCATCGACCACAGAAACAGATATCCCGCGAGATACCCGCTCAGCAGCAGCCCGGCCGCGCCCGCCGCGAGCCGCAGCCACCGGCGCTCAGCCCACCTGCGCCAAGGCACGATGCCGGCGGGCCGGGTCATACCAGAGTTCCTTGACGTAGCGTTCGTGCGAGTCGACGCCGAACTGGATCACGATGTCGACCAAGAGGTACAGCAGCTGCTTGATGTCCGCCCGCGCCAGCTCCTGTCCGCCCTGGCTTTGCTTGACGAGCAGCACCAGTTGCTCGAAGGCCAGCTCCGCACTCGCCGCATGAATGCTCGTGATCGAGCCCGGATGTCCCGAGTTCACGTTGCGCAGGTAATCGAAAGCCTCCTCCGAGCGCAGCTCCGCCAGCAGGATGCGATCCGGCCGCATGCGCAGACATGCTTCCAGCAATTGTTTCGGCGTCACCCGCGCCAGGCCCTGTCCATCCTTGCTGTAGAACAGCCGCACGTGATTCGGATGGGCGCGGAGATCCAGCTCCGCCGCATCCTCGATCGTGATCAGCCGCTCCTGCGGATCGATTTCCCGGATCAGCGCCTTCGTATAGGTTGTCTTGCCGCTGCCGGTCGGCCCCGACACCAGGATGTTCTTGCGACTGCGCACGGCAAGCCGCATGAACGACTCGAACTCCCGCGCCTGCAGCAGGCGCAGCAATTCCACCTCACTCGCATCCAGCTCACTCGTCGCGGATCTTGTCGTCCGGAACAGTCCGCGCTGCGCAAGCTGCGCCAGTGTCCAGGTGTGATCCGAGGGCCGTCGAATCGAAAGGGCGACCTGCCCTGCCGTAGTCGCCGGCGGCAACACAATCTGTACTCGCTCGCCGCGGGGCAAGGATGCCGACAGCAGCGGCGCCGTCTCATCCACCCGTTGCCGGCCGGCATGGGCAATGAGCTTGGCGAAGCGCCGGCACCAGTCAAAACTGGCGAACTCCAGCGGCTCACGACGCCATCCACCGCGCGACTCCAGAAAGGCTTCGCCCGGCCGGTTGATGCACAGCTCCGTGACCTCCGGATCATCGAGCCACGGACGCAACGCCCCGACATTGAGTTCGAGCGCGGAGGCATTGGCCGCACAAGCTAGTTCTACGGACTCACGCCTATCGTGCATCCCCTGTATGCAGCCCTGCCCTCCGGCCGCTGCCTGCTGCACATGCATGCTTGCTCCTCACTTGACCTTCCATTGCCAAGCGAAGCACGGCCGGACCTTCAATACTGTTCGCGTTTCAGTGCAAAGTGATTTGAAACCGTGACGCGAAGATAGGACGAGCGGACTCCAGCAACCCATGCAGGCAAGTCTCAGCAATCGTTGCCCGAGGTGCTGTGGCAAAGCCTTATGTTTGCTGTCGAACCTCGTTCATACGCCGATCTGTCGGGTCAAGCTCGGAAGCCACCCCTAGCGCCCACTCGGACCAAATACCGATCAACTCCGAAGAAACCCCACGATCATTGGCAGTCGCCAGAATGTGAGCGACGTACTCGCAGATTCGTTTTGATCTGAGCCAGCGCAACGTCTCGATGGATAGGCATCGCTCCCGAGCTCGTTTCTCAGCAAGGGCCTTCTCACGTTCGACGCGCAGTCGTTCGTTCTCAGCTCGCCGCCTCTCGCTCTCTTCCATTCTGCGGTGAAACTCAGCGAGCTCTCTGTCCTTTTCCCATACCTTCACAACCAGTCGACAGATGCCCGCGAACACACGATTCAGCTGCGACTCCAGCTTGTTCGAATCGCGGTCTTCGAAGGATGGGCCTTGCCGATAGTCCGCCTGAAGCGTCACTCGAAGCCGACCGGTGGGTACTTTGTAACGTTCCTGTTCGGTCTTCCCGTCATACCGAACCTTTGGCCGCGTCCTGTCTTCGAGCATTTCAGTGATACGCAAGTGAATCTCGGTGTTGTGGCCCGCAAAGACGAGCCGGCCGATCTCCTCGTTTTCGGTCACGGTGAATCCGCGACTCGCCGCGGCTAGTGCGAGAGCATTGGTTAGGCTCAAGGCCCGCTTGTAGCTGTCGAGAGAGACTCGGTAGGCAACGGGGCTATGAGTGTCCCGAAGTCGCTGGCCCCTGTCTTTGACATGTCGCCACGCCCACGTCTCGCGGGCGAACTCGGTCCGCTTGCGCCATTCGGGCCATTTTTCGTACCGATCATCCGCCTTGCGAGACGCGCGCATTTCTTCGGCAGCCTGTTCAAGGTCGTCACGACAGCGCTTGATCGTCGCGTGCCACCTTCGGGTGGTGGCAGGCACCTCGATCTTGTTGGCGGGCTGTTCTTCAAAGGCCAAACGCTGCGCAAGCCATGCCCCGTCCATCCCAGAGGACGGAGGCTTGCTGGAAGTGGGTGGTACGTCGTTGGAAGGTGCAACAGTGAGCGCTCCCTGATCAAACCACTCGGGTTCTCGTTTCGGGAGCTTGGGGCGATAGGGCCTCTGCCCCGCATCAATGCGTGCCCAATAGCCCCGCCCCGGAACCGGGATGCCCAGCCGCCGGCAGCGCTTCGCCAAGGCCACATCGGAAATACCGAAATCCTTTGCCAGCTCGAGCATTGGTTTCGACCAGACGAGTTCGTAGAGATCCTCACGCGATAGGGTTATCGGAGTCTCGTGGTTTTCGGTCACGTAAGGCCCTCGCTTGCTGTTGGGCGAATCGCAAGTACAACCTACTGAGATGGTCGCGCCTGGAGAGGTGGCTTTGTGGAACCCACGATCGTCTGCTTTCGGTAGAGTCGAGATGTGGCGCGGTTGCTTTAGGACTCTCTCAACTGTTGCCGCCTCTTTCGTCTGGCGGTGTCGCAATCGAGAGTCCATGACTCCGTTTCCACATCCCGCTCATCGAACCGGACGTGCAGATCTCCCGCATCCGGCTCTCGGACAAGACTTCACACTTACACCCACGATG
>OEIU01001134.1_pt1 | contig 18880 bp, 15 predicted proteins | sample 1539221 | NCBI WGS metagenome assembly OEIU01 (sample SAMN03792071, study PRJEB22550) | activated sludge metagenome | feature: wastewater treatment plant; material: activated sludge; isolation source: Wastewater treatment plant of a petroleum refinery complex | place: Argentina: Zarate | collected...
ACACACTGGGATTCCAAAGTCTTGGTAAGCCCGATCAAAAACAAGGCAATGTTACTGTTGAAGGACCGAGCAGGTCCTCTTTTGGAATAGGTTCCGCAAGTGTAATTCTTAACGTACACTTTTAATTTAACAAGTTAAATTATTTAAAAAGAGGCTGTCTTAAAGGGACAGCCTTTTTTTGTTTTAAAATCATTTTAGGATATTATTTTTTTTCTACACATATAGTATAATTTTACATGATGTCTATAACTTATTTATATAAAATAAGTTAATTTTTTCAGAGCTATTGATATTGTGGTTTTTTTATATAATTTTAAACTACCGAAATATTTCGGTGGTTAATTATTAACAACATTAGGAGGTCTTATATGAAAAAGTCATTTTACTTTTTCTTTGTAGTTCTTTTATTTGGTACCGTTTCGCTTAGTGCACAAAATTTTGCTACCAAAGGAACAATAGAGCTTGGTGGAAGTGTTGGTTTTTCAAGCACTACTTATGTCTCCAATGGGACAAGTAGTAATAATTCTTTGTCTAATTTTTCAATTGATCCATATGTTGGATATTTTATTATAAATAGTTTTGAGTTAGGTCTTGTTCCTTCTTTCTCTAGTTCCAGTTATGGTGATCAATCTACCACTTCATTTGGTGTTTATCTTGCCCCCGCCTGGAATTTTGATCTAAAGAGCAATTTATATCCATTTATCGAAGGAAGAATTGGTTATAATACCTCTTCTTACGACGACGGCAATTCTCTAACTAAAGATCCTTCTTCAAGCGGTTTGGCTTGGGGATTAAGGGGAGGTGTTAAAATTCAAGTTGGTAACAGCTCTCTTGTTGGTATTGCTCTTTCTTATGACCAGATTACAATGAATCCAGAAAATTGGGATGGTGACAGAAATGGAGCTAATGTTTTCGGAGTTAATGCTGGTTTTACTATTTTTTTAGGAAAATAAGTTAGCCTTAGTCTTAAAATCCCGCTTTTTTATAAGCGGGATTTTTTTTTCCTTGTCCCCTCTTTATTTTTCCCCCAACAATTTTTCAGAGGTTTAAATGAAATTTGAACGTAACGCTGGCATTTTACTTCATCCAACTTCTTTACCCGGTAAATATGGAATTGGTGATCTTGGTGATGATGCTTTTAAGTTTGTAGATTTTTTAGAAAAAGCCGGACAAAAACTCTGGCAGGTTTTTCCGCTTGGTCCTACCGGTTACGGCGATTCACCATATCAGTGCTTTTCTGCATTCGCCGGAAATCCAAATCTTGTTAGTCCCGATAAATTAATGGAAGAGGGTTTGCTTCGTGATCATGATCTTCAAAATATTCCTAAACACAACCCAACATCAATTGATTACGGAGAAGTAATTGAGTATAAAAAATCTTTACTAAAAAAAGCTTTTAAAAATTTTAAACATCAACAAGAAAAATTTGAAAAAGAGTTTAATCTTTTTTATAAAGAGAATAAACTATGGCTTGATGATTTTGCTTTTTTTATGGCAGCTAAAGAAGCTCACGGCGGAATCGTTTGGAAAGATTGGGATGAGGGGCTTGTCCTTCGAAAGAAAAAGTCTTTAGGGGAATGGAAGAAAAAATTAGAAGAGGATATTCTTTACCAAAAATTTGTTCAGTTTGTTTTCTTCAAACAGTGGCGAGCGGTAAGAGAATACGCCAATAGCAAGGGAATAAAGATTATTGGTGATATGCCTATTTTTATTGCTTATGATAGCGCTGATCTTTGGGCAAATAAAGAACTGTTTACGGTAGATGAAAGAGGAAATCTTGAAACGGTTGCCGGCGTACCACCGGATTATTTTTCTGCGACCGGACAACTTTGGGGAAATCCACTTTACAGGTGGAAAGTAATGGAACAAGATGATTTTTTATGGATGCGTAATAGATTTACTCAGTTGTTTAAAATGGTTGATATTGTTAGAATTGACCACTTCCGCGGATTTGAAGCTTTTTGGGAAATACCGGGAGACGCACCAACAGCCGAAACCGGAAGATGGGTAAAAGCTCCGGGACACAAATTATTTAAATCAATTAAGGAACACCTTGGCGATGTTCCGATCCTTGCGGAAGATCTTGGTGTGATTACACCTGCTGTTGAAAAACTTAGAGATGATTTTGGATTTCCCGGTATGAAGATTTTACAATTTGCATTCGGCACTAATATGGAAACCAAATTCCTCCCCCACAATTATATTCCAAACTGTGTTGTTTTAACAGGCGCACATGATAATGACACAACACGTGCATATTTCGAAAAGGCAAAACAGGATAAAAATTCTGATATTTATGAACACGCACAAAAATACTTAAACTACTTTGGCGATGATATGGTCTATGAGCTAATTCGGCTTGCTTACAGATCGGTGGCAAATATTGTCATTGTTCCAATGCAGGATATTTTAAATCTTGGCGGTGAAGCAAGAATGAATTTTCCCGGTAAACTTGGCGGTAACTGGATGTGGCGATTTACCTGGGATCAGATTGACGCTGAGCTTCATCTAAAATATTTAGGATTAGCACAACTTTATGAACGTCCGCCAAAACCAAAGAAGATAGACGAACCAGAAACTTAGTGCTTCTTTGTATTCTTAGTGCCTTCGTGGTAAAATCTTTTTTCACCACTTAGACACTAAGGGCACTTATTTTCATAAAGATAGTGTGAATCTATCAATTAGTTTCTGAATCAAACTACTTGAAAATTTTAAAGGAGTTTACATTGAAAAAAATTGTTTTATCATTAATTGTAATAACAGCATTTTTGATTGGATGCAGTAAAAGTGGAGCTAAAGATAATTTAAACTGGGAAACAAATCTTGAAACTGCACTACAAAAAGCTAAGCAGGAAAATAAAGCTGTTCTTGTAAATTTCACCGGGTCAGATTGGTGTATTTGGTGTCAGCGTTTAAGCAATGAAGTTTTTTCCAAAAGTGAATTTGAAAAATTTGCAGACGATAATCTTATTTTAGTTAAAATAGATTTCCCGGAAAAAATTCAGCAAAGCGCAGAAACTAAAATGTATAACAATCAACTTGCGCAAAGATTTGGTGTAGAGGGTTTTCCAACCATCTTTTTATTAAAAAGTGATGGCTCGGTTGCATTAAAAACAGGTTATTTGCCCGGCGGACCGGTTAATTATGTTAGCCAATTAAAAAACTATTTGTGATTTGTTATTAAACTCCGGGGTTACTTAGTTAGCTAAAGAATTGTAACCCCGAATATTTTTTTGTTTTTTTACCTCTAATTTTTACCATCATTCTGCATTAAATCTTCTCCTATCTTTTGCTAAATTTACCGGCAACAAATATCAACTATTTTGAAAACGGAAAAAAACATTTTATGAATAGAAAAATTGTAGTGCTTGGTGCGGGAATTTCCGGATTAACTACGGCTTATCTTTTGTCTAAAAAGGGATTTGATGTTAAGGTTCTTGAAAAAAATGACTCTGTGGGTGGATCAATTGAAAGTGTAACTGAGAATGGTTTTTTATTTGACCGTGGACCAAATAGCGCTCTTGAAACTACTCCTGTAATCGCTCAACTTATTAAAGAACTTGAACTTGAACCTGAACTTTTATACGCAAGCAAACTTGCTAATAAAAGATATATTCTACGCAATAATGTTTTACACGCATTACCAATGTCTCCGCAAGGATTAATCAAAACAAAACTTTTTTCCGGTAAAGCCAAGCTTAGATTAATGGCTGAACCTTTTGTTAAGAGATCCAAGGATGGATATTACCAAAGCCTTGCCGAGTTTGTGAAACGAAGATTGGGAAAAGAGTTTTTGGATTATGCTATAAATCCATTTGTTGCGGGAGTTTATGCCGGTAAACCAGAAGAGTTAAGCGTTAAATCGGCTTTCCCAAAACTTTACGCTTTAGAAGAAAAATATGGTGGATTAATTATTGGAACGGTTCGTAGCATACGCGAAAGAAAAAGACGCGCTGAGATTGCAAAACAGTCAGCAAAAATGCTTTCATTCAAAAGCGGAATGATAGCCCTTCCAAAAGCAATTGAAAAATATTTTGGCAATAACATTTTACTTTCGAGCGAAGTTACTTCAATTGATAAAACCGAAAATGGATTTTCGGTTTCTTATCAACAAAATGGAAAAACAAATAAAATTAATTGTGATGTCGTTTTATCAACCATTCCGGCTTATTCAGCGGGCGAATTATTTTCAAAGTTTGATAAGAACTTTAAAACACATTCTGATGCAATTTATTATCCTCCTGTTTTAGTTTATTATCTTGTTTACAATAAAAAGGATGTACAACAACCGCTGGATGGTTTTGGATTTTTGATTCCAGAAAAGGAAAAAAAATCTTTCCTTGGCGCTCTTTGGAGTTCTGTAATTTTTTCTGATAGAACGGATGAAAACACTACCGCTTTTACTTTATTTGTTGGTGGTTCACGCAACCCTGATTTTGTAAAAGAAGACCGGGCTGCATTGCTGCAAAGGGTTAAAAAAGAATTTGAAGAATTGATGAAAATAAAAGGTAACCCTGTTTATTCATCCGAACGGTTCTGGCAAAAGGCAATTCCACAATACAATCTTGGTTACGTTGAACATGAAAAATATTTTGATGAATTTGAAAAGCAAAATCCCGGAATATTTATAAGCGGAAATTTCCGTGGCGGAATTTCTGTCGGGGATTGTGTTAAGAATGCGGATCTTGTCTGTAACAAGATAAATTTACAATTAACAATGAATAATGAACAATTAAGAATGGAAGTTTAGTATGAAAAAATCTGAAAATCCAATTGTTGATAAAAGTTTTGATTTTTCTGTTCGCATAGTAAAACTTTATAAATATTTAATTAAAAGAGACAAAGATTTAATTTCTTTATATGACCAAATTTTGTGCTCGGGCACTTCTATCGGGGCTAATGTTTCGGAATCTCAAGCAGCTGCAAGCAAAGCAGATTTTAGAAATAAACTTAGAATTAGTTTAAAAGAAGCTTACGAAACCGAATTCTGGCTTAAATTATTTTTTAAATCGGAAATTTTAGATAAGAAAGAATTTGAAAGTCTATTAAAAGATTGCCTTGAGTTAATCAAACTTTTGACTTCGATAATAAAAAATGTAAACTCAAAATCAATTTGAATTGTAAATTGTTAATTATTCATTGTTAATTTTTCTGGAGAAATAAATGTCAACATACCCAACTATTCGTCACCGCCGATTAAGATATAATCCCTTAATAAGGGATATGGTTCGTGAAACGGTGCTAACAAAAAATGATCTTATCTATCCATTGTTTGTTGTTCCCGGAAGCAATGTAAAAAATCCTGTTAAATCTATGCCGGGAGTTTTTCAACTATCAATTGATAAGATTGTTGAAGAATGTAAAGAAGTGCGGGGTCTCGGGATTCCTGCTATAATTTTATTTGGAATACCAGAACACAAAGATGAAAAAGGATCAGAAGCATACGATCCTGAGGGAATAATACAAAGAGCAATTCGTGCAATCAAAAAAGAAGTAAAAGATCTTGTTGTAATTACAGATGTTTGTATGTGTGAATATACATCGCATGGTCATTGCGGATTGTTACACGGAGAGGAAATCTTAAACGACGAAACAATTGAGTTGCTTGCCAAAGAATCGCTTACACACGTTCAGGCGGGTGCAGATATGGTGGCTCCTTCTGATATGATGGATGGAAGAGTTCGTGTAATCAGAAAAATGCTGGATGAAAACGGTTTTCAGAAAATTCCAATTATGAGTTATGCAGCAAAATATGCTTCTGGTTTTTACGGACCATTTAGAGATGCTGCCGAATCAACTCCTGCTTTTGGCGATCGACGATCTCATCAAATGGATATCGGGAATATTAACGAAGCCCTGCGTGAAGTAGCAGAAGATATTGAAGAAGGCGCAGACATTGTAATGGTAAAGCCTGCGGGACCTTATCTTGATGTAATCAGAAAAGTAAAAGATACTTTTGGAATGCCAACTGCTGCTTATCAGGTTAGCGGAGAATATGCAATGATAAAAGCCGCCGGTGCAAATGGCTGGATTGATGAAGAACGCGTTATGGTTGAAGCCGCTTTTGCAATCAAGCGCGCCGGAGCCGATATGTTTTTAACTTATTTTGCAAAAGATCTAGCTAAGTGGATTGATAAAACACAAAAATAATTTTTTAACAAGCTTTAATAATCGTGATTCTTTAAATCAATTTTGATAATAGAATCACGATTTATTTTATATTTTCAACTAAACATATTTGTACAATTATTAATTCATCATCAAATAATTTTCTTGTTGTTCGCCAGCACAACCAGATTGGCGATATGCTTTGTTCGCTAAGTCTTTATAAGGCAATTAAAACAAAATATCCCGATTGTAACATTACACTTGTTGCCGCCAAAACAAATTATGAAATACCCTTCTTTGAAATTAATCCATATATAAACCGGGTTTTAATTTATGATAAATCCTCGTTCAAAAAGATTTTAAATTTTTACAAACAATTACGTGATAGAAAATATCAAATCGGATTTGTACCCTCAACAATTGTTTTATCAAGAACATCACACATAATAAATTTTTTATCAGGTGCAAAAAAAAGAGTCGGTGTAAAATCTATTGATGGCAAACAAAATGAGTTATCTTATCTGTTAAATGTTAAGAAAGATTTCCAGTGGAAGGGGAAACACCAATTAAAAAGAAATCTTGAAATTGCGGAAGAAGCAGATTGCCATTTAACTGGTAATGAGTTATCGGAAATTAAAATCGAGTTTAATGAAGAAGAAATAATTTCTGCTAAAAACTTTATTAAAGAAATTTTCCCGGATCAATCAAAAAAAATTATCGCATTTCATCCGGGTGCGGGAAAAGTAGCTAATACCTGGTCTACAGAAAAGTTTATTGAGCTCATCAAAAAAATTTATGATAATTATAGTAATTATGTTTTAATAACATCGGGCTGGACTGACGAAGTAATTATTAACAAAATTGCTGATGAATTAGATAAACTCTCAATCAAATACGAACGACTTCATAATTACCCGGTCAAGAAACTCGGAGCAATTCTTTCAGAAACTGATTTATACATAACAAATGATACGGGCACAATGCATATTGCAGGTTTTTCGGGCGTAAAACTTATTTCTTTGTTCGGTCCAACAGATCCGAATGAATGGGCTCCAAAGACAAAAACTTCACATTACGTTAAATCAAACTCTAACGATATTAATGATATTTCTGTAGAAGAAGTGCTTTATCTGACAGAAAAAATCTTAAATGAATCCGATCTATAAAAATCAAATTGTAAGAGATCTTTACTGGGTGATTTCATCCCCGGCTTTATTTGAAACATTACCCGGCAGCGCAGGGAAGCGCATAACTATATTCAATCAGAATTTGTTTGATACGGAAAATAATAGTTTGACCGAAGTGCTTGCACACCTGGATAATCATCCCGAACCTATCCTTGAGCATATTCAATTTGGCAACAATAAACTGCTTGGAAAGTACTATGAAAGTCTTGTTGAATATTGGTTACAGATTTCCAAAAGATTTGAACTTGTAGATAAATCTGTGCAGCTTAATCATAACGGAGAAACGTTAGGTGAATTTGATTTTATATTGAAAGATAAGACGGGTGATAAATTTATTCATCTTGAAGCAGCCGGAAAATTTTATCTTAGTTCTGAAAATAAGTCCGATTGGATAACATTTATAGGTCCGAATCCCAACGATAATCTTAAGAAAAAAATGGAAAAGCTTTTTAACGAACAAACACAGTTAAGCAAGACAACGCATGGTAAAGAAAAACTAAGTGAATTAGGAGTTTCTGAAATTGAGTCCGCCGTACTATTAAAGGGATATCTTTTCTATCCGATAAAAAATTTTCTTTCAGATAATTTTAAAATACCTTTACATTCAAATCCTAATCACGATAAAGGATGGTGGTTAAGATTTGGAGAAATTGAAAACCTTAATGCTTTAAATTGCAATCAATGGTTGGTTTTAAAAAGAAACAATTGGATTTCCCGGGCAATAGCGGCAACAGAAAATGAACTATTGAATACTCAAGCTTTGTTTATATTTCTTAAAAGTTATTTTGAATATAATCATTATCCGATTTTAATTGCTTCAATGGAAAAATTTGAAAATTACTTTATTGAAAAAGCGCGCGGTTTTATTGTGTCTGATCTCTGGCCGGATTTAAATTTTATTCACTAGCATGAACATCAAAAGAAAAAAAATTACACTAAGATTTTATGAAGAGTTAAACGATTTTCTTCCAAAAGAAAAACGTAAAAAGCGATTTACTCATACATTTATTGACAGAACTTCCGTTAAAGATTTAATTGAATCTTTAGGTGTGCCGCATACAGAAGTTGATTTGGTTTTGGTTAATGGAAAATCGGTTTCGTTTAAATATTTAATCAAGGATGGAGATGATATTTCTGTTTATCCGGTTTTTGAGAGCATGGATATTATCGATGTTCAACATTTAAGATCCACGCCTTTAAGAAGACCAAAATTTATCTGTGATGTGCATCTTGGCAAGCTTGCCCGCAAAATGAGAATGATGGGATTTGATGTTTATTATGAAAATAATTTGTCTGATGATCAAATAGTTAAAATATCTTTATCTGAAAAAAGAACGATTTTGACAAGGGATCTTGGAATTTTGAAAAGAACAGAAGTAACTCATGGTTATTTTGTTCGTGAGCAAGATCCGGAAAAACAAATGACTGAAATACTTATAAAATTTCAATTAATGGGACTCATAAAACCGTTCACTTTATGTTTAGAGTGCGGAACAAAACTCTCAAAAATTGCCAGGAAAGAAGTTATTAATATATTGCCGGAAAATGTTAAAAAAAGTAAGGGTCGTTTTATGTACTGCATTAACTGCAAAAAAGTTTATTGGGAGGGAAGTCATTTTAACAATATGAAAAATTTTATTAATGCTTTTTTAAAACTTAATTCTAAGAATTGATTTGTTATGTGGATAATTACCAGAATTGTTATCGCCATTGTTTTTTTGGTGCTGCTTCAGTTCTATTTCTCTAAAAAGATCCAACGAACCTTTAATCAGCTTTTTCCAAAAGCACCTCAAAAGTTTTTTAAATATCTCATAAAAATATTTTTACTTTGGCTTAATCTTTATCCCCTGATATTAATTACAAGTTTAATTTATTCTGTTGTTACCAAACAATCTCCCTTATTTCCCGATCATATTTTGCTTGATTATCTGGTTATTTATCCATTCTGGATTTTGTTCATTCTGACCTTTCAACTTGCTGTTTACTTTCTATTGTTTGATTTAATGAAACTCTTATTTTTTTCAATCTACAGAAAATACAAAGAAAAATTTTTGCGATACGAATCTATTCTAATTTTGTTCTTATCTGTATTCTTTGTTTTTTATATTCCAGCCAGAATAATCTATGATTATAATGCTGTAGAAATAACAGAAATAAATTATAATAAAGATGTGCCCGCTGAACTGAGGGGATTTAGATTGATTTTCATTTCAGATATTCAGGCAGATAAATATACCGATACCAAAAGATTGAAAAACTTTATAGACAAAGTTAATCAGCTAAATCCCGATTTAGTGCTAATTGCAGGCGATGTAATTACTTCAACACCCGAATACATTGAAACAGCGGCAAAGTATATTGGAATGATCAAATCCAGATACGGAGTTTACTCGTGCGTTGGAGATCATGATAACTGGGCTTACAGACAAGATACGCAACGTAGCGTTAAAGAAGTTACAAGCGCTCTGGAAAAATATCATGTTGAAATGATTGATAACGATGTAAAACGCATTAAAGTTGATAGTACCGTTTTGGGTATTACATTTATCACTAATACTTATGTTGAAAAAATTCCAGAGGATGTTTTAACTAAAATTACAAACTCAAATCATGCCGATTTTAAAATTTTACTAACTCACCAGCCGCAGGAAAATCTGATTAAAGCTGCAGCTAATAATGGCTACAATTTGTTTTTAGCAGGTCATACTCATGGCGGACAGTTAACTTTACTTTTTCCTTTTATACAAATTACGCCAACGCTAGTAGAAACTACTTTCATACGCGGGCTAAGATATTACAATAATATGCTGGCTGTTGTAACGCGTGGACTTGGAATGTCACTTGCGCCTGTAAGATATAACTCAACTCCGGAAATTGTTCGCATAAATTTTCAATAATACTATTTCAAATTTTTTCTTAGCTTTACTCTTGAAAATTAAAAAGGATATGGAGCCATGAAAATTGATAAAAGACTTCGCCTTATTGCATTATTAAGAGAAATACTTCATGAAAGATTTAATCTTGAAGAAGATAAAGCAACCGAAGAAGAAATAATTGATAACGTTAAAAAGGGAATTGAGTTCAAAGGAATGAATCTTTGGGTTCTTATCTTTGCAATTTTCATTGCTTCTGTAGGATTAAATGTAAACTCAACTGCTGTTATTATAGGTGCAATGCTTATTTCACCTTTGATGGGTCCAATAATGGGAATTGGTTTGGGAATAGGAATAAATGATTTTGAGCTTATAAAAAAATCATACAAAAATCTGGGCGTAGCTGTTTTAATTAGCGTTGTTACATCAACTGCTTATTTTCTTATCACACCATTAAGCGATGCACAATCAGAATTACTTGCGCGCACTACCCCAACAATTTGGGATGTAATAATTGCTTTGTTTGGTGGTTTAGCCGGAATAGTAGCGGCAACAAGAAAAAGCATAAGCAATGTTATTCCTGGTGTTGCGATTGCTACAGCTTTAATGCCTCCTCTTTGTACCGCTGGTTTTGGCTTAGCAACGGGAAATCTTTCTTATTTCTTTGGTGCGTTTTATTTGTTTTTTATCAACAGTGTGTTTATTAGTCTGGCAACTTATGTAATAATACGATTTCTAAAATTCAGTAAAAAAGAATTTCTGGATCCCGCAAAGGAAACAAAGGTTAAAAGATCTATAATCTTTGTGGTGCTTATTACAATTATTCCCAGTATTGTTATGGCATATAACATTGTAAACCGGACTTTCACAGAGAAGAACGTACAATTGTTTATAAACAATGAATTAAGTTTTCCCAACTCACAGGTTCTAAGCAAAAAGATCACTCACGATTCAAGTCGGGTTAACATTGAAGTGTTTATGATTGGTTCACCGGTTGCTCAGAATTTGATTGAGGCGGCTAAACAAAAATTGCCAAAGTACAAATTACAAAACGCAAAGTTGATAATTAAGCAAGGGCTTGGAGGAGGAGAAAAGGTTGATTTGGGAGCTTTGCGCGCAGGCGTAATTGAAGAGTTATATCGTAAAAATGAAGACGTAATAAAGAATAAAGATAAACAAATAAAATTGCTTGAAAATCAGGTTTCATTATTAGCTAAAAATCAATTTCCCATAGAAGAACTTTCAGGAGAAGCTAAAGCTGTGTTTAATAATTTAAATGAGTTATCAGTAAACCGTTCGCTTGTTATGGATTATAAAAACAATAAAATTGATACCGTTATTATAAGTTATGCAAAGTTTCAAAAGGGAATTTCTTATAGTGACAGAAAAAAGTTTACTGATTGGTTAAAAGCCAGAACAAAATCAGATAAAATTAAATTAGTTATTCAATAACAATAAAATATGAATCTGAAACTTTCTGAAATATTTATTTATCCCATAAAGTCGCTTGGCGGTATCTCGCTTAATCGCGGTTTTGTTGAGCTACGTGGATTACAATATGATAGACGAATGATGCTTGTTGATCAAGACGGAAAGTTTTTAACTCAGCGAACGTATCCTCAAATGGCTTTGCTTAAAACATCAATTAATGATGATACGCTGGTTATTCGTGATTCAAGAAATAATGATTCAATCAGCATCTCTCTTCTTCAATCAAGTTTAATGGATACCGCAAACGAAAAAATTAAAGTTGTAATTTGGGACGATATCTGTTCTGCTTTAAAAATTTCTAAAGAATCGGATCAGTTTTTTTCTGATACATTGGGAATAAAGTGTTCACTTGTTTATATGCCTGACGATGAGAACAGATTAGTTGATCCTAAAAAGAAATACATAAAAGATGAGCATGCTGTAAGTTTTGCGGATGGATATCCTTTTCTTATAATCGGGCAAGCTTCACTTGATGATTTGAATGAAAGATTAATTGAGCATTTGCCTATGAATCGTTTCAGGCCAAATTTTGTGTTTACGGGCGGCAACCCATTCGAAGAAGATAATTGGGATGACTTTTTAATTGGCAATGTTAAATTTAAAGCTGTAAAACCATGCGACAGATGCGTAATTACAACAACTGACCAGAATACTGCTGAACGAAACGAAGAACCACTTCGCACACTTGCAACTTTTAGAAAGAAAGGAAACAAGGTGCTGTTTGGAATGAATCTAGTTTGTAAATCAACCGGCGTGGTATCTGTTGGAGATTTCGTGAGACAAATTACTTAATAACTGAAGTTACGCAAGACAGTAAATAATGAATGTCATACCCGCAAAAGCGGGTATCCACTGTGCTAATATGAGTTAATAATTAAAGTTTTTATCCAGATTAGGATTTATAATGAAGAATGAAATTGTGTTTCCACAATCAACAATAAAATTTTTAACTGCACTTTCTAAAAACAACAACAAAGTGTGGTTTGAAAAAAATCGTGTAAGATATGATTTTGAACTGCTGCAACCCGCAATTCAATTTGTAATTGATCTTGGTGAAAAACTTTCTGAATTATCTCCAAACATTATCGCTATTCCTAAAGTGGATAAATCAATATTTCGTCTTTATCGTGATGTAAGATTCAGTAAAAACAAAGCACCGTTTAAAACAAATCTTGGTTTATACTTTTGGGAAGGACGCGGAAAGAAAATGGAGTGTTCCGGTTTCTATTTTCATATTGAGCCAAAACTTTTCTTCCTTGGTGCGGGAATGTATATGTTCACAAAAGATCAGTTAAAAAAATACCGCGAGATTGTTTCTGATCCGGTAAAAGGAAAAGAATTATCCGATATTGTAAATAAAATCTTAAAGAACAAAAAATATCAACTTGGCGGAAAGACTTACAAGAAAACTCCACGCGGATTTGATCCTGATTACAAATACCGCGAACTGCTTCTTCACAGCGGATTATATGTTTCTTATGAGAGCACTAACTTTAATGAATTAACTAAAAATGATCCGGTTAATTTTTCATTCAAAATATTTAAAGAAATGTATCCTCTTCACAAATGGTTTGTGGAAAATTTTGTTTAAGCTTGCTTTTCTTACAAAATATCTTATCTTACAACAAAAATAATATTGTAAACCTGTCTAATTTGTAGGTCAATCATACTAATCAGAAAGGAGATGACGTATGAAGTACAATTCATTCATGCTTCACAACTTCAGAAACATCCCCCAGATACAATCAGTTTCTTCAGAAATTATTGAAGCTATTGAAATAGTGGGTTCTGTTCTTCCATTCAAAACCAATAATTACGTTGTAGATAATCTTATTGATTGGAATAAAGTTCCTGATGACCCGATGTTCAAACTAACTTTTCCGCAAAAGGAGATGCTGATTCCCAAACATTATCAGGAAATGAAATCGGTTATTAAAAGTGGAGCAGATAAAGCGGCAATTAAAGAAGCTGCCAATAAAATTCGATTAACATTAAATCCGCATCCCGCAGGACAACTTGAACACAACGTTCCTATGATTGAAGGAGAAAAAATTTATGGAATGCAGCACAAGTATCGCGAAACAGTTTTGTTTTTCCCAAGTCAGGGACAAACCTGTCATGCTTACTGCACATTTTGTTTTCGCTGGCCTCAGTTTGTTGGAATGGAAGATTTAAAATTTGCTTCTAAAGAAGCCGAACTTCTTGTTAAATATGTTAAAGAACATGAAGAAGTTACAGATGTTTTATTCACCGGAGGCGATCCTTTGATAATGAAGAGCAAACATCTTGAAGCATACATAAGACCTTTGCTCGATACGAACATTGAACATTTAAGACACATAAGAATCGGTTCTAAAGCACTTGCCTATTGGCCTTACAGATTTCTTACTGATGACGATGCAGATGATTTGCTCAGATTATTTGAAGATGTTCACAAAGCCGGAAAACATTTGGCTTATATGGCTCACTTTAATCATCCCGCAGAACTTGAAGGTTATGCTGTTGAAAAAGCTATTAAAAGAATTTTGGATACAGGTGCAGTTATCAGAACACAGTCTCCGGTTTTAAAACACATAAATGATAGTCCAAAAATCTGGGCTGATATGTTAAAAAAGCAGGTTAAACTTGGTTGCGTTCCATATTATATGTTTGTTGCAAGAAACACAGGTGCGCAACATTACTTTTCTATTCCTCTTGTTGAAGCGTGGAAAATATTTAGAGAAACATACCAATCCGTTAGTGGTATTTGCAGAACTCTTCGCGGACCAAGCATGTCGTGTCTGCCGGGCAAAGTTCAGATACTTGGTGTTGTAGATGTTAAAGATGAAAAAGTAATGGCCTTCAGAATGATTCAGGGTAGAAATCCTGATTGGGCAGCACGCCCATTTTTTGCTAAATTTGATGAAGAAGCAATTTGGTATACAGATCTTAAGCCGGCATTTGATGAAGAAAAGTTTTTCTTTACAGATGAACTAAATGAAATATTAGTGCCTGAAAATGTTGAGGATGGTTTTGAATAGATTGATAAATTAGTTAAGGTTTCTTTTAAAATGCTCTTGTCGGAATACTCAACAGAGGGCTATGACAGGAGCAATTATTTATTTAACCTATTTCTTCCTTTAATAAATTTATTATACCGTTTAACTATCAAACCATAAACAATAAATATTTTTTACTATTTTCCATCCGATTATTAATAAAACTCAACTATTCTTAAATTTAAAGCTGGAGTGAATATGAAAAAATTTCAGTTTTTTTTACTGCTGTTTATTTCTCTTCTGATTCAATCTACAAAAGCACAGGTTAATGCAAGAATGCTGCAATATCCCGATGTATCTGCGACTCATATAACCTTTACTTATGGTGGCGATGTTTGGATTGTTGCCAAAGAAGGCGGCACGGCTTACAAGTTAACTTCCGCAAAGGGTACAGAATTGCTTGCAAGATTTTCACCCGATGGAAAACAAATTGCATTCAGCGGAAATTATAATGGCAATGTTGATGTTTATGTTATGCCTTCGATGGGAGGTTTGCCTAAAAGAATTACATATCATGGAATGCCGGATAGATTAATTGATTGGTATCCTGATGGTAAATCTTTGCTCTTTGCTTCATCACGCGAAAGCGGTAAACAAAGATTCAGCCAATTCTACAAAGTTTCTAAAGATGGCGGCTTGCCTGAAAAACTTCCTTTATCTTATGCCGAGTTTGGTGTTATCTCGCCAGATGGAAAAAAGATTGCCTATACTCCTATAAGTACCGCATTTAGAACCTGGAAAAGATATCAGGGCGGTATGGCTGCGGATATATTCGTATATGATTTTGAAAATCAATCAGCAGAAAACATTACAAACAATATTGCAAACGATGAGCTTCCGATGTGGTATGGAAATAAAATTTATTTCCTATCCGACCGCGGGGATAACAAAAGAAATAATATTTGGTCGTTTGATATTTCCACAAAACAAACAAAGCAAATAACCAACTTTGATGAGTTTGATATTCACTTTCCGTCAATTGGTAATAATGAAATTGTTTTTGAAGCCGGTGGACTTCTTTACCTGCTCGATCTTACAACAGAAAAATACCGTGAAGTGAAAATTAATGTTGTAACAGATGAGTCAACACTAATGGCTCGTAATGTAAATGTTGAAAAGATGATTCAAAATTTTTCTTTATCGTACAACGGTAATCGAACATTGTTTGAAGCACGTGGAGAAATCTTTTCTGTGCCGACAGAAAACGGACCTGTAATTAATCTTACCCAATCATCCGGAGTTGCAGAAAGATTTCCGGCTTATTCTCCTAATGGAAAATATGCCGCATACTTTAGCGATCGGTCGGGTGAATATGAATTAACGGTTAGAGATTTAGAAAAACCATCTCAGGAAAAAACATTAACTTCTCTTGGTGAAGGTTATAGATACAAATTGTTTTGGTCGCCAAACAGTAAGTCGCTTACTTTTATTGATCAATCAATGACCATTTTTATTTACGATATGGATAAAGACAAAACCACAAAGGTTGATCAGCAGAAATGGATGTATGAAGGAGATCTTGAAAACTTTTCAGTAAGCTGGTCTTCAGACAGCCGGTATTTGGCATATTCAAAAGAGCTTGATAGCCGAACAAACGCGATATCAATTTATGACACCAAAGAAAATAAAACACACCAGGTGACTGCTGGATATTACAATGACACAAAACCTGTTTTTGATCCATCGGGTAAATATTTATTCTTCTTAACCAATAGAAGCTTTAAACCTGTTTACGGCGACTTTGATGGAACATGGGTATATCCAAACTCAACTCAGATTGCTGCTGTTACTTTAACAAAAGACATTTTGTCTCCGCTTGCTCCAAAGAATGATTCAACTATCGTTAAAAAAGATGAAGAGAAAAAGAGTGATGAAAAGAAAGATCAAAAGAAGGAAGAGAAAAAAGACGAATCAAAAATAAAAGAAGTAAAAATAGATTTTGATGGATTTGAAGAACGAGTTGTAATACTACCGCCGGCAGCAGGTAACTTTGCTAATCTTCAGGCGGTAACAGGCAAAGTAATTTTTCATCGTATGCCAAACAATGGTTCTGCTGATAATAAAAAACCTGTTGGATATTTTGATCTTGATAAACGGGAAGAAAAAACAATTGTTGATGATGCAGATGCGTTTCAAATTTCTGCAGATGAAAAAAAGATTCTTCTTTCAAAACAAAATTCGTTTTCTGTTGTTGATGTAGCACCCGACCAGAAACTGGATAAAAAACTTCCAACATCTCAAATGGAAATGACTGTTGTTCCGCGTGAAGAATGGAAACAGATATTTAATGATGTTTGGAGACTTGAAAGAGATATGTTCTATGATAAAAACATGCACGGTGTTGATTGGAAAGTAATGAGGAAACAATACGGCGCATTGATTGATAATGCTGTAACAAGAGGCGATGTTAATTATGTTCTTGGAGAATTGATTTCTGAATTAAATTCATCCCATACTTATCGCAGCGGCGGTGATGACGAAACTCCGCTTCAAAGACAGGTTGGCTATCTTGGAATCGATTGGGAATTAAATAACGGCGCTTACAGAATTAAGAGAATCGTTACTGGCGCGGATTGGGATGCTGAAGTTCGTTCGCCGCTTTTAGCTTCGGGTTTAAAAGTTAAAGAAGGCGATTATGTTCTTGCAGTAAACGGCGTTTCAATTGATGTTACAAAAGATCCGTGGTCAGCATTTGAAGGGCTTGCGGATAAAACAATCGAACTAACCGTTAATGATAAACCATCGATTGATGGCGCCTGGAATGTGATAGTTAAAACCTTATCCGATGAAACACGTTTAAGAAATCTTGAGTGGATTGAATCAAACCGAAAAAGAGTTGAGCTGGCTACCGATGGAAAAATCGGTTACATCTATGTTCCCAGCACCGGCATTGATGGGCAGGATGAACTTGTGAGACAATTTAGCGGGCAGTTTTCAAAAGAAGGTTTGATAATTGATGAAAGATTTAATAACGGCGGGCAAATTCCTGACCGCTTTGTAGAGTTATTAAACAGAAAGCCGCTTGCATTCTTTGCAGTTAGAGATGGAAAAAATTGGCAATGGCCTCCGGTAGCAAACTTTGGTCCTAAGGTAATGTTAATCAACGGCTGGAGTGGCTCGGGCGGTGATGCTTTCCCTGATTTTTTCCGTAAAGCAGGGCTTGGTCCGTTAATTGGCTCGAGAACGTGGGGAGGATTAATTGGAATTACAGGCGCGCCAACATTAATTGATGGCGGAAATATTACCGTTCCTACTTTTAGAATGTACGATCCGGATGGTAAATGGTTTAAAGAAGGACACGGCGTTGATCCAGATATTGACGTACCGGAAGATTATTCAAAACTTTCAAAGGGCGTTGATAATCAGCTTGAAAAAGCTATTGATGAAGTGATGCGTTTACATAAACTAAATCCACCTGTAAATCCAAAACAACCTGAGTATGAGAAGAGATAAATAAATTTCTTCTCTTCAAAGGCGAGTTAAGTGCTCGCCTTTTTTGTTACAAATATCACGTAATGCAGGACTTTTAGTCCGTGCAGTAACAACTCTGGTTTCGTAACGCAGACTTCAGTCTGCGCTGTAATTTAACTATGAATTGCCCCGCCATTTAGAGTCTGTGTGATTATTCGATAAAAGTCATTTCGAAGGAGTCCTCGACTGAGAAATCTAAACGAATTATCAGATTTCTCCCTTCGGTCGAAATGACAAACGCAATTTTAACACAGCCTGTTTATGGCGGGGGTTTTATATTATCATTTACAACTGGCTTTAGCCGCATTTGGTTCTTCCTGTATGTGGCTGAAGCCAAATATTTTTTTCTCTCATAATCCCCGACTTAAAGACTCTGTTGCATAATTCCAGAACTAAAATTTGTAAATCCTCTACGAGGATTAATCCTTTTTTAGATTTATTTCTTTACAATAATCTGACCTCTACGAGGTCTAAAACTAATAAGGAACATTGTAGATGTTCAATTTTTGTAAAGGTGGAATTAACAAAGTAAAACAGATCCTCGTAGAGGATCAACAAAAATAATTATGCTCTCTAAAAGTCTGCGCATTAACAAAACTTATCTCACAAAAAATAAAAGGTGAGTTAAATGCTCGTTTTTCTTATTTTGAAAACTAATTAAAATTGGTTAGTAAAAAATCATTCATCTATTTAATATCATTTTATTATTTTG
>OEIU01001135.1_pt1 | contig 18856 bp, 13 predicted proteins | sample 1539221 | NCBI WGS metagenome assembly OEIU01 (sample SAMN03792071, study PRJEB22550) | activated sludge metagenome | feature: wastewater treatment plant; material: activated sludge; isolation source: Wastewater treatment plant of a petroleum refinery complex | place: Argentina: Zarate | collected...
AAAAGGACCGATGATTGGAACGAGGGCGGGGGGGGGTCTTAGGGGTCGCGCCAAAAAGACGTCGCCGCCGGGCGAAAGTTCCGCTGGGGGGGGGGGGGGTCTTCATGGTGAACTCCTTGCGGTTGCGGAGAAGGCATCGCGAGCCCGAGCCACACCAACGCATGGCTGCGAGACCGCGAAGGCCAAATGCCGCAAGAAACATGCCGAAGCCGCAATAGCCTTCAAGTTCAATGGCTTGGTAGGCGACTAAAGTCCGCATGGCCGGGCAAGTGCAAATATTCCTGACAGTTGCCGCCTTTGAATCGAAGATGCGATGGCGGACGACGGAACCACGCACCTGGTGATGTCGCCGCTGGAGCTCATGCAGCGGCTGGCGGCGTTGATCCCGCTGCCCAGGCTGCACCCCCCAGCTTGCACCTGATCCGCTTCGATGGGGTGCTGGCGCCAAACGCCAAGCTGCGGGCACTCGTGGTGCCGCAAGAGCCGCCCGCTCAGGCGCAAGCGGCCACCGAAGAGGGCCGCCGCCTACTACTTCGAAAGCATTGGACTACACCGCCTGCGCGATACGATCCGCTACCCGGGCAAGCCCCCAACGGGAGGGCCGCGTAATGCTGCGAGCCGACGGACCGCTGGTAAGCCGTGCTGGGAATCCTCATGCACGGTTTGAACGGGGGTGTTGCTTCGTTATCGCCCTTCGGGCCTGAGACGGGGCAACATCTACCAATGCAATCGCACACCGAACCCACCGAAATAGCCCGGCACCGCATCGACGCGCTGTCCGACGGCGTCTACGCCATCGCCATCACGCTGCTGGTGCTTGAATTGAAACTTCCGGCCTTGGCCGAGGGCTCGAGCGAGGCCGCATTGCGCGCGGCGCTGCTTGCGCTGACGCCGAAGATCCTGATGTGGCTGCTCAGCTTCTGGGTGATGGCGATCTTCTGGCTCGCCCAGCAGCGGCAGAACCGCTATGCGCTCGGCCTGGACCGGCTGAGCTTGAATATCGAGCTGGCGCAGCTGGCGCTGGTCAGCCTATTGCCGTTCAGCACCGCATTGATCGGCGAGCATGGCGACCTGCCCAGCGCGGCAGCGGTCTATGCCGCCAACCTGCTCGGCCTGGCGTTGTTGGGTTTCGCCCGCGTCGTGCATCTGGCGCGAACGCCGGCGCTGCAGGCCGAGCATTTGACACCGGAGCTGCAGAAGGCCTTGTTGTGGCGCAGTGCGGCGGTGGCGGCGCTTTGCGTCGCGGCCTTCGGGCTGGCCTTTGTCGTGCCCGGCTGGAATATGCTCGCGCTGTTGCCACTGATACTGGTACGCAGCCACGGCCCGGCCCGGGCTTGACATCCGACCGCGCCACCCGCATGGAGACTGACCATGCTCGATATGCCGATCACCGAGGCGTACAGCCGCATCAGCCGCGTCGCACTGGGCGATCTTGCCCACCGCAGCGCTCTGCGGTTCGGCGAGCGCACGGCAGTCGAGCCTGTGCAGGCCAGGCCGTACCGCATCAGCTGAGTGCGGCTGCTCGAGCGGGTTTTTAGCCTCGACGTACCTTGGGTACAAGTTGGTCTCCGCTGAAGCTTCGCTTTCGACATCGACATGCAGCACTGCCCGAACTGCGGCGGCGAGTTCGAGATCATCGCGGCCATCCTGGAGCGGCCGGTGATCGAGAAGTTCACGGTCGCCGAATCCGAGCCCTGAGACCGCCGCAGGACCGCCACAGGTCGACCCCGAGGGCGTTTGAAACTACTATTGCCCCTTACCGGTCCATCCCGTTCGTGACCACGGTCCCGATCAGGTTCTCTGACTGGAACCCTGATCCATCGCGATGACGACGTTGTCGAGCCCGCGCATGGCCGCAGCAGGCGCGATGGCGTCCGCCAGCCGCTCGAATGGAAAGCTCCGCACACCGACGGCGTCCAAGCTCAGCAGGCCCGACTGCAGCAGCGCGGCCAGCTGGGACGGTGCACTTTGCGGGTACATGAAGCAGCCCACGATTTCCCATTCATTGGCCAGCATTTCTGCGAAGCCGATCTCCAGCGGAACGCCGGCGCTGCCCATCAGCACCATCCGGCCCCCCGGCTTCAGGCTGCGCAGCGTCGATCCTGTGGTTGCCGTGCTGGCTGCACGCCCGAGCATGTCCAGTGCGCGGTCGGCCAGGCCAGCGCAAGCCTCGCCCAGGACAGCGCGATCATGGCCGGGCTCTCCATCGAGCGCGGCGACGGCAACGCGGGAATGCAGGGCAGCCAGCTTGGCTAGAGTTGATTTGTCGCGACCTGCGGCAACGACCCGGCGCGCGCCCATGGCGAGGGCGGCGAGCACGCCGCCGGAACCGAAGTACCCCGTCGCGCCATTGACGATCACCGTGTGCCCGGGACGGAGATCGGCGCGCAGTAGCCCGCCGTAAGGCACCACGAGCTTCGCGAGGCCGACCAGCCGTTCGGCCGGCAGATGGTCCAGGCCCTTCAGCGGCGTCACCGCGTCTGCCGGCCAATGGACGATTTCCGCATAGGCGCCGTCCGGCCAGCGGCTTTGCAAACGCAGTGCCGCCTCTGGCACCGCGCCGGACCGATCGCGGCCCATCGCCGTCAGGCCGATCAGGATTTGTACCGGATCAACGCCGGGCGCACGGACCACGAGATGCGGGCTCAGGAACACGCGGTCTCCGTCAACCACATGATGAACCTCGGGTCCGGTGGCGACGACACGTCCCACCGCATTGGTTCCCGGCACGAACGGATAAGGCGGAAGGGCATAGGGCAGGCTCGCTGCCAGCACGGCGTCGAAGTACGACAGCATGTTGGCGGCTTCGATGCGGACCAGCACGCCATCCGGCGCGACTGCGGGCGTCGGCGCCTCGGTGAGGACGAGTCGATTCGGCCCGTGCAGGAGCCAGCGGCGATGCGTCGTCATTGCGTTCTCCTTGATCTCCCCTTGCCGTTCGGGTCGATCATTCCCGATGACGTTCCAATCGGGGAATGTCGATGCCGCTCGTTGTACTCCTATGCCGGTGCCGGCAAGGCCCGGAACGACAATGACGCGCATGGGACTCGATGCGCACCCGCCCGGCGATCCGTCGACGCTGGACGCCGCCAACGTCGCCCGCGGGCTGCAAGCGGACCTCGACCATGGATTGAGCGCCAGCGAGGCGGCGCGCCGTCTCGCGCAGGACGGGCCGAACGAGCTGCGCGCGGCAGCGCCGGCGCCGCGCTGGCGGCGCGTGCTCGCGCAGTTCCAGGACCCGTTGATCTACCTGCTGCTGGGGGCGATCGCGGTTTCGCTGCTCGCCTGGCTGATCGAGGGCCATGTCGGCTGGCCCGTCGATGCGGTCGTGATCGCGGCCATCGTCGGGCTCAACGGCGTGCTCGGCTACGCGCAGGAAGCCAAGGCGCGCCACGCGGTGGCGGCGCTGGCGCGCATGACCGCGGTCACGTCGGCCGTGCTGCGCGACGGCCGGATGCAGCGCGTGCCGAGCGCGCAGCTGGTGCGCGGCGACCTGCTCGTGCTCGCCGAAGGCGACGCCGTCGGCGCCGACGCGCGGCTGATCCAGGCGGCGTCGTTGCGGGTGCAGGAGGCCTCGCTCACCGGCGAGAGCGAAGCGGTGCTGAAGGATGCGGCGACCCTGCCCGGCGCGGCCGCGCTCGGCGACCGGCGCGACATGGTCTTCAAGGGCACGGCGGTGGTCCAGGGCAGCGGCCGCGCGCTGGTCACCGCCACCGGGATGGCGAGCCAGATGGGCGCGATCGCCAAGATGCTCGACGCCACCGCCGAGGCGCCGACGCCGCTGCAGACCGAGGTCGCGCGCATCGGGCGCATGCTGGGCATCGCGGTCGTCGCGATCGCGCTGGTCGTCGTCGCGACGGTGTTCCTGGTGTTCGAGGTACGCGGCTTCGCCGACATCGTCGACGTGCTGCTGCTCGGCGTATCGCTGGCGGTGGCTGCCGTGCCCGAGGGGCTGCCGGCGATCCTGTCGGTGGTGCTCGCGCTGGGCGTGCAGCGCATGGCGCGGCGCAACGCGATCGTCAAGAACCTGTCGTCGGTCGAGACGCTCGGGTCGGCGTCGGTCATCTGCTCGGACAAGACCGGCACGCTGACGCGCTCGCAGATGACGATCGAGCGGCTGATGACCGCGTCGGGCGCCGCCCGCGTCACCGGCGTCGGCTGGACGCCTCACGGCCGCATCGAAGTCGACGGCGCCGCGCTGCGCGACGAGGCGCAGCGCGCCGAGGCGATCCTGGTGCTCAGCGGCGGCAGCCTGGCCGGCAACGCGCAGTTGCAGCGCACCGCCGACGGCGGCTGGGCGATCCAGGGCGATCCGACCGAAGCGGCGTTCCTGGTCGCCGAACGCAAGCTCGGCGTGCACGAGCGGCGCGAACAGCGCTTCGAGCGTGTGGGCGAGATCGCGTTCACCTCCGAACGCAAGATGATGTCGACGATCGAGGTCGACCACGAGCACGGCGGCGAACGCGTGCTGATCGCCAAGGGCGCACCCGACGTGCTGCTCGGACGCTGCACGCGCGCGCGCGTCGGGACCGGCGTGGTGCCGCTGGACGACGCGCTGCGCCGGCGCATCCTGGCCGATGTCGACGCGCTCAGCGACGCCGCGCTGCGCACCCTCGCGGTGGCGTACCGCCCGCTGCGCGCCGGCGAGGACATCGATCCGCCCGACGCGGCGGCGCTCGAACGCGACCTCGTCTTCGCCGGAACGGCCGGCATCATCGACCCGCCGCGCGAGGAGGCGGCGCAGGCGATCGCCGAGGCGCACCGCGCCGGCATCCGCGTGATCATGATCACCGGCGACCATCCGCGCACCGCCGCGCGGATCGCCGCCGACCTGGGCATCGTGCAGGCCGGCGCGGCGGCGCTGAGCGGGGCCGAGCTGGACGCGCTCGACGATGCCGGCTTCGCCGACGCCGTGCGCCGCAGCTCGGTGTTCGCGCGCGTGGCGCCGGCGCACAAGCTGCGCATCGTCGGCGCGCTGCAGGCCGACGGCAACATCGTCGCGATGACCGGCGACGGCGTCAACGACGCGCCGGCGCTGAAGGCGGCCGACATCGGCGTCGCGATGGGCATTGCCGGCACCGAGGTCACGAAGGAAGCCGCGCGGATGATCCTCGCCGACGACAACTTCGCGACCATCGTGCACGCGGTGCGCGAGGGCCGCGCGATCTTCGACAACATCCGCAAGTTCCTGCGCTACCTGTTGTCGTCGAACATGGGTGAGGTGCTGACCGTGTTCCTCGGCGTCGTGCTGGCGCGCGTGATCGGCCTCGACGCAGCGGATGGCGGCGGCGCGATCGTGCTGCCGCTGCTGGCGACGCAGATCCTGTGGATCAACCTGATCACCGACTCGACCCCGGCGCTGGCGATGGGCGTCGATCCCGAAACCGACGACGTCATGGCGCGCCCGCCGCGCCGGTCGGACGAACGCATCATCGACCGCCGCATGTGGGCCGGCGTGCTGATGATCGGCGCGGTGATGGCATTGGCCACGTTGCTGACGCTCGACCTGTACCTGCCGGGCGGACTGATCGAAGGCACGCACGATCTGGCCAATGCGCGCACCGCCGCGTTCACGACGCTGGTCTTCGCGCAACTGTTCAACTGCTTCAACGCCCGTTCCGATTCGGTCAGTGCGTTCCAGCACCTGTTCGTCAATCCGTGGTTGTGGGGCGCGATCGCGCTGTCGGCCGCGCTGCAGGTGGCGGTGGTCGAGGTCGGGTTCCTCAATACCGCGTTCGGCACGGTGCCGCTGGCGCCCGACCAGTGGCTGGTGTGCGTGGCGATGGCCAGCGCAGTGCTGTGGTTCGACGAATTGCGCAAGTGGGCGGGGGCGGCGCGTGCGGCCCGCAGCTGAGGTGCAAGCCGCTGTGCGGGTCTGTGCACCGGCGCCGGCATGCGGATTCCTCTAAATCCAGAAGCTCAGCTCACTTCTTCAGCACGTAGACGCCCGGGGCGTCGTCCAGGGCCTCGAGGCCCTTGCCCGGCGCGCCGATGGCCGGCGGCGAGACGGGGTCGCTCGAGCGCTCGCGCAGCCACGCCGTCCACGCCGGCCACCACGAGCCTTCATGCGACTGCGCCGTTTCCAGCCACTCGTCGGGCGAGAGATAGCGTCCCTGCGCGGGGCGCGTGTGCAGTTGGTAGCGGCGCCGCGGCCGCCCGGGTTCGCTGACGATGCCGGCGTTGTGCCCGCCGTTGGTCAGCGCGAAAGTGATCTCCGACTGGCAGAACAAGTGCAGCTTGAACACCGACCGCCAGGGCGCAACGTGGTCGGTGGTGGTGCCGACGCAGAACACCGGCAGCTTGATGTCGCCCAGGGCCACGGGCCGGCCCTTGACCGGATAGCGGCCCGCGGCAAGGTCGTTGTCCAAGTACAGCCGGCGCAGGTATTGCGAATGCATCTTGGCCGGCATATTGGTGCCGTCGGCGTTCCAGGCCATCAGGTCGATCATCGGCCGGCGATCGCCCAGCAGATACTCGTTGATGAGCTTCGACCACACCATGTCGTAGGCGCGCAGCATCTGGAACGCACCTGCCATCTGGTCGGAGTGCAGGTAGCCGGTATCGGCCATCTGTGCTTCCAGCAGCGCGATCTGGCTGTCGTTGATGAACAGGCTCAGTTCGCCCGGTTCGCTGAAATCGGTCTGTGCCGCCAGCAGCGTCAGCGAAGCCAGGCGCTGGTCGCCGTCGCGCGCCAGCGCCGCGGCGGCGATCGACAGCATCGTGCCGCCGATGCAGTAGCCGGTGGCGTGGATCTTCTGCCCGGGCACGATCGACCGGACGGCGGCCAAGGCGGCTTCGATGCCCAGCTCCAGGTAGTCGTCCATCCCCAGCTCGCGATCCTCGACCCCCGGGTTCTTCCAGGAGATGCAGAACACCGTGTGGCCCTGTGCGACCAGGTACTTGATCAGCGAGTTGCCGGGCGACAGATCCAGGATGTAGTACTTCATGATCCAGGCCGGCACGATCAGGATCGGCTCGGGGTGGACCTTCTTCGTGGCCGGCGCGTACTGGATGAGTTCGATCAAGGCGTTGCGCAGCACCACCTTGCCCGGCGTCAGGGCCACGTCGCGCCCGACCTGGAAGTCCTCGGCGCCGGCAGGCACCCGGCCCGCGGCCTTGCGCAAGGCATCGTCGATGAAGTTCGCCATGCCGCGCGCCAGGTTCGCGCCGCCCTCGGCGCCCGTGCGCTCCAGCACCAGCGGATTGAGCAGCGGGAAATTGGCAGGCGACATCGCCTCCAGCCACTGCTTGGCGGCGAAGGCCACCATTTGCTGATGCTCCGGCTGCATGCCCCAGACGCCTTGGGTGGCCTGTTCCCACCAATGGCTTTGCATCAGGAACGACTGCCGCATCAGATTGAACGGGAACTGGTTCCACGCCGGGTCGGCAAAGCGGCGATCCGCCTCTGCCGCTGCTTCCGGCGGGGCCTTGCCCGCCGCCAGGCTGCCCAAAGCCTCGCGCACATCGAGGCTCAACTGGTCGAACTGCGTGCGCGCCAGACGCGTCAGCGCGGCGCGCTTGCCCGGGCTGGTGGCCAGATGGCTGGTCCAGTCCCTCCAGGCCAGCATCGCCGCCTCCGGCGACAGGTTCGACCAGGCGCGTGCCCAGGCGGCATGGATGTCGGCGTCGTGCTGGCGTTGTGCTGCGCTCGCGCGCTCTTCAGCGTCTGACATGCGGGGTCTCCCTGTGCTCGTTGCGGTGGTCGCGGCGGCCTCGCCGCCGTTCACGGCGGTGTCGTGCGGTAGTGCTGCGCCAGCAGCAAGGCGATCGCGCACGAGGCGATGCGCGATTCGCGGCTGTCGGCGCGGCTGGTCAGGATCACCGGCAGCCTGGCGCCGAGCACGATGCCGGCGCTGGCCGCATGGCCCATGTACATCAGCTGCTTGGCCAGCATGTTGCCGCTCTCCAGGTCGGGAACGACCAGGATGTCGGCGCAGCCGGCGACCGGCGAGCTGATGCCCTTGATGCGTGCCGCCGCGGCCGAGACGGCGTTGTCGAAGGCCAGCGGGCCGTCGAGCACGCCGCCGCTGATCTGGCCGCGGTCGGCCATCTTGCACAGCGCGGCGGCGTCCAGCGTGGCCGGCATCGACGGGCTGACCGTCTCCACCGCGGCCAGGATCGCCACCCGCGGCTCGGCCACGCCGATGACGTGCGCCAGCTCGATCGCGTTGCGGATGATGTCGGCCTTGTCGTCGAGCGTCGGCGCGATGTTGATCGCCGCGTCGGTGATGATGAACGGCCGCGGATACGAAGCAGTCTGCATCAGGTAGCAATGGCTGATGCGCCGCTTGGTGCGCAGCCCCGCCGCCGAGGCCAGCACCGCGCTCATCAGTTCGTCGGTGTGCAGGCTGCCCTTCATCAGCGCCTCGACCTCGCCCTGGCCGGCCAGTTCGGCGGCGCGCGCGGCGGCGGCATGGCTGTGCGGCACGTCCTCGATGCGCAGGCCCGAAATATCCAGCCCGGCCTGCGCGGCGACTTGTGCCAGCCGTGCGCGCGGCGCGATCAGGATCGGCTCGATGAGCCCGGCCTGGTGCGCGTCCAGCGCCGCCGACAGGCTCGCCTCGTCGCAGGGATGCACCACGGCCACGCGGATGCGGCCGAGCGGCCGGACATGGCTCAGCAGGCGTTCCAGACCGGCGCCGCCGACCACGTCGAGGCGGATCTCCGGCAGCGTCGCCTGGGCCCGCTCGATGGCCTCGTCGGGAGCGATGACCTCAGCCTGGCCCTGGATCACCGTCTGCTGGTCCTGGTTGATGCAGCTGCAGTCGAAGGTGATGCGGCGGGTCGGCTCGTCGCGCCCGATCACGGTGACCTTGACCGCGATCCGGTCGCCGACGCGCACCGGCGCCAGGAACTTCAGCGTCTGGCCGAGGTAGACCGTGCCGGGGCCGGGCAGGCGGGTACCGAGCACGCCCGAGATCAACGCGCCGCCCAGCATCGCATGGGCGGTGAGGCCCTGGAAACGGCTGGAAGCGGCGAATTCGCTATCGACATGGCTGGGATTGACGTCGCCCGAGAGCAGGGCGAACAGCTGGATGTCCTCCAGCGTCAGCACGCGTTCGATGCCGGCGCTGTCGCCGACGGCGATGTCGTCGAAGACGCGGTTGCGCAGCAGGGCCAGTTCGCTTTTTGCGGTCGTCATGGTCATGACTGGCGTCCCTTGCCGCCGGCTGCCTTGCCGGCGCTGCCGGAGCGCGGCGCGGGCTTGGCCGTGGTTGCCCGCGCAGACGCGGCCGCCCTGGGCAGCGCCAGTGCCGCAGTAGGCAGCGCCGCAATGGGCGACGCAGCGGCTGCCAACGCAGGCGCCGGCTTGGCCTGCGCCTCGCGCCCGCGCTGCGCCGCCTTGCTGTAGATCGCCAGCACCTTGTCCAGCGCCTGCTGCGTGGCCGGCGTGATCTGGTCCCCGGCACGCAGCAGCTGCGAGAGGAACTGCGCGATCGCGTCGAGCCGCGCCGCATCGGTGCCGCGCAGCATGCCCGGCATCGCAGCTAGCACCTGGTCGCCGTGGTAGGCCACGATCAGTGCCTGCTCGCGCACGATGCGCCGCAGGGCCTGGAAGTCGTCGCCGCGGGCGAGGCCGTATTCGGGCAGGTCTTCGGCGAGGTGGAAGTGCCGCTCGTCGGCCTCGTCGTTGTGCTTGAAGACGTAGAACAGGGCGCGCAGCGAAGCCTCGAGCAGTCCGCCCACGTTCAGTTGGGCCTCGATGCGGGCCTGCGTGCGCTGCATGTATTCGCGGTGCTCGGGCGTGGTGCCCGGGTGGGCACGCGCCGGTTCGCTGCTGCCCACGGACGCACCCGTCAGCGCCTGCAGCCAGGGCGAGTCGAACACGGTTTCGAACAGCTTCGCCTGCATCTGGTCGCGCTGGTCGCGGTACTGGTCGAGCGCGTGATCGATGGCGTTGGAGACGTTCTGCTGCAGTTGCAGGAAGGGGTTGTCGTCCGCCACCGGCTGGCGCTGCTCGCGCACCCGCCCGGCCAGGCCGCTGACCAGCGGCGCCAGCGGGTGCTGGCTGGTCCAGCTCGCGTAGCTCACGCGCATCGGATGCAGCGCCTGCATCCAGGCGGCCGACTGCGGCGTCGAGAAGGCGCGCACCCAGGGCTGCGCGAAGCTGCGGTACAGCGCCAGGTTGATCTCCGAGAGCCGCGCGGCGGCGGCAAAGCGCCGCTCGGACTGCGGGTCGGGCTTGACGATGTCGCGCACCTCCTGCACGCTGCTGCGCCGTATCGACAGCAGGTAGGGGTCGTCGCACAGGGCCGCGCCTTCGGGCGCGTCCTCGACCGTGGTCTTGTAGATGCCGGCGGGCAGCATGTCGATCTCGTCGATCACGCTGGCGAACTTGCGGTGTTCCTTGCTGCCTACGCTGCCGGAGACGAAGATGCCCAGGTGCCCGATGCTGTCGTGCGTGGCGTAGATGATGGTCTGGTCGTGGCCGTAGATGTCCGCGTCGTCGTGGTACAGGTCGGTGATCCAGCCCAGCGCCTGCGCCGGCGGCGTGATGTTGTCGCCGTACGAGCTGAACACCAGGATCGGCGAGCGGATGTTGCGCAGGTCGATGCGCACGCCGTCGGAGGTCAGCAGCTGCGCGGTCGACAGCTTGTTGCCGATGAACAGGTTGTCGACGATGTACTGCATTTCCACGTCGTTGAGGAAGACGTAGCCGCCCCAGTACTTCTCGAAGCCGATGTAGCGCTCGGCCTCGGTATCGGCGTTGGCGTACATGTTGTACTGCTTGGACCACAGCGTGTTGGCCGGGTCCAGGTTCTCGAAGTTCTGCACCAGCCAGGCGCCGTCGAAGCGGCCGTGGCCGGTGTCGCTGGTCAGCGCGGTCAGCCAGCTGCCGCCGGTCAGGCCGCCGCCGTAGCGCATGGTGTTGTCGCCGGCCCAATACGACACCGGCGCGCCGGCGACGATGATCGGCCCGAACAGCTCGGGCCAGACCGCGGCGGCCATCAGGATCTGCCAGCCGGCCTGGCAGTTGCCGATGACCGCCGGCTTGCCCATCGCATCGGGATGCAGCTCGGCCACGCGGCGCACGAACTCGGCCTCGGCGCGCATCACGTCCTCGATCGTCTGGCCGGGCACCGGATCGGGCAGGAAGCCGACGTAGTAGCACGGATGGCCGGCCTGCAGCGCCGCGCCGATCTCGCTCTCGGCCTTGAAGCCGCCGATGCCCGGGCCGTGGCCGGCGCGCGGGTCGACGACCATGAACGGGCGCTTGCTTTCGTCGCTGGGATGGTCAGCGGGCGCGACGATGCGCACCAGACCGTAGTTCACCGGCCGCGGCAGGTCGAGCCCCGACAGCACGGGTTCGCTCGGGAAATTCAGCACGTTGGGCGCCTCGCGGGCCAACTGTTTGGTGTACTGGTCGCCAACCTGGCGCTCGACGTCGGCGCACAGGATCGTGCGCTGCCAGGCATCCGCCGCGTAGGCGGCGGCGTCCTGAACCAGGCTCCAGGGGGCGCTGGACAAAGGAGCCCACGGCGTACTCGGCAGACTTGGATTGGCTTTGTACAGATCCAGCGGGAGCGTATCGATATTCATGGTGGTTCCTCCTCGAGGTGGAGATGAAGCCCATCCGGGGCGGGTTGCGGGGCGGGGCGTCAGGCCATCTGCCCGATCGTCTTGCGAAAGCGCCGGAAAGACAGGACGAACAGCGCGCTGCCGATCAGCAGCAGCGCCAGGAACGGTTTCCAGACCACGTCCAGGCCGGCACCGCGGAACAGGATCGCCTGGCCGATCTCGACGAAATGCGTGGTCGGTGCGATCAGCATGATGTTCTGCACCAGCTCGGGCATGCTCTCGCGCGGCGTGGCACCGCCCGAGAGCATGTTCATCGGCATCAGCGTCAGCATCAGCAGCAGGCCGAACTGCGGCATGCTGCGCGCCAGCGTGGCCATGTAGATGCCCAGCGAGGTCATGGCGAACAGGCACAGCACCGCGCCGGCCATGAACAGGGTGATCGAACCCTCGATCGGCACCTGCAGCAGGCCGCGAATGACGAGCGCGATCGACAGCGCCGTGGCCAGCAGCACCACCAGACTCATCGACCAGATCTTCGAGACCATGATCTCGCCCGGGGTGACGGGCATGACCAGCAGGTGCTCGATCGTGCCGTGCTCGCGCTCGCGGATCAGCGCCGCGCCGACCAGGATGATCGACAGCATGGCGACGCTGTTGATGATCTCGGCGATGCCGCCGAACCACGACTTTTCCAGCGTCGGGTTGAAGCGCGCGCGCAGCGACAGCTCCACCGGCAGCGACGCCGTGCCCCGGTAGCGCTGCACGAATTCCTGCACCTCGCCCAGCACCACCTGCTGGATGTAGCCGTTGCCGGTGAAGGCCTGGCTCATGCGCGTGGCGTCGATGTTCAGCTGGATCGCCGGATTGCGCCCGGCGAGCACGTCGCGCTGGAAGTTCGGCGGGATGTTGAGTGCGAAGGTGTAGTCGCCGCGGTCCATGCCGGCGTCCATCTCGGCCACCGTGATCATCTGCGGCGGCAGGAAGTCGGGGGGATAGAAGGCCGCGGCGATGCGCTCCGACAGCGGCGACTGGTCCTCGTCGACGATGGCGATGGCCGCGTTGTGCAGCGTCTCGGGCAAGGCCGTGGCGGCGGTGTAGACCGAGGCCGTGAACACGTAGACGATCAGCAGCAGCATGATCGGGTCGCGCCACAGGCTCCACAGTTCCTTGCGTCCCAGGCGAAGAATGTTCTTCAGCTTGCGCATCGTCAGCGCTCCTGCTTCTTCAGCAGCGCGATCGCCGCGCCCATGATCACCGGCACCGCCAGCAGCAGCGGCAGCATCGCGCCGCGCAGATCGGCGAATTCCAGCGCCTTGCTGAACACCCCGCGGCTGATGGTGAACATGTGCGTGGCCGGATAGATCTCGCCGATCCAGCGCCCGGGCCCCTCGATCGAGGACACCGGGTTGATCAGCCCGCCCAGCTGCATGCTCGGCAGCATGGTGCCGAGCATGGCGATGAACATCGCGGCGAGCTGGCTGTTGGTGACGGTGGAGGCCAGCAGCCCCATGCCGGTGGAGATCACGCAGAAGATCAGCGTGGCCAGGGTCAAGGCGAAAAAGCTGCCGGTGACCGGCACGCCGAAGAGGGTGACGGCCATCAGGCTCAGGCAGAAGAAGTTGATCATCGCCAGCACCACGTAGGGCAGCTGCTTGCCGATCATGAACTCGGTGCGGGTGATCGGGGTGACGTACAGGTTGATGATCGAGCCCAGTTCCTTCTCGCGCACCACCGCCAGGGCGGTGAGCATGGCCGGCAGCATCAACAGCAGCAGCGGGATCACCGCCGGCACCATCGACTTCAGGCTCTGGATGTCGGGGTTGTAGCGGTAGCGGTCCTGGATCGTCGCGCCCAGCGATGCACCGGCGCCGAACTGTTCGGCGGCCTTCTCCTGCAGCCAATGCTGGTGGATGCCCTGCACGTAGCCTTGCACGGTCTCGGCGCGCGACGGCATCGAGCCGTCGATCCAGGCACCGACTTCGACGTGGCGCCCGCGCAGCAGGTCGCGGCCGAAGCCCGGCGGGATTTCGACGGCCAGCGTGATCTCGCCGCTGCGCATGCGCCGGTCCAGATCCGCGTAGTCGGCGAGCGGCGGCTTCTCGATGAAGTAGCGCGAACCGGCCAGGCCCAGCGCGTAGTTCTGGCTGATCGTGGTCTGGTCCCGGTCGAGCACCGCGTAGCTCAGGTCTTCGACGTCCATGGTGATGCCGAAGCCCATGACCAGCATCAGCAGCAGCGAGCCGGCCAGCGCCAGCGTCAGGCGCACCGGGTCGCGCTGCAGCTCCAGCGCCTCGCGCCAGCTGTAGCTGAGCAGCCGCTGCAGGCTGAAGCCGCGGGTGGCATGGGCCGGCGCGGCCGCGGCGGTGGCGGCGCTTGCGGCGGTTGCGGCGGTTCCGGCAGTTTCGGCAGTTTCGGCAGTTTCGGCAGCAAGGGTCTGCTTCGCGGCGGAGGCGTCGGGACGGGCCTCGCCGCTGGCTTCGACCAGGTAGCCGATGAAGGCCTCTTCCAGGTTCGGCGCGCCGCGCTTTTCGACCAGGCGGGCCGGCGCGTCACTGTCGAGCACCTTGCCGGCGTGCATCATCGACATGCGGTCGCAGCGCTCGGCCTCGTTCATGAAGTGCGTGGAGATGAAGATCGTCACCTTGTCGCGCCGCGACAGTTCCACCAGCAGCCGCCAGAAGTTGTCGCGCGCCACCGGGTCCACGCCCGAGGTGGGCTCGTCCAGGATCAGCAGGTCGGGCTTGTGCACCATGGCCACCGCCAGCGACAGGCGCTGGCGCACGCCCAGCGGGACGGCCTCGGGCAGGCGGTCGAGCACCTGGCCCAGGCCGAAGCGCTCGACCATCTCGTCGACGCGGGCAGCGACCTCGTCCTCGGGCACGTGGAAGAGCTGCGCGTGCAGCACCAGGTTCTGGCGCACGCTCAGCTCGCCATACAGCGAGAAGGCCTGCGACATGTAGCCGACGCGGCGCCGCGTGTCGATGTCCTTGGGGTCGACCTCGTTGCCGAACAGCCAGGCCTGGCCGTCGGTGGCCGACAGCAGGCCGGTGAGCATCTTCATCGTGGTCGACTTGCCGCAGCCGTTGGAGCCGAGGAAGCCGAAGATCTCGCCGCGCCGGATGCGGAAGGACACATGGTCGACCGCGGTGAAGTCGCCGAAGCGCATCGTCAGGCCCTGGGCCTCGATGGCGATGTCGTCTTCATCGCTTTGCAGCGGCGGAATCACCACCGGCTCGTGGCCGCGCTTCTTGTCCTCGGGCAGCAGCTTGATGAAGGCTTCATCCAGATTGGCGCTTTGCGTGCGCGCCAGCAGCTCGGCCGGCGTGCCGGTGGCCAGGATCTTGCCGTCGTCCATCGCCACCAGCCAGCCGAAGCGCTGCGCCTCGTCCATGTAGGCGGTGGCCACCAGCACGCTCATGCTCGGGCGCTCGCCGCGGATGCGGTCGATCAGGTCCCAGAACTGCGCGCGCGCGAGCGGGTCGACGCCGGTGGTCGGCTCGTCGAGCAGCAGGAAGTCCGGGTCGTGGATCAGCGCGCAGCACAGGCCGAGCTTCTGCTTCATGCCGCCCGAGAGCTTGCCCGCCGGGCGCTCCAGGAACGGGTGCAGACCGGTGCTGCGCGTCAGGTCGTCGATGCGCCGGCGCCGTTCGGCCGCGCCGTGGCCGAACAGGCGCGCGAAGAACTGCAGGTTCTCCTCGACCGACAGCGTGGGGTACAGATTCTTGCCCAGCCCCTGCGGCATGTAGGCGATGCGCGGGCAAGCCTCGTCGCGGTGGCGCTTGTCGGCCATGTCGCCGCCCAGCACTTCGATCGAACCTTGCTGGATGGCGCGCGCGCCCGACAGCAAGGACATCAGGCTGGACTTGCCGACGCCGTCCGGGCCGATCAGGCCGACCATGCGGCCGGCCGGCACGTCCAGGCTCAGATCGTCGAGCGCGACGGTCTTGCCGTAGCGCAGCGTGACGCCCGCGATGCGTGCGACCGGGGGGGCTGCGGGTTCGGCCAGCGCCCTTGGCTCTGCCATCGCTATTTGCTCCGCCATGGCTTCAGCGCGCCGGTGTATTGGACAGCGCAGCGGGCCAGGGCGCCTGCGCGTCGAGCCTGACCCAGGCGACACCCGGCAGGCCGGTCTTGACCTGGTCCAGCTGCTGGCGCAGCAGCTCCGGCGCGATCTGCGCCTTGACGCGGAACATCAGCTTCTGCCGCTCGCTGGCGGTTTCCACCGTCTTCGGCGTGAACTGCGCAGCGCTGGCGACGAAGGACACCGTGGCCGGAATCGGCGTGCCCGGCAGCGCATCCAGAACGATGCGCACCTCGCTGCCCAGCGCGACGCGGCCGGCGACCTCGTTGGGCAGGAAGAAGGTCATGTAGACATCGGCCAGGTCGATGACGTTGAGCACGCGCCCGCCGGCACCCAGCACCTCGCCGGGCTGGGCCACGCGGAACTGCACGCGGCCGTCGCGCGGGCTCACGAGCACGCTGTCGCGGAGGTCGGCATCGATGCGCGCGACCGTCGCCTTGGCGGCCTCCACGGCCGACTGTGCGCCGACGAGCTGGGCGCGCGCGGCATGGATCGCCGCCTGCGCGGCTTTGGCCTGGGCCGAGGTCGCCGACACCGCGGCCTGCGCACTGCGCACCTGGGCGCGGTCGTCGTCCAGTTCCTGGATCGACGCGGCGCCTTCCTTGGACAGCGTATCCGAACGCGCCAGGCGCCGCTGCGCCGCATCGACATCCGACTCGCGCTGCACGACCACCGCGCGCGCGGCGACCGCATCGCTTTCGCGCAGCGCCACCTGCGCCTGCGCGGCGGCCACGCCGTGTTCGGCCTGGCGCAGGCTGGCCACGGCTTCGTCGCGCTGCGCCTGCAGCGTGTCCACCTGCATCTTTGCCAGCGGCTGGCCGGCGCGGACGAAGTCGCCTTCCTTGACGAGGATCTCGCCGATGCGGCCCGCCAGCTTGGTCGAGATGTCGATCTCGGTGGCCTCGATGCGCCCGTTGCCGCTGACGAAGCCTTCCCCCGGGCCGGTGTGCGACCAGCGCGACCATGCCCACCAGGCCGCCGCGGCGATGGCGGCCACCGCCACCAGGATCAGCACGCCGTTTTTCTGGAAGAACGAAGACTTCGGATCTTTGGCTTTGTTGTTCATGACGGGACTCTTCAGCGGTTGGGGCGGGCGTCGGCGGCGGTTGCGGCAGAACGTGCGGAAGGCGCCAGCAGCGCCGGCAGGTGCGCCACCGGCAGCATGTCGCCGGGGCTTGCGGCGGGGTTTGCGGCGGTGGCGGGTTCGGCTGACGGCTCGACGCCGCCGCCCAGGGCGCGGTACATGGCGATCTGGCTGGACAGCTGCGCGCGCCGCGTGGCCACCAGTTGCTGCTCGGCGTTGAGCAGGTCGCGCTGCGCGTCCAGCACTTCCAGGTAGGCCGAGGAGCCGTTGTCGTAGCGCAGCTTCGCCAGACGCGCGCGCTCGGCCTGGGCATCGCGCGCGATGCGTGCCACGCCCAGCTGCTCGTTCACCCAGTGGCGTGCGGCCAGCGCATCGGCCACCTCGCGGAAAGCGGTCTGGATCGTCTGCTCGTACTCGGCCACGCCGAGCTCGCGCCGCACTTCGGAAAGCTCCAGGTTGGCGCGCAGCCGGCCGCCATCGAAGATCGGCAGCGAGATCGTCGGAATGAAGAACCAGGCCTTGCTGCCGGACTCGAACAGGCCGTTGAGTTCGGCGCTGGCGGTGCCGATCGACGTGGTGATGGCGATGCGCGGCAGGAAGGCTGCGCGTGCCGCGCCGATGTCGGCGTTGGCGGCGCGCAGCCGGTGTTCGGCGGCGATGATGTCCGGACGCTGGGTCAGCAGCTCGGACGGCAGGCCCGGCGCCAGCGGCGCGAGCACGGTGGTCTCGTCGAACGGCGCCTGCTGCGCCAACGCGCCCGGATCGCCTCCCACCAGCACGCGCAGCGCGTTGATCTGCTGGGCGCGCTGCTGGGCAAGCTGCAGGTACAGCGTCTGCGCCTGCGTGAGCAGGGTCTGCACCTCGGTGACCGTCAGCTTGGAGCTGGAGCCCACTTCGTAGCGGCGCTGGAAGATGCGCAAGGACTCCTCGCGCGTGGCCACCGTCTGGCGCGCGATCTCGAGGCGTTCATCGAGCTCGCGCAGTCCCAGATAGCCGTCGGCGACTTCGGCGACCAGCGCCACGTAGACCGCCTGGCGTGCGGCGTCGGTCGCCAGCCAGCTCTCCAGGGCCGCGCCCTCCAGGCTGCGCACGCGGCCCCACAGGTCCAGCTCCCAGCTGGTGAGCCCGACCTCGAAGCGGTACTGACCGCCGACCTGCGCCCGGCGCTGAATGTTCAGGTCGGCGGGAGTGCGCGAGCGGGTGCCTTCCGCCCCCAGGTCGACGTTGGGGAAGAGCTCGCTGCGCTGGATGCTGTAGCTGGCGCGGGCCTCCTCGACGCGCAACAGCGCCTTGCGCAGGTCGCGGTTGTTCGCCAGCGCGGTGGCGATCAGTTGCTGCAGCAGCGGGTCAGTGAAATACGCGCGCCAGGACAGGTTCGGCACCGGCGTGCCTGCCGGGCCGGCGCTTTCGCCGAGGCTGCCGGCCGTGCGCAGTTCGCCGCTTGCCGCCGGGTACTGCAGCGGTACCGGCGCCGCGGGCCGGGCGTAGTCCGGATCCAGCGACATGCAGCCGGCCAGAGCAGTCAGTGCGGTGCCCAGCGTCAGGGCACGCAGGCCGGCTCTGGATGCCGGAGCGCATCGGAAGTGTTCGCTGCTGATTCTGGAGCTCATGGTGTTGTTCTTTCTCCGTGAACGAGTTCGTGCCGTCACCTGGCCGCCATGCCGGACAGTGCCGCGGCCCGCGGCGGCAGCGAGGATCCGCGATGTCGGATGCGGCGCTGCCCATCAAGGGCGGGGCGGCCCACTGCTATGGGCGGCGCAGCTGCCTGGGCCGGCTCATGCAGAGCAAGAGCGACTTCAGCGCCATCGAGCACCATCGCGGCGATGGCTTCTTCGAGCAGGCGTCGGGCACCGGCTGGCTGCCTTCGAGCCCGACGCCATGACAGTCCCCGGTTGGGCTGACAGACGGTATTGTGCGCGGTGCCGCCGCCGCCGTCATTGGCGTGGCACGACAGCGCGTTGGCGGCCCGCGCCACGCCGGCCGGGGCGGATAGAGGTGATCCTGCACGCTTCGCACGTCCTCCTGAGCGCATAGGCTACCGTGCAGCGCAGCGCTTCCCGCGTCCCGCCGTTGCGCTTCGCGGCTGCCGACGACATCGACAAGGCCGGAGCAAGCGCCTAGTGCAGTGTTCCACGCTGTGCGGCACTCGAGAAAACCGATGGATTTGTCGT